>Ga0272444_10004292_pt1 | contig 12603 bp, 6 predicted proteins | sample SSMForm13_FD_201033 | JGI IMG/M metagenome (GOLD analysis project Ga0272444, IMG submission 201033) | Marine sediment archaeal communities from Little Sippewissett salt marsh, Falmouth, MA, United States - SSM-Form-13 | ecosystem: Environmental > Aquatic > Marine > Wetlands > Sediment ...
GGATATAATCAACAGAACCAGGAATATTATAATGCCTGCTCCGGCTGCGGTCATATAAAGCCTCCTTTGTCTTTAGGATTTCTTTCTGACTTTTATTTTAAGATTGTCAACTTCGGTGACGACAACCTGTTCATCGACATCAATGATTTCATCCGACCAGGCTTCCCAGAGTTCCCCGGCCAGATAAACATAGCCGGTCGGATCCATTTTCGTCTTGACAACGCCGGTTTCTCCAACCAGGCCCTCCTGACCGGTTTTGGGTTGCGATAAACGCGCTTTCAGGGCCAGCGAAAAGGCCAGGGCGACAAAACCCCCGACAACCACCGAAACGGCGATGACGATGGTTTTGGATACGCGCAGATCCGGATCGGCGGTATCAATCAGCATCATCCCGCCGAAAATCAGGGCCAGCACACCCCCGATTGTTAATAGTCCATGGCTTACCACTTTAATCTCCAATATAAACAGGATTATGGCAAAGACGATAAGGAGCAGGCCGGCGTAATTGACCGGCAGCGTTCTCATGCCGTAGAAGGCCAGGATAATACAGATGCCGCCCACGACACCGGGAAGAATGGCGCCGGGGTTATAAAGCTCCAGAACAAGACCGAGACTCCCCAGAGAAAAGAGAATAAAGACCACATTGGGCGATGAAATTATATCCAGCAATGATTGAATAAAGCTTCTTTTGATCTCTTTTTTGACCGGATTTTTCAAATCCAGAGTCTTTTTGCCGAAGACGGTATTAACCTCGCGGCCATCGGCCTTCTCGATCACCTCATCGACGTCACCGGCCAGGAAATTGATGACATTCTTCTCGAGGGCTTCGCTGCTGGTAATGGAGACCGACTGACGAGCAGCCTCGGTGGCCCATTCGGCATTGCGACCGTTTCGTTCGGCCATGGCCCGCAACGAAGCGACGGCATCGTTCATGACTTTTTCGGTCATGATCGAATCCATCTCGCCCCCGCCGGCGACGACATGTGCGGCCCCGATATTGGTTCCGGGAGCCATGGCCGCCAGGTGGGCCGAATAGGTTATATAAACGCCGGCCGAAGCAGCCTTGGCGCCGGACGGTGAGATATAGACCGCCACCGGCACCGTTGAATTCATAATGGCTTTGGTCATCGGCCAGACCGAGGAGACGAAACCGCCGGGAGTATCCATCGTAACAATCAGCAATTCGGCCATTTCATCTTCGGCCTGTTCGACGGCGTTAATGACGCGATCGGCCGAGACGGTACCGATCGCCCCATCGATATTCATGACAAGGATCAGACTTGTCCCCGATTCGACCGCCGGTTCGGTCGGGACCGAATCGACCCGGCCGCTGTCATTTAGAGCCGCCAGAGCCGAAAAACAGCAACCGGCGAGGATCAGAATTATCGAGATTTTTAAAATTCTCATTTTTGCCACCAGAAATTATACCGCTTTGCCTTCGTTACGGATTGCTTCGGCCGTTTTCAATCGGCGTTTTCGGTTTACACAAAATACATGTCCCCGACTAACGGAAAGGCTCATTTCATGCTCTTACCCTGATATGCCCGGGGTTTATTAAATTACGAAACTGTCAGGGGCGGTGTCAACTTTAATTTTTCGCCGGGATCGATCACGATTACAATTTTAAAGAACAAGGATCATTTACGAAAACGGGAGAACCATCGAGAAAAGTGGCCTCGACATGAGTGGCGGCGATACTTGTCGGCGACCGCCGATAAATATCCCGGGCGAGAACAACGAAATCGGCTTTCAGATCCGGCCTGAGAGCGCCGCGGAGATGATGCTCACCCACGGCAAAGGCAGGCCCGACGGTCGAGGCAAAGACAGCTTCAGCTACGGACAGACGTTCTTCCGGATAAAAGCCGCGGCTACCCCGCCGCGGCAGCCGGGTGACCGCCGAATAAATCCCGGCTAGCGGATCAAGAGGTTCGATAGGAGCATCGGAACCGAAAGCCAGTGGGATTCGATTTTTAAACATGGTCTTGAAAATATAGCAGTTGCGGCCTCTTTTCCCCCAGTATTTATCGATCATGTTGACATCGGCGGAGCAGTGCGTCGGCTGCACCGAAGCCGTCAAATCCAGCCGGGCGAATCTCGGGATGTCCTTGCGGCGGATCATCTGGACATGCTCGACCCGATGCCGAGTCGGCGGGTCAAGCGGCGGTGCCTGTTCGAAACAATCAATGACATTGGCGACGGCCCGGTCACCGATTGCATGAATAGCGCACGGCAGGCCCAGCTCCGCCGCCTCCCGGATCAGGGTCAGCATCTCGGATTGCGTGGTCACCTCGACACCGTAGTTATTGTCCGAACCGGGATATTTATTGAAGCAATAGGCGGTTTGACTTCCCAGGGAACCATCGGCGAAAATCTTCACCCCGGAGACGGCGAAACGGGCGTCGTCTATTTCCGGACGGATCCCTCGTTTTTTAAGAAGCGGCAATTTTTCGGCGGGCGGATACTGGTTGATTCTGAGATCAAGTTGTCCGGCCGCAGCCAGACCGGTAAAGAAATCCAGAGCCTCGATACCGTCGAAACTGTGAACGGAAGTAACGCCGCGAGAATGGGTGGCGGCGACCGCCTTTTTGAAAAGCCGCCGGAGACGTCCCGGAGACGGCGGTCGAATTCTGTCCAGCACCGGTTCGAAAGCCGGTTTTTCCCGGAATAAACCGGTCGGCTCCCCGTCCGATTGACGTTCGATACGACCACCCTCGGGATCGACCGTCTTATCCGATAAACCGGCCAGTTTCAGCGCTCGACTATTCACCCACAGGGTATGCATGTCTTTGGAAAAAATGGCGGCCGGATGTCGACCGGTGACTTTGTCGAGCATATCCTTATCGGGATCAACATGCTTTTTCCAGCTGTCGGGAGCGAAACCCTGACCGATGACCCATTCATCGGCACCCAGGGTCGCGGCATGGGTTTCAATAGCGGCGAGAACCTCATCGAAGCTCATCAGGCCGTCCAGGTGGACATCGGACTGAGCCATCGCCAAATAATAAAAATGGGTATGCGCGTCGGCCAGGCCGGGAATCACGGTCAATCCTTTCAGATCGATTTTGGCAAATCCCCGCGTTTGAGAATCATGTTCCAGATCGCGGCCGATAGCGACGATGCGATCGCCCCTGACAGCCATGGAATCGGCGATTATCCCATCGGCCTGGGTATAAATTCGCCCGTTATAGAAAACCTTATTTTTTTTCAAAGTTCTCTCCCCTGATTCTGATGTCGCCCTGGCGCCGGGTAATGCCCAGGCGATCGGTATACTCCAGGATAGGCACCGTATACTTGCGCGATGTCCCCAGCTTTTCGCGGAGGGCCGAGACAGTCAGCGACTCGCCGGCCGTAATCGTGTCTCTGATCGTATCCAGGATTTCATTCCAGGCCTCTCGGTGAAAGACGACCTCACTGGTGACTTTAACCACCCGTTCGGTGGTCAGAAGATAATCGAGGGCCTCTTTACCGGCCTTATCCCCGCCGGTGATCTCACTGACGGCAGGCGGTTTGAATTTGTCATAAGCCAGGCGTCGTTCCAGCTCTTCGGCCTTTTCCTTGATTTCGCCGCCGGCCTTAACCTGCCGCCCGGCCAGATCAAACCGGTTTTTTTTCTTTACAAGAATCCCCTTGTCGCACATCAGCTCCAGGAGAGTTTCCAGGTCGGCGATTTTTGCGGTTGTCTGGCCGGAGATGACATTGACGGGCAGACCGTCATGATGCGGCTGACGATCCAGATAGCTTTTCATACCGGCAGCGATTCGTTCGGTAAGCGTCCCGATGGCGGCCACATCATAATAGCCCTTATGATATTTATCGAGAAGACCGTCTTTCACCAGTTTTCCGATAGTCTCCCCGATGGTCTCGCGGGCATATCCGGTAAAAAGGAAATCCCGCTCATATATAAAGCTCGACTTATTCAAGGCGGTCATGACCAGCGATTCGGCCGACAGTTCCCGGCGGCTGCCCAAATAATCGAACCGGGGCCGCTCTTTTTTTCGCGGGAAACGATCCAGCAGGTCCAGAACGATGCCCCCGCCGACAGTATCCTGCGGGGTCGGGAGACGCAGAATAAACCGGTCACCGATGAAGGCCAGAAGAGGATCAAAAGGTTTGAAGAAGACGATTCCCTTTTCGCCGGGCCTGATCTCGGGAGTATCGAACATCCGGATTTCACCCTCGATTTCGCTGGTTCCCAGAATCATCAGGAGCCGTCGCCGATTGTTCAGGACTATGGGCGATTCGGCGATAATGGATATCTCGGCGGCAATCACCAAATCATCGGGATAAGCCTGGACTATTTCGGGACTCGATAATGCCTTACCGCGACCGAGGTGCTCCTTGTCGATACCGCTTAAGCTGATCGAGGTTCGTCGCCCCGGCCGGGCGGTTTCGATCTGTTCATTATGCGACTGGAGGGAACGAACTTTGCCCTGCTTCCTAGAGGGATAAACGGCGATGTCCTGCCCGGTGTCGAGCCGGCCGCCCCGGAGAGTCCCGGTGACGACACCGCCCATACCGGTCAAAACGAACGAGCGATCGATAAACAGGCGCGGCTTGCCGATTTCCTCGCGAAGGACGACTCTTTCGGCGAGGGTGTCGATTTCCCGGCGAAGACGCTCGAAGCCATCGCCGGTAACCGAGGATAACCTGATTACAGGGGCTTTTTCGAGAAAGGAACCGCGGAGTTTTTCCCGGATATCGCTTTCGACCAGATCGAGCCAGTCGGGTTCAACCAGATCGATCTTGGTGAGAGCCACCAGTCCATGTTTGAGACCGAGCAGGCGGACGATCTGAAAGTGCTCCTGGCTTTGCGGCATCCAGCCGTCATCGGCGGCGATAACCAGAAGGACAGCATCTATCCCGCCGGCCCCGGAGATCATATTCCTGACGAATCTTTCATGACCGGGAACATCGATAATACCTATCCGCTGCCCGTCGGGAGTATCGTAGTAGGCAAAACCGATATCGATAGTCATGCCCCGCTCTTTCTCCTCGGGCAGGCGATCGGGATCTATGCCGGTCAGGCGGGTAATCATGGCTGACTTTCCGTGATCGATATGACCGGCGGTTCCGATTACAAACATCTCAGATTTTATCGATTAGATTTTTGATAATATCAATCAACAGCCGCGCATCGTCATCATCGACAGCCTTAAGGTCAATAACAAACCGGCCCTCGACAATGCGGCCGATCACCGGCGGCGACGCTTCGCGAAACAGGGCGGCCAGGCGGGTGGGATTCTTTTTGCTGCTGACGGCCAATCCCACCGACGGCAGAGGAACCTCCGGCAGGGCTCCGCCGCCAAGCCGGCCGCGGGTACCCTCCAGAGTGATTTTGTCTCCGGCGTCAATTTGCCGGATGATTTCGCGTCCTTTTTCGTACAACTCCGATTCCTTACGCTGAGCCAGGCGCCACAGCTTGATATCACCCGACCAGGAACCATCGAGAAAACTGCCGAGGAGATTTTCGGTGGAAGAGAAGACGATTTTGTCGACCCGAACGACACGATAGATGGGATTTTTCTTTACGCGGGCAACCGGCTCTTTCCGCCCGACGATCAACCCCGCCTGGACACCACCCAGGAGCTTGTCGCCGGAAAAACAGGTCAGCCAGGCTCCCTGGCGAACCGACTCCTGAACGGTCGGTTCCCTGGCCCCGGCCATAGGCGTCGTATCGACCAGAACACCGCTGCCGAGATCATTGACAACGGGAATATCGGCCTTGCGGCCCAGCGTAGCCAGCTCCCTGAGAGGAACCTCATCGGTGAATCCGGAGACGGCGAAATTACTCCGGTGAACTTTAAGGATAACGGCCGGGTTGGCCTCCAGAGCATTTTTGTAATCATCGAGAGTGGTAATATTGGAAGTGCCCACCTCGAGAAGGCGAGCCCCGGACTTCCTGATTATATCGGGAATCCTGAAACCGCCGCCGATCTGGACCAGTTCACCGCGCGAGATGACCACCGGCCGCCGGTTGGCCAGGGTGTTCAGAATGATGAACAGTGCCGCGGCGTTGTTGTTTACAATCGTACCGGCCTCGGCCTGAGAGCAAAGAGCCAGGTACTTTTCGGCCAATTCGCCACGTTTGCCCCGTTTACCGGTGGCCACATCATATTCCAGATTGCCATATCCCACCACCTGGCTTTTGATACGATCAAAAAGGTCTTCGGCCAGGGGCGCCCGACCCAGATTGGTATGGACCAGGATACCGGTACCATTTATGACTCGCCCGATTTTCCGGCGAGAAACCGCTTTGATATCATCGATTATCTCGTGCCGGAGAATAGCGGTGGTGATTTCTCCGGAATCGCCATCAAGAGTATTCTTGGTTCGCTCGACGACGGCCCGGATAATCTCGACCGTCAGCGGTCGGGGCAGGGCGGCACCGGCTTCCTGAATGGCTGGTTGCGAGGCCAGTTTTTCCACCGCCGGGATATCCCGCCGTGACCTGATGACAATATCTTTCATAATTTTCGACCGCCAGCCTGTTCTCGTGAGTGATTCTTATCCATATTTCCATATACGGGATTTACCGCCTAAGTGAAAGAAGCCATCTCGACGGCAAAAGTCAATCATATATTTTCAGAAGCGAATTTCGACCCAGATACGGAGCATTCTGGTGTGCGATTTGCTTTTGCTCTGCCGGTCGTTGGTATCGGTCCATTGCCCGGAAAGGCCGCCTCTTATCTGAGACGAGAAATTGTAGTCGATACCGGGAACGATCTGCAGTTCGCTTCGCGAGCCGGGTGAATTGAGAGGGGCATCGCCGCGGGCCTGCTCATCCCTGGTCGTCCGCATGGTAACCCGGAGCGATATATTCATGGTCGACTTGAACTTGAGACGCCCGAAAAGAGGAATTTTGACACCGGTCGGCCAGCTGAAGGAATATTTGGTGTTGACGTCGGTATTCCGTGTCGTACTGCGACGGCGGTCGGTCAAATCCCCGGTGGCCTTGTCGAAAGATTTCCTTTCGGAAACCGAGCGGGTGATGGAGACATTGATCTGCATCTGACGGAAAACATTAAAACTGAAAGAAAGCAAGGGACTGTAACTGATGGTGATGCTTTCCGAGGTTTTATTGCCCGTCGTCAGGTCGATCGATTCGCCCTTGCTCCGCGAGTAGTTCGTTCGCGGCGAGAAGGTGCGAATAATGGGATTGATGAAGGTCAGGCTGGATAGCTGTCCGATGGAAAAATTGATGTCGGGGAATTTGGTCGTCACCGACTTCTGAGGGTTGACCGATTTAACGATATCTTCATTGATGGACCGGTTGAAACTCACCCCGGCCTTGATGCCGCCGAGCAATCTGGTGCCGGAGCGGAGGGAGTAGCTGGTGCCCTTGGTCACCGAATTGGATCGACCGGTAGCCCGAGCCTCCGGGTCTATCTCGGCGCCGATATCCTCGGTCAGACCGAAGCGAAACTTGAGTTGAGCACGTTCCATCAGCCCGATATAAGAATACGAATAAGACTCCTTGTAGTCATATCCGAAAGGATCCAGCCAGGAGGTGAGGAAGTACATCAATGCCTTCGGTTTGTCCAGAACGGCGTCGATAATATTCACCCCTCCTTCTTCGGCCACCGTCGTTTTGTCTTCGCCGCGCGACCGTTGCCGCGGCTGCGGGCGTCTTCGCTGGCTTTTGCCGAAGAGCTTTTTGAGATCGAGGTTACCGGAGACACCGTACGATTTCGACGAGCCGGCGTTAAGCGTATTGGTCGTCAGGTTGCGATCCTCACGATAACTGACACTGTAATTGAGATTGTGCGTCAAAAAGGCGAATACCGTGGGCTGATAGGTAAAGGCGAAACTCTGGTTGAAGTTGGTCTCCAGGCCCAGCCGGAATTTCTTGGGATTGAAGCTGAAATTAATCTTATCCGGATCGGACAGATCGCGCCGGGTATCCATGGAAAAATTGGTATTCAAATTGTCGAAAACCTTATAGGTGACTTTCATGCTCCCGCGGAAATCACGGCGGAGGTTGTCGGTCAAAACCCCGCTGGAGTTCCGGGTGACACTCAGGCTGCGATTCATGTTGCCGGTCAGAGTCAGAGAGCCGGGGATGAAATAGAGTTTGGAATCACTCAGTTTATTCAAAAGCGGCATCGGTCTGGTCCAGAAAAACAACCTGATGCCGGGGACCTCTCTGATGCTGTAATTATAGTTGCCGCCGAGGCTGTAGTTTTCGCTCATGGAATAAGGCGCCGAGGGTGATCGGCCCTGGGAACGATTATAAGAAAAATTGCTGTTGAAACGATTAAGCAGAACGGTAAAAAGAGGATTCTTGGTTTTCTTATTGAAACTCTCGGAGATAGAAAACGAGCGGTTGGTATTGATGCTGCTTTCTTCGTCACGAAATTCCTCGGGAAGGATAATATCGGAGTTGAACTGCAGCCGGGGAACGCTGGTGCTTTTCGAATAACGAATGGAAACCGGAATATTGGCCGCGAAAGACCGGGGCAGGAATCTATCGGCTTTGAAGCTGAAACCGAAACTGTACGATCGCGAGGTTTTTCCGCTGCCCAGGTTATTCTGCGAACCGCCGCGGGTCGACGATGAGATTCTCCGAAAATAGCTGTTTTCGTAACTATAGTCGAAATTGTAAGAGAAAAGGTCGGCGACATTGCCGCTGAACGAGAAACGCCCCGCCAGTCCGACATCGCGCCGAACGTCGACCAGCCGCAATTCGTTTATCCAGACGTCGCCGCTGATCTTTTTCCCGGTCGCCAGGGTTACGACGCCGGCGGCCATGTATTTTACTTTGGTAATATTGGGCTTGCCGTAGATACGATAAATATAGCGGCCGTAACTGCTGTCGATTTCATTGACCTCGGGATCCTCCTCCCGGGCGACTTCGAGAAGCTTTTTAAGCCCGGTGATTTCGTTGAAGTCGATTTCGACATTGTTGCCGACCCATCCGGATTGGAGCATCTTCCGGAATTCATAGTAGTTGTTTTCATCCTGACCGACCCGGAAAAAGAACATAAGGCTGTCCTCGACAGCATCGGGAGGACCATGGACCCACATGTCCAGGCTCCGGTAACCCATCAGGCTGGGAGTGTCGAAAAGGAGCCGACTGACGATTCCGGTATCGCTGCCGAGAGTATCATAGGTGCCGAAATTCTCATAATGCAAAAGCAGTGACTGTTCCGGTTCGGTTATCTGGGCCGCCTGATTGTAAAAGCCGGTTACGCCCGGCGGTGGTTTATAGTTCTCGTTTTCCTGAGTATTGATGACCGCCACGTTGAAAGCCGGCGCCTCGGGATCAAAGGGATCAACCCCGGCTCCCTCGGGAATAATGAGAGTATCTTCCCAGTTGGAGGAAATCAGGTCGATGCCGGCGATGGCGACCGTCATCGGCACCCCGGTCGGCGACTCGACCCAGAGACGGACGAAATTTATCTGCGACCACATGGGATCACCGACAATCTGATCGACCACGGCGGAATCCCTGATAGGGATACGATAAGTCCGCCAGCCGAATCTGTTCTGCGAACCATCCACATAAAAGTCGGACAGGGTTGTATCCAGGGAAAGATCGATGGCAAAAGAGAAATAATCATTATTGCGATCGAGGGAACCATAGCCATCGAGATCCTCGGTACTCATCAGGCCGCCGGTCCCCGGATCGAGCGTATCTCCCTGCGTTCCGTTGATAAAGTAATACTTGTTGAGAGTCTCCGTCGCGTCTATGTTATACGACCAATTGTCTTTATTGGGATCGTTATTGTTGGCGCTGTAGCCGGGTTCTTCAGTATCCGGTAAACCATCCAGGCCGACATCTTCGGGTGAAGAAAAGAAGCCGTCCTTGGGCTGCCCGTTGACACCGTCTTCGAGATCGTGCTCATCGTTGCCATTGGCATCCTCGGAGATATTGCCCAGTTCGACATGAAGCATACCGACAGGATTTTCGACTCTAAGACGCAGTTCCAGAAGCTGCGCCTTGTCCTGGTTGGCGGCACCGCGGGTGAGGGAGCGCATGATGCCGGCCCATGACTGGGCCGGATCAATGGAGGTGAGGGTGGTGTCGAAATTACCGAGACGGCGGTCGATGCTGTCGGGTGGCAAATGCAGCCAGAGAGTCTGCGAGCCGCCCTCGCCGACCACCGTTTCCCTGTCCCAGATTTGTTCGGTGGGAACCTGACTGGCGGGATTAAACCAGACTAATCGGGCTCGCATACGGTTTTCAGGCAGACCCACCGGGCGGGAGGCATAATGCCAGTTTTCGCGGAATATGCCCAGCGAGTAGGCGTCGCGACTGCCCTCGAAATCGTCGAGATAGGCCACCCCATCGACATTGGGGTTGGGATAAGACTGGGCCACCTCGCCGGAGAGAGCCAGATTGGAGGGTGTTTCCGTCGAATAAAAAGGCAGAGCGTTGGCCAGGGTGGTCAGGAAATTGGGGCTGAACGAATAGCTGGCGTCGGTATCCCAGACGAACATCTTAGTCGTCTCTTCACCGATACGCGGCTTACGGTCGGTGGCCTTGTCCGATTTATAGAGAATGGTGGCGCCGACCTTCAGGTTGCGACGGGGCTCGTATTCACCTCGAATGCCGAAGAGCGTCTTCTTCTGCGCCATAATGAAGGGAGAGTACTCAAAATCAATGTCTATATCGGCGTTGGGATCGAGGGCCTTGTCGGTTATGAAGGAAACACGGCCGAAATCATAGTCAATGGTATAATCCTGGCCGCGGACCATGGTTTCGCCGTTGATGGTGATGATTTCGGACTTCTCGATAATATTAGGTTTACCCAGCGAGATATCGGCCGACCGCGTTTTATAGGAAACGGCGATATAATACTGGCTTTTGGAAAGCAGGTCGGAATTATCCCGGCGAAGCTGGTATATCTGGGGAACGGTACTGTCCGAATCCAGCTTGGTGCCGCTGTAACTGATGCTGTCGGCCGGATTAAAAGGCCGGCGGTCGGGAAAGATCAGAAGACCCTGACTGGGTTCGATAATCGGCGTGTTGACATCGACCAGTCCATCGGGATTAGGATTGCCGCTCTGATCATAGCGATCCAGCCCGAAAATTCTGATATATTCCACCCCGCCCTGGTGGTTGAGGTTGTCGTCACGGTTTTCGGTCTGCGTGGCCCCTTTGAAGATATCGATTTCGAGGCCATCCACCTCGATATTGCGGTAACCCAGGTAGTAAACATTGCGCCAGAGGTATTTCCAGCTCACCATGGTCGAGTCGGGATTTTTGGCCTTGATCAGTTTCAGTTCATAGGGTTTTTCTTCGATATTGACATCACCGACCTCATACTCGGTGCCGTCGGATCGCTTGATTTTCATCCAGACGCCGACGACCGAGTACTGGGTGGTGGCGATATTATTATTGAAGGTTATCCAGTGTTCGACTTTGTCGATCCAGTATTCATTCGGTTCCATTTCCTCAACGATGGCATCCCGCTCGTATTCCAGGGTGGTGTCGGGATTGTTGGGATCGACGAAAAGATCGACCGTATCGGCGATATTGGCCTCGCCGGGTCGGCTGTCGAGACTTTTGAAAACGCGAATATCGACAATGGTATCGCCCTGGGCGAAATCCTCCGGCAAGCCGAGATCGTAGATTTTACCGTCGTAGTATTCGAAGTCGCGGATATATTTCGGGGTGGCGCTGGCGCCGGCGCTGAAAGAGGTTCGTTCGGTGGTTCCCTTTTCCTGGCTGGCGATAACGGTCAGGTTGAGGCCGCCGATCTGGGCCTCCGTTTTCAGCCCGAAGAGTCCCTGGATTCTCTGCGAGTAACCGACGAACCGCGTGTTTTTCAAAGCCAGGTTGGTGTTACCGGCCTCGATGCTTTTTATGATATCGTCCTCCTCACCCTTGTAGCGAATAATCAGCCGGTTGGCCAGCGGTATATCGGTCTTGGAATCCTGAGTGACCGAAACGGTGATTTTGGTCCCGATAGTCCCCTTGATTTCGAACCGGGAAACCTGCTCCATGTTAAGGGAGGGAAACTTGCTCTGGCGATAAGTCGCCGTCGAGGAGCGATCATCCCATGAAGAGCGGCCGGAGAAATCGATCCGATGATAGCCGGAGACCTTGAGTCCGGCACCACCCTCACCAAAAAGCGATTCGACCGCCTTCGATTTGATAGGGATATTCAATTCCAGGAGGCCGCCACGCTTGTCTTTCTGTTCCTTGGCCAGAGCCCGGGCCTGAAATTCGCTCAGACGCTCATCGAGTGTGGTTCGGCGACGATATTGCAGGTAACTGTCGGCATCAACCGTTCGCGGGGTATAGGGATATTCGTAATGGACATTTTTATACCAGTAACCGGAAAAGGTCAGGGTATTACGCTCAAAGCTGGCGCGCGTAGCTTTGGGTTTTATCTTGCGGCGCTCGTTGAGTTTCATCAGACGTCGGTACGAAACCGAAATCATGAAACTTTGCGAAGTTTCGGGATAAGGAGAAATAAATCCCGGAGGAGGCAAAAGATCGTGATGGAATCCCGGCGGCGCCGAAAAAACGGCTTTCGGGGCCAGGAAACCTATCAGCAAAAGGGCGAAATATGTGACTTTTTTAACCGTGGCTTCTACCAGGGTTATTTCCGTTAATTTTACACCGTTAAATAGTTGTTATAAGCCATCCTCCTC
>Ga0272444_10004293_pt1 | contig 12602 bp, 16 predicted proteins | sample SSMForm13_FD_201033 | JGI IMG/M metagenome (GOLD analysis project Ga0272444, IMG submission 201033) | Marine sediment archaeal communities from Little Sippewissett salt marsh, Falmouth, MA, United States - SSM-Form-13 | ecosystem: Environmental > Aquatic > Marine > Wetlands > Sediment ...
ATCTAAAATAAACTGATAAATCAATTAATTATAAGCATTTTTCACGTCTTCAGGTGTTTGCGCCAGGTCTTGGCATGCCGGTTGCTCATAGGTGTTAACATATACAATTCACCATTAAACGTTAACAGTTTGAGGTCAGCAAGGAGGAAAGATGAAAATACGAAATTGGCGTCAGGAAATGATTGCCGGGCTCCTTGGGGCAACACTTCTTTTTGGTGTGCCCGTACCTGGCAGTGCGGCGGACAGCGAAGACGTGAAACTGCTCAAGGAGCGTTTGGAACAGATGACCGACGAGATGGCTGACGTGCAGAAGAAACTGGACGATCTTGAATCCCGGAACCGGGCCAAGGATGAAGAGATCGAAGAACTGGACGATCGACTCAACAAAACCGAACTGCATGCGGCGACGGATCGGATCTCCCTCGGCGTTGAACTGCGCACGCGTGCTGATTCGCTGCATTACAAAAATATTCAGGTTGCGCCAAGCATGTTTACCTCGCAACTGATGAGTGCGCCTTCCATCGATCCGGTCCAATTGCCGGCAATGCTCGCCATGATGCCGGCCGAAGCGCTGGTGCCGGAAAGCTATGATGCCGACAACGACATCCTGTTTACCAACAAGTTCCGGCTCAATATGAGCGCCAGAGTCTCCGACCAGCTCAGCTTCACCGGGCGGTTGGCGGCCTATAAAGTATTCGGCGACAGTTCAGATGTGAAGAATAATCAAGGTAGCCTGGGCGACGTCACCATGGACGGCAACACCTCCAGCCTGCCCCACGGCGACACCATTCGCCTGGAACGGGCGTACTTCAACTACAAAAAGGATTTCGGCAACGTGCCGACCAACTTTTCCCTTGGACGGCGTCCCTCCACCGACGGCCCGCCCCTGGAGTATATGAACAACAGTTTGGAAGGGGGATCACCGCTTGCCACGATTATCAACTGGCAGTTCGATGGTGCCTCCTTCAACACGGGGCTCGAGTACCTCACCGGCATTCCCGGTGCGGCGTTGAAGCTGTGCTATGGGGTCGGGTTTGAAGGCGACTGGGGCAACACCTATTCCCTGAGCAGCCAACAGGCCGACGTGGATGACGTGCACATGTTCGGCTTTATCGCCACCTTGTTCGACAACGAGTCAACCAGCGCGGTTCTGAATTATGCCCACGCGTGGGACATCACCGACGGGTTCACCGGTCTGACCGTGATGCCGTTCACCGTCACGGAAAATGCTGATGGTACATTTTCCTTTGCCCAGAACAGCGGTGGATACATCACCCGGACGCAACCGGCTACTGAAATCGGCGACTGGGATGCTCTGTCTCTGCTCCTGCGTACCAATCTGACTGAAAGCTTCGATGCGGATATCGACCTTTTCCTGTCAGGTTCGTGGTCTTACACCGATCCCAGCCGGACATCTGAAAATCCATATTACAAAATGATGGGCATGGGCCTGCTCAATTCCAACGGAGAGCTTGAATCCCGTGACGGTTACATGATTTATGCCGGTGCCGTCTTCCCCATGCCGTGGGATGCCCGGTTTGGCCTGGAGTACAACTACGGCTCCAAATACTGGTTCAATTTCACCGGTGCCGAGGACTCGGTCGTGGCCAGCAAACTGGCCGTTCGCGGTCATGTTTACGAAGGGTACTGGCACCAGCCGATCTACCGGGATAATTTCTTCGCCACCATCGGGGTGCGCTATTACGATTACGAATACACCGGCAGCGGCAACCCCATGGGGAAACCTGTGGAGATCAGTTCCCTGACCTCCATGGATACGCTTAATCCGGTTATCGACGAGGTTTGGGACGCTTATCTGAGTCTCACTTTCAGGTATTAATCCCATCTCGAGGGAAACGGGGGACCATATGAAGGTGCTGCATATCCTCAGATCAGAACCGGACGAAACCGTGGAAAGACTCACCCAGGAGCTATCCATGGATACCACGGCGTCGGTGGTGATGCTCTACGACGCCCCGGTGGACTGGTCGGCATTGGTGGACAAGATATTCGAGAACGATAAGGTGGTCTGCTGGTGGTGAGATCTGCGAACCGCACCGTTACTGCTTATCCGGATTGATTTGCGACGCTGATCAGTCAGGACTGTACATGTCGGCATTTTGAATCACTTTTTGTAATCGGACCAACCGCTATTATTATTTAAATAAGGAGGCAACATGTTTAAAAAAGGAGTATTTCTGGCAACCGCACTGATCTTTTTTTTATCCGCAGTTGGCGTGACCTTCGCCCTGGAAATGGGCAACAAGCGCAAAGGCAAGTATACCTACCGCAAGGTTTACAAGGCCTGCATGGAGCGGGGTGAGGTGGCTTCACCCAAACCGCCGATCAGCCCGGATGCCAAAACCCAGGCCCAGTGGACGCGAACCTTCGAGAAGAAGGACTTTGAGGATTTCGGTTGCAAAGCCGAATGGGATGCCTTGTCCGAGAAGGATCTGGCTGACATCTATGCCTATATGCATGGGCATGCGGCGGATTCTCCCACGCCGGCCAAGTGTAAATAGATATTTTAAGTGCGCTGCCGATGCACCACCATTGCAGTGGTGCAAACCGGCAACAGAACCGAGTGCAGTTACCATCGATGCAGGCCGGTGCATACGCGCCGGCCTGCACGCCAACGGTGTTGAATGGAGGTAGGAGTGAATTTCAAAAAGATCCTCATCACAGTCTTATCCTTTTTACTCTTTGCTGTCCTGCTGGGCGGTTGCGCTACTCAGAAATCGAGTCAACCGGTTGCCGTAAGCCAGACGGGGCCGGCCTTTGAGCCGTTTCACGATGTGGTGGACATGGCCTTTGTAAAGGCCCATGTCGCCATCCCCATGCCGGAAAACGTGATGCTCATCGACGCCCGGCCGTACAAGCCCAAATACATTAAGGGGCACATTCCGCTGGCCGTCAGTATCCCCAACAGCCAGTTCGAAAAAATGACAGTCAAACTGCCCGACGACAAGAATTCGCTCTTGATCTTTTACTGCGGGGGGTTAAAATGCAAGCTAAGCCATAAGTCAGCAGCCAAGGCTGAGAAACTGGGATACACGAACGTTAAAGTTTTTGCCGAAGGCTATCCCAGGTGGGTATCGGAAAAATCGCACTACCCGGCGGTATCGGCTGAGTGGGTAAAAAGCCAGATCGACGGGGGCAAACAAATGACGCTGGTGGATTCACGTCCCAAACGAGCCAAGTATGACAAAGGCCATGTTCCCACGGCCATCAGCATCCCTGATACGTATTTTGATAAGTTAACAGACCAACTTCCCCAGAACAAAGACCGGCTCGTTGTGTTCTACTGCGGCGGCCTGCACTGCAAACTGAGCCATAAAAGTGCCGCCAAAGCCATTGCCCTGGGCTATACAAACGTAAAGGTGTTTGCCGAGGGTTATCCGGCGTGGGTGGCCTATGCCGGCAAGGAATCAACCCGGACGGTGGCATCCACGGCCATCAAGGCAGGATCCGAAGAGGGCAGCATTGATCATGCAGAATTTCGTCGCATCGTGACCGAAGATCCCGCATCCATTTACCTGGTGGATGTTCGTGATGCTGATGAATTCAAAAAGGGCAGCCTGAGGACTGCGGTGAATATCCCCGTAGATAATCTCGAGAAGCAGATCAAGACCCTTCCGGCTGACAAGCCCGTCGTCTTCATCTGCGGAACCGGTGCCCGGAGTGGCGAATCCTATTATATGGTGCAGGATATCCGTCCGGAATTGAAGAACGTATTTTACCTGGATGGTGAAATGACAATCAAATCCGATGGTTCCTTCACCCTTAAAAAGCCGATCTAAACAACCACAAAGGGGGGAAGTGATGAAGTCATCCCGAGGGGGCTATTTGATCGTACCACTCGTTCTGCTCCTGTCCATGCTGACCTTGCTGTTCTCGACGACGAGCATTTGCTTTGCGGATGAAGACGAGGACCGTGCGCCCGGCCGAACCATGGCCGACCAGGCGACCAAGCTGAAAAAACTCTGGATTACCGTCGACCATTCCCGGATCGAGGCACTGAAAAAGGATTTTCGATCCGGCCCCGAGGTCACCCAGGCCTGTATTTCCTGCCATACCGAAGCGGGAGATCAATTTTATCAGACCATTCACTGGACCTGGAAAGCCTACAAGGACGACAAGGGACACCAGTTTGGCAAGGGCGGCGACTCGATCAACAACTTCTGTATTTCGGCCGACCGGATGCAGGACAAGGGATGTTTGAGTTGCCATCCCGGCTGGGGGAAAAAGACCGAAGCCGTCAATTGCCTCAACTGTCACGGGCAAAAGCAGATCAACTGGGAGGAGTCCTTCGAGGACCTGGGCGCCTTTGCCGAATCCGATGATCCCGAAGAACAGGAAATTGCCGATGAGATCCGTGGCAACATCCAGGCGGCGGTGCAGTCGGTGATACGCCCGGAACGTCAGAACTGCGGCGGCTGCCATTTCAAGGGGGGCGGTGGTGACGGCGTCAAACACGGCGATCTGGACACCTCGCTGACCAAACCCAATAAAACCCTTGACGTGCACATGGGGACCGATGGTCGCAACTTCAAGTGCACCCGCTGCCATACCACCACCATGCACAATATTGCCGGCCGGGTTTACACCAGACCGGCGGCAACCGACCGCAAAAGCCTGATCGAAGATGACCTGGCCACCAAGATCACCTGCGAATCCTGCCACAGCAGCAGTCCACACAAGTCCGAATCAAAGGCCAATGATCATACGGACAAAGTGGCTTGTCAAAGCTGCCATATCCCCATGTTTGCCCGGGTCAATCCCACCAAGATTTCCTGGGACTGGTCCCAGTCGGGCAAGACCAAGGACGGAAAGCCCTACACGACAGAAGACGAATTCGGCAAACACGATTATATGACCATCAAAGGACAATTCAAGTGGGCCAAAAACGTCAAGCCGGAATATTTCTGGTATAACGGCTCCATCCGCAGCGTTACCGCCAAGGACCCCATTGATCCAAGCAAAGTGGTCCAGGTGAGCCACCCGGTGGGCTCACGGGATGACAAAAACGCCCGTATTTTCCCCTTCAAAATTCATCAGGGGAAACAACCCTATGATAAAGTCAATAAAACCCTGCTGGGGCCCATGTTGTCCGGACCGGACGGATATTGGACGACCCTGGACTGGGATCATGCCCTCACGGTTGGTAGCAAAGCTCTGGGTATTCCCTTTTCCGGCGAATTCGATTTTGTAGACACCACCTATGTCTTTCCCATTACGCACATGGTTGCACCGAGAGAAAACGTGGTGGCCTGCAATGAATGCCACACCCGCAAGGAGAGCCGTCTGACCAACCTGGCCGGATTCTACATGCCCGGACGAGACAAGTTCCAGCTGCTTGATTCCATTGGCTGGATCCTGGTCCTGGCGCACCTGCTGGGTGTTGGTATCCACGGTCTGACTCGAATCTTCACCCACACCAACGGCAGAAATGGGGGAAACAACCATGCCTAGCATCAATAAGGTCAACATGTACCTTTACACCCGCTACGAACGCTTCTGGCACTGGCTGCAGATGGCCCTGATTTTCACGCTGCTGCTGACCGGCTTCGAGGTTCACGGGGCATTTCCCTTTCTGGGATTCAATGAGGCCGTGGACGTGCACAATGCCATCGGCCTGACATGGCTGGTGGCCTTCGCTTTTTTCGTTTTCTGGGTGTTCACCACCGGTGAGTGGAAACAGTACATCCCGACAACCAAAAAAATGTTCCAGGTGATTCTCTACTACAGCTACGGCATTTTCAGGGGAGAGAGCCACCCGGTGCCCAAACGCAAAGACGCCAAGCACAACCCTCTGCAGCGTCTTGTCTACCTATCCTTGGCCGCGTTCCTTCTGCCCGTGCAGATGATTTCCGGTTTTCTCTATTGGGGGTACAACGACTGGACGAATTGGGGCCTTGCCTGGCTGACATTAGATATGGTCGCCTTTGTCCATACGGCCGGTGCGTTCGCGATTCTTATTTTCGTGATTGTTCATGTATACATGACCACCACCGGTCATACCATCACCTCCCATGTGCGGGCCATGGTCACCGGCTGGGAAGAGGTGGAAGAGGGTGATGTCCAGGCATGGGAGAAGCACGGCAACCGCCGGCCGACTGCCTGATCGATTTTACAAAGCATAATCAAAGCCCCGTCGGTGAATGGTCACCATGACGGGGCTTTTTTTCTTATTCGAAAGCTATTTTTGCGCTGCACTGGCAGCGCACTCATTTTTCCCCAGATCCATGATGTTCTGCTCGTCAAGATCGACATCGAGCCGGCCGGCATTGACCTGGCGGATTTTGGCATACACCTCCGGTTGTTCACGCATGTTTTCCTTGATGAACTGAACAAACTGATCCGGGCTTTCAATATCGAAAATGGTTCTGTTTTTCTCCTTGATGGCATCCAGCGTATCCTGGAATATCAAATCCGCGTCCGCCTCTTCCCAACTCATGAAATGACCGGGCAGTACAACCAGCTTCGGATCCATTTGGCCCACCTTGTTGCCAAGGGTGTCAAACAGGTGCCGGGACCATTCCTCGACCTTCCCGCCTAAATCCGGTCTGCCGATGGACACCAGAAATACCGTGTCACCGGAAATCATGTACCGGTCATCGATCACATACGATGTACTGCCCGGGGTATGCCCCGGCGTGTGGACCACCTTCACTGCCGCTCCGCCATCGCTGAAATGATACACGGCCAGATCCTGAACCGCCTGATAGGAAAACGCGGCTCCGTTAAAATCGTTTTCATTGGCCATCAGATCGGCACCGGTTTCCCTGGCGATCGCAGGGCTTCCGGAAATATAATCGGCCTGCAGATGGGTTTCGAATGTTCTGACGATCCGGCATCCGTTTTCACTGGCAAACGATCGATAAAAATCGCTTTCTTTGGTGGGATCAAAGATCATCATTTCGTCTTTGTATATCAGCCCATAGCTGCAGGACGCCTTGGCCGGCCGCACAAACTGGTACAATTGGTAGTCGCTCGTCCCCTGGTCAACCCGCATGGGAACCAGCAGATTGCCCCAGGTTTTGATTCCGCCTTCCAGGTAGGCGACATCCTTAAACCCATGATTGATCAGTACCTCGCCCACAAACCTTGCCGATCCCTCCTTGGCACAGACGACTTTGATTTTTTTATCCCTGGGCACCTGGGCGACACTCTCTTCTTCCTCCTCGTCTGAAAAATCGATATAGGGCACATTTTTCATCCGGACGGGATTCGGCCCCTCGACTTTAAACCGACCGAAGTCGGATTCAGAGCGGACATCCAGCAGAAAATAATCCTGATCGTTGCTTTTGATCCATTGGAACAGGTCAATTGCTTTATAGGCCTTAAGACTCATCATTACTGCCCCTTGTTATACTTGACTTTTTGAGTTACAGCACTAAGTAACGGTCGCATTCGGCGGCCATCTCGGCGTTTCGCGCCTGGGTGGCGAAGTCCTTGAATCCGACGCCGGGTACCTCTGCCTCGCGTCCGTGAAATCCATTGGCTCGGAAGCTGACATCACAAATCGAAATCCGCGCCATGCCGACAAGTTTTGCAAAGTCCGGCTCAAAACCCAGTTTTACGGCACTACCGGTAAAGAAAAGTTGAACCGCTTTGCCCTTTTTGTGGGCCGCCTCGGTCAGATTCACAACATAATCGAGGTGCCTGTCCGACGATACCAAAATCCCTAATGACTCAGCCATAGTTATGCTCCACGTCAATCATTTTTGATTGCTTTCGAAAGGGTTTTGACCAGTTTTTCCCTGACATCCTTCTGGGTGGCATGCTTCAGGATTAAAAGATACACCGCTTCGCGCACAAGATCCTCCTGGTTAAGGGATGAACTGCATCCCGATGCAAGGATCGTTTCGAGCAGTTCGTGCACGTCTGCGCTCACCTTGGTTTTGACCTCGATGCTTCTCGGCCCCAGCCCGTCGAAGAGATTGTCCTGGGTGTCCTCCGGACAGTCTGTGGGGTCCGGCCGGTATTCGCTCAGGGCCTGATAGCACTCCATGGCCTTGTCCATGAAGCGCTGCCGGATAAACTCCTCACCCAACGATCGGATAATTTTCCGCGCCCAGAAGGCATCGTCGGTTTCAGGGGCCTGATTGGCAAGCACCCTTTTGGCAGCCTCCAGTGACCTGTCATAGCAGCTGCATCGCTCAAGCATGATGGCTGATGCAAGATCCTTGTCCATTGTCTTTCCTCCTGTGGGTTACCACCAAGAGATGACCATTTCCGCTTTGAAGATATCTTCGACCAGGGTCTCCCAGTCGACATCACCTTCGTATAAGGCAACGGTTTTTCCGTCCTGGTCCGATAAGGCCTCCCTGAGGGAGGCGACCGTTTCATCGGGCTCGGTTTTCAAAATATGAAGTATCTGCATATCCGTATCCTAAAAGGGAATGATGAGCGACGCCTCTTTGAGCTTCTCTGCGATTTGTGAGGTCGTCAGGAAATTGAAGCCATACTTCTCCGCATTGGCAGCATTGTTGGAGTACCGCTGACCCTCCATCTCGTCCAGGAAGGCCATGTTTTCGGAATAGGCCTCATCCATGTTTTTGATTTCATGATTCATGACAAACATCTGAACTTCGGCCATTTCCAGCAGCAGTCCCAGGCTGGTTCTCAGCGCCTCGTACTGCTGGTCGACATCTTTTACCAGCACAGCGATGGTATCCGCCATGGTATCACCCTTTCTTGATGAAATAACGGGTATATCCCTGGTCATCATCGGCCATACCCAGAAACTCGTTGCCCTTTTTACCGGCCCAGTCGGGGATATCATTTTTTGACCCCGGATCATCCCCAAGGACTTCCAGAACCTGGCTGGATTGCATCCCCTTAAGGGTTTTCTTGGTTTTCAAAAGGGGCATGGGGCAGGCCAGCCCCCGTGTATCCAACGTCTGGTCAGGCGTGATGGTGGTAAGATCCATTTTTTCTCTCCTTTTTTATGATTGAATGCGTTCGGGTTAAAAGATGACGAACGTTTCAGCGTCCTCATTCCAGATGGCGATGAACGCCCAGAGTACAAAGAATATGATGAAAAGCGGAATCGTCATGCCCCAGGTGAACACATCGGGCATGAAAATGGCACTGCCCAGTTTCTCGGATAGCTGCAGGGCGGCAATCGCCTTGGATGTTAACGCGTTGGATAAGGCAAATCCGATCATGGTCATGACCAGCTTGAGATGTCCTTCCCCGATTCGCCACAGGGTACTGCTGGCACACCCGCCGGCCAGGATCATGCCGACCCCGAAAATGAATCCACCGGCCAGGCTGCCCAGGAAAAACGGATGGTATACGCCTGTCATGGGGTCTTTGATCCAGGCCCACTTGATGATGGCGGAGCCCATGCCGTAAATCATCAGGCTCATGGTCACCACTTTGACCATTTCCGCCTCACCGGTCATGAAGGGGCACCTGAAGGCCCTGACAAAACAGAACCTGGAGCGGTGCATGACCAGCCCGATCAGAAAACCCAGAAACAACAGGCCGCCAATCTGGGCTTTGTCGACGCCGGCGTAGGTGTAAAACGCTGCAATGACAGCCACCAGCACACCGGTGCCGATGTACGGCTGTACTCGATCCCAATTTGTCCCGAGAAACGGTTTGGAGCCGCCTTTCTGGCTCAGTGGTTTGGCCGGAAGGTGTTCCAGTTCCCATAACAGGTATTTCAGACCGATCCAGGCGCCCCCGCCCAGGCCAACCATCATTGCGATGCCCCCCATGGAAAGCATGCCGGTGGCCGTAAAGAACCCGCCCACATTGCATCCACCGGCAAAGGCGGCACCGGTTCCCATGAGAATTCCACCGATGATGCCCTTGGCATATTCCAGGTTGGGCGCCTGGCGAATTTTGAACTGGCGGCTCATCATGGCGGAGAAAAACGCACCGGCGAAGATACCGACATTTGACATGGACATGGGGTGCAGCCAGGGTGCAAAAGGCTTGTCACTATTGATGTCCAGCGCGTACAGGACCCAGTTTCCCCAATTCTTGTAGCCACCGGCAATTCCCCATGGCGAATCCCAGAGAAAGATCATCAGCGCCAGGAGCGCAATGAATATTCCTGACAGCCACGATGGCCAGTCCTGTTCGAACACGGCGATGTAATTCTTGCGCGCTTCTTCTTTGACACTCGCAATAAAAGACCCGGATTGCATGGTTAAACTCCACGGTAAATGAATTGCTAAGAATGGGTGCCATCATGGTTGACGGATTCGCAAAAAGTCCGATATCGGCGTTACGCTTCATCCTTCGTCACTGCGGAGTACTCTAAGCACGCCTCATTCCTCAGGATTCGCAAGCCTTGATCTCGGGCTTTTTAAGAACCCGTCCGAACGGCGATTTTTTACGAGTTCATCATGGTTGTGTGCGATATTAAAAGGTAGGATCTACAAAAAGGATGCCATAATGAGAAGAAGGATGGGTGGTTAATTAATACTTATTTTTCTAACAAGTTATCATCACCCGTGGTCGATGCGGGAGGCCGGCGCCAGCAGGAACCAACGCAATCCACTGCTAACACATGTTAACCTGTTAACACCTGCTTACTTAACAGTATCGGCGACAGTGTCTTTTACATGACGTTGTCGCTGACGTTGATCTGACACGATGGATCGATGATTCATCAGTCCATGGGCAGTAGCGCATAGCCCCGGGTCTGGTAAGCAACGATGGAGACGTAGCCATTTTGCACCAGCGCTATGCCCGGTAGAAGATCATCCGGATCGATATGGCGGGCCCGGGCAGCAATGGCGCATTGTTCCAGCCGAATTCCGTTGCGTTGGAACTGCTCCAGGATCTGCCGAATCGCTTTTTTGGTGCCCATTTGCTGCGGCGGCACATGCAGACTGTCCCGGGTAATGTATCGGCTGGCTTCGCCGCGAAAAGCAACGACGATTGTCGGCGTGACACGGGCATCGAGCAGTTGACTATATGTCTCGTCGATCAGTTCAAGCCTTGTCAGCAGCAGATCGGGTTTGCCGACATTGACATCACAGATGATATCGACCGACTTCAGGTCTGCTATGGCAACGCGATTGTCCGGACTTTCTGCAAAGAGCGGAGTCGGCAATAAAACGAACGGCAATAAAACGAAAAGTGCGATCAGAAATGATTTCATGGCAGCCTCCTTTGGTGGGAAAAGGGTTTCAATGTGGCGTGACTTCAAAAGATGCAAGAGTAAATAAAGTAAGACCGCTAGAGCGCCATCGTCAAGCCATGCCTGTGTCCCATGTTTCCGAGCTCGGTTCAGCGTCAACATTAAACAGAGGCCGCTTAATTTTACGAATCCGTCAAGATTGCCGGAACAATCAGCGTCATAGGGGGGGCAGCGGAGGAGAAGGAGGACGCCAAGATCTACATGGGTTGGAGCATTGGCCATCTTTCTTGTAAATGTGCATCTAAGGATCCGTTGATGATGTTTCGGCAAAGAAAAGCGCGCTGTCGAACGGTCCAAAATGTCCATCATTGGCCTTTGGAAAAAAACATTGCATCAAACAAAATAATGCAACATTGTTGCATATCAAGTTTTCAACCTTGAAGGGCTGATGATCTATTAAAAAAGAATATAATCAAATTTTTAAAATCTATAATGTTAAAATTTGGACGATAAAATTATTTGCATTTGTCCAAATCGTTGTGAAACAATCACCCCGGAACACTAACCAAAGGAGGCTACACCATGGCAAATTGTTGTGACATGAAAGAAGGAGACCTATATCATTGCGATGCTTGCGGACTTGAATTGGAGGTTAAAAAGGCCTGCACCTGTACTGCAGGATCTGAAGATGTTTGCAGCGTTCCGCTGATGTGCTGTGGCCAGGAAATGAAGAAGAAATAATGATCGATATTGCTGAGATTAAATCCAAAAGAGTCAAGGTGACGATTTTGAGCGGATTTCTCGGTGCTGGCAAGTCCACTTTGCTCAACCACATTGTCCGGCATAATCAGGACAGAAAACTTGCCGTTCTGGTCAATGATTTCGGTCAAATCAATATCGACAGCGATCTGATTGTCGGACAAAATCTAAACAAGATCGATCTAACTGGCGGCTGCATCTGCTGCACCATACAAAAGGATTTATTCACCGGTGTGATAAATCTGATGAAGCAGGTAGAAAAACCTGACCATATCATCGTAGAGTGCAGCGGCGCAGCCGATCCGGTCCAAGTGTTAAACACCCTCTCATCTCCTTTACTCAGGTTTCACCTGCATGTTGACGGGCTATTTACCGTTATCGACTGCAGTCAATTGCTAAAGAAAGAAGCGTTTCCAATGGAAACGCGCCTGGTTTTCATCGGAAAGCCCGGCTGGAAAAAGAGATCTGACATCGAGAGCAAATTTAACGATTGCCTGGCTTAAACCCAGAACAATCGCTGATCGGTCCTCCATAGAAAAAAAACTACCACTTTAATCAGTTATCAGGCAGGCAATAAGCTATGCAGATATTAGTAATATCCGGCTTTCTGGGTTCAGGTAAAACATCTATTCTCATGCCTTTTGTTAAGCAGTTGAGCGCTAAAGGTAAAAAAGTTGCCATCATTGAAAATTAAATCGGCGAAATAGGAGTAGATGATCTATACTTAAAAGAAAAT
>Ga0272444_10004295_pt1 | contig 12601 bp, 16 predicted proteins | sample SSMForm13_FD_201033 | JGI IMG/M metagenome (GOLD analysis project Ga0272444, IMG submission 201033) | Marine sediment archaeal communities from Little Sippewissett salt marsh, Falmouth, MA, United States - SSM-Form-13 | ecosystem: Environmental > Aquatic > Marine > Wetlands > Sediment ...
CTGCACCGAACATGTCGCGGTACTCCTCGGTCGCGACGTCGAACCCGACGCCCGGCTCCGCGTCGCGGACCTTCTCGACGACGATCGCGCCCTCGAATCCGGCGTTGAATGCCAACTGGCGCAGCGGCGCCTCGAGCGCCCGCTTGAGGATCGCGAGACCGACGGCCTCATCTCCCTTGAGCTTCTTGACGCCTTCGAGCGCCTTCGCGGCGTTCAGCAGCGCGACACCGCCGCCGGGGAGGATCCCCTCGTCGACGGCGGCCTTGGTCGCCTCGAGCGCGTCCTCCATGCGGTGCTTCTTCTCGGACAGCTCGGTTTCGGTCGGAGCGCCAACCTTGATCACGGCCACGCCGCCGGCGAGCTTCGCCTTTCGCTCCTCGAGCTTCTCGCGATCGTAGTCCGAGTCGGTCGTCTCGATCTGAGCCTCGATCTGCTCGATGCGGCCCTGGATCGACTCGGATTTGCCCTTGCCGCCGATGATCGTCGTGTTGTTGTTGTCGACCTTGACGTTCTCGGCCGTCCCGAGCATGTCGAGCGTCGTGTCCTTGATCTGCATGCCGGCGTCCTCGGCGACGACGGTGCCGCCGGTCAGGACCGCGATGTCCTCGAGCATCGCCTTGCGGCGATCGCCGAAGCCCGGTGCCTTGACGGCGCAGCTCGTCAGCGTCCCCTTCAGCTTGTTGAGGACAAGCGTCGTCAGCGCCTCGCCGGTGACGTCCTTGGCGATCAGCAGGAGCGGCCTGCCGGTCTGGACGACCTTCTCGAGCAGCGGGACGAGGTCCTGGGCCGCCTTGAGCTCCTGATCGGTGACGAGGATGAGCGGTTTCTCGAGCTGGACCTCCATCTTCTTCGGGTCGGTGACGAAGTACGGCGAGATGTACTCGCGGTCGAACTGCATTCCCTCCACGACGTCGTAGTAGGTATCGATCGTGTCGGAATCCTCGACGGTGATGACACCGTCATCCCCGACGGACTCCATCGCATCGGCGATGATCTTGCCGATCGCCTCATCGTTGGCGGAGATTGCTCCGACCTGGGCCGTCTCGGCCTTCGTCTTCAGCTCGCGGCTCATCTTCCGCAGCTCGTCGACGACGATCGCGGAGCCCTTCTCGAGGCCGCGCTTCAGCTCCATCGGATTCGCGCCGGCGGCGAGATTCTTGAACCCTTCCTCGATCATCGAGTGGGCGAGGATCGTCGCCGTCGTCGTACCGTCTCCGGCGATGTCGTTCGTCTTGGAGGCGACCTCCTTGACGAGCTGGGCGCCCATGTTCTCGAATTCGTCCTTGTACTCCTGCTCCTGGGCGATCGTGACGCCGTCGTTGGTGATGTCGGGGCTGCCGAACTTCTTGTCGATGATGACGTTTCGACCGCGGGGGCCGAGCGTGATTCGCACCGCATCGGCCAGCTTGTCGATCCCGTTCTTCATTCGGCGGCGGGCTTCCTCACCGAAAATGACTTCTTTGGCCATTCTTCCATTCCCCCTTTGGCTGAGCTACTCGATGATCGCGAGGATCTCGGAGTCCTTGACCAGCAGATACTTCTCCTCACCCTCGATCACCTCGGTGTTGGAGAAACTGTCCGAGATGATGATCTGGTCGCCGACCTTGACCTCGAGTTTCTCGTCGGACCCGACGGCCACGACTTCTGCGCGTACGACCTTCTCGCTCTTCGCGCTTTCAGGAAGGACGATTCCCCCGGCGGACTTCTTCTCCTCGGGGTCGAGCCTCTTGACCAGTACGCGCTTTCCCAACGGCTTGATTGCCATCTGCTATCTCCTCCTCCGATGTTAGTTAGCACTTGGGGTACGAGCCTGCTAACGGATTGTATCCCCCGTTCCCAATGTCGTCAAGGCGGTTGAAAGGGGGAACCGAACCCGCTATCGTGGCGCGAGGGGGATGATGCCGTCCGGGAGAACCCATCTGCGGATCGAGGCCGTGCTGCTTCCCGTCTGGAGCGGAGTCGGTGTGTTGTGCGCGGTTCACGGCTGGATCGGGAGCGCCGAGATCGCTGCGTTCGTGTCCGCGTACCTGTTCTCGATGCTGCTGCTCAGCCCGGATCTCGACCTGGCGGAGAGCGACTCGTACCGCCGATGGGGGCCGTTGCGCTGGCTGTGGGCGCCCTACGCGGCGGCGTTCAAGCACCGGCGTGTTTCGCATCATCCGCTGTTCGGGCCGATCACGCGGATCGCCTACGTGAGCCTGATCGGATTCGTCGTGCTCTCCCTCTACGTCGCGCTGAGCGGAGGCGGGACGCCACGGCTCGTCGTGTCGATCCCGCTGAGCGCCGCCGCGCTTGTCGGGCTGTACCTGCCCAACTTGACTCACATCGTCACGGACGGCATTCAGGCGGTGTGGGTTCGGACGAGGTCCCGGTTGTAAGCCTCAGCGGACGTTTCTATACTCGACCGGATGAACGAATCGATCCTCTACGTCCTGGGCACGGTCGTACTCGTGGCGGCGGCGGTGCTGGTCTCACTGTACGGGCCGTACTACGAGACCGGCATCGCTTCGTGGTATGGGCCCGGGTTCGACGGAAACCTGACGGCCAACGGTGAGATCTACGACATGAACGGGATCAGCGCCGCGCATAAGACCCTCCCGTTCGGGACCATCGTGCGGGTCGTCGACCTCGACACGGGACGGAGCATCGTCGTACGCATCAACGATCGCGGTCCGTTCGTCGAAGGGCGGATCATCGACCTCTCCAAAGGAGCCGCCGAGAAGCTCGGAATGGTCGAGCGGGGCATCATCCCGGTCGGGCTTCGGATCGTTCGCTGGCCGTAGCCGTGGGTGCGACCCTTCCCACGCATTTCGCGCTATCATAGGTACCGGCGTACCGCTGCACGGAGAATCCGGCGCCCCGCGGACGTCATGAAGCGAACCGAGAAGGGAGAACGAAACCATGGGGCTTTCGGTTAGCGAAATGCGTCGCGGGATGGCCATCCTGTACGACGGGGAACTCTATGAAGTCGTCGAGTACGAGCACTCGAAGCGCGGACGAGCAGGGGCCGTGGCGAAGACGAAGCTGAAGCATCTCAAGACCGGGAAGGTCCTCTCCGCCACGTTCAAGGGATCCGAGAATACGGAGTCCGCCTTCCTTGAGACGCGCGAGCTCCAGTACCTGTACCACGACGGGACGGACTACGTCTTCATGGATGCCGAGCGATTCGATCAGTTCCCGCTTACGGGGGAGGCACTCGGCGAACAGGCGGAGTTCCTCGTCGAGGGAACGACGGTTCAGGGCCTCTACTTCCAGGATGAGATGGTCAAAGCGGCCGTCCCGAACTTCGTCGAGCTGAAGGTGACTTCGACGGAGCCCGGCGTGAAGGGCGACACCGTGTCCAACGTCGAAAAGCCGGCGACGCTCGAGACCGGTGCCGTCGTGCAGGTGCCGCTGTTCGTCAAGGAAGGAGACACGCTGAAAATCGATACCCGGACGGGTCGATACGTGGAACGCCTGTAAGGAGGAAGCATGGCCGACAAGAGAGTGGAGATCGTCGACGAAGACGGTCGTATCTCCATTGCCGAGGACGTCATCGCGTCGATCGCGCGGATTGCTGCCGAGCGGGTCGACGGCATTGCGAAGTCCTCCGGAGGATCGTCCGGCGGTCTGATGAGCATCTTTGGCGGTGAGGATCTGGCGCCGAACATCAAGACCGAGCTCTCGGGTGAGGAAGTGCGCCTCGAGCTCCGCATCGCGGTGGAATACGGATACCCGGTTCACGAAGTGGCTCAGGGTGTGCAGCAGAACGTACAGCGCGACATCGAGAACCTGGCGGGGATCCGCGTGAGCGGCATCGACGTCTACGTGAAGAAGGTTGCACCGCCTCACACGCACGACACCGAGGAGGCTTGAGATGGCTGAAGCAGAGAAAGGCAGTGTCGGGATCTCCAAGGACGTCGTGACCGCGATCGCGGGGATTGCTGCGTCGGAGATCGATGGGATCGCCAATCTGCGTGAAGGCGAGAGCAGTTTTCGGCGGGGCGAGGGGATGAAGCGGTTCGTCGACACGACGGTCGAGGGCGACGTCGTTACGGTGACCGTTCGCATTACCGTCCTGTACGGCAATCCGATCCACAAGGTCGCCAAGCAGGTGCAGACGCGGATCAAGGCGGAGATCGAGCGGATGACCGGCCTGCACGTCGGCTCCGTGAACGTCGACGTGCAGCGCCTCATCGAGACGAACGAGGAGCCCGAGGAGGAGGTCGAGGAAGAATGAGGCAGTTCAGGCTGCTCACCGTTCTTCACTACCTCGCGTTCCTCTTCTCCCTCGGCCTCGGGGTGACGTTGATCCTGTCCGGGACCGGCGTCCTGCCGATGGGCACCATTGCGGCGGCGTTCTCCGACGTTGGGTGGACGCTCCTCCTCATCCTCCTCGGCGTCGCGGTGCTGCTGATCGCGCTGCACTTCCTGCTCGTCCTTGCGGACGACCGGCTGAACGAGGTCCTCTACTCCCGCTCCGGCGAGTGGGGACGGGTCGAGGTCTCGCCGACCGCAGTTCGTGAGTTCATCAGCGGCATCCTGCGCAACGACATCGGAATCGACCGATTCCGGGTCTCCCTCCGGCGATACGACAACGGCGTGGCGATTCGCGTTCGAACGGCACTGACGCCGCATCAACGGGTCACCGACGTCGGGGAACGGATCCAGCGCGAGCTGACGCAGCACGTGACGGACCGAACCGGCGTCGAAGTACGCGAAGTGACCGTCTTCGTGCGGAGCATCCGACCGAACGACGGTGAACCGGCCCGACGGGAGGTCCAGGAAGATGAATTGGACGCCTAGCGCGAAGCTCGTCGGCGTCGCCGTCGGCCTCGTGGTCGGTCTGTTGTTCGTCCTCGTCGGCTGGCGGATCGTGCTGATTCTGCTTGGGTTCGCCATCGGCGGATTCTTGGTCGGCATGTGGCTCGACTCCCGCGACGACATCAAACGCCGCCTTCGCTCCGTCACCCGACGGCTGTTCGGCCCCTGATGCAACGACGCGAAGCCCGGGAGTTCCTCCTCTCTGCGCTCTACCGGCGTGAGCACGTCGATACGCCGCTTGACGAGATGCTCGAGGACGAGCATCCTGGCGAGCAGCGCGGATACATCGAGACCGTCTTCTACGGCGTCGGCGAGCGGCGCGACGAGATCGACCGGATGATCGGGGAGCGGACGGTCGGGTGGCGGTTCGAGCGACTGGCGCTCATCGATCGCAACATCCTTCGGCTCGGGGTCTACGAGCTGCTCTATCTCGACGAGGTCCCTCCCGAGGTCGCGATCGACGAGGCCGTGGAACTGGCGAAGAAGTTCGGCACTGAGCAGGCACGCTCATTTGTCAATGGCATCCTCGATCGGATCTGGAAGGAGCATCACGACGCCGCATGACATCCAACGGATTCGCAGATCTGCACCTGCACACCGTCGCTTCGGACGGCACGTTGACCGTAGACGAACAGGCACGTCGCGCGAAGGCCGCGTCGCTCTCCTGCATCGCCATCACCGATCACGACGTCGTCTCCGACGACATCACGGAACGCGTGACGACCCTCCACGGCGTCGAGCTGATCGCCGGCGTCGAGATCAAGGCCGACTTCGACGGCGTCACCGGCGAGATTCTCGGCTACTTCTTCGACCCTCGGCATGAGGAACTCCGCACCTTCCTGGAAGGAATGGAGAAGGCTCGGGTCGAACGAATGGAAGAGATGATCCGGCGCTGCCGCGAAGAGCTGAAGATCGAGATCGACCTGGCCGACGTGCGGGCGGTCGCCGACGGCAACCTCGGGCGACCTCATCTCGCCCGCGTCCTCGTGAGCAAGGGCGTCGTGGCCGACTTCTCCGAGGCGTTCGGCAAGCTGCTCAAGCGCGGCGCACCGTGCTACGCGCCGATCGAGAAGGACGACTTCCGCGATGTCGTCGCTCTCGTCCATCGAGCCGGCGGCGCGACGTCGCTTGCCCATCCGTGCCTGATGAAGGTCGACGACTGGGAAGCGTTCCTCGACGAGCTGGCCGGGGCGGGCGTGGACGGATTGGAAACGTTCTATCCGTACGACGCCGCGAGTCGAAGCCTGACGATCGAGCCGACGATCCTGCGAACGATGGCCGAGAAGCGGGGATTCCTGCTCACGGGCGGCTCCGACGACCACGGCCCGAACTCGACGAAGGAGAGCATCGGATCGATCCGCGTCCCGTACGAGCGCGTGGAGGCGCTCCGCGCCGCGCTGCCCGTGCCGATCCTTCCTCGGCGATAGGACGCTCCGAGGAAGGGGCGAGAACGGAGTGCCTCAGGGACTCCGTTCTCGCGCCGGATGAGCTGGCGAGCGCCGGGGCATGAGGGGATCACTCTGCTGGTGAAGTGCCATTGGCTCATCCAACGAGAGTTTCGCGCTCCGCGAAACTCGCCGCGCTGGATACCGGGATCTCCGGTCCAGCGCATCCCCTCACCCTCTTCCTCGAGAGAACGACCGGGCAGGGGATCCCTTCCTTACTCGACGATTGGACACTCCGAGGAAGGGGCGAGAACGGAGTGCCTCAGGGACTCCCTTCTCGCGCCGGATGAGCTGGCGAGCGCCGGGGCATGAGGGGAGTCCGAGCCGTCACTATCGGACTTCGTCGGCCGCAACTCGGCGACACAACACCTTCTCAAACGTCGAACCAGGCCGATGCCTAGCCATCCAGATCTACGAAGGCAATCCAGAGGGCGATCCGCGGTGGCCGACTACCTGATCTCGTCGTGGGCCACCGCGCCGTCCACCAACGTAATCAGTCGGTTCACCCGATCGAGCAGCCGGCTGTCGTGGGTGGCGAAGAAGAACGTGGCACCCTTCTCCTCGTTCAACCGGCGCATCAGGTCGATCAGATCGAGGCTGGTCGCAGTGTCGAGATTCGCCGTCGGCTCGTCGGCGAGGACGATCGACGGGTCGGAGACGACCGCCCGAGCGACGGCGACGCGCTGCTGCTGCCCGCCCGAGATCCGGTTCGGGTACTGATCGGCGTATTGCCCGATGCCGAGTTCGTCGAGGATCCTGCGGGCGCGCCGGATCCGTTCGCTGCGGACGATGCCCTGGAGCTCCAGAACGAACGCGGTGTTCTCGAGAACGGTGAGAACCGGGATCAGGTTGTACGCCTGGAAGACGAAGCCGAGGTTCGTCAGCCGGAGCCGGGCGAGCTGGTCCTTCGAGAGGCCGGACATCGCCTGCCCCTCCAGGTAGATCTCGCCCGACGTGGGGCGGTCGAGCCCGCCCAGCAGGTGCAGCAGCGTCGACTTCCCCGACCCCGACGGTCCTGCGACCGCCGTGAACTCCCCGGTGTGGAGCTCCGTGCTCACACCGCGCAGGGCCGGAGTCTCGATCGTCTCCGTGACGTACGTCTTCTCGAGATCAACTGTTTGTATCAACGTGTTATTCGACATATCGCATTGCCTCCATCGGTTCCAGCTTCGAAGCTCTCCGGGCCGGCAGCCAGGCTGCCAGCATCGCGACGACGGCCATCGCCCCGGCCGAGAGCAGGACCTGCGGCGCCGTGATACTCATGCGAAGGACCGGGGGAACCCCGACCTCCCGCATGTACGCGGCCATCTGACCCCACAGCGGGATCCCGCCGAACGCCTGAACGATCAGGACGATTCCGACGCCGACGATCACGCCATAGACGACTCCGGCGACGGTGATCATCCCCGCCTCGGCGAGGACCATCCCCATCACACGTAGGCGCGACGCGCCGAGCGCGATGATCAGTCCGATCTCCCGCGTCCGCTCCATCACCGAGAGATAGAGCGTGTTCACGACGACCAGAGCCCCCAGTCCGAAGAAGACGATCGCCATGATCGCCAGCATCGGCGTCAGGATCTTCATGTAGCCGTCCATCACCGGCAGCAGCTCGAGCCAGCCTTGTACTTCGTAGCCGCCGGGTAGAGCAGCGCGTAGCTCGTCGGCCGCGCGCTCCATTCGGGCGGCGTCCTGCGGCCCACGAACCCCGTCGATTCGGATGACGATCGCGGTTGCCGCGGTCGCGCTTCGGGCCAGCTGACGCGCGGTTCCGAGGCTCGTATAGACGAAGGTTCGTCCGATCGTCGCCTCGGGCGCGTTGAAGATTCCGAGGACTGGGACATGAATCGCGCCGAGGCCGGCCTCGGGATGGGCGCCGAGCAGGACCATCTCGTCGCCGAGCGACAGGCCGAGGAGCTTTGCCAGCTCCTCGCCGACGATGACGCCGGTGCTCTGGCTGGTCAGGAACTCGCCCTCGACGATTCGGTCGGCCATGTTGCTGACCGGATCGATCTCCTCCGGTACGACACCGCGCACGAAGACCGTTCGCGTGTGGTCGCCGACGGAGGCCAGGGCCGGCATGTCGAGCCGCACCGTCGACCACTCGATGTCATCCATCGAATCGAGTGCTGCGAGGGCGTCGGCCGGATTGCCCATCAGCGGCTGGGCGGAGCCGGTCGCCCGCGTTTCGACGGCCCGGATCTGCATGTGGCCGGTATCGAAGCGGGTCGACGACTCGAACATGTCCGTCACCATCGCATTGATGAAGCCGAACATCACGATCAGGAAGTAGATCGGAATCAGGACGGCAAGCAGCGTCAGAATCGTACGCCGCCGGTTCCGCATCATGTGCCGGATGGCCGCTTTCATTCGCTCTCACCCCACGACTCAAACGTCTCGATCGCGAAGAAGCTCGCATCGAGCTCGACATCGAACAGCGGGCTCTCGATTCGCTGGACCGTGCGGTCGCCGAAGGAGTCCTCGATGACGATCGTGGTGGCGAACTTGCGTTCGCCGAGCTCGATGACGTCGGAGAACACGGCGGTCTGAAGGACCTCGCCGCGCTGGTCGTAGTAGATCAGCATCTCCATCACGAAGTCGGCCGTGACCAGGATCTCGAGCTGTCCGAAGACGACCGGCGCATCGAGATGCGGAACGAGCGTCAGGAACCAGCGGGCTTCGCTCTCTTCGTTCGTGCTGCTGTCGATTTCCTCGACGGTCACGTCGTAGTCGTCGGAGAGCGTCCCGCGCGATACGTCCGCCAGCGACGGACCGGCGCCGAACAGCGCGTCGCCGATTGCCATCGCGGGAAGCTTGATCGAGCCGACGACGGGCGAGTAGTACCAGAGGTCGTCTCCGAGCTGGAGGTAGCCGGAGTTCAGATCGACCTCCGGCTCGAGGACCCGAACGAGCGCCAGCTCCTCGCCAAGCGTCCAGACTTCGAGCGCGTGCGCCTTCGTCGCCCCGGCGAGCGTGATCTCGAGCCGCATGATGCCGTGGAAGCTGTCTCCCTGCCACGCCGCGTTGACGCGATCGAGGATCGCCTGTGCATCCAGCGCCGTATCCGCACTCTCCTGCGCGAACAGCGGGCCGGAGGCAAGAAGCCCAACCATCGTGACCACGGCAAGCACGCCGATCGATCTCTTCATGGTTCTCTCCTTGGACATCACACTACCCCTCCCGGATCGCGGTGACCGGCTCGAGGCGGTTGACGCGCCGGGCTGGATACCACGCAGCAGCAAGCGCCGTGAACACGACGACGCTCAGCGCCGCCACCCAGTACCACCCCGAGGTCGACGCATAGATGATTCTCGGAACCCCGATCGAGCCCACCATGTCGGTGAGCATCGAGAGATCCCATCCGTTCCGGCTCAGATACACAAGCATTCCATAGCCCACGCCGCCGCCGATCACGAAGCCGAGCGCCGCGACGAGGGTCGATTCGATCAGAACCATGCGGGCGAGGAGCTTCCGGCTCATGCCGACGGCGGTCATGACGCCAAACTCGCGCGTTCGCTCGAGCACGGAGTAGAACGCCGTATTGGCGACACCGAATCCGGCCATCAGGCTGATCATGATCACGAACGGGATCATCTTGATCGTCGAGCCGGAGATCATGAATCGCGCAAACGGGTTCAGGTCGAAGTAGTCGGCGACGGCGACGCCCGGAAGTCCGGCAAGCGCTTCCCGGGCGGTTTCGACGGCGCGCGTTGCCGACGCACCCTTCGGAAGCGCGATGGCCAGGGAGGTAGCACCGTCGACGCCTGCCATGGCGCGGACGTCATCGATCGACGCCAGCGCGACCTGCTCCATCGCGAAGCTGGGCGACTCGAAGAGGCCGGACACGATGAACGCGCGAGATTCCGTCCCGTCGCCTCCCACCGCGAGAACGACGACACGTTCACCGACACGGACGTCGAGATCCTGTGCCACACTGCTCGACAAGAGGATGTCGCCGCTGTCCGCGACGTACCGTCCCTCCACGACAAGCGTGTCGAGACCCGTGACCAGCGTTTCCCTCGCGGGGTCGATCCCACGGAGGACGATGCCGTCGGTTCCGTACGCGCTTCGCAGCATGCCGTACGTCTCCATCCTCGGAGCGATCCCGGCGGTCCGGACTTCGGCCAAGCCGGCCGTCGCCGCAGCGACCTGCTCCGGCGTGAGGGCGTTCTCAGGAATCGGATCGTCGGCATAGGCGGTGGTCCGGATCTGGAAGTCGCCCTGATCCCAGTCGATCTGGGTCGAGGTCATCGATCCGACCATCCCATCGGTCAGGCCGAACAGCACGAGGATCACCAGGCTTCCGACGGCAACGGTCGCGATCATCAGGATCGTGCGCTGCTTGTGCCGCCACAGATTCCTCCAGGCAATCCGGGCCATCGTGAGATTCATCCCGCCTCCTCTCACCCTACTGCCGAGAGCGAGTCCATCCGCTCCCGGACTGTCGCTACTTCGTCCACGGTGAGAACCGCGGCGCGGTTCTCACCCCTGCAGCTCCCACGATTGGCGGAGCTGCAGGAAGTCATCTGGCCTCCTGTCATCTGTCGTTCGAGACCCATCCGTTCGCTCCCGAACGAGCGCTAGTTCATCCATACGGGAAGACCCTCCGGGGCTTCCCGTTCGCGCATCCGGCGCCGCGGCGCCAGATGTGCACTTGCTACCCCTCCCGGATCGCGGTGACCGGCTCGAGCCGGTTCGCCCGCCGTGCCGGGTACCACGCGGCGGCAAGCGCCGTGAACGCGACAACGCTCAGCGCCACCAGCCAGTGCCAACCGGAGGTCGACGCGTAGACGATCCGCGGAAACCCAATCGAGCCGAGCATGTCGCTGAGAACCGAGAGATCCCATCCGTGCCGACTCAGGTACACAAGAACGCCGTAGCCGATCCCGCCGCCGATGACGAAGCCAACCGCGGCAACGATCGTCGATTCGATCAGTACCGTGCGTGCGAGAAGGCGGCGGTTCATGCCGACCGCCGTCATCACGCCGAACTCGCGGGTTCGTTCGAGAATGGAGTAGAACGTGGTGTTGGCGACGCCGAAGCCGGCCATCAGGCTGATCATGAGTACGAACGGAACCATCCGGACGGCGGAGCCGGAAACCATCAGGCGCGCGAACGGATTCGAGTCGAAGTAGTCGGCAACCTCGACGCCTTCAAGGCCGGCGAGCGCCACACGCGCGCCTTCGACCGCTCGCGCGGCGGACGCGCCGTTCGGAAGCCCGACGGCCAGCGAGGTGGCTCCGTCCACGCCGGTGACGCCGCGAACGTCATCGATCGTCGCCAGCGCGACCTGCTCCATCGCGAAGCTGGGCGACTCGAAGAGACCCGACACGATGAACGCGCGAGACTCCGTGCCCTCGCCCCCAACCGCGAGCACGACGACGCGCTCGCCGACACGGACATCGAGATCCCTTGCGAGACGGGCTGGCAGGAGGATGTCACCGTCGGTCGAAACGGATTGTCCCCCGACGACCGAATCGTCGAGAAGGGTGACCTGCGACTCCATGGCCGGATCGATCCCTCGCAGGACGATGGCGGCGGTGCCGTGAGCGCTTCGCAGCATGCCGTACGTCTCCAACCGAGGAGCGATCCCGGTGGTTGGGACTGCGGCCAGAGCGGCCGTGGCCGCAGAGACCTGGTCCGCAGACAACGCGTGCTCGGGGATTGGGTCGTTCGCGTACGCGGACGTTCGGATCTGGAAATCGCCCTGATCCCAGTCGATCTGCGTCGACGTCATCGACCCCATCATCCCGTCTGTGAGTCCGAACAGGACGAGGATCACCAGGCTCCCGACGGAGACGGTGGCAATCATCAGCGTCGTGCGCTGCTTGTGCCGCCACAGATTCCTCCAGGCGACCCGCCACATCGTAAGACTCATCCCGCCTCCTGTCGTCCTAGCATTTCGCTTTCATCGCGCCGCTTCTCTTCCGCTCTCCAACGGTCGCTGCTTCATTCGCCGAGAGAATCGCCCCGCGATTCTCTCACGCGCCGCCGCCGCTTGAGCGGCGGCCGCGCGAAGCTCACACACCTGCAGTTGCCGTAGGGCAACTGCAGGAACTCGTCATGCGGATGGGCTTACTTGCCCGCCCTTCGGGCCGGGCAAGTAAGCCCATCCGCGATCACTTGGGGCATCAACGCGAACATCTTCTCATAGAGCGGCTCGGGAATGCGATCGCGATTCGCCGGCAGGAGCTTGATCATCCCGAGGGCGTAGATCAGCTCCTGCGGATCGCCGGCGATGATCTCTCCGGCCGCCTGCCTTTCCATGAACCACTGAACCATCGGCAAGAACAGCGCCTGAGATCGCTCGAGGATGTCGTCGAAATCGAGCGCTTGCGCCATACGCAGGAGCTCGT
>Ga0272444_10004296_pt1 | contig 12600 bp, 11 predicted proteins | sample SSMForm13_FD_201033 | JGI IMG/M metagenome (GOLD analysis project Ga0272444, IMG submission 201033) | Marine sediment archaeal communities from Little Sippewissett salt marsh, Falmouth, MA, United States - SSM-Form-13 | ecosystem: Environmental > Aquatic > Marine > Wetlands > Sediment ...
TCTTCCGTGTACCGAAAATTCTTGGAGACGAGGAGCCTTAGAAGGGATACCTCCCGGCGCGGATAAGTACCATCATGAAGGGATTCAACGAGTTTTCCATAGAAAAACTTGCTGAAAAGCTGGCATCGGGCTCGATCCATCCGCGCGACGTTATACGTAACTGCAGGAAGAACATCGAGAAAATCGAGCCTGTCATCAACGCACTCAACCGTACGACCTTCGAGCATGCCGAAAAGGACCTCGACTCCTGGCATTACGATCCCGAGTTCCCGTTCAGGGGCATTCCTTACGTCCAGAAGGACAACATCTGCACCGCCGGTATCACCACTGACTGCTCCAGCCGCATCCTCCAGGGTTTTGTCCCCCCGTATGCCGCAACCGCCGACGCCCGTGCGCTCGAAGCCGGCTTGAGGCTCATGGGGAAGTCCAACCTTGATGAATTCGCGATGGGTTCCAGTACCGAGTATTCCGCATGGGGTCCGACGCTTAATTCATACGATTTATCCCGCGTACCCGGCGGATCATCCGGCGGAAGCGCCGCTGCGGTAGCAGCTGGATTCGCGCCTCTGGCTTTCGGCTCGGATACTGGCGGCAGCGTACGTCAACCCGCCGCATTCTGCGGAGTGGTCGGGCTTAGACCGACCTACGGCCGTGTCTCCCGATGGGGACTTGTCGCGTTCGCGTCATCACTCGATCAGATCGGCCCGATAACCACAACCGTACGCGACAGCGCCCACGCGCTGATGATGATCGAAGGCCCGGACGGTCGCGACAGCACACTCCTCGATCTGCCAAAGGAAAATTACATCGATACAATCGATGACGGAGTCTCCGAGCTTCGCATCGGAGTACTTAACGCCGGATTGTCCGATTCGATCGATGAGCGTGTTCGGACGGTCTTTCGTGAGAATGTCGACTGGTTCCAGGGCCACGCGAAAAGCATACAGGAGGTTAAAATCGATATCTTCGACCTCCTCCTCGCTGCTTATTACACAATCGCGCCCTCCGAAGCGAGCAGTAACCTTGCACGGTACGATGGCGTCAGGTTTGGACCGAGCGTCGATATTGTCGAGGAGGGCAAACCGGCCGATGAAAATACGGCATCCGGCCTTCTCGATTACTACCGAAAGAATCGCGGACAGGGTTTCGGTCCCGAAGTGATCAGGAGAATCCTGATCGGTACCTTTGCGCTGTCCAGTGGATATTACGAAGCGTATTACCTTCGCGCGCAGAAAGTACGTACCCGCCTGAAGGCACAGCTCGATGAAATCTGGAAGAACGTCGACATCATCATCTCGCCGACAACCCCGACACCGCCCTTCAGGCTGGGCTCCGCTCTCGGGGACCCGATGGATATGTACCGGGCCGATATCTTCGTACTCATGCAGCCGCTTGCAGGATGTCCGGCGATATCAATAAATGGAGGCTGGACCGACCTTGATGACGATCTCAGTACTCCGCTTGCACGATCGAGAGAGAAGGATTGCCACGGCAAGCGCGTGAACCGTCTTCCGATAGGCCTTCAGATAACCGCGCCGCCGTTTATGGAAGGTAAATTATTCAGAGCTGCACGCGCTTTCGAGCGCGAGCATCTCTGACGGGATGAAACGAGACAATGCAGGACTACTTCGACATACTTCGCGACGACATGCTCGCCAACTACCGCGCGGCGCAGAACCGCATGGCGAAGGTCGAGAACGGACGAATAAGCCCGCTTCCCTATAACCTCCTCATTGGCGAGGCAAAGAGCTATTACACATCGATCCTCTGCTTCGATCTTGTCAGATTCTCCGACCTGACCAAAACCGGTAGTGATAATCCAAACGCAGCTATGCTTCTCAACACTGTTGTTCCGACGGTGCTGAAAATTCTCTCGGACTTCAATGGCATCCCGGTTGCATCGAAGGGCGACGAAATCACCGCGGTGTTCGGACTCGAATCGCGGGAGGCGTCATCATCCGCAAGATCCGCTCTTCAGGCCGCGCTCTATATAACCAACTTCATCGAGCATATCGCCGACCGGTTTATCGGTCGGATGCTCCCGAACGGCCTCAAATGCTCGATCGGGATCGACCAGGGCTCGATTCACATCGCTGCAGTCGGACGGCGATCAATAAATTCTCTCGTCCCCCTCGGACCGCCCGCGCTGATCGCACAGAACCTTCATTTCCTCGCCGGCGACAACGAAATCTGGGTAGGGGAGAATTTCTTCAACAGCCTCGATGCCGAATTCTGCGAAAGGTTCTTCGTCGAGGCGCCGGTCGGGAAATGGCCCTGGGTTTCGGTGGACACCGGCGAGCAGTACCGCGCGTACCGTTTTGTTGAGTAACGCTTTAATGGCAAGTTGTAATAAAAATGGCTGATTATGTGCCGACAATTGGGATCGAAGTACACGCGCAGCTTATGACTGAGTCAAAAATGTTCTGCTCGTGCTCGACCGCTACAGGTGGTCATCCCAACACCCACCTGTGCCCGGTTTGTCTCGGACTTCCCGGCTCCCTTCCGTCAGTCAATCGAAAATCGGTCGTGCTTGGACTCAAAACCGCACGTGCGCTCGGATGCGAAATTCCCCCTGTCGCTCAGTTTGCACGCAAAAATTATTTCTATCCCGACCTCCCAAGGGGCTACCAGATTTCGATGTACAAATTCCCCGTCGGAACCAACGGCTCTCTCCAGCTTTTAAATCAGTTGGACGGCCTTACCCGTGAAATCGGAATCGAGAGAGTCCATCTCGAGGAAGACACCGCGAAGCTGTTCCATGAAGGCGACTCGGGCAGTTTCATCGACTTCAACCGCGCCGGTATCCCGTTAATCGAAATCGTCAGTAAACCCGACATCAGCTCCGCGACTGATGCTGTCAACTATCTGAAGGAGCTAAGGCGGCTTCTCAGGTTCCTCGGTATCTCCGACGCAAACATGGAAGAGGGCAGTTATCGCTGCGAAGTGAACATCTCCATGCACCTGTCCGACACCGAGGCGTTCGGCACCAAGGTCGAAATCAAGAACCTGAACAGCTTCCGCGCTGTTGAGCGGTCCATAGAATTCGAAATCCAGAGGCAGACCGACCTCCTGAAATCGAAGAAGGATGTCCGTCACGCGACTTTGGGCTGGGACGAGAAGGATCAGAAAACCGTTCATCAGCGTTACAAGGAGAAAGCGCCGGAGTATCGCTACTTCCCCGAGCCGGACCTGCCTGATCTCGAATTTACTCCCGATGTGCTTCACGACGCCGCTTTCGATCTCGCCGACATTCCCGTGCGACGGGTCAGGGGTCTCATCGAGCGATTCGGTGTACCCCCACATGCCGCTGACCTGCTGGTTTCCGGTCCCGGCTCTCCTGCAGATAATCCCTATTTCGTTGCGGATTTCTTCGAGCAGGCGGTCCAGCGTCACGGCGCCCTTGGCACTCCGACCGCTAATATGCTGACCGGGACGGTTTTCGAATACATTAACAAGACCGGCATAACACTCGACCAGACTGACCTGACACCGAAAAAAATCGCCGAAGTCATCAAGATGGTGTCCAGGGACGAGTTGAGTGTCACGAACGCCAAGCGGGTTATTTCGATTGTCCTCGAACAGGGCGGTAAGGTCCGGGATATCGTTCTCAGCGAGGGTCTTGTTCAGGTATCCGATGAAGATGAGCTTGTAACGCTCGTTAAAGAAGTGATCGAGGAGAACGAGACGATTGTTGAATCTGTCAGGAAGGGAAAACTCAACGCTATCGGTGCGCTCGTCGGCGAGGCGATGAAGAAGAGCGATGGTCAGGCAAACCCGAAACGGGTAAACGAAATACTGCACGACATCCTGCTGAAGAAAAAATCCTGAGCAGGCGGGAGGCAACATGGATCATGATCGAGAACTCAAAAAAAGTACCGCATGTAACTGTTAAAAGGCTCAGCCGCTACCTTCGGATGCTGGAGCGCTTCCAGGAACAGGGTCAGGAGACCATCTCCAGCGAGGAGCTTGCCGCCGAATTGCACGTGAAGCCCTCCCAGTTGAGAAAAGATCTTGCGTATTTCGGCGAGTTCGGTACCCGTGGCATGGGTTACAGCATTATCAGGCTTGCCGAGGCCCTTCGTCGAATTCTCGGCCTGCATCGCCAGTGGGCGATCGGCGTCATCGGTGTCGGTAATCTCGGCACCGCGCTCCTTAGATACAAGGGTCTCAACGAAAAAGGCTTCAGGGTTGCCGCGTTGTTCGATGACGATCCCGAGAAAGTGGGAAGCTCCCGCTCCGGGATCCATATCTATCATATTGACGAACTGAGCAGGGTGGTGCGCGACAAGAATATCCAGATTATAATTCTTACCGTACCTGCGCCTGCCGCGAAAGCAGCTGCCGACGTTGCTATCAATGCTGGTATCCGGGCGATTATGAATTTCGCCCCTGTCGGTATTCATGCACCGCCTGACGTGACCTGCCTTCAGGTTGATATTACCAGTGAGCTTAAAATCCTCTCACATACGCTTGCGGGACTCGATGAACAGGGGGAGTCAATAAAGGATGCAATAGCACAAGCGGTCCAGAAGGAATAATCCCGAGGACCCGGCTTGTAATGTAGAAAATTTTTATATGATGAATGATCAGACAACTGCATTATCTCAGACAGGCGATGCATTCGCGTCAATGGAATTCCTGCTTATCCAGGTTGCGGCGGGTATCTTCCTTCTTGCGATTCTTATCAACCTCATATTCTGGTTCACACGGAAGGATGCTGTAGGGAATGTGTCACTCGGCGCGTCGATATTCGCGACCCTTGTCCTCACCGCTGCCCTGGTTGTGCGTTATATAAACGTCGGCCATATTCCCTACGTCCAGCTTTACGAAACTTTCTTTTTTACTGCATGGTCCGTTGCAGTGATTGCGGTTATCGGTGATATTACCCTTAAAACAAGGCTGCCCGGCACAATCGCGAATTTGCTGGTTGGCTTCACCCTTCTTTACATACTCAGCTTCCCGGAAACATCGCGCGAAGGTCATCCACTTGTGCCGGCCCTGCAAAGCCCATGGCTGGACGTTCACATCATCACCGCATTCCTGTCCTATGCCGGCTTCGCTATTTCGGCAGGCGCGAGCATCGTTTTTCTTTTCAACAGGAAGCCAAACGTCGATGAATTAAGCTACAAGCTGGTCGCGTTCGCTTTCCCGCTTTTAGGCCTGGGAATTTTCCTCGGCGCGGTATGGGCGAACGAGGCGTGGGGACGCTACTGGGGCTGGGATCCCAAGGAAACCTCGGCTCTGGTGACGTGGCTCGTCTATGCGGGCTATCTCCACGCGCGACTTGTCCTCGGCTGGAAGGGCGCTAAAGCGAGCATCCTTAACCTGGTCGGTTTCGCATGCGTTATATTTACCTGGGTCGGGCTGAATATCCTGACCCGCTGGATCGAATACGGTTCGCTTCATACTTATACCGGATGAGAGCTAATGCCTGATTCCGAAAACAACAAATCCGAAAGCCCCGCGTCCGGACCTCAACCCGGGAAGGAGTACGGGCTCTTCGACCTCCTGTGGCTCGCTATCGCCGATATCCCCAGGCTTATGCGAACCCTGAAATTTGCTGTATGGCTTATTATCATCCTCGCGCTTTTCTCGCTGGCCGGAGCGATCCTGCCGCAGGAACATCTATCAAACGATCCGTCCGAGTTTGCCCACCAGTATGTCCATATCTTCAACCTTAACCCCGAGGACGGCAGAACCACCTTCGGCGAATTCCTCTACGACAGGATTGTCGTTCCACTCGAGCTCTACCGCGTATTCGAATCCGGCCTTTACTTCACGCTCCTCACCCTTCTGGCGATATCTTCCACTCTCTGCGCATGGGACAGATGGATCATCAGCCGCAAAATCCTTTCGAAAATCAATCCGGTTGCCGGACCGGCCGCCATTCAAAACCTCAAACACAGCGCTCAGGGCACTATTTCGGAGAATCCTGGAACAGCCGGCGAGCGGGCGAAGGAAATTCTGCGAAAAAGCGGATTCCGCGTTTTCGAAGCATCGGATGAAAATTCACGATGGCTCCTGTTCAGGAAAAATACCTTCCGCTATTACGCATCCGTAGTGTTTCATTTCGCCTTCGTAATCATCCTCATCGGCGGACTTATCAGTGACGACAGGATGTACGGTTATGAGGGCATGATGCGGATCGCGGAAGGCGGCGACTCCATTGTCGGCAGCGAAATGAACCGCATGCGCCAGGCGCACGAACAGAACATCGAATTCACACCGGCATCGCCCAACAGAATCGAGCTCATCGATTATCACAACATCTACCGCCAGCGCGATTTCCCTGGTATCGATCCCGAAACCGGCTTCCCCGTCGGCTTCTCCGGGATGCCGTCGGACTACATAAGCCACCTGAGAATCGTTAACTGGGACACCGGCGATGTTCTTGCGGAGCGGAGCATCGAGGTCAACTACCCGCTGAGATATAACGGGGTCGCGTACTATCAGACCGCGTATGATTACGTCATCCATCTCGGTGTCGAGGTCTCCGGGCACGAACCCGCGACCATCAGCGCGCGTCTCGGGGAGCTTTTCACGATCCCGATAATTAATGTTCAATGCATCATCACCCAGAGAGACATCGCGGGCGGAATATGGATCGACAGCGACGGTAACGATAGCGAGTTTCCGTACCGCGTCCGCCTTCTCGACTTCAATCCGGTGGCTTCGGGCGCTTCTCGGCAACCCGATCTTCTTGGGTATGTGTCCATAGACAGACCGCTGACAGTCAGTGGAGCGACAATTGTCCTCGAGGGGGTCGATGAATTTACCGTCCTGCAGTATTCGCACGATCCGGGCGTGCCGATTGTTTATCTCGGCGGAATCCTGCTGATGCTCGGCCTTACGCTGGTGCTCTACCTCCCATGGCGCACCGGAAGGCTCATGTTTACCCGCGAGGATGGTAAGACGAAATACTATATTGGCGGTAACTCCGAGGATATCCCCGGGTTGATTGAGAAGGAATTCGGGAAGGACGGGAAATAAGCACTGCGTGTGTTATAATCCCCGGTCCGGACTTTAAGCCCGAAAGTACCATAATGACAGCTTCTCCGCATCCGAAATTCAGCACCTCTACCGGAATTCTGCCGGAACGCATCGTACGCAAAGCGTCCCGCACCGACTTCTATTTCCGTCCCGATCCGTGGGTGCACGAGCTTGTCGGACGAGTCGAGGAAGTGCTCGGACGCGTTGTCGATACAGGCGATTCCCTCATGTCGGGTATCGGGCGTCATATGCTTTTCGGGCACGCGAAACGTCTTCGCCCGATTTTTATCCTCCTCAGCCAGCACTTCTTCCGTGATGAAACACTCGATGTGACCGTCAACACCGCTGCTGCCGCGGAATTCATCCATTGCGCGAGCCTGTTCCATGACGATGTCATCGATAATGCCGAGACCCGCAAGGGCCGTCGCGCAGCGAACGCTGTGTGGGGCAACCGCACTGCCGTCATCATGGGCGACCATTTCCTTGTCCTCGCCTATTCTCTACTGACTCGGCATAAGGACTTCCGCCTGATCGAAGAATTTGTCGAACTTTGCAGGTCCCTCGCTGAAGGCGTGATGATGGAAATTCGTAACACCGGCAATCCCGACATCACCAAGGCAGAGTATTTCGAGACCATTACAAGCAAGACTGCTATCTTCTTCAGCACCGCAGCAAGGCTGGGGGGTTACCTCGGCGGCGCTTCGAAAGACGAGGAAAAACACCTGACCGATTTCGGACTGAATTTCGGCCTTGCATTCCAGCTTTCCGACGACCTTCTAGACCTTTTCGCTGACCCGGAAGCTACCGGCAAGCCGCGCGGATCGGACCTGAAAAGCGGGATCTATACCGCATCTATCATCCGCGCGCTTTCACAGGACCAGGATTTCTCAGCGAAATTCCGCCCGATTCTGGAACGCGGTAATCTGACCGGGGAAGAGATAGACGAAATCGCCGGAATGCTGAAATCGAACGGAACGATGGAGTATGTCAGGGGACTTATCCTGCGTCACGGCCAGAAGGCTTTGAATCATCTCGACAAGCTTCCCGCCGGACGGGTCAACGACACCTTCCGCGACCTCCTTAACCGCATCACCACCCGCGAATTCTGAACCCAACATCCTTCTTCCCGCAGCATGCCCTCCATCTATCAAGCGTTCTAATGTGGCATGCGCTTCAAGCGCATGTTTCTTCGTCCCATCGGCATCCTGCCCATCCTGCTAACGCTTACTCTCTCCGCTTCTTTCCTCCGATCCTTCCTGCGCCTCCTCCTCTGCAGTGATCGGCGGATCCGTAAACGCGTTCATCGTCTGGGGTATACTCTCAAGATCGAGCGGTCTTGCGTGCAATCCGCTCACCGCCGAGTTATACGTCATCTCGACCGGATTATAAAAATCGCCGACATATTGCACGTCCGCCTCCTGCGACGTCGGATCCAGCCGGACATAGCATGTCCCAAGCGGGATAATAATCCACTCACCGGGAGGAATTATCGCCGGACCATACTTCCATTCCTCCGCTTCCACCCCCTCCGGCGCGGGCTCATCTCCCCGGAGTTCCTCCTTGTCGTCTACCTTGTAGTAATCGAAACTGATATACAGGTCCTCCGCGATCTGGTCACCGTCATTGCAGATCGCCATGAAAATGTAGTACTGGGTATAGTTCATATCCTCGACCGACATCTCATCGATATCCCAGCCGATCGATTCTGCAAGCCATCGCATACCAAGGTCATTCGTTGCCAGTACAAGCGTGCTCATCTGATCTTCCAGGTTTTCAAGCGATCCCATGACTGTGGGAAAGTAGACAGCCCCGTCCTCGATAAAAAAATCCTCTCCCATGTACCAGCCCATGAAAGCCTGCGTGGTGATCCTGAGATGCACGTCCGCCCATTCGCGGTTGATAACATTCGACTTGTACGCGAACCATAGCGCCGCGACCGACAGCAGTATCGGGAACAGCGTCCACAGCGGATTATCCGAGCTGAAGAAGCGGTCCCAGCCCGTACGCCGCACATATATCGGCGGCGGCGGAGGATCGTCCGATGGATCCGGAATATCTGCATGGAACGAGGCCTGCGATGTCGCAGGTGGTTTCAATGGCGGGTGCGGGGATTTCCCCTGGCTTTTTGGCATATGACGATTCCGTATGCTGCACTCTGTGCAGGTATTTCGGGTATTTTAACCGATTGTAGCGCTTCTGGCGAAAAAAAAGAGGTTCAACTTACACCTTCCGCCATACGTTCGGCGAGGTAACTCGACCTGACAAACGGTCCCGATGCAACCGCCCGGAATCTCATCGCGATTGCAGTGCTCTTCAGTTCTTCGAACTCTTCCGGCGTCCAGTACCTATCCACACGTACCTGTTCTCCCGCCCGGGGCTGCAGATACTGCCCGACAGTCAGCATGCTGCATCCGGCATTCCTGAGATCCTCAAGCGTCTCGATAACTTCATCCCATGACTCCCCGAGCCCGACCATCAAACCACTCTTTGTGGGAATCTCAGGCGCAATTTCACGCGACATCCTTAAAACACTTAGAGATTTTTCGTATGTCGCCTTGCTTCTGATGGACGGCGTCAACCTTCGTACAGTCTCAACATTGTGATTCAGGATTACCGGATAGGATTCCAGAACCGTCCTGAGTGCTTCCTCTTTTCCTCCAAAATCGGGAATCAGAACTTCTACGCCCACTCCGGGAACCTGCCGGTGGATTTCATTTGCAGTTTCTGCATAATGCGACGCGCCGCCATCATCGAGATCATCCCGCGCGACTCCTGTTACTACTACAAATTTCAAACCCAGACGCTTCACACTCGCGGCTACCTTGGAAGGCTCTTCCGCATCGAGAGCCTCGGGTTTTCCGTGACGTACGCCGCAGAATCTGCATGCCCTTGTACAGTACGATCCGCCGATCATGAATGTCGCGACACCGTGGCTGAAACACTCGCCCAGGTTCGGACATTTCGCGCTCAAACACACGGTGTTACACCCGTCCAGCTTCTCGCGCATCGAGTTCATGACATCGGCCCGTACGCCCCGTATCCTGATCCAGTCCGGACGGGGTTCCGCCTCGACATTCGCTTTTACCGATCGCTCTTTCATGCAGGGGATACCCGCTCGATCTTATTACTCTAACCCGAGCATTCCTTCTTTACTTTCTTCCGGTACGCGGCAAGGATCTTCTTCGTCAGCTTCCCGACCGATCCCGATCCGATTACCGTCTCGTCGATCTCACGCACAGGCATCACTTCTATCAGACTGTTCGCAATGAAAACCTCATCTGCCGCCAGCAAATTCTTCAGGCTTATGCGCATTTCCTCGATCGGAATCTTGTTTTCTTCGCAGATCTCCGTAACCACCGTGCGCGCGACATCAAGCTGTATCCCGTCGTCCTTCGGTGGCGTCAGAATCTTGCCCTTCTTGATGACAAACAAATTCGTCGTCGTCCCTTCGCAGACTCCGCCCTCTGTGTTCTGCACGAGTACTTCGTCGAGTCCGCGCTCCCAGGCCGCGCGACGGGTTAGAATCATCGGCAGAAAACAGATCGTGCTGTGCCCGGCCGTCGGATTGTACGGGCTCGTGCGATAGCTCGAAACCCGGACTTTCACCCCGGATTTGTACTTCGTCGCCTTCGGCGCGGTGAACGGTCTTGCATGGACAAATGTATGTGTCGTGACACCCGTAGGACTGGCGATAGTATTCAACTCACTCCCGAAAATCGTCACCCGGATATACGCGCTGCCATTGGTCGCATCATTCTGCCTGAGAAGCTCCCTGATTACCAGCCACATGTTTTCTTCATCGTACGGAAGCCCGAGCCTTAGCGCCTCGCATGATGCCCTGAGACGTTCGTAATGATCGGTGAGCCGGAACGGGACGCCGTCGTAGCTTCTTAATACTTCGAATATTCCGTCCCCGTACAGCAATCCTGTACAGAGTGGGCTTATCAAAGCCTCTTCTTCCCATCTGATGGCGCCATCGAAAAATACCCGGCTCCGTGGCATCTGGCTTGTTCCTCCATGTACCGGAGATAAAATAAAAAACAGCCCGGTACCGACCCCTGGTCAGGCTCGGACCCTCCGGCGTTTGTACGATTATATCTGAACTAATATCGCCGTGCACCCCTTCGATTGGACTAGCTCAAAGCCTTTCCCAGCCTTATATCATCCTTCCCCTCCTCTCCACAGGGTGGAGAGGGGGCAGGGGGGTGAGGGTACTAAATGTTCCTATCCACCCCGACTCCTCAGCACAGCCATATAATGGTTCGCCCTCGCTATTTTCTTATCCCTTCCCACCGGAGCCAGCCTTGCTTCCTCCATACGTTGCGCGATCAGCAATCCGGCTTTCCTCAGCTCCCCCGATCTCAACAGGGCTTCCACCTCCGCATCCCTGATCCCGTCGGACGGAGCCGGAATATCCATTACCCTCTGCGGTCCGCCTCCCTTCTGTTTACCCTTAAGAAAAGCCATATATTCCTTACCCGGCATGCACCCCATTGCGTCTGTAGTGCTTGAGTATGTCCAGAGGTGCACTACGGCGAACAGAATCACAGCTATTACTATAAAAAAAATAATAAAATTCATTTCCCGGCTATCCCCTTTCAACTCAAATTTGTAACTGAAGATTACTCGACTGAGTCTGATGTCCCCACATAATATGCGACGGGCCGGATTGAATCAAAGTTGCTTCCCGGCCTGATGAAAAATTACACACGCGAACGAAGAAATTTCCCGATTCAGGGAACATGAACACCCGTCTTTCGTCCAAATAAGCGATCCACATCCTTGTCAGAGGCAGGGAGAAAATGCCCCAGGTGGGCCTTCTCCCTGTCTCTCTTTTTACGAAAATTTCGAGTAAATTCCAGGATTGGTTCGGATAAAGAGCCGCCGGACTACACAAGCCCGACTTCCTTCAGACCTGCGTCCACTATCGCGCGACCTTCGTCATCCAGCGGCGTAAGGGGTAGCCGGTGTTTCCCGACCGACGTTCCCACCCGGTTGAGCGCGTATTTCAGTGGTATCGGATTCGTTCTGCAGAATAACGCCTTGAATAGCGGCATGAGCGACAGGTGTACGTCCCGCGACTTTTCAATTTCTCCGCGGAAATAGCTCTCGATCATGTCGCGGATTTTTCCCCCGACAAGATGACTCGCGACCGATACCACCCCGACACCACCTACCGACAGCATCGGCAGTGTCAGCGAATCATCCCCCGAATACAGCGCGAACTCATCCCTGTTCGTAATCGCGCAGATCTGTGCGGCCTGATCGACACTCCCTGCGGCTTCCTTGACACCCGCTATATTCTTTACTTCCGACAGCTTCGCGATTGTCTCCGGCTCGCAGTTCACTCCCGTACGTCCCGGTATGTTGTAGAGCAGGATCGGAACATCCACCGCGTTGGCTACTTCGGAAAAATGTGCCAGCAGTCCCGCCTGTGTCGGCTTGTTGTAGTACGGATTCACGACCAGCAGTCCGTCTACGCTCTTCTTCGCCACCTTCCTCGACAGCTTCACCGACTTGTCGGTCGAATTGCTCCCCGTACCGACGATGATTTTGACATCGTCACTCGCCTCGTCCCGGACGAGATCGATGATCGCCAGAATTTCGGAT
>Ga0272444_10004297_pt1 | contig 12600 bp, 7 predicted proteins | sample SSMForm13_FD_201033 | JGI IMG/M metagenome (GOLD analysis project Ga0272444, IMG submission 201033) | Marine sediment archaeal communities from Little Sippewissett salt marsh, Falmouth, MA, United States - SSM-Form-13 | ecosystem: Environmental > Aquatic > Marine > Wetlands > Sediment ...
GCGGCGTAGGCAACAAGTGGTTTTACCTTCTCTCCGACGGCGATACGCACAACGGCGTGACCGTCACGGGGATCGGCGTCGAGAACGCGATCCAGGTCGCCTACCGCGCCAACGCTTTCTATTGGAACAGCCAGTCGACTTACGGCGATGCCGCCCTCGGCACTATTTCCGCGGCCAACGACCTGGATCCTTCGGGCGTCTGGGCAACTTCCGTGATGGACGCCTGGGAAGCCGTCCAGGTTGACCTGCCGACTCCGGAGATTGTCTTCACCTACCCCGCCGGAGTGCCTTCGATCCTGACGCCGGGCGAGACTACCACCTTCGAGGTGTCGGTCAGTGCCACGCTGATGGGCTCGCCGGTCTCAGGCAGCGGTGAGTTCCATTATTCCATCGACGGCGGCGCTTATACTTCGGTTGCGATGACCGAGACCACCGCCAATACTTACGAAGCGGTCCTGCCGGCCCTTGGCTGCGGCGAGCGCATCGATTTTTATGTCAGTGCCGAGGAGGCCTCCCAGGGCGTGTTCAACGATCCCGATCCGTCCGCACCCTACACGGCCAAGCCAAGCAACAACGAGGTTGTGGTATTTCAGGATGATTTCGAGTCATATCAGCCCTGGCAGGCTACCGGTGCCTGGACCCGCGGTACGCCGACCGGCGGAGGCGGCGCTTACGGCGGACCCGATCCCGGCAGCGCTTACAGCGGTACCACCATTTATGGTTACAACCTGACCGGGGATTATCCCAACAACCTGTCGGAACGGCCTCTGACCGGCCCGGAAATTGACTGCTCCGGCCTCGTCAACACGCGCCTTAAATTCCAGCGCTGGTTGGGCGTAGAACAACCTCTCTACGACCACGCCTATATCCGGGTCAGCAACGACGGCAGCACCTGGATAACCGTCTGGGAGAACGAAACGGAGATCGCCGATACCGAGTGGATTGCGATGGATATCGACATTTCGGCCGTCGCCGACAGCCAGTCGACCGTATATCTTCGCTGGGTCATGGGCACCACCGACGGTGGCTGGACCTACTGCGGCTGGAATATCGACGATGTCGAGGTGGTAGGTTCCGAGTGCATACAAAACGAGCTTACGATCGTAACGACTTCGCTGCCGGAGTGGACGGTCGCCGTGCCCTATTCGCAGGAGCTTTCCGCCGTCGGTTCGGTTGGGGCGGTTACATGGATCGACAAGTACGGTGATCTGGCAGGTTCCGGCCTCAGCCTTGGTACCGATGGCATGCTCACCGGTACACCGATTGTATCCGGCACCCTCAATTTCACGGCTGAGGCCTCGGATGAATTCCCTAATATTACGGAGCAGCCGCTTTCGGTTGTTCTGAACCCCGCTCTGGGCATCGTGGATACCAGCCTGCCCGACGGCGTCCTCGATGAGGCTTACTCCTACCAGTTCAGCGATACGGGCGGGACGGGCTCTGTCGTCTGGTCCGACAAGAACAATGTGCTCGACGGCTCCGGCTTGACGCTCAGTTCCCAGGGTCTGCTCTCAGGTACCCCAACCGCCGGCGGCCAGATTGACCTGACCGCCCTGGTTCAGGACGACGTTGGCGGCACTGCCGAAAAACTGCTCAGCTTTGAGATAATCGTTCCCTGTTGTGTGGCTACCGTCGGTAACATCAACTGCGATCCGGGCGACGCCGTCGACATCAGCGACATCCAGGCCTTGATCGACAACCTCTTCCTGACCCTGACGCCGCTGTGCTGTTACGAGGAGGCAAATGTGGATTTCCTGGGTACGGTCGACATATCGGATCTTCAGGTCCTGATCGATAATCAGTTCCTGACGCTGACTCCGATGTCCCCTTGCCCGTAGCGAACAAATACAAGTTCGTTTGGACGGCAGACGAAAGCCCGGTGTCCGCAGAGGGCGGATACCGGGCCTTCTTCATTTAAGAGCTGCGCGAGAGGCTGCGCCGATCAACTCTCCGACTTCGCCGTCAAAGCCTCCCGGGTCAGGTGGATCTTGTCAAATGAGTCCTCGGAGATAACATAGTACCAATCGGCGAACCGGTTGTTCAAGTCGCTGGCCAGCTCCTGGCCGTGCTCGACCTTCCTCTGCCATGCGTCCAGGGCATCCTGGCGCTCCTTATTCTGGCGATCGGCCTCGGTCCACAGAGAATCGGCCTTCTCCAGATAGTCCCTGGACCGGGGTTCCGGCGGCTTCTTGAAATACCCTGGCTCAAAGCCGGCGGCCACGAACAGGAATCGATTTGCCTGACCCTGACCGTCACTCCCGGTCTCACCCGCCTCCGCGGCCCCGGCTGTAACTTCCAGACCCGATCCGTAGAGCACCTCGCCAAAACGGAGTATATAAATCACACCGTCGCTGGTGCGGACGTTAAGTTCGCCCTCGTTCGACATCAACTGACCGTCACGAGTGAAGAAATATCCCTTGCTCTGAAGCGAGAGACGTCCTTCCTGCGAAATATCTCCCCCGGCCGGGTCGGTGAGTGAAGCCGACAAACCTTCCGGCTTGGGCCGGACGCCCACAATCTGGAGGCCGGACAGGGTTGACATCATCGTCTGCACGGTGGCTGAATCGAGCTGTTTGCCTTTCGGAAGACCTGCCATGGTCCACTCCTGTTCGTCATCGCGTTTCAGCTCGATGTTGTCGCGCGGAATCACCGAGCGGGTGCGCTCATCTATTGAGTAATCCTTGAGCATGACCCGGTCGATCTTGTCTCCTGTAATCTGCAGGAGGTTGGTTTCGATCCAGTCGGCGAAATTCGTGGATATCTCGATGTTCATGCGGGCCGCGTATACCCGGTTCTGCCCGGGAATACGCACGAACCGGAAACCCTCGCGATCGGGAACTTCATAACCGACTATGTAATCCGCAAGGATCCGGTCGTCGGCCCCTTTGAGAGTTATCCGGCTGCCCCGCCCCGAGAGACCGGGCGCGGTGGCATCGAGCGGATCGACCACCCCGCAGCGTTCGTGATCGGCCGCGTTGCTGGTGCGGAAATCATCTTTCTTGATGTCGATCACACCGGCCGCCGTCTGAGCCAGACGTTCTTTGGCGTCGGCCGGATAGTCATGATGCGACGGTATCGTCCAGCGACCGTTCTTGAAAGTCACCTTGAACGGTCGGGCGGTACCGGAAGACTCGTTGTAGTCAATAACCTCTAAAGTAGTCGCTTCGTTGGGATCGGTAAACTCCGGATAGAACGGTTCCCCCTGGTCGAGGAACGCCTCCGGAGTGATCCGCGATGGCGAGAATATGAAGGCCGCCAGAGCCAGGATCACGGCCGCTCCGGCAAAAACGATGGTTTTTCTGGTTTCGTCCATAACTAGCTCCTCAACCTCCGGGCCGCCGCAGCCCCTTCCAGTTCTCGCTTGCGCCGTCTGAAGAAAATGAGCACGCCGATTACAAAGACGGGAATAGGCGGCAAGAGGACGGCCAGCGATTTTATGCGGCTCTGGATCTGGCGAATGGCAATTTCCATATCGCTCTTGCTGGCCTCGACTGTCACCTGCCGCTGCGCTTCAATATTGGCCTTGACTACCTCGAATCTCCGACTCTCCACCTCCTGGAGATTCTGGGTCATGATACGCTTGGTCTGGTCATCGAGATCGTCGCGGTTGCGCACGGCCGCCACTCGTTCGTCCAGCCGCGCCTGCGCCTCGCGGAGGGCCTCCTGGGCCTCGGTTTCAGCGGCCCGTTCATCCTCGAGCCGCTTTTCCACATACTCCTGAGTCTGAGCTTCAACCGTCTCCAGGGTGCGGTGTTTGACCCGCTTCTTTCGAAGTTCGACGAAAGACTCATCGCCTATGAGTACATCCATGCAATTCAGCACGAACGGGACGTTGTCGAAACCGATCCCTCCCATACCCTGCTGACGGAGCAGGAAGAACTGCTCGGAGATAAGGTCGACATCGGCAATGACGATAGCCTTGACGGAGGCCATCCGGCCGGTAACATCGCTGGTGTCCATACCGGGCGGGGCAACCTCCCCCTGCCCGAACACATGCGCGGCGAGGACATAGGACTCGCCGGTGGTCGAGCGCCGCGGGTTGCGGTTGATGCGCATACCGAGGAAACTGCGCTGCATAAGCTGGTTCCAGGGCACCACCCCGGACACCCGCCCGGTGCGCAACAGCGGCTGGAATTCGAACGGACTGCCGGAGGCCTGGAACAGGAAGCCGGGATATATGGCCACTACTTCCTGAAGCCCGGAACTGGCCGGGTTCAAATCGTTGAAAGCGTCCACGGTCTCGTTTCCTTCGCCGATGAAGACAATTTCCGGCGGCAGCGAACCGAGATCGGGATGCGGATTGTAGCTGTCCCAGATCACCTGACTCGAAAGCCACTTCACACCGATGGCGTCGAGCAGTCCACCGATGTCTCCCTTGGGCGGAGGTTGCGGCTGGTTGTTCTGCATAAACGGGTTCTGGTTGGCCCCGGCCGGTACCGACGGGGACAGCATCGGGCTGATCATCGGCAGCGGGTCGACCAGGAACAGAGTCGGATTCCCCTGCAGCACATACTCCCTCAGGTTGTCCAACTGCGGCTGCGACATCGACGACGGCAGCACCACCAGGAGACCGTCGAGCCCGGCCGTAATCGGTTCATCAGCACTGATATCCCTGACTTCGTACTGCTTTTTAAGTTCTTCAACCACGGACCAGGGCTCAGCGGTGTTCATTGTCTGAAAATCAAAGCCGCCGGACAACTTGGCCTCGGTGGACAGGACTCCGATAACCTTGCGGCTGGTCTTGGCGGCCACGCGGATCGAGCGGGCCAGTTCGTATTCCACCGGAAGTCCGCGATCGAAGAACGGGATAACTTCCTCCGCCGCGCCTGAGGTAAAGGCCAGGCCCATGAAGACCGAGGCGGTGCTCACGCGGGCGGATTCGGTGCTCATAACCGACTTGGGCAGGATCGCGAACTTCTCGCGGGCGTCGCGCGCCTCCCGGCTGAACGGTTCGGTATCGTGAATGAGAACCTGAACTCGATCCCCCGCAACAGCTGACATTTCACGCAACATTGACAGGATGTTCTCGCGAGTTTCAACATAGCCGCGCGGAACTTCCGGGCTGATAAAAGCCTGGACGAGCACCGGGCGGTCGGGGTCTATCTCCGAAAGCAACTGTCTCGTTTCATCCGAAAGCGAATGGAGGCGTTCTGCGGTAACATCGATCCGCCACCCCAGACGACCTAATATGATGTTGATGCTGATAACGATTACCACCAGGGCGACCGCACGCACCAGCTGATGCAGCCAGTAACGATATCCCCCGGCCTCGACCGGCCAGTGTCGTTTTCCAACCAGCACCACATTCAGATACAGCATAACGGCGATAATCGCCGCGAAATACAGGATGCCGGAAATGCTGATAACGCCCCCCGCAAAATCGCGGAAATAACCGCCCATGCCCAGAGGCGCCAGCAATTCCTGTAATCCTCGGCTGACTTCCCACTGGCGGGAGTCGACAAACACGAAAAACGAGCAGAAAGCGGCGCCAATAATAAACCCCACCGTCGCATGCGAGGTGAGCAAAGAGGCCAGCATGCCGACCGAAAGAAGAGCCGCGCCGATCATCCAATACCCGAGGTAGTTGCCGAACATCAACCCCAGGTCGGGACTGCCCAGCCAGAACAGAACCAGGACATGACTGAGCGAGAAAATCAACGAAGCCGTGTAAATTCCAAGCACGGCCAGGTACTTGCCCAGCACAACCTCAAGGTCGGTTACCGGAAGCGTCAGCAGCAGTTCGTCGGTGCCGGCCCGGCGTTCATCGGCCCAGACGCTCATAGTCAGCGCCGGGACGAAAAACAGCAGAATGAAGGGGAAGTAGTTGTTCAACTGGTTCAGGTTGGCCAGGTTGTTGGCGAAGAATCGTTCCTGCCAGAAAGCTGCCGCCGCACTCAGGAAAACGAACAGGGTAATAAAGACGTAGCCCGTGGGGCTGCTGAAGTAGGACTTCAAATCGCGTTTGCTTATGGCAAAGACCAGACTCCAGTTCACTTTCATACTGCACCCCCTTCGGTTCGATCCGGGGTAACCGCGCGGCCATAATCGGTGAGTCGATAGAACGTCTCATCGAGCGGCGCTTCCTTTTCCAGATCCGCCGGACTGCCGTCGAAAACCAGCCGCCCGTTGTGGATGAGAAGCACACGTTCGGCCACCGCCGAAACCTCCTGGAGAATGTGGGTGGAGAGCAGAATCGTTTTCGATTCACCCAGCTTCCTGATGTTGCCCCTGAAATCTCTGATCTGATTGGGGTCCAGTCCCGCGGTCGGCTCATCCATAATGAGCACGTCGGGATCGTGCAGCAAGGCCTGGGCCAGGCCGACCCGCTGGCGGTAGCCCCGCGACAGCTTGCCGATCGGCTTCTCCAGAACATCCTGAAGGGCACACAGCTCGGTCACGGCCTCAACCCGTTCCTTCAGCCGGTTCCCTTCCATCCCCCGCATCTCGCCGAAAAAGCGAAGCAGCTCCACCGGGACCATATTGTCATACAGAGGACCGTTCTCCGGAAGGTATCCGAGCCTTCGGGAGGCCTCGAGGCGCTCCCGGCTGACATCGAGTCCCGCTATGGAGGCAGTACCTCCGCTGGCGGCCAGGAAACCGCTAAGGATTTTCAGGGTGGTCGACTTCCCGGCGCCGTTGGGACCCAGAAAAGCGACAATCTGACCTTTGGGGATTGAAAACGAAATATCCTCGATGGCCACGAAGGAGCCGTAGTACTTGCTCAGTCCCCGGGCCTCGATCTGGTTGGGTGGTTGTGAATATTCCGTCATTATCAGTCCTTTACTTTAGAATTAATTCTAGATCGAAAACTGCTACAGAATTTCTCCCGTCAAGTCTTGCCAACATATGAATCCGCCCGCGACATGTCAAGATCCGCAACGGCAGCTTTGACCACACTCGCCCCGGGCTCGTACAGCGAAGGTTGGACCTTCGAATTATACATGATAATTGGATTATATGATCCGGGATGCGGCCGGGTTCCAAAGAAAACAGCCGCTCTGATTCAGGACCTGAGATCGGCGGGGACGCCGCTCAGGAGCGTTTCTCGAGATCCTTGACCCGCTTGTCAAGGCGCATGAGGAACACAAACAGACCTACCCAGACGACCAGAGTGACCGCCATGGCGACATAATTGTCCTGCACCTAAAAATCCTCCTCCTGGCGGCGGCGCACGATTCTCTGCACTCGTCCCGACAGGTTCAGCATCCAGAAGTATACGATCGAAAACAGGGCCAGCGATGAAAAGAAAATGCTGGCCACGGTAGTTGTCATTTGAAATTTCAGGTTCTCATCGACGATGGAATCCTCCGGGTGCAGCGACGGCATAATCCGGGGAACAACAAAAATCAGAAAAGGCACGGTAACGAAAGCAAAGATCGCATAAACCGCCGAGAGCGCCGCCCGCTTCTCTTCTTCTTCGATGGCGTTGCGAAGAGCGAAGTAAGCGGCGTAGATGAGAAGCAGGATGAAGATTGAAGTTTCGCGAGGATCCCAGTTCCAGAACGATCCCCAGGTAACCTTGGCGAAGACCGAGCCTGTTACGGTCGCCAGTACACAGAAGATCAGACCGAGCGAGGCAGCCCCGGCCGCTTTGTCATCGAATTTCAACGAGCGCGAAGACAGATATCGGATGGAATAGATCATGGCCATGGCAAAGGCGATAACGCAAATCCAGGCCTGGGGTATGTGATAATAGAAAATCCGGCTGGACTCCCCTATCTGCTGCTGCGGAGCCGGCGTGACAAAACTGTACACAATCATAACCGACATACCCAGGAACACCAATGTCTTCCACCACATATTCGTCCGATCCTCTTAATTCGATTTCGTGGGCCCAAGAAAGACCAGCATCGTCTCAAAAGCAACAATATTTCGGCCGGATCGGTTCCGGCGTAAACGACACCGACGCCGACCCGCACCTCGTTGCACTCGAATGCGCCCGGCCGAAGGATCGATTTACCAATATTGACTATTGTGTTCGAGGCCGCTATAATGTCGCTTCAGTTGACGCCTTAGGACGCACCACACCGGTTCGCCCGCGGCGTCGGTGCCTGTCCCCGGCCGGTGAGCGGGGTCGGGAAACTTGGAGGACACAATGCAAATCAAGAAGATCGGTCTTATCACCAGCGGCGGCGACTGCGGCGGTCTAAACGCAGTGGTCAAAGGGGCGGCGCAGATGGCCACGCGCAAAGATATAACCACCTATGCTATTCCTAACGGCTACGCCGGGCTTTATAATCTCGTTGACCTCGACAGCCTGGCGGAACTCACACCTTCGCGAGTGGACTCCTTCAGCATCGGTCTGGCAGGCTCGGAAGCCGGTCACTCCCGGGTCAAAATCGCCAAGATCAAGGACCAGAATAAATACCAGCGCATCAAGGACGGTCTGGCCAAGTTCGAGATCGACGGTCTCGTGATCAGCGGCGGCGATGATACCGGTTCGGTGGTAGCCGACCTGGCTTCGAGAGACATTCGGTGCGTTCATTGTCCCAAGACGATGGATCTGGATCTTGTCCCCTATTCCGTGGGCGGCGATTCGACCATAAACCGCATAGCCTTCTTCATCTCCGAGCTCAAGACCACGGGCAGGACTCACAACCGCATCATGGTTATTGAAGTTTTCGGCCGGTATGCCGGACACACCGCTTTCCGCGGAGGCGTTGCCGGCGAAGCTGATGCTATCCTGATCCCGGAGATCCCGGTAGATTTCGAAGAGCTGTATCGCCACCTGAAGAAGCTCTACACCAAGCGAATTATCGAAAGCGACGTCAACGCCGGAACCTATACCATAGTAGTCGCCGAGGGTCTCAAGGACGCCAGCGGCGCGGGACTCTACGACGAATCGGCCGGAGTGGATACGTTCGGCCACAGGAAACTGGCCGGCGCCGGCAAATACGTGGCCCAGGAGATCAAGAAGCGGCTCCTCAAAGACGAAGAGATAAAGCAGTTCATGATTCGTCAGGGGATGTTCGTTGAAGACCTGTACACCCTCCCTGAGGTAAGGACCATAGTCCCCAGCCACCTGGTACGCTCCGGCACTACCTCGGCCTATGACGCCAATTTCGGGATGGAAGCCGGGGCCAACGCCGTCATTCTTCTCTTGAAGGGTCTGTCGGGGATCACTGTCACCGGCTACCAGAGTGGAATAGTGCGTTATCTCGACATCAAGAAAGCCATCGCCCAGAGGAATGTCGATCTGGCCGATGTCGCCCTCTTCGAGCAATTGGGATTCTGTTTCGGGCGGGTACGCGAGGAGTACGAACCTCCGTGCGAGCTGGAAGGACGCGGGATCGACAGGATCTATTGATCTCGGCCGGAGCCGGTTCACCGGACATAAAAAAGAGCCACCGAGCAGGCTCGAACTGCTGACCTGCTGATTACGAATCAGCTGCTCTACCAACTGAGCTACGGTGGCCTTATCTGTTGCCGATTATCGGCGTTAGACGGCCAAATCTATTCAAATGTTCCGGAAAGTCAACCGAAAACGTGAAGGCCTCGACCTCTCAGGCGATCATCCGAACTTCCGAAGCAGCCCCACTACCCGTCCGGCAATTCGGAACTCGCCGACCCGCTTATCGACTATGATTGGCTGGAACTCGTCGTTCTCCGGCTGCAGGCGGATGCGGTTGCCTTCGGGCACGTAGCGCTTGACGGTCGCCTCGCCGTCGACTATTGCCACTACTATCTCGCCGGAGTTGGCTACCGCCTGCTTCTTGACGATAACAACATCGCCGTCGAGGATTCCGGCTTTCATCATCGAATCGCCGGTGACTTTCAGGCTGAACGTCTCCCCTTTGGGCATGAAAGAAAGATCCAGGGCGATTTCCCCCTCGATGTTCTCCACGGAGTCGATCGGCTGACCGGCCGGAACCGACCCGACCAGCGGGACTCGCCCAATCCGGGAAGCCATCGATCGGGTCAACTCCAGACCTCTGGAGATGAAATCCTGCTTCTTGAGATAACCCTTCTTTACAAGCGCCACCAGATGGGCGCGCACACCGTTGGTCGACGATATTCCGAACTTGCGTCCAATCTCACGAATGGTCGGCGAGTGCCCCCGGTCGACTATCTCCCCCTCGATATATCCCAGGATCTCTCGCTGTCGGTCGGTCAGTTCCGGTTTTGTCATGACTTTCTCCACCTTCTGTGGTCAAGCTTGTTATCGCCGGAGCCCGCCTGTCGCCCGGCCGGCCGGATTGGCCCGCAGGGCTGCTGTGGTTCTAATACGTTTTCCGAGCCTCGCTCAATAGTACTGCTCATTTGTTCATCTGTCAAGGAGAATGTGGACTCCGACATCACATTGTAACACCGCGCAAACAAAAAGGCGGGTCAACGCTGACCCGCCTTCGGCTTTATATCTCCAGGAACGCTTAGCCTTCAGCCTCTTTCTCAGCCTTGGCCTCGGCGATAATCTTCTGGGCGGCATCGTGAGGAACTGTCTCGTAGTGCGAGAAATTCATAGTATAGACGCCCTGCCCCTGAGTCATAGATCTCAAATCAACCGAATACTGGTACAGTTCGGCGCGCGGAATCGCCGCCCGGATGAGCGTATTACCGCTGCCCTGGGGGTCCATCCCGGCGATCTTGCCCCGGCGTGAGGACAGGTCGCCCATCACATCGCCGGTGAAATCATCCGGTACCAGGACCTCAACATTATAGATCGGCTCCAGAATAACCGGCCTGGCTTCAAGGAAGCCCTCCTTGAAAGCCATCGAACCGGCGATCTTGAAGGCCATGTCCGAAGAGTCGACATCGTGGAAAGAGCCGAAATACAGGGCCACTTTCACGTCCACCACCTGGGCGCCGCACAGGCCGCCGTGCTGCATCTGCTCGACAATACCCTTCTCCACGGCCGGGACAAACTTGGACGGGATTACACCGCCTTTGATTTCGTCGATAAATTCGAAACCGGCGCCACGGGTGTTGGGCTCAATGCGGATGTAGACATCGCCGTATTGCCCGCGACCGCCCGACTGCTTTTTGTGCTTGTACTGCTTTTCAGTTTTGCCCATAACCGTCTCCCGGTAAGGGATTTTCGGCTTGGCCAGTTCGACCTGGACTCCGAAACGGCTCTGGAGCTTCTCCATCAGGACCTCAATGTGGGTCGAGCCCTGGGCGTACAGCACCTGTTGCTTAAGGGCGGGATCGGAGATCAGTTTGAAAGTCGGGTCTTCTTCGTGAAGTTTGGTGAGACCGGCCGAGATCTTCTCTTCGTCACCTTTCGCCTTGGACTTAATAGCGACATCCATGACCGGATCGGGGAATTCACACGGCTTGATGCTCACATCGAAGCCTTTGACCGATAGACTGTTGCCGGTGTGCGTGCTCTTCAACTTAACCGCCACCCCGATATCGCCGGCCGGTGCCGATGACAGATCGGTGCGGTTCTTGCCCTGAAAAGTGTAAAGCTGCGCCAGACGCTCTACCGCGCTGGTCTGCTGGTTCACCAATTCCGCGCCAGGTTTGACGGTACCGGAAAACACCTTGAAATAGGTCATTTCGCCAAGGTGCCCCTCGGAAACTGTCTTGAAGATGTAAGCCAGCGGTTTGCCGTTGGGATCAGCCGGCACCTCGACTGCGTCCTCCTTGCCGGTCCTGACAGCAGACCGCGCGTCCATCCTGCTGGGCGCCGGGACATATTCGGCAATAAACTCAAGTAATACTTTAACGCCGATATTCTTGCCGCCGGCTCCGAACAGCACCGGGTAAAGACTGCCGTTGGCAATACCTTTGCGGAGACCGGTCATGAAGTCCTTGGCGTCGAGCGTGCCTTCCTCAAAGAACTTCTCCATCAGGGCGTCGTCAGACTCGGCCGCCGCCTCGACTAAACTCTCTCTCTGGGACTCAGCCTCGGCCTTGAGGTCGTCCGGGATGTCAATTTCCGAACGGTCGTCGCCGACGAATTTGTACGCCTTCATGTGAAGCAGATCGACTATGCCCGAAAAGCTCTCTCCTTCGCCGATCGGGAGCTGAACGGCCACAGCGTTCTTGCCGAAAGCCTTCTGAATCGTGCCAAAAGCTCCCTGCCACTTGACGTTCTCTTTCTCCATCTTGTTGACGAAGAAGAAGCGGGCCAGGCCTCTTTCGGGCATCATTTTCCACTGGAGCTGCGTGCCGACTTCGACCCCGGAACCGGCGTCGATTACGAATCCCACGGCGTCGCAGACGTGCATGGCCGAGAGAAGATCCCCGATGAAGTCGGCGTGACCGGGGCAATCCAGGAGGTTGATCTTGCGGTCCTGCCAGGTGCAGGCCATCAGCTTGGACGAGAGTGAGGACTTCCGCGCCATTTCTCCGTCGGTATAGTCAAACAATGAACTGCCGTCGTCAACTCGACCGACTCGGCTGTTGACACCGGTGGCGAAAGCGATGGCATCGGCAAGGCTGGTCTTGCCGCACCCCCGCTGCCCGGCCAGGCAGACATTACGGATATGATCGGTCGTGAACTCCTTCACCTGCAAACCTCCAGACTGATTGAAACTGACTTACGTGCTATCGCAGCCCGAGCACCTCAGGGCGTTTTTTTCAAGTCCGCAATTATATTACAATGCCCCTGGGATGTCAATGGGTTTCGGGGGTGCAGCCGGGGTCCCTCACCGC
>Ga0272444_10004298_pt1 | contig 12599 bp, 13 predicted proteins | sample SSMForm13_FD_201033 | JGI IMG/M metagenome (GOLD analysis project Ga0272444, IMG submission 201033) | Marine sediment archaeal communities from Little Sippewissett salt marsh, Falmouth, MA, United States - SSM-Form-13 | ecosystem: Environmental > Aquatic > Marine > Wetlands > Sediment ...
CAGGGCCGCGACAGCGGCATCATCGACCTGTTGCTGGTGGGCGATATCAACCGCCACAACCTCGACGACCTGGTGGCCAAGACCGAGCGCCATATCGAACGGCGCATCCGGACCCTGGTGTTGTCGGGCGCGGAACTGCAGCAGATGCAGGCGCAGGGGCGCCTGCAGCCGAGTTTTCTTTTGTGGCGATGTGCCGACGGGCAACGGCCATGACAGGCACAGCGCAACAGCTGGTCATCGAGGCGGGTCAAAGCGAGCGCCGTTACTGGCGTGACCTGTGGGACTACCGGGAGTTGCTGTACTTCCTCGCCTGGCGGGATGTGAAGGTGCGTTACAAGCAGACCCTGGTGGGCGTGGTCTGGGTGGTGCTGCGGCCGTTGCTGACCATGCTGGTGCTGACCATCGTGTTCAATCGCATTGCCGGGCTGGGAAGCGATAGCGCCATTCCCTATGCCTTGTTGGTGTTTGCCGGGCTGCTGCCCTGGCAGTTTTTTGCCGCGGCGCTCAGCGAATCGGGCAACAGCCTGGTTGGCAATGCGCAGATGATTTCCAAGGTCTATTTCCCGCGCATCATCGTGCCCCTGAGCAGTGTGCTCGCGGGCCTGGTGGATTTCGCCATCACCCTGTTGCTTCTGTTGCCGCTGATGGCCTGGCACGGCCATTGGCCGGATCTGCAGGTGCTGCTATTGCCGCTGTTCCTGTTACTGGGGCTGCTGATCATACTGGGGACGGGGGTGGGTCTGGCTGCGCTGAACGTTCGTTATCGTGACGTTCGCTTCGTCATTCCCTTCCTGGTGCAGTTCGGACTGTACCTGTCTCCTGTCGGTTTCAGTGCCGGCGAAGTACCCGATGCGTGGCGCTGGCTGTACGACCTGAACCCGATGGTGGGGGTGATCGAAGGGTTTCGCTGGTGTCTGTTGGGAGCGGACTATCCGTCCCCCGGTTCTGCGGTCTTCAGCAGCATCCTGGTGGCCATGCTCAGCCTTCATGTGTCTATCCGCTATTTCAGGCAGGTGGAGCGTACCTTCGCGGATGTGATTTGAGCATGAGCATTTCCATCAGCACAGAAGGGCTGGGCAAACACTACCGTATCAGCCACGGCAAGGGCGCAGGCTACGAAACCCTGCGCGACAGGATCGCAGAAACCCTGTCGGGACGCGGGCGGCAGCGTGGCATGGGCGAGGTCGAGACCTTCTGGGCCCTGCGAGATGTGGATATCTCGATTAGGGAGGGGGAGCGCGTCGGCATTATTGGCAGGAACGGCGCTGGAAAGTCCACTTTCCTGAAATTGCTCAGCAGAATCACCGAGCCATCTGCGGGGAGAATGCGGCTGCGGGGGCGCGTCGCCAGCCTGCTTGAGGTTGGGACCGGGTTTCACCCGGAGCTGAGCGGGCGGGAGAACATCTATCTGAATGGCGCGATCCTCGGCATGAGTCGGAAGGAGATTCGCCATGGCTTTGACGAGATCGTCGCCTTCGCCGAGGTCGAGCGCTTTCTGGATACGCCCGTAAAGCGTTACAGCTCGGGGATGTACACGCGACTGGCTTTTTCCGTGGCTGCGCACCTGCAGTCCGATATTCTTCTGGTAGACGAAGTGCTCGCGGTGGGTGATATCGCTTTCCAGAAGAAATGCCTCAGCAAACTCGGCGACCTGGGAGAGGTCGGCAAGACCATCGTCTTTGTCAGCCATAACCTTTCACAAGTCCAGAATCTGTGTGGCAGAGGGGTGGTGGTGCAGGATGGCCGGATAGATTTCGACGGGGAGGCATCCGCCGCTATCGAGCACTACATCGACACGATTGAAAACGGCAACGAACAGGGTTGGTTTGCTGCGGATGGTGGAAGGTCCGATACAGGTGCAGTTCGCCCGCTCAGTCTGCGTGTGACCAACAGCGATGGGGAACTGCTGCGTAGTGTGAATCGGACAGAGGGCCAGGACGCCTACGTTGACATCGAGTTCGAGCTGCTCGAGGAGGCTCCCGACCTGACCCTGGGCTACAGCCTGTTCGACGCGCAGGGCAATCATGTCTATCGCTCCCTGCATACCGATGGCGGGAGCGAAATGCGGCCTGTCCTGGCAAGCGGCAGGAACCTGCTGCGCAGCCGTTTACCCACCGAAATCCTCAATGAAGGACGTCATTCGGTGGTGCTGGACGGCGGTATCCATCGTAAAAAATGGCTCTTCAACCCCGTCCAGGACAAGACGATATCCGTCGGCTTCGAGCTTATTGGCCGATTGACCGATTCCGAATACTGGCAGGCGAGACGCATGGGCGTGATCGCCCCCCTGCTTGAGTGGGAACGAAGAGGTCCTTGAGCATGTTCTTTCGCAACAAAGACAGACGACAGGAGGCGGACACGGGTTACTACAAAGTCAACGCGGACTGTCAGATTCCCCACCTGGACTGGCTGTACGAAAAGTACTTCGGCCAAATAAACGACGGCTTTTTCGTCGAGGTCGGTGCCTATGATGGTGAGTACGTCAGCAATACCTGCGCTCTCGCCGACATGGGCTGGCGTGGCCTGTACGTGGAGCCGGTGCCGGAGTTTTTCGAGAAATGCCGGGCCAGGCATGCAGGCAATGCGGGCGTACGGGTCGACAATATGGCGATCGGGCCATGCAAAGGCGAAGTGGCAATCACCCTTGCCGGTCCCCTGTCCAGCATCGACAGACAGACGACTGAGATATTCAAAGGCCTGGCCTGGGCAAAATCCCTGGTGTCCGACCGTCGCATACCGGTGAGTCAGGACACGCTCGATGCGTACCTGTCGCAACGCGGTGTGCAACCCGGCTTCGAACTGCTGGTTGTTGATGTCGAAGGCTATGAGGCCGAGGTGATGAGTGGTTTCGACCTGTCTGTGTGGCAGCCGGTGATGATCATCATCGAACTGCACGATCAAAACATGGAGTACCGGGAGACCATGGAGAAAAACGAACGCCTGGCAGTCTCCCTCGACCGGGCCGGCTACGTTGCCGCCTACAAGGATTTCACCAACACGGTCTATGTCCGCAAGTAACAGGCAGATGGTACGTCACTACTACTTTCTCATCTGGGGGCATGGCTTGCCATATCTCGAGGAGATGCTCGAGGTGATACGGGCCGAGCCCGGGATGGCCGTCAAGAAGATATTCATCCGCAGGCTCAACTCCGTGAAAAGGTTGGTGAAGACCGTGTATTCCATGGATTACGCACCCTTCAGCCATCTGCGCGCCAAGACACGCTACCTCCTCGAGACGCCGAATGAGGCGGCCTTCGTGTTCGTGGGGCTCGAGGATCCGGAGCGCGACTACTTCGGCGATGGCCAGTTCCGTCATGCCGAGGCGCTGCCGATCAAGCGGGTGAAAGAGGCGATCCGCGAACGCTGGAATCCGCGCCATGCCGGGGTGAGGGGTGAGGAGCATGTCGTACATGCATCCGACAACGAACATCAGACGGCCCATATGCTCGAAGTGCTGGGCTTCGCCGAGGGGCTGGATCTGTTTCAACCGCCGAAGCGCACCCTCGATGCGCCGGACTACCTCGGGCCCGTGGATCGGTTCCAGGTGCGCACGATGAGCCTGGACGAACTCGACTGCAGCATCTTGCAGGGCGACAGGTACGATTTTTCACACGTTCGCAGAAACCTCGCCGACTCGCCCCATTACCAGGGGCTGACGCAGGATATGGACATCTATCAGGCATACGTGGAGCGTTTCCGCGGTGTTGCGCTGACCGAGGATTATGGCGCGGAGAAGTTCAGACGCCTGCAAGCAGAGCTGGCCTATCTGCAGGCGCCCTACGAGGGTCGCTACGTCATCGTCAGGGAGGACGAACAGGGTTGTCTCGTCAGGGATGGCCTGCATCGTGCCGCCATCCTCAAGGCCTCGGGCGCCGAGTCGATCCGGGTGGTCAGCGTATGAATCACAGCCCCCGGGAGGAACTGCAACTCAGCCGCATATTCAGGAGCATGAACGACCTGGCCTACTGTGTGATCAAGTGTGACGAGCGGCTGCCCGGGTATGGCCGTGGCTCGGATATCGATATCTTCTGTCTCGACCTGCCGGCAGTTTCGCGACGCCTGCTGGTATTGCTCGGCGAGCAGCTGGGGCCGGGTCATCTGCTCGATGTCCAGGATGATGGGCACTACAGCAAGATTGATCTGGTCGAACAGGAAAGCGGAGAGCTGGTGTTCCGTTTCGACCTGTACGGGGGGCTGCCGCCGTATCGCCATGTGGCACTGCGCCCGGCCTTGTTCGAGAGCGTGCTGGAGGGGCGCGTCGAGAAACGGATCGGGCAAGGGGATGAGGAATGCACCATCTCCGTCCCCTCGCAGTTGGACGATCTATTGCTTCGTTATGTCGAATACCACGAGTGGTACGCCGAACGTCCGGACAAGATCAAGCATCTGGCTATGGTGCTGGACAGCCCGCTCGTGGAGAGAAGGCAATTGCTGGACAAGCTGCATCACTATGTCAGCCTGCCGACTCCCCAGCCGCTGCAACCCGCCCATGTCCCCAGAGTGCAGGCACTGAAGGACTTGCTGCGGAAAACGCCGCTGATCCACCTGGTACGTCTGGCAAGGCGAGGTGTCCACCAGGCCAGGCATCTGCTGAGACGACATACAGGCCTGTTCCGTGACTAGGGCAGGGTGTGAGGGAAAAGGCGATGCTGCCGCCCGCACAAGGGGGCAGATGTCATGAAGGCAGTGGCCGTCGAACTGCGCGGAGGGCTGGGGAACCAGATGTTTCAATACGCGGCGGGGCTCGCCCTCGCTCGCCGTGCCGGATGTGGACTGGTGCTGGATGCCACGGCCTTTCGCCGTGACAGAAAGCGGCTGTATGCGCTCGACCAGTGGGGTATCGACGGCCCGCTGATACGGGAGCGGACGAGGCGGCGGTGGTTCGAAACACTCGACTGCCGGCGCGCGCCCGGCAGCTGGCTGAGAGGTCTTGGGCTGGTAGGTGCTGTCTATGCTGAGCCCCATTTCCACTACGACGAACAGCTCTGGCAGCAGCGCCCGCCGGTGCTGCTGAAGGGCTACTGGCAGAGCTACCGGTACCTGGAGGGGGTCGAGGCTGAGCTGCGGGCAGCCTTCAGGCCCCGCGCATCATGGCCACAACAGGCGCAAGCGATACGGGCACGCCTCGAGGCCCCCGCCACTGTAGCAATACATATCAGGCGCGGAGACTATGTCAGTGATCCGGCGGCCAATGCGATGCACGGCGTGTGTGAGCCGGACTATTTCCTGCGGGCGCTGGACAGGCTGCGGGCGAACGGTTGTATCGGTGAAGTCTTCGTATTCACCGACGATCCCGACTGGGCCGCTCAGCACTTCCTGCCGCGGGTGGGCGGCACGCTGGTGTCGGGTGACAAGCTGCTCGATGATGCCCAGGAGCTGTGGCTGATGAGTCGAGCGGCGCATCACATCATCGCCAACAGCAGCTTTAGCTGGTGGGCTGCCTGGCTAGGATGCAAGGACGGCCAGTTGGTGGTGGCGCCAAAACGCTGGTTTGCGGATGCATCAAGAGGGACCTCCGATCTGTTACCGACGGAATGGATCAGGTTATGAGTCTTCAGGTTTCTGTCGTGATGCCTGTACGAGACGCAGAAGATTCCGTGATATCGGCTTGCTTGAGTATTCTGCAGCAGTCTTTCACAGATCTGGAGTTGCTTGTTGTGGACGATGGGTCTCGTGATGCCACACGTGACCGCTTGCATGAGTTGCGTGATCCCCGACTACGCGTGATTGAAAATACTGGCCCACGTGGGATATCCGGTGCTTTGAACTGTGGTGTGGGGCATGCATTTGGTCAGTACATAGCGCGCATGGATGCAGATGATGTTAGCTATTCTGATCGTTTGCAATTGCAGTATTCGTACCTGCAAACGCATGTAGATGTAGATGTATGCGGTACAGCGATGCGCCAGACTGATGGTCGAATTCGGCAGTACCCGGAAGCGGATCAGGCGATCAAGGCACGTATGGTGTTTGAAAATGCAATTGCTCACCCGACTGTCATGATGCGTAAATCAATCTTTGATCAGTTTCAAGCTGCTTACGACACCACATTGGATGTCGCACAAGATTACGCATTTTGGGTAAAGAATTTAGAATCCCTGAATTTCGCCAACCTTGCGGATATTCTTCACGTATACCAAGTCGATAGCTCGAGCGATTTCTTCGTCAGACGTCAGGCTCGTCGGCGCGAGGCTGCGAGACGGATTCGTCAGGTATTGCTCGCAAGGCTTGCCCTTGACCCAACAAGGGAAGAATTATCCTTGCATCATGCAGTTGCCGAACTACGTTTTCCCTTTCTGCTTGAAAGGGCGCGGGACGTTGCAGAATGGCTCATGAGGCTCAAGCATGCCAATCGCTATAATGCAGTATTCGAAGAAACCGCATTCGAAAATGTACTTGCTGAACGCTATTTCACCATTGCATATGGCGTTACATTGCACCGTTGGCAAGCGTATAGCGAGTACGTGGGTGCTGGAGCCGGACTGTTAGAGGGGGTCGACACTCAACAGCGTGTGGTGGCGCGCCTGCGCCAGTCCTGGCAGATACTCAAGCAGTTCCGCAGCGGCGCTTTGAGAGCAGGGCGATGAATGAGGCGCAGAAAAGGGTGCTGGTCGTCTCCCGCTGGCTGGGAAAGACATCAGAACCCTGGCTGTATCGACAGGTGTGCAGCCTGCGCCGCTACCAGCCACATATGGCGGTGGAGGCGCACCTGAACCCGGCCTGGTATCCGTTTCCGCACGTGAACCTCACCATGCCACGCAGTAACTGGCAGCGGCGCGCGATACGTATCGCCAGCCTGCTGACTTGTCGCCACTGGCCGAGCCGCGACGAAATCAAGGCACAGCGCCTGGGTCGTGTGCTGGCTCGCGGACGCTTCGATCTGGTGCATGTGCACTTTCTATGGAATGGGTTCGCGATTGAACCTGCACGCGATGCTGGACTGCCGCTGGTGTTCACTGCCCACGGTTCCGATGTGACTAGGGCCTTTGCCGATCCAGGGTATCGAGCTTCGCTGCAGAAGGTGTTCGAGGGGGGGGATCGAATCATTGCGGTGTCTCGCTTCATCCGCGAACGCTTGTTGGCACTGGGTTGTCCTGCAGACAAGATAGTGGCCCTGCCGCTGGGTGTGCCGCTGGTCGCGGATCCTGTGAGTACAGTGAACCCGGGGCGGGGGGCGCGGTTTATTTCGGTGGGGTCCTTGTCGCCAATCAAAGGCCATTGGGAGCTGTTGCAGGCATTCAGTATCGCCTGTGGGCAGCGCCCGGATCTTTCGTTGACTATCGTAGGCGAAGGCGAACTTCGTGCAGAGCTCGAGACGATGCTTCGCAATCAGGGATTGACCGGGCGTGTGCAACTGGTCGGGGCATGTTCGCAGGCAGAGGTACAGCAATTATTGGCCGACAGCGACGTGTACGTTCAAATAGGTGGAAGATTGGAAAATCCGAATGCACCCGAATGGCCGATCGAGGAAGGTCTGGGGCTTGCTTATCTGGAAGCTGCAGCGCATGCAATGCCGCTCATTGGTAGTGAGGCTGGTGGTATACCCGAGATATGCATACCGGACCAAAATGGCTATCTGGTGCAGCCAGGCGATGCGGTAGCGGTGGCACAGCATATGCTCGAACTGGCGAACGATGCGCAATTGCGCAGTCGTCTTGGTCGTCGTTCGCACGAGCTGGTGAAAGAACACTACGACATGGACCGGCAGACCCGACGGCTCGAACAACTGTATGACCAGATAAGCAGAGCGGCTGGGGCGCGGTGAACGGAGGATCAGGACAACTGCCGATGGTCAGTGTGATCGTGCCGGTGCATCTGGGAATGCTCAATCTGTCCGATTGTCTTGTCGCCTTGAGTCGACAGGACTATCCGACTGACCGTTACGAAGTGATCGTGGTGGACAATGGGGGCAATGCCGGTATCGAAGCGCTGCTGGACAAGTACGCTAACGCGCATCTCGTATCGGAGACGGTACCCGGCTCTTACGCCGCAAGAAACGCCGGCATCCGCCATGCGCGTGGCGATGTGTTCGCATTCACCGATGCCGACTGCCGGCCGCACATCGACTGGTTGCGCCAAGGTGTTGCGCCATTTGTAGATAAGCCGGACACCGGACTGGTTGGGGGAGCGGTGCGCATCAGTCTGCCGAGCACGACGGATGAAGGCCTGAACGCGGCCCAGCTGTACGAGAAATACTTCGCTTTCGATCAGCAAAACTACGTGCAGGCAAAAGGCTTCGCGGCAACCGCAAACATGTTCACACGTAGGCAGGTAATGGCGCAGGTCGGGTTGTTCGACCAACGCCTGCTATCCGGTGGCGATCTCGAATTTGGCAACCGGGTGGCGGCGAAGGGTTACGCCTTGGTTTATGCCGACAGTGCCGAGATTGTACACTCCGCTCGTCACAATCTGGCTGCATTGATGCGCAAGGCGCGCAGGACCGCCGGTGGCAAGGTGTTGCTGGAACGCTTCGGATTGCAGCGTAATTCCTTGCGCGACTGGGTCAATATCCTGCTGCCGCCGCTACGTACTTGTATACGCTTTGCCGCTGACAGGTCGCTGACAGCCTCGGGCTGGTCCCGTGCCCGTGCCCTGGCGGTGCTGAATCTGTTGCACTATGTGGCCCTGTTCGAGCGCATATCCATCTACCTTGGCAAGACCCCTCGGCGTTGAAGGACGGCAAGATGGATTTAATGAAACAGCATCGTTTGGAGCCGAAGTCGGAGCGTGACGCATGATGTGCCCGCTATCGAATGCTCTGCTGGCCCCACTGCTCGGCGGTAAGCGCGCTATACAGACGCGCTGGGATGCAGCGCGCGCTTTTGCGCCTGCAGGGGCGGCGCCGGTGCTGATCTACCAGATGGGCAAGGTCGGCTTGTCCAGCGTTTACCGGGCATTGCGCCAGATCTTGCACGGTACGCCCGTATTGCATGTGCACTTCCTGTCGCCGTACCTGGCAGAGCATCGCCATTCGCACCGGGCGGAGGTCATGCGCGCACTGCCGTATCATTTCTATCTTGGCGCAGCCCTGCGTCGCCAGTTGCTGGCCAAGCCGCAGCATCCGGTCAAGATCATTTCGCTGGTGCGCGACCCGCTTGCCTTCGAGCTGTCCAACCTGCTCCAGAACCCGCGCCTGGTTGGCGGTGCCGCACGCTTGCGGGAACTGGCCGAGCAGCCGCAGGCCTTGCGCGAGTTGCTGCAGCAACGGCTGGCCGAGGGGCAAACATATCTCGAAAGCCGGTTCGACCGGGAGATGCGCGAAGTGTTCGGCATCGACGTATTCGCACAGGCTTTCGACAGCGAGACCGGCTGGCAGATCTACCGGCATCGGGGCGCGCAACTGTTGTTGATCCCTCTCGAGGACTTGTCGGCACAGGGGCCGCAGGTCATCCAGCAGTTTCTCGGTCTGCCCGAGCCTTTGTCCCTGGCGACAGCCAACGAACGCGCCAGGCTCGATCAGGGTGAGGCCTACCGGCGTTTTCGCCAACATCCCGGCCTGTCGCGTGAGGTGCTCAATCAGGTCTACCAGCGGCGCTTCGCACAGCACTTCTACAGCGATGCTCAGCGCCGCGACCTGGTCGAACGGTGGCAAGGTCTATGACCGCATCGCCAGCTCATACAACGCCGGAAGCGGTAGGCGTGGCACCGATAGCTCTGTTCGTGTATCGGCGACCAGATCACACCGCGGCCTTGCTGGCGAGTCTGCAAGTGAATCCGCAGGCGGCCGACAGCTTGCTGTACGTGTTCAGCGATGCCGCCGCGACCGAGAATGATGCGGAAGGTGTGCGACAGGTTCGTGCGCTGTTCGATCGGCTGGAAGGGTTTGCGCAAGTTGTGTTGGTCGAGCGGCAACGCAATCTCGGCTGTGCCGAGAACGTCATCCACGGCGTGGGCGAGGTGTTGGCACAACACGACAGGGTGATCGTGGTGGAAGACGATCTGCAACTGTCCCCCCATTTCCTCGCATTCATGAATCGCGCGCTGGACAGCTATCGGGATCGGCGGGAGATCATCTCGATCAGTGCCGCCAGCCCTCCTGTGGCGGCATTGGGCATGCAACCGGAGGATGTGCCGGAGGTGTATCTGGCGCCACGCAGCGTGCCCTGGGGGTGGGCGACCTGGGACGACCGCTGGCGGTCGGTGGATTGGCAGATGCATGACTATCCGCGCCAGCGCTGGAATCCGTGTTGGCGGCATCGTCTGGCGCGCGGTGGCAACGATCTGCTGGGTATGCTCGCCGACCAGTGGGCCGGGCGTGTCGATTCCTGGAATGTGCGTTTCAACCATGCCCAGGCGATGGCCGGCAGCTACTCGCTGTACCCGCGTCATTCCTACGTCAGCAATGCCGGCCTGGATGGCAGTGGCCGACACTGTCGGGCGACGGACAGCTACCCGGTCGACCTGCAACAGGCGCTGCCGCAGCCACTGCTGCCGCCGGAATTGCAGGCGGATGCCAAGCTGCTGCACGGGGTGAAGGCCTATCATGACGAGCACTGGCTGTCGCTATACCTCGGTAGGATTCCGGGTGTCCGGCCACTGCTGCGTCGCATCAAACGCAGGCTCGGTCTAGACCGGCCGCTGCTCAAACAGCGTACGGGAAGGTAAGCCCTGAGTATGTTGCTGCCAAAGCAGGTCAACGAATCCAGCACGCAGACGCTTGATCGCCCGCTCAAGGTGAGCATCGTCACTGCGGTGCTCAACCGTGTCGATACACTGGGGCACACCGTGCGAAGCGTGGCCGAGCAGGACTATCCGGACATCGAGTACATCGTCGTCGACGGTGGCTCGACCGACGGCACCCTGCAGCTGATCGAGCAGCATAGCGATGTCGTCGACCGGTGCATCACCGGCCCGGACAGCGGCATTGCCGAGGCCATGAACAAGGGCCTGCAGGCCAGCAGCGGCGACCTGGTGCTGTTCCTGCACGCGGACGACCGGCTGGTGGATGCGCATGCCTTGAGCAAGGCAGTCGCGCATATCGATAGGCTGGATGCGATCTGGGCCTTCGACATCCTGTTTGGCATTGGCGACAGGGCGCTGCGCTGTGCGCCGCGGCCGTTCAACCTGTGGGTACGTTTCAAGAACCCGCTGCCGCATCAAGGCGTATTGTGCCCGCGGCGTGTGATCGATCTTTTGGGCTCATTCGATGAGCAACTGCGTATCGACATGGATTACGAGCTGTGGCTGCGCGCCTATCTGGCGGGCGTTCCGCTGCGGCGCGTCCACCAGGTGTTGGCGGTTATGGGTGACCAGGGCTTGAGTTCGTCGCGCGACTGGACCGGATTGTCGCGCCGCTTTGCCGAAGAGCGGGCGGTGCAGATGATGCATGCCGCTGGCAGCGGCTGGCGCTGGGTGTATGTGTTGTACTGGCCGTTGTACCTCGGGTACCGGCGCGTGCGCAGCCTGGTGGTGAACTGACGTGCGTATCTGTGCACCCGTGCCGCGTGGAACAGGCTCGCACGTGATCCACGCCGAGCTGGCGCGTAGCTTGCCCGATTACCGGCTGCGCTCCTACTCTGCCTGGCGCACATTGTTTCCGCTGCTGCTGCCGACGCTGGTCGACCGCCGTGCCGAGTTGATACACGCCGATGCCGATTACGGCCTGTTCTTCAAGCGCCCCGGGGTGCCACTGGTGCTGACCATGCATGGCTACCGGCTGGACCGTTTCATGCGAGCCTACAGTTCGCCGCTGCAGTATCTGCATTACCGCACCGACCTGCGCCTGATCACGCGCATGAGCCTGGCCGCGGCGGATCGCGTGGTCGCGGTGAGCGAATTCGTCGCGGGCATGATCCGCGACGACCTGGGTTTTGGTGGCGAGGTAAAGGTGATACACAACGGCGTGGACAGCGGGCGATTCGTGCCGGCCGCTCAGCCACGCCGTGACGGACCCTTCAGGGTGCTGTTTTGCGGCAATCACAAGCCGGCCAAGCGGCCCGGGTTGTTGTTGCCCCTGGCCGAGGCATTGGGCCCTGAATTCGAGGTTCAGTACACCGCCGGCCTGTTGGGCAAGGGAAGGCTATCGGCGAAGCCTGCACCAAATGCCGCCAAGCTGACCTGCTTGGGCCAGCTGCGGCATGCGGACATGCCGGCGGTCTATCAGGCCGTGGATGCGCTGTTCATGCCGTCAGCGCGCGAAGGCTTTTGCCTGTGTGCGGCCGAGGCCATGGCGGCGGGGCTGCCGATCGTGGCGGCGGATAGCAGCGCGCTACCCGAACTGGTGGTCGACGGTGCCGGCGGCTATCTCCAGCCGGCCGATGACCTAACCGCCTACGTCGACGCATTGCGCAGGCTGTCCGACAGTCCGCAGACGCTGCGCGAGATGGGGCAGTTCAACCGCGCACGGGTCGAGCAGCATTTTACCTTGGCGCGCATGGCCGCTGACTATGCGACATTGTTCGCGCAGCTGCGCGACGCCTGAGGGTCAATTCGCCTGAGTGTCGGCTGCAGTCTCCTGGCGACACGCCAGGCTGATCAGGTTCTTCAGCTCGTCGAGACTGCCGCAGTCGGCCAGCGAACGATTGCTCACGCACAGCCGCGGTTGTTCTCCCTCGAGCAGGAAGACCGCGGGCAACGCCACCTCCAGCTGCGGATAGGCC
>Ga0272444_10004299_pt1 | contig 12598 bp, 7 predicted proteins | sample SSMForm13_FD_201033 | JGI IMG/M metagenome (GOLD analysis project Ga0272444, IMG submission 201033) | Marine sediment archaeal communities from Little Sippewissett salt marsh, Falmouth, MA, United States - SSM-Form-13 | ecosystem: Environmental > Aquatic > Marine > Wetlands > Sediment ...
ATTTCTAAACTATCTTCGAGTTTCATACTTTATTTTTGACAGTATCGATAATCCTACAGCCGCAACCAGGGTCATTCAACATATCCCCACCACAGACAAGAACACCCCTACTATCACGAAAAGTTGAGACATTCTTACAGCAAATAGGGCAATAAGCTGTTTTCAGCTTTTTCAAACCGGATATCAATATTTTCTTTTGTTCTTTCAGAGAACGGCCTTTTCCCTTGGCCTGAGAACGAAGCCTATCCTCTATCCTCTTAGAAACAGTATCAACCTCATCTGGAGCAGAATGTCCGCATTCTAGGATGAAAGAACCATCCTTGTCAACTGACTTCACTCCCTGGGTTTTCCCACATTCTAAGCAGTATATCATGTTGCACCTCCATCATACTTTTATCATGCACAGTGTAGCATGAAAATTAATCAAAATCAACTAAAGAAACATTCTTTCCAGCAAGCTTATGTCCACAATCAGATAAAAAACGTAAAACACCATCCGTAAGAAACAAATGACATCTAATCCTCCCAAAATTCAAAAGAGAAGGCGTAAACGTCGGCTTATCCAAATTACCATTAAAAATCCAAGAAGGATAATTCGGAACACCAACGTAAAATACATGACTAATCTCACACCCAGGGCAATAAAACATATACCCCTTGCCACCACTAAAATCACACTCAATCAACGTCTTCATGCTAGAAACGGCTTATCTACCCTAGTACCCTCAGCCTGGGGAACCTGCCAATAACCACTAGAAGACAAATCCTTCTGAGTCTTCTTAACAAGATCCTTAAGAGACGTCCTCAACCTCATCTTACGCATATTTCGAATAAGAAAATGTGTAAGAGCACCACAAGGACGACCACCAACCTCAGTATCAGCACTAGTCTGCTCAGCCCTACAGCCAGAAATAAACCCAACATCCAAATCGCCACCACGAATCAAATCCCTAAACTTAGCAGTCAAACTCAAAAGAGATAAAGAACGCTTCCTCCACTCCAAATCCGGCGGAGTAGGATACATTCTAGGAACCTGGATAACATCAGACAAATCCCTAGTCAACGTACCACTATGACAACAATCAGCCACCCAATAAAACCTAGTGCCCTTCTTAACCTTATTTTTAAAATGATTATAAAGCCAATCATCAGTAATCATATGCTTGGCAGACCAATCAAAATCAACAGGACAAATAACCTCATCCAAACCATCAATTTCCTCATTATACTTATCCCGAGAAGTAACCTGGACACCATGCCCACTAAAATGAAAAAAGATCCTATCCTTAGGACCAGCATCCGTCAGCCAATACAACCTCTGTTTAATCGCCTCCGTAGTAGCACGCCCATCACACAAGAGACGAATCTGATTATACTTAAAACGGTACCTCGAAACCAAAACCTCCCCCATATCCATAGCATCATTAACACAACCACGCAGAGGAGACTTCGGATAAGCATTAATTCCAACCACCAGAGCTTTGTCACCCATTTTCAGGATCCCCTTTCATTGTATTTTTATTTATAAATTCCAAGATGTGAAAAACACACAAATTCAAAACCATATTCTCATGCTGAAACACAAAATCTTTGCCCAAATTATTACAAATCAAATCCAACTTATCATTATCCAAATCATCCAACTCAATAGACATAGAACCATCATCATGATGCAAGAACGCAGAAGACGATACAAGATCGAAATTTTTCTTTCTATTCCACATAAACATATCTACCAAATATACAACGGAGGATTAAAAAATGATAATCACAATATCAGCCATCATAATTATCCTTCTAATATGGTCACTCTGGATATCCAGAGGAGCACGATCCTGGAGATACAGACCACACAAAGCATGGTCCAGAATAGCATACTGGGCAGGCGACGTATACGTACTAAGATACAACTTCTTCGGATTATTCAAAATACCATTTATAGCCTGGGGCAAACACGAAGACAAAGTAGGATATAAAGAATTCCTAGAAGCACTCAAGCTCACAAAACAAGGAGATATACTCCTAGCAACACACGACGGCTACATCCTAAGTAATAGCGCAATACCAGGACTATTTAAACACGCAGCCATAATAACCAAAACCCCAGAAGACTTATCCCAATTCGAACTCGTAGAAGCCATAAGCGACGGCGTCGTAAAAAGACACCCACTCTACGCCAAAGCAGACGACGTAATAATCGTAAGACCAAAGAACGTAACAGACGCAGATAGAAAAGAAGCAGCAGAGATAGCAGAAAAATTAGTAGGTTGCCGATACGACTCATCCTTCGAATTCAACATAGAAGAAGAATTAGAAAGAATAAGTGACTCAGCCACAGACGACTACGTAGCAGAAAACGCCAGAGAACTCCACACCGCTGAAGAGAACTTCAAACAAGACTACGATATAGCATTCAGCTGCACAGAAACAGTAGCCACAGCCTGGTGGAAACACAGAAGGGTGCTGGGTATAAGCAGAAAGAAAGTAAGAGGAAGAGAATGTATCGTAGCGGATCAGTTTGTCAATAGGGATATGGAGGTAATATGGACTAACGTAGAACCAGAATACGCTAAAAAGAAGAACCTCCCAGAAGAAGGAGTCAGAGAAATAGAACACTATTGGGAAGACAAAATCAAAACTTCGTTATCGAACTAGATTGAGCAGAAGCACTAAAATCTAAAGTCAACTTAGCAAATTCAACGAAGCGGTGATAAACATCACTATCACCAGCATCAACCTGGATATCAGGGGAAAGAGACCAAACCCTACCAACATTACTCATATCAGGCCTAGTCCAATAAGTAACAGTAGCACCAGCACCATAACTAGTATCAGAAGTACCAAAAGCACCCAAGGACCACATCAAAGCAGAAATAAAGCCAAAATTAAACAAACTCTGACCACTACCATTACCATTGTTAATAACACCAACACCAGCAAAATTCACACCATAAGTATATCTCAGACTCAATAAACGCAAACCCCTCGTAACCCAACTAGAAACAGATTCATAACCCTGTGTAAAACTCGTAGTATTAATAGGGAAACTCTCCATAAGAATCCAATCATTCTGAGTCAAACTAGACTCAACCAGATCAGAATTATAAGTTGAATTAGGATAAGTAACATCATTCTCAGTGCCCAGTATATGATTGGTATTCCAAGCATTTGCAAAAACCAACAACTCACTAGTGTCAGTACCACCACTTAGATCATCAGCATGGACAAAATCAACTCGCTGATTAAACTGTTCCCTGGTAACTCCAAAATCATAACCAGCCTCATCGATGAAAATACCATCAATATTAAGATCACGCCACTGATTTACTTTAGTCTTGAAATTAGAGAAAGATTGATTAGCAGAAACATAACCAAAAACCAAAGTATTAGGATTCAAAGCCTGAACACGCGGAATAATAATCTCAGAATTACTATAATCCGGATGAGTTGGATTCTGCACGCCATCCCCAAGCACAACTAACCTGAATTTTGCCATATCCTGAGCAACTTTTTCATTATTCCAGACATTCACGCCGCTATTGAAAGAATTCGGATATCCGTAATAAATCAACAAATCGCTAGGGCGAGTAAATCTAGCTTCTACTACCTCCTGATTATGATACCCAAGTTTAGCATGGATATTCTCCAAATTTGCTATTCTATTGGTATTTCCCTGTACCAGCCCATCCTCACCTAAGAGCGGAGAATGACCTGACAAATACAAAGGACTATCAGTATCGTTATAAATCTCGCGACGATGTATCAATATCTGCATATTATGCCACGGACCAGATATGTTGGTTAACGGATCAGTAACTTCAATATTAGCATCAAGATAATATTCCAAATCCTGAGGAGTATAATCAGTATAATCATGGGCCGCAATGAGACCACCAGCAGGGTCAGTAGTATCCCCATCCAGAATAGTCTTTTCACCAGCAGATAAAGCGCTCTGGAAAATGACATCAACCCTATCGGGGTCATCATTATTACCTATAGTTATCCCGATAAGGATAGTAACAATAGAAGAATTTTCGATCTCCATATGGAATTTCGATTGGTTTATTGAACTATTGGGAAAATCGTCATTTATAGAATATGTATAGGTGGTAGCCATGATGCCTCCTAAGATTTCTTAAAGATTCTAATTCTGGCTCTTCTAATGCTACCAGTGCCAGAATTAACAGAATACTGAATCTCGAACGTCTTAGCCGCACCAGTAAAAGAAACCTCAGCAAAGCCAGAAACATTAGGATAACTGGTACTGTTGGATTCTCCCTGACAAAGAGTAACTGCATCCGTAGTATTCTGTAATCTAGCTATCAACCTACTGAAGATACCACTGTTAGTAATCTCAGCACACCACTCTATCCAATACGTCCCAGTTAGAGCCGGAGTAGTCAAAGTAGTCTTGGTTAAGAAAGTAGTGCTTGTAGTAGTCGAAAGAGCATCAGAAGAAGCGAATTGGACATCAAGAAGACCAGCAGGCCCAGTCGGCCCAGTAGCACCAATAGGCCCAGTAGCACCAATAGGCCCAGTAGCACCAATAGGCCCAGTAGCACCAATAGGCCCAGTAGCACCAATAGGCCCAATAGGCCCAGTAGCACCAATAGGCCCAGTAGCACCAATAGGCCCAGTAGCACCAATAGGCCCAGTAGCACCAATAGGCCCAGTAGCACCAATAGGCCCAGTAGCACCAATAGGCCCAGTAGCACCAACAGGCCCAGTAGCACCAGTGGCAGAAGCAGACCCCGGTATTCCCTGAGGGCCAGTAGCACCAATAGGGCCAGTAGGACCAGTATCACCCTGGGAGCCAGCAGGGCCAGTAGAACCAACCTGGCCTACAATGTTAGCATCCTCAATGATCATACCAGATGCATCAGCTACAGTAGTCGAGTCATCTCCTGTGGTAGCCCTCTGCAACTGAAACTTAACCACATCACCAGATGTCAAACTAAGAACAGCGGCTACTGTAGCTGATGCAAAACCAGCATCAGTGTTTCTATGATAAGCATAAGCAAAAGTGCCATCAACAGGAGTGCCGTTGACAACCAAACGAATAGCAATATTCGCACGAGCGCCACCATCAGCAAAAACAGTGCCCCTAGCGATAACCCTAAAACGACCAGTCTGATTAACCGTCACCTCATCAGGATTGACAGTAGTAGAATGACCATATATAGAATCTTTTTGGCGTTCAGTATCTAACGGAATATCAACCCACGTTGTACTAATAGATGTACCGCCGCTATTATCATAACCATCAAAAATCTTACCCTCACCACCCCCGGATGGACCAGTATTCCCCACAGGGCCAGTCGGGCCAGTAGTCCCGCCCGGACCAGTAGGCCCCGTAAAGGTAGGGCCAGTAGGGCCAGTAGGTCCAGTAATACCAGCTGGGCCAGTTGGACCAGTAATGACAGGACCAGTAGCTCCAATCGGTCCTGTAGGACCAGTGATTATAGGACCAGTCGGACCAGTCGGTCCCTGTAATCCAAGAAAACCCTCAACTTCATCTTGTGGTATATCACTAGTGCCGTCATTAAGTATTAAAGTTGAACTACCAGCACCATAAACGTCATCTGTAGAGAAGGTTAAAACATCATCAGATAATCTAACCTGGGTAACCTCTCTGTTGCCTTCTAAGGTTACAGATCCACCTGAATTCGGAACAAGAATACCGACGTCCTTAATTAGGACGTCGGTTACCCTTAGTACGTTGGTTTTGATTATAAGTATTGAACTCATGGTATGCTGACCTCGACAATCACAATTATATTAGTGAAGTCTGATCTACCAGAACCAGCAGACCTAACCAAACGAACTCCAATTATAGTGCCATCGGAAATCGAAGCAGATAGATCTCTTCTGGCATCCTCCGTATTTCCAGAAGTAAAACTCAAAGTACCCAAAACAGAAGGAGAACCAGCTGGATCACTAACGACATCTACATCGTAATCATTAGTTGCATCTGCGACATCCACAGAAATCGCGATGCCTCTCAAGGTAGCATCTGTAGTCAATCTATCGCCCAAATCAGAAGTAACTACGCCACCAGCTTGCAGATAACGCGTGCCGCTAGCCGGAACTCTCTGAGGAGCAGCATACCTCAAGAAATAACGATGAACCGAAGGACCAGTAGGACCAGTAGAACCGGTCGGACCAGTAGGGCCAGTAGGACCGGTCGGACCAGTAGGACCGGTCGGGCCAGTAACGACCGGACCAGTTGCCCCAATGGGACCAGTAGGCCCAGTAGCGCCAGTAGGTCCAGTAGGTCCAGTTCCAGTCGGTCCAGTAGCTCCAGTTGGGCCAGTTGGTCCAGTTGCTCCGGTAGGTCCAGTAGCGCCAGTAGGTCCAGTTGAGCCAGTAGGTCCAGTTGGGCCAGTAGCGCCAGTTGCTCCGGTAGGGCCAGTAGCGCCAGTAGGGCCAGTAGGGCCAGTAGGTCCAGTAGCTCCAGTAGGTCCGGTAGGTCCGGTAGGTCCGGTAGGTCCAGTTGCCCCGGTTGGTCCGGTAGGTCCAGTCGGGCCAGTTGCCCCGGTTGGTCCGGTAGGTCCAGTCGGGCCAGTTGCCCCGGTTGGGCCAGTCGGGCCAGTAGGTCCAGTAGGTCCAGTAGGTCCAGTAGGTCCAGTCGGGCCAGTTGCCCCGGTTGGGCCAGTAGGTCCAGTTGCCCCGGTTGGGCCAGTAGGTCCAGTTGCCCCGGTTGCCCCGGTCGGGCCAGTAGGTCCGGTAGCTCCAGTAGGTCCAGTAGGTCCAGTAGGTCCAGTTGCCCCGGTTGCCCCGGTTGCCCCGGTCGGGCCAGTAGGTCCAGTAGGTCCAGTAGGTCCAGTAGGTCCAGTAGGTCCAGTAGGTCCAGTAGGTCCAGTAGGTCCAGTAGGTCCAGTAGGTCCAGTAGGTCCAGTAGGTCCAGTAGGTCCAGTAGGTCCAGTTGCTCCGGTAGGTCCAGTAGGTCCAGTTGGTCCAGTAGGTCCAGTTGCTCCGGTAGGTCCAGTAGGTCCAGTTGGTCCAGTAGGTCCAGTTGCTCCGGTAGGTCCAATCGGGCCAGTAGGTCCGATAGGTCCGGTAGCTCCGGTAGGTCCAGTCGGGCCAGTAGGTCCAGTAGGTCCAGTAGGTCCAGTTGCTCCAGTTGCTCCAGTTGGGCCAGTAGGCCCAGTAGGTCCAGTTGCTCCAGTTGGGCCAGTTGCTCCGGCAGGTCCAGTAGGTCCAGTTGGGCCAGTTGAGCCAGTTGGGCCAGTTGCTCCGGTAGGGCCAGTTACCCCAGTTGGGCCAGTTGCCCCGGTTGGGCCAGTAGGTCCAGTAGGTCCAGTTGTTCCGGTAGGCCCAGTTGTTCCGGTAGGTCCAGTTGTTCCGGTAGGTCCAGTCGGGCCAGTTGTTCCGGTAGGTCCAGTAGGACCAGTTGCCCCGGTCGGACCAGTCGGGCCAGTAGCGCCAGTAGGTCCAGTAGCGCCAGTTGAGCCAGTTGGTCCAGTTGCTCCAGTTGCTCCGGTAGGCCCAGTAGGTCCAGTTGGGCCAATTGCCCCGGTCGGACCAGTAGGCCCAGTTGCTCCGGTAGGTCCAGTTGAGCCAGTTGGGCCAGTAGGTCCAGTAGCGCCAGTTGGGCCAGTAGGTCCAGTAGCGCCAGTTGGGCCAGTTGGGCCAGTAGGACCAGTAGGACCAGTTGCCCCGGTCGGACCAGTAGCGCCAGTAGCGCCAGTAGGTCCAGTAGCGCCAGTAGCGCCAGTTGAGCCAGTTGGTCCAGTTGCTCCAGTTGCTCCGGTAGGTCCAGTTGGGCCAATTGCCCCGGTCGGACCAGTAGGCCCAGTTGCTCCGGTAGGTCCAGTTGAGCCAGTTGAGCCAGTTGGGCCAGTAGGTCCAGTAGCGCCAGTAGGTCCAGTAGCGCCAGTTGGGCCAGTTGGGCCAGTAGGTCCAGTAGCGCCAGTTGGGCCAGTTGGGCCAGTAGGTCCAGTAGATCCAGTTGCTCCGGTTGGGCCAGTTGCTCCGGTTGGGCCAGTAGGTCCAGTTGGGCCAGTTGCTCCGGTTGGGCCAGTAGCTCCAGTAGGTCCGGTAGGTCCAGTTGCTCCAGTAGCACCAGTTGGTCCGGTAGGTCCGGTAGGTCCAGTAGCGCCAGTTGAGCCAGTTGCTCCAGTTGGGCCAGTAGATCCAGTTGCTCCAGTTGTTCCGGTAGATCCAGTTGGACCAGTTGTTCCGGTAGGTCCAGTAGCTCCGATTGGGCCAGTAGGACCAGTTGCTCCAGTAGGACCAGTTGCTCCAGTTGCTCCGGTAGGCCCAGTAGCTCCGGTAGGTCCAGTAGGTCCAGTTGCTCCAGTAGGTCCGGTAGCCCCAGTTGCTCCAGTAGGCCCGGTAGCCCCAGTTGCTCCAGTAGGCCCGGTAGCCCCAGTTGCTCCAGTAGGCCCAGTAGCGCCGGTAGGTCCAGTAGGCCCGGTAGCCCCAGTTGCTCCAGTAGGCCCGGTAGCTCCAGTTGCTCCAGTAGGCCCGGTAGCTCCAGTTGGGCCAGTAGCGCCAGTTGGGCCAGTAGGTCCAGTAGAGCCAGTAGGTCCAGTTGCCCCGGTCGGGCCAGTATGTCCAGTATGTCCAGTAGGCCCAGTAGGTCCAGTTGGTCCAGTAGAGCCAGTAGGTCCAGTTGCCCCGGTAGGGCCAGTAGGTCCAGTAGCGCCAGTAGGTCCAGTAGCGCCAGTTGGTCCAGTTGCTCCAGTTGGTCCAGTAGGTCCAGTTGGTCCAGTTGGTCCAGTAGGTCCAGTAGGTCCAGTAGCTCCGGTTGTTCCGGTCAGGCCAGTAGCCCCAGTAGCCCCAGTAGCCCCAGTAGCCCCAGTTGGGCCAGTAGGTCCAGTAGCTCCGGTTGGGCCAGTAGTCCCAGTTGGGCCAGTTGCTCCGGTTGGGCCAGTAGGTCCAGTAGGTCCAGTTGGGCCAGTGGATCCGGTAGGTCCAGTCGGGCCAGTTGCGCCAGTAGGTCCAGTAGGCCCAGTAGGTCCAGTTGGGCCAGTAGGTCCAGTAGGTCCAGTCGCTCCGGTCGGGCCAGTCGGGCCAGTTGGGCCAGTTGGGCCAGTTGGGCCAATTGGGCCAGTAACACCCTGCGGTCCTGTAGCACCAGTCGGGCCAGTAACACCCTGCGGTCCTGTAGCACCAGTCGGGCCAGTAGCGCCAGTCGCTCCAGTAAGTCCAGTCGGTCCAGTAGACCCAGTTGGTCCAGTAGACCCAGTCGGTCCAGTAGCTCCAGTAGGTCCAGTAGCCCCAGTCGGGCCAGTAGCACCAGTTGGACCAGTAGCTCCAGTAGCTCCAGTAGCTCCAGTAACACCAGTTGGACCAGTAGAGCCAGTGGGTCCAGTTGGACCGGTAGCTCCAGTAGCACCAGTCGGTCCAGTCGGTCCAGTTACTCCAGTAGCACCAGTAGCACCAGTAGCTCCAGTCGGGCCAGTAGGTCCAATCGGGCCAGTAGCACCAGTAGCACCAGTAGCACCAGTAACACCAGTTGGACCAGTAGCTCCGGTAGGTCCAGTAGGACCAGTCGGGCCAGTAGGTCCAGTAGCGCCAGTTGCTCCAGTCGGGCCAGTAGAGCCAGTAGGTCCAGTCGGGCCAGTAGCTCCAGTCGGGCCAGTCGGGCCAGTAGCACCAGTTGGTCCAGTAGAGCCAGTAGAGCCAGTTGATCCAGTAGCACCAGTCGGGCCAGTCGGGCCAGTCGGGCCAGTCGGGCCAGTCGGGCCAGTAGAGCCAGTAGAGCCAGTAGAGCCAGTAGAGCCAGTAGGCCCAGTCGGGCCAGTCGGGCCAGTAAAGCCAGTAGGCCCAGTCGGGCCAGTAAAGCCAGTAGGCCCAGTCGGGCCAGTAAAGCCAGTAGGACCAGTCGGGCCAGTCGGTCCAGTTGGTCCAGTCGGTCCAGTCGGTCCAGTCGGTCCAGTAGATCCAGTAGCTCCGGTAGATCCAGTAGCTCCGGTAGATCCAGTTACTCCGGTTGGACCAGTTGGGCCAGTAGGTCCGGTAGCTCCGGTTGGGCCAGTTGCTCCAGTTGCTCCAGTAGGTCCAATAGCGCCAGTAGGTCCGGTAGCGCCAGTAGCTCCAGTAGGTCCAGTAGGTCCGGTAGGTCCAGTAGCACCAGTAGGCCCGGTAGCTCCGGTTGGGCCAGTAGGTCCAGTAGGTCCAGTTGGGCCAGTAGAGCCAGTAGGCCCGGTAGCTCCGGTAGCGCCAGTAGGCCCAGTAGCTCCGGTTGGGCCAGTAGGTCCAGTTGGGCCAGTAGAGCCAGTAGGCCCGGTTGGGCCAGTAGGTCCAGTAGGTCCAGTAGAGCCAGTAGGTCCAGTTGCTCCGGTTGGTCCAGTAGAGCCAGTAGGTCCAGTTGCTCCGGTTGGTCCAGTTGGCCCAGTTGCTCCGGTTGCTCCGGTTGGTCCAGTTGCTCCGGTTGGTCCAGTTGGCCCAGTTGCTCCGGTAGCGCCAGTAGGCCCGGTAGCTCCGGTTGGGCCAGTTGCTCCGGTTGGGCCAGTTGCTCCGGTAGGTCCAGTTGCTCCAGTTGCTCCGGTTGCGCCGGTAGGTCCAGTTGCTCCGGTTGCGCCAGTAGGGCCAGTTGGGCCAGTTGCGCCAGTAGGGCCAGTTGGGCCAGTTGGGCCAGTAGGTCCAGTAGGTCCAGTCGGGCCAGTAGCTCCAGTCGGGCCAGTAGGTCCAGTAGCTCCAGTTGGGCCAGTAGCTCCAGTTGGGCCAGTTGCTCCGGTTGGGCCAGTAGGTCCAGTAGCTCCGGTTGGGCCAGTAGCTCCAGTAGCTCCAGTAGCTCCAGTTGCGCCAGTAGGTCCAGTAGGTCCAGTTGCTCCGGTTGGGCCAGTAGCTCCAGTTGGGCCAGTAGCTCCAGTTGGGCCAGTAGGTCCAGTTGGTCCAGTAGGTCCAGTAGCTCCAGTCGGGCCAGTAGCACCAGTCGAGCCAGTCGGCCCAGTAGCACCAGTTGGGCCAGTAGGCCCAGTCGGTCCAGTCGGTCCAGTCGAGCCAGTCGGCCCAGTAGCGCCAGTCGGGCCAGTTGCGCCAGTAGGCCCGGTAGCTCCGGTTGGGCCAGTTGCTCCGGTAGGTCCAGTTGGGCCAGTTGCGCCAGTAGGTCCAGTAGGTCCAGTTGCTCCGGTTGGGCCAGTAGCTCCAGTTGGGCCAGTAGGTCCAGTAGCTCCAGTAGGTCCAGTAGGTCCAGTAGGTCCAGTAGGTCCAGTAGCTCCAGTTGGGCCAGTAGGTCCAGTAGGTCCAGTAGCTCCGGTTGGGCCAGTTGGGCCAGTTAGGCCAGTTGGGCCAGTTGGGCCAGTTGGGCCAGTAGGTCCAGTAGGTCCAGTTGGGCCAGTAGGTCCAGTAGGTCCAGTAGCTCCAGTTGGGCCAGTTGCGCCAGTAGGTCCAGTTGGGCCAGTTGGGCCAGTTGGTCCAGTAGCTCCAGTTGGGCCAGTTGCGCCAGTAGGTCCAGTAGGTCCAGTAGCTCCAGTTGGGCCAGTAGCTCCAGTTGGGCCAGTTGCTCCGGTTGGGCCAGTAGGTCCAGTTGGACCAGTTGCTCCAGTAGGTCCAGTTGGGCCAGTTGGTCCAGTAGCTCCAGTTGGGCCAGTTGCGCCAGTAGGTCCAGTAGGTCCAGTAGCTCCAGTTGGGCCAGTAGGTCCAGTTGGGCCAGTTGCTCCGGTTGGGCCAGTAGGTCCAGTTGGACCAGTTGCTCCGGTTGGGCCAGTAGGTCCAGTTGGGCCAGTTGCTCCAGTAGGTCCAGTTGCTCCGGTTGGGCCAGTTGGGCCAGTTGGGCCAGTAGGTCCAGTTGCTCCGGTTGGTCCAGTTGCTCCGGTAGGTCCAGTTGCTCCGGTAGGTCCAGTAGGTCCAGTTGCTCCGGTTGGGCCAGTAGCTCCAGTTGGGCCAGTTGAGCCAGTAGGTCCAGTTGGGCCAGTTGGGCCAGCAGAGCCAGTTGCGCCAGTTGGGCCAGTTGAGCCAGTAGGTCCAGTTGGGCCAGTAGCTCCGGTAGGTCCAGTTGGTCCAGTTGGTCCAGTTGGTCCAGTAGGTCCAGTTGCTCCGGTAGGTCCAGTTGCTCCGGTAGGTCCAGTTGCTCCGGTAGGTCCAGTTGGGCCAGTAGCACCAGTTGCGCCAGTAGAGCCAGTTGCGCCAGTTGGGCCAGTTGGGCCAGTTGGACCAGTAGAGCCAGTTGCGCCAATAGAACCAGTAGAGCCAGTTGCGCCAATAGAACCAGTTGCTCCGGTAGGTCCAGTTGCTCCGGTAGGTCCGGTAGCTCCGGTAGGTCCAGTTGCTCCGGTAGGTCCAGTTGCTCCGGTAGGTCCAGTTGGGCCAGTTGCGCCAGTTGAGCCAGTTGCTCCGGTAGGTCCAGTTGGGCCAGTTGGGCCAGTTGGGCCAGTAGCTCCAGTAGCTCCAGTAGCTCCGGTAGCTCCGGTAGCTCCAGTTGCTCCGGTAGGTCCAGTTGCTCCGGTAGGGCCAGTAGAGCCAGTTGCGCCAGTTGGGCCAGTTGGACCAGTAGAGCCAGTTGCGCCAGTAGGTCCGGTAGCTCCGGTAGGTCCAGTTGCTCCGGTAGGTCCAGTTGGGCCAGTTGCGCCAGTTGAGCCAGTTGCTCCGGTAGGTCCAGTTGGGCCAGTTGGGCCAGTTGGGCCAGTAGCTCCAGTAGCTCCAGTAG
>Ga0272444_10004300_pt1 | contig 12597 bp, 9 predicted proteins | sample SSMForm13_FD_201033 | JGI IMG/M metagenome (GOLD analysis project Ga0272444, IMG submission 201033) | Marine sediment archaeal communities from Little Sippewissett salt marsh, Falmouth, MA, United States - SSM-Form-13 | ecosystem: Environmental > Aquatic > Marine > Wetlands > Sediment ...
CCTGATTTAACCATAGCGCCCTCCAGTCTATCATAGTCTTATAAGAAATGCGGCCCGTTACTATAATTTTTTAACTTTTTGAATCACTGTTCGGATTTATTTTCTACAAGGGTTAACCATACATAGAATAACCTTTTTCTGCAAAGTAATATTGTAAAGAAAAAGCTGCTTGACCATTTACAAATTGTTATCCTAATTTTTGTCAAATTTAAACTGTTTTTTAACCAAGATTAAAACTTTATAGAATCTGGGTCAAGTCTTTCTCGCTGTTTTTTTTAATTCTTTAATAATAGCTGGAATAACCTCATTTATATCTCCTACTATACCATAATCGGCAAATTTGAATATATCGGCGCCCGGATCACTGTTTATAGCTACAATAACCTCACTGTCTATCATTCCTGCGGAGTGTTGTACGGCCCCTGAAATACCGCAGCCGATATATAACTTAGGCCTAATTGTCTTTCCTGTCTGCCCGATCTTATAGTCCTCTGAAATCCATCCCTCATCTACTGGAAGGTTTGTTGCCCCTACTGTTGCCCCCAAAAGTGTTGATAGTTCCTGCAACATTTCGAAACCTTCTTTGTTGCCAACGCCCATACCCCCTGCCACAACCTTTTCTGCCTTATCTAAGGGTACACTGTCTGAAGCGGTACTAACCGTATCAACAACCTTAACCTTAATATATTCTTCTCTCAGGTTTATACCTGAAAATACTATCTCCCCCTGTCTTTGTCTATTCTGTTTTTTCATCTCAATGACACCTGGCCGGATTGTGGCTATCTGGGGCCTCTTAAAAGGACAGATAATATCCGTCATTAGATCCCGTCCGAAAAAGGGCTTTGTTGCAACAAGATACCCACTGTCTTCATCTATAGCCAATTTCGTACAATCTGACATGCACCCCGTTTTTAATCTGGCAGAAACCCTGGGCGCCAAATCTCTTCCCATAAAGGTTGCCCCAAACAAAATGATTTCAGGGTTTTCCCTTACCGCCTGTATAGAAATAATATCAGTATAAACCTCTGTTCTGTAGTGTTTGCAGACAGGATCGTCTGCTATTATAACCTTATCAGCCCCGTGCCAGATTAATTCTTCGGCCATTGACGTCACATTTTTCCCAATGAGCAAGGCGGTGACATCTAAGCCTATCTTGTCTGCCAGGCCTCTCCCCTCTCCCAACAACTCGAGCGACACCTTTGCAGCCTTTCCATGCCTCTGCTCGATAACTACCCATAGGCCTTTACATTTTTCCGCATTATCAGACAATATCAGTACCTCTACAAGAGATCTCTCTCTTTCAGAATTCCAATGAGGCTTTTGGCTGCCACATCCGGTGCGCCTTTGAGGATCTCGACTTTCCCTTTTTCCAACTTTCTGGTATAGATATTTTTTGACTGTGTTGGAGAGCCCTTTAATCCGAACCGCCCCGTATTATTATTCAAGTCTTCGCCCTTCCATATGTCAACCGTTTTATCCCTGTACGCATCCATTATGCTCTCCATTGATGGGATCCTTGGCTGATTGATATTCTTTTCCACTGTTATCAGTAGAGGAAAAGCAGACTTTAATAATCTATAACCATCTTCTGTCTTTTGCTTTATTACTACCTCATTTTTTTCAACTGTTATTTCCATTGCATTAGTCAATTGCGGCACATTGAGAATTTCAGCGACCTGTGGGCCTACATGGCCTGTTACGCCATCTGATGATTCCTTTCCGCAAATGATTATGTCAAATTTATCGATTTTCTTTATGGCACAGCCGAGGGCATATGATGTGGCCAGTGTATCGGCACCGGCAAAAACCCTGTCGCTCAACAAAATCGCCTTGTCCACCCCCATGCCTAAGGCCTCTCTAAGCGCCTCTTCAGCCTGGTCCGGGCCCATGGATAGAGAGGTTATAAAGCCTCCGTGCTCTTCTCTTAATTGAATAGCTGCCTCTAATACGTGCTTGTCAACGGGATTTAGAATAGTGCCTGCTCCTTGGCGTAAAAGACTCCCCGTTTTTTCATCCCAGCCGATATCGTATGTGTCCGGCACCTGTTTTATGCAGACTATTATGTCCATTCTGTTATATGTTTGTGTTTTACGTACAAGTAATGGATTAGTAAAAGGTCTCGAAATCGTCATGCCGGACCCAGTATCCAATACGGGACGGGCCCGATCCGGAATCAGCCGGAATGATGAAAGAAATTTTTCGACTTTTTACAAGATTCTCAAAAGTGACAAACCTGTAATAAGTTTCAGCAAACGATTGTGCCCAGAATTTGCATAATGCTGAAACGAAAGGGTTGTTTTGCTCAACCGTTAACGGTTAACCGGAAACCGGAAACGATTACTATATATCTTTAGATCGTGCCAGTGCTGAACCTACGATTGTCTTTTGCAACTCAGTGCTCGATGCGGTGATTCCTGCATGGGCAATTGTCCTGTAAAGCCTTTCTATCTTATAATCCTTACAGTATCCGTAAGAGCCATGTATTTGCAATGCTTTTCTGGCCACCTCCTGAATGGTAGGCACAACAAAAAGCTTCAGGGCAGCAGAGTCTACCTGAAAATCATCGCCTGCATCCTGCTTGCAGGCCACTCTATAAGTCCACCATCTGCATGCCTCTATTGAAGCATGCATTTCTGCGAGCATCCATTGAAAGCCCTGCATTGCAGTCAAAGGCCTGCCCCTGACCGTCCGCTCATTTGCGAATTTAAGGGATTGATTAAGGCATTCCTGGCCCATCCCAGTCATAAATGCCATTTGCTGAATTCTCTCTCCGGCAATCCATCTTAGTAATATATGAAATCCTTTACCCGCCTCACCAAGTATATTCTTCTGGGGGACCTTCACATCTTTAAGAAAAACGTCTACAAGACCCTGTCCGGCGAGGCCCATGAGAGCCCATGGTTTAGACCAGGTATATCCCTCGGAATCCTTGTCAACCATATAAGCAGTAACCTTTCCTGTGTCGTCTTTTGCATAAAAAACACCGTGTCCGTTTTTATGTCCATTGGTGATAAACCTTTTTGTTCCGTTTAGTCTGTAGTAATCCCCATCCTTTTTCGAGGTCATGGTAATTGCTGTGGGGTCTGATCCAGTAGCCGGCTCGGTAAATGCCATAGATGCATAATTCGAACCATCGCAAAGAGGAGGTATGAATTTTTTCCTAATTTCTTCTGACCCCCAATAATAAATCGTCTCTGCAATGCTGTTATTCAGGGCCATCATAAAAACAGCGGCTGATGCTGTTTTTGCCAGTTCTTCCGCAACTAATATTACATTTAAGGCGCTTGTCCCGATTCCCCCGTATTCCCTTGGTACCATCATACCTAACATTCGTGCCTTGGCAAATTTTTCAAGCAGATCATCAGGGAGGGTATCATCTTTTTCTATCTTCTCAGTTGAAGGCTCAATCTCCTTTAATGCAAAAGCTCTTGCCGCCTTTACCATCATCTTGCTTTCACCTGATAACGTGAAATCCATTGGTTTCTCCTTTCTTAGATTAATGACAGAAAACCCTTATTATCTATAATTAAATAAGCATTTTTAAAAAATTAACATGTATCAGCTTTGTATAGTTTAATGTTATCTGAAACATATATTTAGCTCAATAAAAAAATAATAGAATCAGCTGAATAAATAGTGGTAAGAATTTATGTTTAAATAACAGTTGCAGGGCAGGAGGGTTTTTCTTCTGCCACTTTTTTTGATATTACATTATAAACTCATTTTTGCAAGTACCAGTAATATCCAAAATTTCGCCATTGATTTTCCCCAAGCCCCTTTGTCTTGTTATCTCATCCTCATCAAGATCGGCTCCTATTGCAAATTTATTGCCTTTCACTTCACATTAACTTATGATATCAGCTCTTAAGGGCTTGATTTTTTTAGGTATCTCTCCTTGGCAGTGTTTTTTAAACTGAAGGTTTCTTTAAGCAGGGACCCGTTGCTTTATCGTTTCTTATCTGGCGGGTCTTTTCCATGCCTCTGCCACCTCCGTTGAACATTAATTTGATTGGGAATATATATTTAGGTGGCCTATATTCTGTGGCCCTTACAGACCTTGGTAAATAGTTATCCACTGGTTTAGGTAAATTCAATCCTGCTCGAAAATTACCTCATTAAGACTAAACCTGCACGGGGGTTATTATTAGAAGGAAGTATTGTCTGTTGTATCATTATATTTTACCTCATTTGCCACGGTTTTATTTGTTATTTGATAAACGTATCTTACCGAATCAAGCAGGTTTTTTTAAGTTCTTTGTTGTGGAAATTGTTGTTAATAGCGGGTTTGGGGTGGTTATGACTGATTCCATGAAGTGATTCCGGTGCTATGAGCGTCCAAGGGCGTGAATAGCCGCTCAGCCGGTGTCGTTGAGGTGGCAGGCTGATTGCCAGCCGGGATAAATTTCCCTGAGAACAGGAAAGTCTGTTTTGCAACGCTCCATGGCGTACGGGCAGCGGGGATGAAAGGGGCAGCCCGGCGGAAGATCGATGGGGGTGGGAACCTCGTCTTCCAGGATGGTGCTGTCCTTGAACTCAAGATCTTCCAGGGTGGGGATGGCTGAAAAAAGAAGCCTGGTGTAGGGATGATTGGGTTTGGCGAAGATCTTGTCGGTTTCAGCCATCTCGACGATAAAACCGAGATACATCACCGCCACCCGCGTGCTGATGTGCTTCACCACGCTTAAGTCATGGGAGACAAACAAATAGGTAAGGTCGAACTTTTCCTGCAAATCCATCATTAAATTAAGTATCTGGGCCTGGATGGAGACGTCCAGGGCGCTTATGGGCTCGTCGCCGATGACCAGATTGGGCCGACAGGCCAATGCCCGGGCGATGCCGATGCGCTGGCGCTGCCCCCCGGAGAATTGGTGGGGATAGCGGCTGGCATAGGACGCATCAAGGCCCACCTGAGCCAGGATGTCCAGCACCGCGTCCTTGAGCCCAGCCTTATCGGTTATGCCGTGCAACAGCATAGGCCGACCCACGATCTCCATTACCTTTTTGCGCGGATTCAGCGAGGAAAAAGGGTCCTGAAAGATGATCTGGATGCGTCTTTGATAGGGCAACCGCTGCCGTCCGGTGAGTCCGCCTATCTCGTCCTGACCGTAATAGATGCTGCCCGCCGTGGGCTGATGCAGACCGATGATGGTCTTGGCCAAGGTAGATTTGCCGCAGCCGCTCTCCCCCACCAGGGCCAGGGTTTCGCCCTTGTCTATGGCCAGACTCACCCCATTTACCGCGTGCACAACCTGGCGCACCCGGCGGATGCGCCCATCCTGCCATTTGATTTGTTCGAAGATGTTTTTCTGCACCATAAAGTGCTTGATCAGATCCTCCACACGCAACAGGCTTTGACTTGTATTTTGTTGCGGGTCCAATACCCCGCGGCTTGTTGCGGAAGGCAATTGGTTCCCGCCGATACCCTGCGGCTTGTCGCGGGATATTTCATTGTCCCGTGTCATGATGCCTGACTCCTGAAACAGGCCGCCTGGTGCCCGTGGCCTATATCCACCAAGGCCGGCCTTTGGGTGCAGTCCTTACCAGCTTTCGGGCAGCGGGGCAGAAAGGGACAGCCCTCGGGCAGATCCATCAGGTTGGGCATCATGCCCGGTATCTGCCTCAGCCGCCGCCTGCGTTCCTGCGTGCCCGGGATGGAGGCGATGAGGCCCTGGGTGTAGGGATGGGCGGGCGTCTTTATGATCTGTTCCTTGGACCCTCTTTCCACCAGGCGACCGGCGTACATGACGCAGATGCGGTCGCAGAACTGGCCCACCAATGCGATATCGTGTGTGATCAGGATCATGGCGCTATTTCTTTGGTGAACCAGACGGCGCATCAGGGTGAGCACTTGGGCCTGGATGGTTACGTCCAAGGCGGTAGAGGGCTCGTCCGCGATGATCAGCGCCGGGTCCGAGGCCATGGCGATGGCGATGCCCACCCGCTGGCGCATACCTCCGGAGAACTGGTGGGGATATTCACGCAGACGCTGTTTGGGCGAGGGAATTCCCACCATGCGCAGAAGCTCCTCGGCTTTGTGCTGGGTCTGGGCGTTGCTAATATCCTGGTGCGCCTTGAGTGCCTCTTTTATCTGGAAGCCTATGGTGAACACCGGGTCCAACGAGGTCTGAGGGTCCTGAAAAACCATGCTTATTTGGTTTCCCCGGATCTTGACCAGCTCTGCCTCGGGCTTGGCCGCCAGATTTTCTCCCTGGAAAATAATACGGCCGTCCACAATCCGACCCGGCGGGTCTATCAAACCTAAAATGGAGAAACCACTAATGCTCTTGCCTGCACCGGATTCCCCAACCAGCCCTAGGATTTGACCCTGCTCAAGGTCGAAGCTCACGTCGTCCACCGCTTTGACCACTCCCTTTCGGGTGAAGAAATAGGTCTTAAGTCCCTCGACCTCAAGGATCTTGTTGGCGTTTTTGTTCATCGCTTAAGCCTCGGGTTGAGCACGTCGCGCAACCTATCGCCTAAAAGGTTCACGCCCAAGACAATGCCCATCAAAGCCAGGCCGGGCAGGACAGAACTCCACCAAAACCCGCTGAACAAAACCTGGTACCCCTCGTATATCAGAGAACCCAGGGAAGGCTCTGTAATGGGCACGCCCAGTCCCAGAAAGCTCAAGGTGGACTCCAGGATGATGGAGTTGGCCACCCTCACTGTGCCGATAACGATGATGGGCGCCACGATGTTGGGCAATACCTCTCGCAGCATGATAGCGGAACTGGTCATCCCGGCGGCCCGGGCCGAGTCCACGTAGTCTTTCTCCCGCTCGGACAGGGTGCTGCCCCGGGCGGTTCGCGCATAAAACACCCAGGTTACCACACTGATGGCGATTATGATCTTGAAAAGGCCCTGACCCCACAGGGACATGATCACCAGGGCGATAAGTATTGCCGGAAAGGAAAGCTGTATGTCGGCGATGCGCATTATGATTGCGTCGGTCTTGCCGCCCATATATCCGGCCAGAAGGCCCATCAGGGTTCCGAAGATGGCAGAGATCGCCGTGCTGGACAGACCCACATACAAGGACACCCTTAACCCGTATAGTATGGCGCTGTACAGGTCGCGTCCCTGCCCGTCCGAGCCCAGCATAAACTTGCCGAGAGTCCATTTGGGCGCCAGGTTGCTATCCTCCAGAAAAAGCTGGGTCAGGTCGTAGGGATTTTGGGGGCTGATAAGAGGCGCAAACAAGGCGACCAGGATTAGGAGCAAAGTCAGGGCTGCACCGAAGATCCCGCTTTTGCTCTCCCTGAACTCTTCCCAGAACTCCCGCCAGCCCGATAAATTCATGAACACCTCACTTCAGCCTTATGCGCGGGTCCAAGAATGTGTAGACCACGTCCACTAAAAAATTCAGAAAAACGAACATGAGTGAGATGATGAGCAGATAGGCCAGCACCACAGGCCGGTCCAGGCCATGGATGGAATCGATCACCAGCTTGCCCATGCCGGGCCAGGCGAAGATGCTTTCGGTCACCACCGCAAAGGCGATGACGTGTCCCAGTTGCATGCCTGTGATAGTCACAATCGGGATCAATATGTTCTTCAAGGCATGGACGTAGACCACCTTGTTCGCGGACAGCCCCTTGGCCTTGAGGAACTTGATGAAGTCCTGCAAAAGGACCTCCTGCATGCCTGACCGCACCAGGCGCACTATCAAGGCCAGATGAAAGACTGCGATGGTAAGCGCCGGCAGGATCAGATGCTTGAGGCCATCAAGGGTCAAAAGCCCCAGGCGGATGCCGAAGACGGCCTCAGTCTGGCCCCGGCCCGAACTGGGCAGCCAGCCAAGGATGACCGAAAACACCAGGACCAATATGATGCCCAGCCAGAAAACCGGCAGGCTGATTCCCAGAAGCGAGCCGGACATGATATTTCTGGCCAGCCAGGATTCCGGCTTTACCGCGGCGTACATGCCCGCCGGCAGGCCTATAATCAACGACAAGAGTATGGCGCATACGGCTAATTCCATGGTGGCGGGGATGCGCTCCACGATCAGGCTTAAGGCTGGTTTGTTGAATACAAAGGATTTACCCAGATCGCCGTGCAGGGCATTTTTCAGAAAAGTCAGATACTGGATGTGAAAGGGCTTGTCCAGCCCCAGATAGCTGCGCAGGTCTTCCACCTCTTGCTGGGTGGCCTCGGGCGGCAGGAGCATTTCCACTGGGTCGCCGGAGAGATACATGATGAAGAATACCACCACGCTCACACAGAGGAGAACGACTATGCTCTGCAGTATTCTTCTTAGTAAATAGCCCAGCATTCAGACGCCTGTGGAGTACACCCCCCGGCCTCCTACCTCGGCCGGGGGGTGTACTCGATTTGGTTATTTGACGCTCATGTCATAGTAACGGAAGTAATGGTCCGCTCTGGCCTTCCAATTAAGCTTTTTGGATTTGGCGTAGAGATCCACCTGGAAGTGTAGGGGAATGAAGGCCTGGTCTTGCAAGAGGGTGATCCTCTGGGCCTTTTGCATGTACTTCAGGCGGTCTTCCTGATTCACCGTGGCGCTGGCCGCCTCGATCAGCTTGTCCACCTCGGGATTGGAATAGCGACCCCGGTTGTAGCGGCCGTAGCCCTTATTTTTGTCGTGGGTGTGGGCGATGCCGTCCAAGAAGGCGGATGCGTCGCCGGTGGCGCAGGCCCAGCCGATAAGGAAAAAGCTGGCCTCGCGACGGTCAGTCATGGGAAAGAAGGTCTTTTTAGGTAGTGCCTGCACCTTGATCTTGATTCCCAGCTTGGCCAGGCTGCTGGCCACGGCCTGAGCGATTTTGTCATCGTTCACATAACGATCGTTGGGCGAGGAGATGGTTATCTCAAACCCGTTGGGGTAGCCTGCTTCCTTGAGAAGTTGCTTGGCCTTTTCCGGGTTGAAGCCAGGGCGTTTAATGCTGTCATCATAGCCGAAGACCGCACTCGGATAGAATTGACCGGCAGGGAAGGCCACTCCATTCATGACGTGTTTGATAATGGCGTCCTCATTTATTCCGTAATAAAGGGCCTTACGCACTTTTTTGTTGCGCAGCGGATTTTTGCCATCAGGGCCCTTGGCTTTTGGGCTTATCTCGCGGTCCTGGTCCATCTGCAGATAGATCAGACGGAGGCCGGGCCGGGAGATAACCTCCACCTTTGGATCGGCCTTAATACGGGCTGTGTCCAGCACCGGTACGTCGTCTATGACGTCCACTTCGCCGGAAAGCAGGGCGGCGGTGCGGGTGGCGTCATTGGTCAAGGGCCGCAGCACGACTTCCTTGATTGTGGGGGCACCTTGGAAGTAGTTTTCATTGGCCACCAGAGTGAGATGGTCGCCCTTGATCCATTCTTTAACCTTGTAGGCTCCGGTGCCGTTGGGCTTGTCCGCCTGGGCGTCGTCGCCTAGCTTTTCCACATATTTCTTGCACATGATATTGAGTTGGGCCAGTTTGCGGTGCAGGATGCCGAAGGGCTTGGGCGTGGTGATTTTTATCTTGTAGGGGTCTAAAATCTCCACGGTCTTTACCTGGTTTACCGTGGACTTGAAGCCGGATTTTGGCCAGGTTTGGCAACGTTTGATGGAAAACGCCACATCCTCGGCGGTAAAAGGGGAGCCGTCGTGGAACTTCACACCCTTGCGCAGATGAAATATCCAGGTGAGGTTGTCGGGGTTTTCCCATTTTTCCGCCAAAGCAGGTACCACGTTGAGTTCGCTGTCAAAGGCCACCAATCCGTCGTAGATGTTGCTGTTCATGGAGTTGGTGGGAGTCTCGCTGTGAAAATAGGGGTCCAACGAGCGTGGTTCCGAGGCCGCGCCGTGAATCAGGGTCTTGGCCGCACATACAGCGGTTACGCCGGACAGTACAAAAACAACAATCATGGTCAGACTCAAAAAAATACATTTACCTGTTTTCATCTCAAGCCTCCTTTTTAATATTATTTCGCTATGTTGAAGGATTCAGCCTCCCGTTGTCGTCAACGGGAGCCCTTTTTCACTAACGTGATTGCCAGGTGAATACTAAATGAAATGTTTCATTGTGTCAAGCGGTTTACGATGCTTCCGAAAACGCACGGGCCGCATCCTTTCGTATTTTTTCAGAGGCCAGATAATCATAAGCGGTCATGGCCAGAAGCTTGGCGGCATTGACGAGCACGTCACGGCCTTTATCGCTCTGGGTGGCCTCTGCAAAGGCAGTGGTGTGAACCGCTGTTTCTTCACTGCAAAGGGACAGATACGGCTGAATGACCGGCATGATCTGACTGATATTGCCCAGGTCGGTGGATCCCGCTGGAGTGGGCGTCAGACACGGTTCCAGCCCCAGCGCGATCAGATTGCGTTTCCACACCTCTTCCAGAACCGGATTCCGTTTCATCGGTTCCAGGGAAGGCGGCAGTACACTGATTTTAACCTCGCAGCCGGTGGCTTTACCCGCGGCATGACAGCACGCTTCAAACCGTTTGAACAGCATTTTGAGATAATCTCTTTTCAGAGAGCGGATGTAGAACAGACCGGCGGTATAATCGGGAATCACATTGGGTGCGTCTCCTCCGTCGGTAATGATGCCGTGAATACGGCCGGCGGTATCCATCTGCTGCCGGAGGACGCTGATATTATTGTAGGCGCAAACCATGGCATCCAGTGCGTTGATCCCCGCTTCAGGCGCTGCGGCCGCATGGGCCGTTTTTCCAAAAAATTCTACTTTGGCCTTGATGCGGCCCAATGAATTCCCGCCCAGTCTGTTCTGATGACCGGGGTGAAACATTAGCGCCATGTCGACCCCTTCGAACGCCCCGGCTTCGGCCAGTTTGACCTTGCCTCCGCCGCCTTCTTCAGCCGGTGTCCCCAGCAGTTCGATGGCACCGGGATGGTTGGGCCAGGTACGATGCAGGGCGGTAAACGCGCCGAGCGAGGCGGCGGCAATCAGGTTGTGCCCGCACCCGTGGCCGATTTTGGGCAGGGCGTCGTATTCGGCCAGAAAGGCGACGGTCGGTTTTTGGGGTTGGACTCCATTGGGTCTGGCGCGAAAGGAGGTCTCAATGTCGCCAACGGCGGTTTCTATGTCGAAATCGCGTTTTCTAAGAAAATCCGAAAGCAAACGGCAGGACTGATACTCTTTGTAAGCGGTTTCGGGATTGTTGTACAGCTGCTTGGAAACGTCGATGATATCGGCCGCCAAGCTGTCTACATGCTTGATGATGTCGTGTTTGATATCGGAAATTTCTCGATCAGGCTCGCTCATATTTTCTTAAATAAATTTCAAAATCAATACTTCTGAATTGTACTGACTTTAGGTGGATGAAAATGCATCTGTTTGAAATACATGTAAAAAATTAACTAAAACAGAACAGGGTCGCATCTTAAATATTAATTATTCGAATGCGGCAAAAACTTAATTATTCGTGGAAAACAGTTAACATTGATTTTCATGTTACCAAAAGAAACCCTAACTTCTAAGGTTTTTGATTTAGCATTTTCTTGCGTAAATGGCTACATGCCATTAAGGAAGTTATAATAGATATAACAATCACTTAGCATTGTTATGAAATGTGGAATTTTACTTCCTTACAGGGCAGATGTTTTCTTTTATCCAGAAGGTCTTCTGGATAAAAGAAAAAGTGATATCTCCGTATCTCTGTGGTGAGTTTTTATAGCCCTACTATTGCGATGCTGACTACATTCATTTGCGGCAAGCCGCCCAAGTTATGGGTAAGGCCGATAACAGGGTTATTTATCTGCCTTTCCCCTGCCTTACCCTGAAGCTGTTTATACATCTCATACATCATCCTAAGCCCGGAGGCCCCTATAGGATGGCCAAAACATTTCAGTCCTCCATCAGGCTGTGATGGTATTGTGCCGGTTATGGTGAAAAAGCCGTCTTCTATGTCGTTCCTTGCCTTGCCCCTTTCCGATATCTGTAAATCCTCGTATGTAACAAGCTCTGTTATTGAAAAGCAATCATGGACCTCAATCATGCTTATCTCCTCCCGAGGGTTTTTTATACCTGCCTCTTTATATGCCCTTGAGGCCGTTCTTGTTGTAGTCTCTACATACGTACCGTCCCAGTCAGTATACCCCAGCTCTTCTCCAGAGCTCACACCTATCTGAAGGGCTTTGACAAAAACAGGGTCTTTCCTGAAATTTTTTGCCATATCTGCCCTGCACACAACAGCGGCTGCCGCACCATCGCTTACGCCGCAACAGTCAAAGAGTCCAAGAGGGGAAGCAATTATAGGCGCCTGCATAACATTTTCTTCTGTTATGGTTTTTTGAAGATGGGCTTTTGGGTTTTTTGCCCCATTTTTGTGGCTGTTCACCGATATCTTGGCAAGGACCCTTTTCCCCTCTTCTGTGGATAAATTATACTTAGAAAAATACCTGTTAGCCATCATTGCAAAAGAGCCCGGGGCGCTCAGGCTTGGGAAAATAACCCTATTTTTCGTGCCTAAAATGGTGCTGAATTCTGGAAGTCCACCGTACCCTGTGTCTTTTAATTTTTCCGCTCCAAGGGCCAAGGCAATGTCATAGGCCCCGGAGGCAACACCGTAAACAGCACCCCTTAATGCCTCTGATCCGCTGGCACATAGATTTTCAACCCTGGATACAGGTATAAAAGG
>Ga0272444_10004301_pt1 | contig 12595 bp, 6 predicted proteins | sample SSMForm13_FD_201033 | JGI IMG/M metagenome (GOLD analysis project Ga0272444, IMG submission 201033) | Marine sediment archaeal communities from Little Sippewissett salt marsh, Falmouth, MA, United States - SSM-Form-13 | ecosystem: Environmental > Aquatic > Marine > Wetlands > Sediment ...
GCCCTGAAGCCCTGACGCCCGCACGCCCGACCGGCAGACCCGCCCGTGCGCGAGCGGGGCAATTCCCCCCACCCTGGATGAACAACGGAAGGATGGCAGACCATGACAACCAGGTCCGTGCTGGCAGCAGTGGCCGCAACCGTGGCCGTGGTCCTCGTGGCGCCGGCGAGGCCCGCGCGGGCTCAGGGCGTTGACCTGCCCGCGCCGGCGGTCGATGCCAGGGAGGTCGATCAGGCCATCCGCAGAATGGTGGGTTACCTGTACAGCACGCAGACCGATCGCGGCCACTGGGAGATGAAGGACAACCCCACTGCGTACAAGGGTCACGAGGCGGAAGAGCGCCTGACTCGCGAGTTCGGCGGCACCACGGCCCTGTGCGTGCTGGCCCTGCTCTATGCGGGGGAAAGCCCGCAGAACGAAAAGCTCGCCCGGGCCATCAAGTGGCTGACCGAGATCAAGATGACGGGCACCTACGCCGTCGGCCTGCGGACCAGCGTCTGGTCGAAGCTGAACGACCCCAAGTACCGGCGCCTGCTCCTCAGGGACGCGGCGTGGCTGATCGACGCCATGACCACGGCCGACGGCGACGTTCCGGGGAGTTTCGCCTACACGCGCCCACTCAGCGGGTCGCTCGGCGACTTCTCGAACACGCAGTACGGCGTTCTCGGGCTCCGGGATGCCGCGCTGCGCGGCGTCGAGATCCCCGCCAAGTACTGGCAGGCCATCGAACAGCGAATGATCGACACCCAGGGGGCCGACGGTGGATGGGGATACAACGCCCACATCCTGAGTCCGCCCGCCGAGCACACGTACGGCAACATGACGGTCGGCGGCCTGGCCAACCTCTACATTACGCTGGAGCGGCTGATCGCCCGCTTCGAAGGCCCGTTCAACGGCCGCAGCGCCAGGGGATGCGGCATGAGGAAGCCGCCCGAGGCCATCGACAAGGCCCTGGCCTGGCTCGACCGGAACCTGCCCGTGGACTTCGGCAAGAAGCCCGCCGGCGACGGCACGCCGAACCCCACCAACCGCGGGCACGGCATGGGCAACGGGCTCTATTACCTCTACGGCCTCGAGCGGTGCGGGCACGCCAGCGGCCGCAAAACCTTCGGCGGGCTCGACTGGTTCCAGGAAGGCGCCGCCCGCATCCTCCAAGGGCTCCGCGGCAGGGACCACTGGTCGCGGTACTCCAACCTGCACGGCCCCGAGGTCAACACCTCCTGGGCCATCCTGTTCCTGTCCAAGGGCCAGGCGCCGGTCTTCTACAACAAGCTCGACACCGGCGCCGACTGGAACAACAAGCTGCGCGACATGGCCAACCTCTCGCGCTTCATGGGCGACGAGCTTGAGCAACGCATCAACTGGCAGGTCGTGGACGCCGGCGACCCGGTGGAGACGTGGCTCGACGCCCCGATCCTCTTTTTCAGCGGGCACGACATCCCGCCGTTCACCGACGACGAGAAGCGCAAGCTCCGCCTGTACACCGACTCGGGCGGCACACTGGTGGCCCAGGCCTGCTGTTCGCGGAGGGAATTCGTCCGGGGGTTCCAACGCCTGGCCGCGGAGGTCTGGCCCGAGTGGGAACTCCAGATGCTCGACCGCAAGCACCCCGTATTCAGCTTCCACTACGAGATTCGCGGCCGCGTGCCGAGGATGATGCACATTCACGACGGGTCGCGCAGTTGCGTCTTCCTTGTCTGCGAGGGCATGGCCGGGGCCTGGAACCAGGACATGCGGACGCGGTACCCGACGTACTTCCAACTCGGCCTGAACCTGGCGCGGTACGCCAGCGACAAGCGGCAACTCCGGAGCCGCCTGAGCTTCCATGGCCTCCCGGTCCTCAAGGAGCTGGCCGAAGAGGGCAAGCCCGTTCCGGCGCGGCCGGCCACCCCGGTCGCCATCACCGTGGCCGACTACCCGACGGACGGCCGACGCCTGACGAGCATCCGGGGCATGCGGCACCTGGCGGAGCTGCTCGACGAGGCGGTCAACGTGACCGTCCGCCGGGTCCAGGTCACCGACCACAAACTCGACGGGCTCGACCAGGTGGACGTGCTCCACATGAGCGGGCACCACACGTTCGTCGTGAGCGAGGAGAACCTCGGCAGGCTGAAGGCGTTCGTGGAGCGCGGCGGCGTGATCTGGGCCGACGCCGAGTGCGGCCGCGACGGCTTCAACGACTCGTTCCCCAAGTTCCTCGAGCGCTTGCTGCCCGGCGCCGCCTTGGAGGCCGTCGGCCCGGACGATCCGCTGGTGACCGGCAAGCACCTGCCGCGGGAAGGCTTCGACCTGAAGAGCATCCGCTGCAAGCAGGCCCTGCGGGGGACACGGTTCCGACCGATGCTCAAGCAGGTTCTCTCCGGCGGGCGTCGGGTGGTGATCTACTCGCCGGACGATCTGACGTGCGGGCTCGACGGCCACGACTGCGCCAACTGCCGCGGCCCGGAGCGCAACGACGCCCTCAAGATCGCGTGCAACATCATCCTCTCGGCGCTCGCCGCGCCTGCAGTGTCCTCAGAACGTCGATAACCCCCTTCCCGCCTTGCAGCACATGGTCATCACGGCCCTGGCCAAAGGCGGCGTGCATCCTGAGACCGCGCGCCGGCTTGCCCCACTCCCCTCCCCGCTTGACAATTGGCTTGACGATGAATCGCTGTCGGCATACCATACTGGGCGATCAGGGCGAGGCACGGGTCGCCCTGCCCGAGTTGCCGACCGTGGCTGCACAGCACGCGGCGACAGGGGCAGGCGGCCGCGACATGAAAACGGCCCCGGCCATGGCGAAAACACGCGGAGAGGTGGCAGAGCGGTCGAATGCGACGGTTTGCTAAACCGTTGAACGGGTTATCACCTGTTCCCCGGGTTCGAATCCCGGCCTCTCCGCCAGAGATGTTCAAGAGGCGTCCCGACCGGTCGGGGCGCCTCTGCTGCTTCAACCCCTGCCGCGCTGCATGCCGGGTCCCTGGGCCTTGGAGCCCGGGCACCTGATACGCCTTGACTCTATCGACGGTCTCAGATATGCTGCTGCGCATGGCCCATGGCCGCTTGTCGTCGATCGTGAGCCTGTCGAGCGGCGGGCATCCGGCTGCGCGCTGCCGACCCGCCGTCCCGAGTGGCCATGGAAACCGCGCCAGCCGGAGAAATGGGTACGCTGTCCGCGGAGTTCCTTGGAGATAAGTATGGTGTCCCCGGAACTCGGAGGGGAGTCAGGGGGAACTCGTGCGCGTCGACCGCGAGGGCACACCGGCCTTGTGAGTGTTGCAGTCAGCATGCTTCTGCCCCGAAACGGCCGGGGTAGAAGCATGGCACCCGGCAGCAGCAGGGAGGAGCATCCAAGGACATCATCTGGGGGAAGTGACATGCGGCGGAGAACCTGGCGCCACAGGGCCGTAGACGGATGTCGGCGCAGCGTGAGATCGCTGTGCCCGACTCCGCGTCTGCTTCAGGTGTGGGTGTTTGCCTGTCTGGCGGTGATGACATGCGCGGGTTCCGGCTGTGAACAAACAGGCACAACCGGGCCGAAATCCCCCGACGGCCTGGGTAACGCGGATGCTCCGGTGCTGGCCGAACTGCCGGAGGCCTTTCTCCAGTACTGCAGGCGCCACCCAAACGGGACTCGAGCAACACCGGCGCGCGCGCTCTTCCCGATAGAAAGCGCGTGGCAAGATAAGGAAGACAGGTCCATCAGGACGGCTCAAGGTTACATGGATGAAACGGGTGCAGTAGTCCTTCCTCCCGTGTGCCTGACGGCATGGGATGAGACGGACGGCCAGTGGACACAAGATCCGAAAAAGGCCTTGTGGCCGATCTGCGTCGGGCAGTGGTACGGCTACGTGAACCACCGGGGCCAGATTCAGATCATGCCTCGCTTCGACTTGGCTGAACCATTCATCGATGAACTTGGACTGGGCCCGGTCCAGTTCGGTGGCAAGCGTGATGGCGGGACCTATGGGCCGGTCGGGAGCAAGTGGGGATTCATCAACCGCGCGGGGAAGTTCGTGATCCAACCGGAGTACACCGGCTACCAGTCACTGGGGCGAGGTGGGCACAACGGGGGCCTCCTGCCAGTCGCGATTGGCGGCGAAGCGATGCCCGACGGCCTTTGGAGGAATCAGAAATGGGGGTTCATAGACAGCCAGGGCAACGTGGTGATCCCGTTCCGGTATGACGGTGTGTTCCCGTTCAAAGACGATTCGGCCATCGTGGGGATTCGTGTCCCGCAAGCCGGTCCCTCCGATGTCGGCGACGAGACTGCCTCCACAGGTGACGACATGGGCACCATCGCGGCGAAGTGGGGCGTCATCGACAGGCAAGGACGAGAGGTCATCCCCATGGAGTTTGACGAGTTGGGGTATTTCAGTGACGGACTGGCGTGCGTCCGGAAAGGCAAGAAGTGCGGCTTCGTCAACCCGCGGGGCCAGACCGCAATACCACTGACGTTCGATGATGCCTACGGCTTCTGCGGAGGGACGGCTCCTGCGAAGCTTGGTGGCAAGTGGGGGTTTATCGACCGGAAGGGCCGGTGGGTCGTCAAGCCGACCTATGAGGATGTAGGTGGATTCGAGGATGGGCTGTGCGCAGTCAAGGCTTCCGGCAAGTGGGGATTGGTCGACACTGCAGGGCACTTGGTTGTGCCACCTCGCTTCGAGGCATTCGGCTCAAGTGCCTCGGTGTTTGACTTCCTGGAGGGGAGACGCGCGGTCTTCTCAAACGGCTTGTGCGCAGTTCGTGTGGGCGAGCTGTGGGGGTACATTGACAGGAGTGGCGCCCTGCGTATAGAGGCCACATTCGCCTCGGCTCGCCGCTTCGTGAACGGGCTGGCTCTGGTCAACTCCAAGCCTGGGGCTCCCGGTGAGTACGGTCGGACCTACTACATCGACACGCGCGGCCGAGAAGTGGGTGCATACTACCGGGATCATGATGACCAGTGAATCCGTGTACTGGGCCAGCGAATCCTTGTGGCGGGTAATGACGCGTTCGTGGCACGTTTTGTGATGCGGAAGCGACTCATTCTTCAGCCATCCGGCCTGCTGGATGCGATCATCGAGTCGCCAGCAGCGAGCGGATGACGCAATTGGAGGGCCCGGCGCACACTGCGGCTGTCGCCAACCGACTCCCAGGCAGCGGGCCAGGTTCTACGCCACTTGCTTCAGATGGATCGTCGGCAGATGCCTGCGGCCACCGTGGTGGCTGACCACGAGTTGCAGCCGGGCTCCCGGACCGCCGTGCGGCGGCGCCTGGCGCGCCGCACAGACGCCCACCACAGACGCCCACCAGCGAGCCGACGGCGGAGGACAGATCGCAGGCCCGTTTTCCGCAGAGGTTGCTATAATGGAACGACTTGTCCCCATGCGGCGGACAGGGCGGGAGGCACGATGCTCGTCGGACGACAGACGATGCTGCTCGCGATGGCCATATTCGGCTGCTTGGCGGCCGGGGCCGCGAGCGTGGAGGCCTGCGACGTGCCCGTGTTCCGCTATGCCCTGGAACGCTGGTCGCCCGACCTGTACCGAGCGGTGATCTTCCACCGCGGGCCGCTCGGGCCCGCGCAGACGGCGGCTGTGGACATCCTGCGGCAGGCATCCACCGAAAAAGACGGTCCGGCGGCCAATCTGACGATCCACACGATCGACGTCACCGGCCGAATGAGCCCATCGGCACAGGCCCTGTGGCAGCAGCACCGGTCGGCCGATCTGCCCCTGGTGGTCCTGGCATATCCGCCGCGGATGGCCGGCGGTCGCACCATCTGGTCCGGCCCGCTGTCGTCGGCATCGGCCCGTGCGGTGCTGGAATCGCCGCTGCGTGCGCAGCTCGCCCGGGGGTTGGTGGACGGCCAATCAGCCGTCTGGCTGCTCGTCGAGAGTGGCGACCGCGAGCGGGACGACGCCGCGGCCCGGCTCCTGGCCGACACGTTGGCGACGATGCCCGAAAAGCTCGAGCTGCCGCCCAGAATGATCGAGTTGGCACAGCAGACGGGCGGGTCGCCGCTCAGAATCGAGTTCTCGCTGCTGCGGCTGTCGAGGACCGATCCGGCGGAAGCGGTGTTCGCGGGCATGCTCCTCGGGAGCGAGGCCGACCTGGGGACCGAGTACGCATCGGAGCCGGCGGCCTTTGCGGCATTCGGGCGCGGGCGGCTGGCCTTCGCGCTGGTCGGCAAGGGCATCAACGCCGCGAACATCCTGGCGACGTGCCGCTTCCTGACCGGCCCCTGCGCTTGCGTCATCAAGGACGAGAACCCCGGCGTGGACCTGCTGCTGAGCGCCGACTGGGAGGCCGCGATCGGCACGTCGCTGGTCGACGACATTGAGTTGCCACAGCCTGTCGGCCCGGCGGCGCTCCAGCCACCCGCTCCCGGGGAGGGGACCGGTCCGGTCGGCGGCGCGCCCACGGTGTTCGGACTATCGGTCCGCAACATGCTCATTGCGGTCGGGTTTATGATCCTGGCGGCCGTGGTCCTCGTTCTGGTAACACGTAAGGCGCTATCGCGGAGTTCGTCATGAGCCTCTGGCGACTGGTCCTGAAGGAGATTCGTCACCGGCGCTTGAACTTTGCCCTGGGCGTGCTGTCGGTGACCGTGGCCGTGGGCGTCCTGGTGGCCCACGTTGTGCTGCTGCGCGCTCACGACGTCCGGACCGAGGAGATTCTGCGCCGCAAACAGAGCGATGCGGACGCGCGGCTCGCGACCCTGGAAGACGACTACCGGAAGTACATGAAGGAACTGGGGTACAACCTCCTCATCCTGCCCAAGGAGCAGGACCTGGCCGAGTTCTGGGACAAAGGCTACGCCACGCGGACCATGCCCGAGGAGAACGTCAGGAAGCTGTCGGACACCGGCACCCAGGCCATGCGCCACCTGCTGCCGATCGTCCAGCAGCGGGTGTTGTGGCCGGAGCAGAAGCGGCGGATCATCCTGATCGGCACGCGAGGCGAGGTGCCCATCAAGCACCGCACACCCAAGGAGCCCATGCTGCTGGCCGTCCCGCCGGCAGAGGCCGTGGTCGGACACCGGCTGGCGAGCGACCTGGGGCTGGAGCGTGGCAGCCCGATCACGCTGCTGGGCAGGAAGCTGGTCGTCGCGTCGTGCCGGCCTGAGCGCGGCACTGCCGAGGACATCACCATCTGGATCGACCTGGCGACCGCGCAGCAACTGCTGGGCATGGAGGGGCGATTGAACGCCATCGAGGCCCTGAAGTGCTATTGCGCGGGCGGCGGCATCGAGGACCTTCGACAGGACATCGTCGCGACCTTGCCGGACACCCGGGTGGTCATTCGCGAGAACCGGGTCACCGTGCGAGCCAGGGCTCGCGAGCGGGCCAAGGCCGAACACCAGGAGGCCATGGCCGCCGAGAAAGCGCACCGCGAGAGCCTGCGGCAGGCCCGCGAGTCGTTTGCGGCCGTCGTGGTGCCGCTGACGGTGACCGGGGCGGCCGTCTGGGTCGGCCTGCTGGCGTTGGCCAACGTCCGCGAGCGGCGCAACGAGATCGGCATCCTCCGTGCGGTGGGTCTGCGTGCGGCCCAGGTGTTCTCGGTTTTCGTTTCCCGGGCGCTGCTGATGGGGTTGATGGGGGCCGTCCTGGGCTATATCACCGGCCTGGCGATGGGCATCGCCGCGGCGCGGGCCACCGAAGGGGCGCTCTCCGCCGGGTCTCTCGGGCATCTGTTTGCGGCGGGGGTGTTCATCCCCGTGCTGGTGGCGTCGCCCGCGCTGTGCGTTCTGGCCACCTGGGCGCCCGCCGTGGTCGCCGCAAGACAGGATCCCGCGGTCATCCTTCGGGAGGGCTCGTAAGGCCATGCTTGCCGTGCGCAACGTGAGCAAGTCGTACACCAGGCCCGACGGTGAGGTGCACGCCCTGCGCGACGTGTCTCTGGAGGTCGGCCCCGGAGAGCTTGTCGTGGTGCGCGGTCCGAGCGGCAGCGGCAAGACCACGCTGCTCCTGGCGTGCGGCGGTCTGCTGCGGCCCGACGGCGGCCAGATCACGGTGTGCGGCGAGTCGCCGTACGCCCTTGGCCCGGACGCGCGGGCCGCCCTGCGATCGAGGACCGTCGGATTCGTGTTCCAGCAATTCCATCTCGTGCCGTATCTCAACGTGCTGGAGAACGTCCTGGCCCCCGCCCTCGGAGGGCGCGCGGCCGGGGCCGTGGCACGGGCCAGCGACCTGCTCGAGCGGTTCGGCCTGACCGGTCGGCGCGACCACCTGCCGGGCGAGTTGAGCACGGGCGAGCGCCAGCGGACGGCCCTGGCACGGGCCATGGTGAACCGTCCGAAGTTGCTGCTGGCCGACGAGCCCACGGGCAACCTCGACGAGGACAACGGCCGCGCGGTGCTCGACGCCATGACCGAGTTTGCCGACCAGGGCGGCGCCGTGCTGCTCGTGACGCACGAGCCGGCCGTCGCAGAGACCGCCACGCGGGCCTTGTGGCTGGATGCGGGGCACCTGCGGGGCACATAGGACAACGGGGCCTGCACCCCTGAAAGTGAGGACGAACCATTGAAGTCTGCGCCACGTACTGAGAAGGCCATCCGTCTTGCCGTTCTACTGGTTCTTGTCGGCAGCGCCGCCATCCTCTGGCAGGTGTTCGGAGGGGCTTTGGCCCCGGCCCCGTGGGCTGCGGACTGGCCGCAGTGGCGCTACGACGCCGGCCGCACCGCCGCCTGCCCCGGACGTCTGTCCGATCAGCTCCACCTGCAGTGGGTGCGCGAGTATCCCGCGCTGGAGCCGGCCTGGGAAGATCCCGTCAACCAGGATCGCATGCCGTTCGACCGGGTGTACGAACCGGTGGTCACGGGCCGGACCCTGGTCTTCGGCTCGAGTCGGACGGACCGCGTCACGGCGCTCGACACGCGGACCGGCGAGGAGACATGGCGGTACTACACCGGGGGTCCGGTGCGGCTTCCTCCGGTGACCTGGCAGGGCAAGGTCTATGCCGCCAGCGACGACGGGTACCTGTACTGCCTCGACGCCCAGACGGGGGCGCTCGTCTGGAAATTCCGCGGCGGGCCGGACGGCCGCAAGGTGCTCGGCAACGGGCGCCTGGTCAGCGCCTGGCCGGCCAGGGGCGGGCCGGTGGTGAAGGACGGCGTGGTGTACTTCGCGGCCAGCATCTGGCCGTTCATGGGCGTGTTCATCCACGCCCTTGACGCCGATAGCGGAGGGGTGGTGTGGACCAACGACGGTGTCGGGTCGACGTACATGGACCAGCCGCACGCCGGCGCCGTCGCCTTCGGCAGCGTGGCCCCCCAAGGGGCGTTCGCGATCACCGGGGACCGGCTGATCGTGCCCGGCGGGCGGTCGGTGCCGGCCTGTCTCGACCGCCGGACCGGCAAGGTGCTCTACTATCACCTGAGCGGGAGCAAGTACCACGAGTTCAGGGCCGACGCCGACCGGAAACGCGAAGGCGGATCGCACGTGTCGGCCATCGGCAAGTTCTTCCTCAATCACCGTGGCCTGAATACCAGCCTGTACGACGCCGAAACCGGCGAGATGTACATCATGTGGAAAAGCACGACCTACCCCGTGCTGACCGAGACTGCTCTCTACCTGTCGGGCTGCCCCGTGGTGGCCTACGACCTGAAGAGCCTCAACCTGGTGACCTACCACCGTGACGAGAAGGACCGGAAGTCGCGCATCGTGCGGACCGCTCGGCGGCACCGCTGGGAAATGGACACGCTGTGGGAATGCCCGGTGGACGGGACCGGCGCCTTGGCGAAAGTGGGCGACACGCTCTACGCCGGAGGACAGAACGCCGTATCGGCCCTCGACCTGTCGGCCTCCGGGGCGCCGCGGGTACGCTGGCAGGCCGCCATCGACGGGACCGCGGCCCGGATCATCGCGGCCGACGAACGGCTCTTCGTGGTCACCCTGGAAGGCCGCATCTATGCCTTCGGGCCCGACGAGGCGCAGCCGAAGACGCACCGGGTCGTCGTGACCGAGGCGTCGCCGCCTGACGCCGCATCGGAGAACCTGGCCGCGGAGATGATGGCCTCGGTGACCATCAACAAGGGCTACTGCCTGATGTTCGGCCTGGGCGACGGCCGTCTCGCCGAGACCCTGGCCAGGAACGCGCCTCTGCGTGTCATCGGCGTGGACCCGGACGCCGAGAAGGTCGCGGCGCTGCGCCGCCGGTTCGACGACGCGGGACTCTATGGCACGCGGATCAGCCTTCACGTCGGCGACGCGACCACGTTCCGGGCCCCACCCTACCTGGCAGCGCTGACCGTCTCGGAGAACCTGAAGGCCGCGGGGCTCGACCAGGGCGAGGCGTTCGTGAAGGCTGTGTACCACTCGATGCGCCCGTACGGCGGCGTGGCATGGCTGCCCACCGCGGACCGTGGCGACCGCGACAGCGTGGCGGCAACTGTCGGCAGCGCCCAGCTCGCGCAAGCGACGGTGAGCACCCCCGGCCGGCACACGCTGCTCAGGCGCGAGGGCCCGCTGCCGGGATCGGACCACTGGACGCACCTGTATGGCAACGCCGCCAACACGGCCAAGTCGGACGACAAGCTGGTGAAGTTGCCGCTCGGCCTCCTGTGGTTCGGCGGCAACAGCCACCATGACGTTCTGCCTCGCCACGCGCACGGCCCGTCGGAACAGGTGATCGGCGGTCGGCTGTTCATCCAGGGCATCAACATGCTCAGCGCCCGCGACGTCTACACCGGGCAGGTGCTCTGGAAGCGGACGTTCCCCGACCTCGGCACGTTCGGGGTCTACTATGACGAGACGTATGTCGACGATCCGCTGGACACCACGTACAACCAGGGCCACCTGCCCGGCGCGAACGCCCGGGGAACCAACTACGTCGTGACGGCCGACCGGATTTACCTGGCCGCGGGCAGCGAGTGCCTCGTCCTGGACCCGGCCACGGGGAAGACGTTGACCACGTTCTCGCTTCCGGCGGAGCCCGGCGACACGGAGAAGCCCGCGTGGGGCTACATCGGGGTGTACGAGGACCTGCTGATCGGCGGCGCGCGGTTCGCCCGCTACTCAGAGGATCGCGAGGTCGAGCCGACCCCGTGGCAGAACTTCGACACGGCGTCCAGCCAGAAGCTCGTGGTGATGAACCGCCACAGCGGCCAGGTGCTCTGGACGCTGGACTCGCAGCACGGGTTCCGCCACAGCGCGATTGCCGCCGGCGCCGGAAGGCTCTACTGCATCGACAGCCTGCCGCATCCCGTGCTGTACCGCTTGATTCTGCGAGGCAAGGTGCCCAAGGCCAAGCCCGTGCTGTGGGCCCTGAACGCCAGGACCGGCAAGCCCGTCTGGCAGAAGACCGAGAACGTGTTCGGCACCTGGCTGGGCTACAGCGAGGCGCACGACATCCTGATCCAGGGCGGGCGGAAGTCGTCCGACATGGTGGCCGGCGAGCCGACCGAGCGGATCATCGCCCACCGCGGCGCCGACGGCGACATCGTCTGGGACAGGGACATCGAGTACGCCGGCCCCTCGATGATCCACGGCAACACCCTGTATCTGAACGCCAACGTCGAGCGCCGCGTCGGGGCCGCCCTGGACCTGCTCACCGGAGAGGCCAGGATGCGGAAACACCCCCTGACGGGCCAGGAGATCCCCTGGCGGTACCATCGGGCCTACGGGTGCAACTCGGTCATTGCCAGCGAACACCTCCTGACATTCCGCTCGGGAGCAGCGGGCTACTACGACCTGGTGGGCAACAGCGGCACCGGCAACCTCGGCGGGTTCAAGTCGGGCTGCACGTCGAACCTGATCGCCGCAGACGGCGTCCTCAACGCGCCGGACTACACCCGGACCTGCACGTGCAGCTACCAGAACCAGACGTCGCTGGCCCTGGTGCACATGCCGGACGTCGAGGTGTGGACCTGCAGCGCATTTTCCACCGAGCCCCCCAATGGAACCGGCAACGGCTTCGCCGCGTGGCCCCCGGCCAGGATCACCCGCGTAGGGATGAACTTCGGCGCCCCGGGCGACCGCATGGCGTCCGACGGAACCCTGTGGGTTGAAGTGCCTCGCGTCGGCGGGCCGTCGCCCGAGCTGCGCGTGGACCTCGAACCGTCCCGGCGTGCGGAAGGCAGAGCCCTGCCCCGGACGGTCTTCGCCGGGCAGTCGTTCCGCTTTCATTCGTCGCGCATCCTGCACGGGCAACTGAAATGGGTGGCGGCGTCCGGCCTGATCGGCGTGACCCGCGTGACCGTTTCGCTGGCCGACTACGTCATCGCGGAGCGGCCGTACACGGTGCGCCTCCACTTCGCCGAGCCGGAGCCCCTGGCCGAAGGCCAACGGGTGTTCGACGTCTCGCTCCAGGGCGGAACGGTCCTCGAGAATTTCGACATCGTCAAGGCGGCCGGCGGTCACCGGCGCGAGGTGGTCATGGAATTCAAAAGCATCAGCCTCTTGCAGACCCTGGACCTCAAGCTGAAAGCCAAGGTCGGCCAGCCCGTTCTGTGCGGCCTTGAGCTGGTGGCGGAGGACAGGTGATCCTGCAGCGCCCACCAGGCCACGGTGGCATCCTCCTTCGCCAAGGCTTGGGAGGACGGGCACACAACGCCCGCCGTGGCACGCCCAGATTGGACTATCACGAAGCACTAGGTGTCGTTGGTATCGCGGTTCACGGCGAATCGTCT
>Ga0272444_10004303_pt1 | contig 12591 bp, 16 predicted proteins | sample SSMForm13_FD_201033 | JGI IMG/M metagenome (GOLD analysis project Ga0272444, IMG submission 201033) | Marine sediment archaeal communities from Little Sippewissett salt marsh, Falmouth, MA, United States - SSM-Form-13 | ecosystem: Environmental > Aquatic > Marine > Wetlands > Sediment ...
TGGAAAGGGCGCTTAGATCTCAACAATAAAAGGGGTGGCTTTTTGTGACGCCACCCCCTGGGCTGGGAGGAATAGCAGATCAGCTCTGCTCAGTGGACGGTAATCTGTTTCGGTTTTTGTACCTCAGATTTTGGAATGTCGATCCTAAGCACACCGTCTTTGTATTCTGCTTTGATCGCGTCGGAATCGATGTCTGCCGGCAGTCTGAAAGACCTTTCGAATCTCCCTAAGGCCCGTTCTCTTCGATGATACCGCTCCTCTTTCACTTCCCCTGCTTGGGAACGCACGGCCCGCAAAGTCAAGACCCTGTCATGGACATCAATGGAGATGTCTTTCCTGTCCACTCCTGGAAGTTCAGCCGTGATGATGACTTCCTTGTCATCATCATAAATGTCCACCAGGGGCTTCCACGGCGCCTGCCCGGGTTCATTGTCTGACCAACATATGGGAAAAAGACTGTGGCCCAACAAACGCTCAAACGGTGTCCATCCTACAAGATTCATTGGTTTCTCCTTTCATTGCGTCTTCATTTGTGTAGTACCTGGTTTTTTATATCTTAAAAATACGGTAAGCATGATATGAGACCTGTCAATAAAAAAGCGAAAAAGGTTGCATTATTAAATATTCGTAATATATTCAAGTAATGAATTAATAGGTCTGCCATCAAAAAAATTCTCCAATCACTCAGAAACGGTTGGAGATGATTACAGATCAATGGATGATGATAGGCTGAGGAAGGCATGAAAAAGAGGGATGAAGAGAAACCCGAAAACGGGTGCACCGTGAGGTTGCCGTCTTGTTCGGACCTGAGGGGGAGGCAATCTGTAAGGGCAACCTTTAGGCTGACACAGAAGGCTATCGATACGATGAGTGCTGTGGCTGCTCATCTGGGCATCAAGCAGAAATCTCTTTTCGACCATCTCATGGATGACAGGGAATCGCTGCATGTGGTTGGAAGTGCCATCCGTTTGGACAGGTTCGATCGGCTGGACCGAGTTCAAAAAACATATGTCCTGAGTCGGAAAACACTGTCCAGCCTTGGGGATGCCGCCAGAAGATTCGACGCCCCGCGGGATGCCCTTGTGGAGTATTCGATTGAGCGACTTGTTCCCATCGTTGCTCAGGAGCGAAAAAAACATGGGAAGCGTAAACAAATCCTGGACGAGATCAGCCAGTACGTGAAAAAGGGCGAAAGGCTGCTGCAAAGGTCCAGAGCAGTCTTGGGCAACGATGATCCGGTTTCAGAGCATCTTGAAAGTGCCATCAAGGCTTGTCGCCACGCCCAAGGCAGTATCCAGTGCCTTGTGGAACGCGGCGACATGATAGAAAACTTCTAGGTCCATCACCTGGGCTCCGCCCATCCACGGCGAGACTGTCCTTGCCAAATGCCCCCCAAGACCTTTCCGTTTTACGAACGAGTTGCATTACTCCTAATCAAACTTAGAATTAAATAATGTAATAATAAATCATATTCCGATTGTTGACGGATCGTGTTAGATGATTATGTTTAGAAGTACGACATACGACATATCTGATGTCCATCATTTTTGCTCCACAGGCGCTTCCGTCGCCGAACATGGGCCTGACTGCAACGGGTGGTCATCATCACAGACAGGGAGGAAACTAAAATGAGCAAGATCATAGGAATAGACCTGGGCACGACCAACTCCTGCGTATCGGTCACGGAAGGGGGCGCGGCCAAGGTCATTACGAATGCCGAAGGCGGGCGGACCACGCCCTCCGTCGTTGCCGTTTCTGACCGTGGGGAGAGATTGGTGGGGCAGATTGCCAAAAGGCAAGCTGTTACCAATCCCGAAAACACCGTCTTTGGGGTCAAGCGGCTGATCGGACGCAAGTACGATTCGCCTGAGGTCCAAAATGACATGAAAATCCTGCCTTACAAGATCGATAGAGCAGACAATGGCGATGTCCGAATTGAGCTTAGAGGCAGGCATTACAGCCCTGCCGAGATATCATCTCACATTCTGGCAAGTATCAAGAAGTCTGCTGAGCAATACCTGGGAGAAAAGATAACGGACGCCGTAATTACCGTGCCGGCCTACTTCAGTGACAGCCAGAGACAGGCCACAAAGGATGCCGGAAAGATCGCGGGCCTCAACGTATTGCGGATCATCAATGAGCCCACGGCCGCTTCCTTGGCCTATGGCCTGGACAAGAAATCAGAAGAAAAGATCGCCGTCTTTGATCTGGGGGGCGGCACTTTTGACATCTCTATCCTCGAAATCGGCGATGGCGTCTTTGAGGTCAAGGCCACCAATGGGGACACCCATCTAGGGGGAGAGGATTTTGATCTTCGACTCGTGGACTACCTGGCCGACGAGTTCAAGAAAGACCAGGGGATTGATTTGAGGAATGACAAAATGGCGCTCCAGCGGCTGAAAGAGGCGGCTGAAAAGGCAAAAATGGAATTGTCCACCGCTATGGAAACGGATGTCAATCTGCCCTTCATCACTGCCGATGCGAGTGGGCCCAAGCACCTGAACATGAAGATTACCCGATCCAAGCTGGAAGCCCTGGTGGGCGACCTGCTGAACAAGCTGGAAGGCCCCTGCCAGGTGGCCATGAAGGATGCAGGTATGTCCAACGGTGACGTCAAGGAGGTCATCCTAGTAGGTGGGATGACAAGGATGCCTGCGGTACAGGAGCGGGTGAAGAGGATCTTCGGCAAGGAGCCGAACCGGGGCGTGAACCCAGACGAGGTGGTGGCTCTTGGCGCGGCGATTCAGGGAGCTGTCCTCACAGGAGATGTAGATGACGTTCTGCTATTGGACGTGACGCCCCTTTCCTTGGGAATTGAGACCTTGGGTGGGGTGATGACCAAGCTCATTGACAAGAATACGACCATTCCCGCTAAAAAGAGCGAGGTCTTTTCCACGGCGGAAGACAACCAGCCCGCCGTTTCCGTCCATGTGCTCCAAGGGGAACGGGAGATGGCTTCTGACAACAAGACACTTGGGCGTTTCGAACTCGTGGGCATCACCCCGGCACCGAGAGGGATGCCGCAGATTGAAGTCACTTTTGACATTGATGCCAATGGTATCGTGGACGTCTCTGCAAAGGATCGGGCCACGGGTAAGGAGCAATCTATACGGATCACAGCCTCTTCGGGTCTGTCCAAAGAGGAGATCGACAGACTAGTGAAGGACGCCGAGCTGCACGCAGAGGAAGACAGGAAGAAGAAGGACCTCGTAGATGCCCGCAACAGTGCAGACGCCCTGATCTATGCAACGGAGAAGTCCATGGCCGAACAAGGGCACATGGTAGACAGCGCTACCAAGGCCGCCGTCACAGAGGCAATCAAGGACCTGAAAGAAGCCATGGAACGTGAGGATGTCTCTGAGATGAAAAGACTGACCGAGGTCCTTACCCAGGCCTCTCACCAGATGGCCGCCTCTATGTACCAGCAATCGGGCGCCGCTCAAGGCCAAGGATGTGGCCATGGTGCAGGGGGGCCTTCATGTCAGGGCACCAGCGGGTCAGGGGACGATGATGTGGTAGATGCGGACTACCAAGAAGTGGCATAGTGGCAAGACCCGCATGGAAACAAGGACTCAGTGAAGAAAGGCCGCGCCTTTGGAGCACGGCAACAGCAGGAGAAAAGGATGTGGACCATCATTGGAATCGTCATCGTGATAGGGCTGGTGGTCTATCTGTTCATGAGACAGCGCAACAAGGAAGAACTGCCCCACGCTCATTATGTATGCGACCACTGTGGGGAAAGGGATTGTATTTGCCGTCGGGAAGACAGTCAAGAGAAGTCAAGCTAGAGAGATAAAAGACGGCAGGAGAGGCGCCTGTGACACGCCATGTATGGGGTGTCGACGGATCGGTTATGGACAGGCTTTATGGCCGCAAGGGACTGTCTCTTCTTTACTGGCGGGAGAGCCATATGAACATCTACCATCGTTTCACGACATCCATCATGGGGGTGATCTTTTTGACTGCGATGAATGCTGGCTATGCTGAACCGGCAAGTGGTGATGCAGCGTCTAAGAAAGGGACGTTTGAAAAAGCGACGTTTGCCGGGGGCTGTTTCTGGTGCATGGAACCCCCTTTTGATCAACTAAAGGGCGTCATATCCACCACGGTGGGTTATGCAGGGGGTCAGGAAGAAAACCCTACATACGAGGACGTGGCTTCTGGAAGGACAGGACACGCTGAAGCCATTCAGATCGTGTACGACCCGTCTGTCATGACCTATGCGGCGTTGCTGGATATCTTCTGGAGAAACATCGATCCCACCCAAGTGGACGGCCAGTTCGTGGACAGAGGGCGTCAATACAGGACGGCCATCTTCTATCACAACGAAGAGCAGAAGCGATTGGCCTTGGCTTCAAAAGAGCGGCTTGAGCATTCAGGGGTCTACGAAGAAAAGATCGTTACTGAGATCGTACCTGCCACTCGATTCTACGAGGCTGAGGAATACCATCAGGACTATTACAACAAGAACCCGCTGCGGTACAAGTACTACAGGTATGGATCGGGGCGGGACAAGTTCCTGAAGAAAACATGGGACGAAGAAGATGGATCCCCTTGAGGCCCCTCACAGGGCCTCGGCGAATGCTGGTCCGTACCTGGCAACGCCAGACATCGCCTTCATGGTTCGGCACTTCCCTGGCCTTTGGGCCAGTTCCTTATTGTTTGAATGATCTCTCGGACATAGGCACATTCGCACTGGACAGGACAGGGTTCCAACTCTTCTTCGTGTAAGCAGTAGCCAGGGCACTCTTCGCTGCCGTGAGCCCGCTGCGTAAAGACGGGGCCCTTGTAGAGGTCCTCAAAATGACCTGCCGGTATGGCCAGAGTCCCATGACAGGAGTGATTAAAAAGGAAGATGCCGGCCGTAAGTTCCTCCAGTTGGATCTGGTACCCAATGATTTCTAGCGTAGGATCGTCAAGGAAATCCTGACGGGAAGGCCATTCAAAGCCACAGTTAGGACATTTCTTAAAGACTTTGTTTTCCCTGGCAAGTGTGTCAATCTCGGTCATGTGGTGTACTCTCCGGCCACCCTTTACTCTAACAGAACCACCTTACTATCATCTCTTCTGTTATCAAACCCTAAAGGTGTAGAGCCCCCTCCTGTTAGATCCGGAGCGGTCCTATGAATCCTGGAGGAGCTATTCTGGCTTGAATCCCTGCTTCAGCAAGTTCTGGTTAGGCAAAAACAGAGGCTCTGGAAGGTTCTGCCACCTATACCAGGCCCAGCGCTCGCACTTGTGGGGTTCCTTTACTTCAAGCGTACCTGCGGCGTAGTCCGCTATGACAAAAAGGGTGACATAGTGCTGCCCCTCCCTTTCGAAGATGTCATTTGTAAAGGGGCCGTGGCGAAGGTCCTTTATCTCGAGTCCAGTTTCCTCATAGACTTCACGGCGGGCACATTGGTCAATGGATTCGCCAAACTCAAGATGCCCGCCGGGAAAACACCAGGAACCGGACCCATGGGCATTTCGACGCTTGCCCAAAAGCACCATTCCATTTTTGGTGACACACACACCTACTCCCACATAAGGTCTACGTTTTTCCATGAACCCTCCCATGGTTTCCCAAGAGGTTGCCACATGGCCCCTCGTTCAGCCCTTGGAACCCGGGCTCTCCAATTAGCCGAATCCCTTTCTTTGTGCAACTGGCTTCCAGCTTCTCATCCATGAAAGCCATAGGACATGCCCAGCTGAATCCAGGAGATGATATCATATACTTACATGGATAGCTGCTTCCAGTCCTGAAAGCAGTAAGATACAAATAGGATAGAAGAAAACCGGAAAAGGAGACAAAAAAACGGGGCACAATCAGCTTTGATAATCATTCGAAATTACATTCTATTTTTGCATGGGCGATCCCGATTCTTGTCGGGACGCCCCCCTGAACCCCATCCTGGTCTCTAGTCAGCCCCAAATGCATTTAACCCCTTAAAATCCTACACATTTTACTTCAGCGATTTCGCCAAAAGGGGCCTGACCTTGGAATGTATCACATCCATTCTTGATGATACCGTCGTCTGGAAAGGCTACACATGGGCGACACAAGAAGCAAGCGTACAATGCCATCCCTGAGTCCATCATGTCCATAACATGAAATCCGTGTAGAATCTGTCTAGAGTCACCCATACCGCCCTGTTGCCTAAGCCAAAAGAGGGGTGCAGGGATGGTCAACCTGCTGAGCGGTCTAATCTGTTGACTTTTTGGCCTTTGGGAGGTTATAGAGAGCTCCATTGGCGCAACAGGCTGAAAGGGAGGAGAAGGATGAAAAACTACAAGGTGCTGATAATACTTTTTTGGGGGGCATTGATCTTCTCTTTGTCCCCTCCAGTTCACGTTCAGGCAGACAATGGGGGGCTTTCCCTGGGCATTGGTCTGGGCCTTGCTCCAGACTACATTGGGTCTGACGAGTACACAGGGATCCCCATGGTGTATGGAAAAATGACATGCCCTGCAGGAGACTATTATGTGGAGCTGGCAGGTACAACAGTGAGAGCAAACGTGGTCAACCATGACCACCTCGTGTTTGGACCCCTGGCCAACTATCGCCTGGGCCGAGACGATGCTGTCTCTGTTGATGACAACGTGGTGGAGAAGATGGATTCTGTTGACGATTCCTTTGAGGTGGGTGCCTTCCTTGGCCTGGTGGTGGACGAGTGGGCCTTCATGGCAGAGGCATTCCAGGATGTGTCCGACGGGCATGACGGGTTTTTAGTCACTTTCAGCGGGAGCTACACATGGGACGTCAGTTCTTCCTGGAACCTTATCCTTGGCGGGTCAACCACATGGGCCGACAGTGACTACATGGGTGCTTTCTTTGATGTGAGCCCAAGGGATTCCATAAGAAGCGGGCTCCCTGTGTACGATGCCGACTCCCAGTGGAGAGACGTGAGTTGCAGTCTGGGCGCCATGTATGCCTGGAATGACGAGTGGAGCCTTCGGCTATCTGGAGGCTACTCCTGGCTTATCAGCGATGCCAAGAACAGCCCGGTAACAGAGGATCGGGGGGACAAGAACCAGTTCCATTTTGGCGTCATGGCGATTTACACTTTTTGGTAAGACGAACCCCTTTTGTAAGAGGAGCTCAGGCGGCACGACGGCCTTGAGCGCTTTCCCTCCCAGATTTGTCAAGAATACCTGAAAAGTTGGGTCTTTCAAATAGTAGCATCCGTCCTCACTGCCCACTCTGCAATGGGGGTGGGAGATAACAGAGCATATCTATCGAGTCGTCCAAATCAAGGGCGACAGCAGCAATGAACAACGGTGCTTCTCAAAAAGGACTGTAGATGGGCTGGGAAGCGGGCTGTTCGGAGGGGGGCCACTCTATTTCGAGAGGGCCGTGATCTCTGCCGCAATCTCGCGGCTCAGCTCTGCAAGCATTTGGCTCTGGGCTGCAACCAGGGCTTCGTAACCTAAACCATCTGTCCTTTCCCTAAAGTTTGACTGTTTTCTTAACAGGATCTTATCCCCCTGATTTCCCAAAAGAGTCCAGCGGGCCCTCATGGAGACTTCCCCACCCAGGACACCGTCAAACCGCCTTACTTCCACAACCACCTGATAGCCAATGGGGATGGTCCTATTCCATGGATAGACGATCACGCGATCCGTTGACAGTAACATTGTGAGGTTTTCTGCCAGAACCCTTGCATAGTTGTCCTCCAGGCGTTCTCCCCACCGAGCAAAAGGGGCCACTTCTAGCTCATTGGCGCCGGTGCGCGTCACAATCTGCGGCCGATTGACATACTGTGGCAACTCCACAGGACCCACCCCAATAATCATCTCGCCTGAAGCCCTCTTCGTCTCTATGTCTGCTTTCGAGCTGTAAAGGGAATTCAGGACATAGAACTTCGTTGTCTGTTGCGTTCCACTGCCCAGATTGACACATCCTCCCAACAACACCGGAATGAGCGCAAGGTTAACAGCCATGAGTCGGAAAACAATATGGTTCATCATTTACCTCCAGGTAATCCCTTGCCTCGCAGCAGGGCATCGGGGTGTTGTTCCAGATAGTCGGCCAGAACCCGCACGGAACGCGCTGCAGCAGAAACTTCTTCCATGGCCTTAGTGAAACGGTAGGGCAATTCTGCGTTCTCGGCCAGCGACCGATCAAGCTCTTCCATGAGGTTCTGTATGTCCACCAAGGTCTCGTTGATGTTTTTCATGCCTTTCCCCACCTCGGGAGAATTCACTGCCCGTTCAATGCCTGCTATGGCGGAGGTCAAGTTGTTCACCATTTCCTCAAGGGGCAGTCTCTCAATGGTCTGGGTCAATTGTTGCAGGCCGGTCTGAATGGTGGGTATCTCAGGATACTTGGTAGCCGCACCGACCAGTCTAGCCGGTGTTTCAGGATGAAAATCGAGCTCCACCATGAGTTGCCCCGTGACCATGCTCTGCATTTGAAGCTGGGCCCTCAAGCCGCGCTCTATAAGGATTTTGATTTGTTCCTGAGTATGCCGGCGCCGTTTTTCACCAAACCGCTCAAATCTTTCCGGGTCCACCTCGATGAAGACTGGAATTTCAACAGTCAGGTCGTCGGGATCGGCCCGCAGCACGATATCCGTGACCGAGCCAATCTTTACGCCCCGGAACATGACGGCGGAGCCGATATTGAGCCCCTTCACGGAACCCTCAAAGCACATCACATAGGGGTCCAGCTTGGACAGAAACTTGCCGCTGCCGAAAATAAGCACCCCTGCCACCGCCAGCGCTACTGCACCCACGACGAAAGCACCAATCAGTGTCTTATTTGCCTGTTTGCTCATGATGTGTTTGTCTCCACAAAGCTGCAGAAATGGAGTGTTGGAGCAATGGAGTGTTGAATCTTCACTTGCCATACATGGCGTTGGCTTCTCTGACCAACAAGTGATCAGTCCATTCTCCTCGTTCTCGCTTACGCTCTAGACTCTCTCCCAACTTAAGTAATCCATTTTCCAATTTGTATGCAAGCCTGTCTAACTTTTCAAAGTCTTCCTCTGTTATCTGTCCCGCTTTTCTACAGGCCCGCAAGCCTGAAACAGTCTAGCCAAGCGAGCCCAATGCAATATAGAGAAAATTCAAGTATTCACGGATCGAACGCCTGCAATAGCCTTCAGAGATATTTCGGTGCACCGAATCGCTAGCGGCGATAGCCTGACTAGCAACTCGTTTAAATTCATAGGGAAAACCGCGGAAAATAGCACACGTCTGGGCGTAGTAATCTATCGCATCATTCCAGATCCTGAGCTTCTGATATCCACGGTTCTTGTTCTTTCGCATACCACACTACTCCATTACTCCCATACTCCATTACTCCGCTCGTATGATTTCTGACTCCTGACTCCTGTCTTCTATCTCCTCCCCTCATTCCTCCCCCCTCCTTAGAAAACGCTGGACCTTGGGGTCCTCTGACTCGGCAAGGAGCGTGTTGGGGTCGCCACTGGCGATCATCGTCTTCGTCTCCGGATCCAGAAAGACGGAGTTGTTGCCAATAGCAAAGATGCTTGCCAGTTCATGGGTCACCACTACCACCGTGGCCCCAAGGCTGTCCCGAAGCTCAAGGATTAGATCATCCAGGAGTTTTGCGCTCACCGGATCAAGGCCTGCTGAGGGTTCGTCGAAAAAGAGAATCTCGGGATCAAGGGCCATGGCCCGGGCCAGGCCCGCTCGCTTTCTCATCCCGCCGCTGATCTCGGACGGGTAGTAATCCTCAAAGCCCGCCAGGCCCACGAGGGCCAGCTTCAACGAGACGATCTCCTTGATGTCGCCGGGGCTCAAGTCCGTATACTCTCCCAAAGGCAGGGTTACGTTCTCTGCCAGGGTCATGGAACTCCACAGCGCCCCGCTCTGGTAGAGAATGCCAAAACGACGCATGAATTCGCCCCGCTCTGCCGGTTCAGCCTTCCAGAAGTCCATATCGCCGTAGTGAATCTTCCCTTTGGCCGGAGACTTCAGTCCCACCAGAATCTTCATGAGCGTGCTCTTGCCGCACCCGCTCCCCCCCATGATGATGAAGACATCACCCCGATTGACCGTAAAGGTCAGGTCTCGCATGAGCACAAAACTGCCGTAGGCCATGGTGAGATCGTGGACTGTTATGTGAGGTTCGGAGTGATTCATCTTATCGTCAATCAAGCCGCCAGCCCTTCCTTACAGCGTTATTGCCTAGGACGCTGATATTGGAGTAATGGAGTGTTGCCCCATGTTGACGACAGTACTCCACTACTCCAACACTCCATTCTTCCAAAACGACTGATCCCTGATCCCCGCCCCCTGGACCCCGATCCCTGTATGCTGTTAAATCCCCAGCACATTACAAAGAACGGTAATAACGGCCGTTGCCACCACAATGCTCACAATCCCTGTCACCACCGCCGAAGTTGCCGCATCACCCACGGCAGAGGCGCTCCGTCCGCATTGCATCCCCCTAAGACACCCTGCCAGGGCCACCAACACCCCGAAGACAGCACTTTGAAAGAGGCCAATCCACAGGTTGTTCAGATGGATGGCAGCCCGGGTCTGGTTGTAGTATTCCATGACATTCAGGTCCAGCATGGTCACCCCCACGATGAACCCACCCAGAACCCCCATAAAATCCGCGTACAGGCAAAGCAATGGCATCATGAGGGCAAGGGCAAGCATCCTCGGGAGAACCAGGAACTCCATGGGCGATATTCCCAGGGTTTCTAAGGCGTCGATCTCCTCGTTTACCTGCATGGTTCCCAACTGAGCGGCAAAAGCAGCTCCGGTGCGGCCCGCCATGATGATGCCTGCCATGACAGCTCCCATGACGCGAACCATGGCGATGCCCACTAGGTCTGCCACATAGATCTGGGCCCCGAACATCATGAGTTGCACCGCCCCTATGAAGGCCAGGATCAGGCCTAGCAAAAACGCTGATAAGCGACACAATGGGCAAGGCCTGGGCCCCGCAATCCTGGATGATCAGAAGAAGATCGCAAGGCCGAAACCGGGCTTTGCCGCGCAACACCCGAGTGACCGCAATAAAGGCCTCGCCAATGAAGTTTAACATGTCCGTGGTAGACCGGCCAAAGGCCATGGCAGAATCGCCTACACGAACAAGAAAGGAGGGCCGAGCCGATTCCCTTCGGGCCCCCTTTCTCTCGGGCACGGCCGAGGCAAGGGCCAGAAGACGCTGCACGCCCTCCGGGAGCCCCTCTTTTTCCAGATGGATCTTGCTTCGAGATGAGGCGTCTATGACCTTGGTAAGAAAGGTCAACAGCCCGCTGTCCCAGCCTTGAAGATCCCGGGTGTCAAAGGCAATGCGCTGGGCCCTGGGCTCGGAATGCATCTCATTGAGGAACACCTCAGCCTGAGGCAGGTCTTCTCCGATCTTCCACTTCCCGGCAAGCCTTACCAGAAGGGTATGAGCCGCCGGCCGGCTAAAACTTATGGTGGTTCGTTCGCTCATTGCTTCTGCTAGAACATCCACTTCATCATCGATCATCACTCACTACCATGAACGTTCTGATCTGGCTTGTTTCTCCTCAGTGCTGAAACAATGCCTCATCAAGCCCCCAACGCTTCATACTACTTGATGTGGTCTGGAGGACCTGGCGATGCCTCCTTCCACCGGCTCCAGGAATGCCAAAGTTCTGGGCGTTCAAGGGCGTCAGCGAGTTCGCGGATTCTGGGTTCGAGGTAGGCAAGGTCAAGGGACTTCAACCGCCGGAGCACAATACCGCGGACATCTTGGAGATCTCTTTCCCGCTCTGAGACGATCTTGTGGAGGATCAAGTCTTCCGGCGTACAAAACCTTACAGGGGTTCCGGCCACCACTACTTCAACCGAACGCGCGATGGCTTGTTCTTCAAAGGGGAGGATTCCAAAAATGACGTCAATGGGCACCCCGTCTTTCGAGTGGAGGGGCAGTACGCGCGTCTCCTCAACAAACGCCGTAGGATCAGAAACCCGTGGCTCGTACAGGTCTGCCAGCAACGAAATGATGTTGTTGATCTCCTCTTCCGCCACCCGCACGGTGGCGTCTATGTCTAGCGTGGCTCGAGGCTCCCCCCAAACGGCGTTCGCCATACCCCCGATGATCATGTAAGGGATACCATTGTTGTTGAAGGTGCGGGCCAACTCGATCAGTGCTCGTTCGAGTGACGTCATGAGTTGCCCTTAAGATGGGAAAGAGCCTGACGCATGGTGCACAAGCCCTGTGGGTCAAACGGGCGGCTGCGATAGGCCGAGGGGATCAGGTCATACAGGAAGCCTATTCCAGCGATAGCCGCAGCCCCGTCCAGTTTGGGATGATGCTGTGCTTCCCATGCGTTGAACCGGCGCAGCCGGGCAGCCCGTGCCAAGAGCTGCTCTTTTAGTTCGGCGGGTCTCACGGTCCATAGCCTCCAAAGACCATTCTATTGCACAACCCGTTAACATTCAACAAGAAAATTGCAGGACCATCGGTGCATCCACTGAGTCAGGAAGAAAAGTTGGCTTCAATCCCGGAGGATGTAGCCCAATTTGCCTGCCTGGCGAAGCTGCCCGGCAAAGTTCCCCAGTTGCCAGCTCAGTTTGACAAGGATCCTCTGGTCTATTTCATCCTCCCCTGGAGGGACCGCATTGTCCAACTCCCAGTTGTATTGGAACGCGGCG
>Ga0272444_10004306_pt1 | contig 12588 bp, 5 predicted proteins | sample SSMForm13_FD_201033 | JGI IMG/M metagenome (GOLD analysis project Ga0272444, IMG submission 201033) | Marine sediment archaeal communities from Little Sippewissett salt marsh, Falmouth, MA, United States - SSM-Form-13 | ecosystem: Environmental > Aquatic > Marine > Wetlands > Sediment ...
GGACCAGGCGCCGGTCCAGATCAAACTTCGGGGCGGGCAGTTCCGGGCCGAGGACCGGCGCCTGGTCCTGGCCGAGATGTTGCTCGGGACCGAAGCGTCGCGAGACATCGCCTGCCATGCCTGGGAACCGATTGTGGTGCCGCTGCGAATCACCTTCGGCGGGTATCTGGCGGATGACCCCGAGCACGGTGCGCTCATCGAACAATTCAAACAACGCTGCCGCCTGACCGTGACGTCGAGCCGGGGACAGGTGCGCGATATCACCGAGGCGATCGAATGGACCGCGCTGGTTCCCGAAGCGGCGCCGGCCGGTCAGGCGACGCGCTGTCGGCTTGAAGGCCGCGCACCCTACATGCCGGAACGTGTAGGCCGGGCGACAGTGGAATTGAAGGCCACCTTGCCCCAGGAACGTACCGGGCAGGCCGATTCCGAGCGGCAGGCGTTTGGATACCTGGCGATTCGGGCTCCGCGCCTGACGATCGGCATCCAGCGTCTGACGCCGAACGGTGAGGTGCCGGTATTCGATTCGCTGGTTTGGGCCGAAAGAACCGGCGCCCTGTTTCCCGCGACGGTCGGATACTCGACGCGTCTGCGGGTGCGCATTCGTGCGGCCGACGGCGCCGATGCGGCGCCGACCGGATCGTGGGATATCGCGCTGCGCGTGCTGCATCGAGCCGTTGGCTCAACGGGGCCGTGGGTCGTGGAGTCCTCGGAGGAGCACAAGCTGAATGGATCGGATGTGCTCGTGCACGAGATCCAGGTCTCGAAGGATGGCCAGTATGCGTTGGAAGTGGTCGGTCGCAGTGCGGCCTCCGGCGCGGTGCTGACGCATTTGACGACGCCCACGATCGTGACGATTCAGCAGAATGAGGTGGCGACCATTCTCGCGCCGCCGGCCTGGATCACGCCGCGGGTACGACGGTGGCCTTTCGAGTATCGCGTGACCCTGCGGCGCGAACCTGGCGAGTTGAGTGAAGCGGCGCCGGTCCTGCAATTCCAGTTGTCCGGTGACGATCCCGCCTGGCTGGAGGCCAGCGCCCGTGTCACCGAGTCGGACACGTCGGAATCGCTGGAGGTTCTGGTCGAGAGCCCGGCCGTGTTGCCCCGGTTGGGGGCCCTCCGCGCGGGGGCGGCGCGGTTCCGCCTGTCGGTGCAGGGACTGGAGTTGCTGAACTGGGAGGTGCCCAGTGTGCGCGTACTGGCGCCCGTGCTGGAAAGACTGGCACTGACCCGTCTGAGCCATGGGCCTGAGGTCGAGGCGATCAATGGCGCGATCGCGTGGGATGGTTCGACAGGACTGTGGGCACGGCCGGTATTCCGGGCGACTCCCGAGTTGGTGGGTCAATGGACGCGCGAGAGAACGATTCTATATCTCTGGCCGGACGGCGGTGACGCGCTGTCGAGCGGTCAGGTTCCGCTGTCGGTTCTTCAGCAGAGCCAGGCGGCGGCCGGCGCCGGCTACCAGGTCTTTGAGATCGGCGGCGCGGATGCGGAGCAGGCGGTGGAGATCCTGCCGCGCCGTATTCGCTGGCGTTTCTGGGGCTGGCCCAAGCCGGCGTTGCAGGCTCGTTACGCTTTGGCGGCCACGGCGCTCTATCGAGGTCAGGAGACAACCGATCCGAGCCGGATGGTAGCCGAATGGACGCCCGTGTATGTGGTCGATATGACTCTGCCCCGGGTGATTCCCTGGTGCTGGTGGCTGCTGGCCGCGGCGGCGGTTTATTTGCTGGCGGTGGCGATCGTGCGGCTCTTCGCGCGACGCCCGGACGCGCTGGGCTATGACCTCCGGCTGCAAGAGAGCGTCGCGACGGTCGAACCAGCCGGACTCAACAGTCCCGTCGAGATTCAGTTGCAGCAGACAACGCTCGACATAGACATCAGCCTGCATGCACGCTATCTGGCCAATCGCTGGGAGGGCGTCATTCCGCTCTCCGGCAAAGTCGTCTGGCACGCGGCGCACGTTGTCGCTACGGTCAAAGTGCTGAGCCGTCGCGGTCTGCTGCCCCGACGTTGGGCGTGGACCCTGATCACGCCGAAGACTGGAGCCCAGGCACGGCACGTGCGCCAAGGGCTTCTCTGTGTGTGGACCAGTCCGTTGTCGCGCACCGCACGGGCCTGGTGCAGCGAAGGCGGTTCGTTCGATCTGCCCGCTGACGGGCAGACGCAATCGATGACACTTGATCTTCCCTATCAAATGGATGGGGTGACTCGGACGATGCGTGTCAGCATCAGACTCAAAAAGGCGGGGCCCTACGGAGCCAACCGAGGGCCGGGCGTTGGGCCGGAGGCCGAGTCGGAGTTTCTGATATGAAGGTGGGTCATGCGGCGTAGCCGCGCTGGCGGAACGTAAGGAAAAGAAGACATGCGACTTAGTGACTGTCCTATCATCGTGCGACCCACCTTGATCGTGGGTCTGGGAGGTACGGGGGTGCTCGTCTGCCAATGGGTGGAGCACTACATCCGGGAGTTGCTCGGATACGTACCGCCTTTCATTCGTTTTCTGAAACTCGATACCGACGCGTCCGATGAAGGTGGCCCGCCCGAAGGGATACGGTCCGATTTCATCAATCTGTTCCATTACGTCGATATCGGCGAAGTGGTCCGTGACAACGCCAGCTATCCGGAGTTTCACGCCCACCTGGATTGGATGCGCGGTTTCCGCGAGGATTCCACGTTCGCCGACTACGGTTGCCAGGGCATTCCGCGTCTCGGGCGGCTGGCCTTCTTCGAGTTGCGTGAGACGGTGATCCACGAGGCGGTGGCCACGCGTTTCAGCAGTCTGCGGACCAGCACGCAGCAGACCATGGAGGAAGGGGCCGACCAGTTCATCCTGGCTTCCGACGGCGCGCCGGCGGTCCATGTCGCCAGCAGCGTGTGCGGCGGCACCGGCGCCGGGATGTTAATCGACATGGCGTACAACCTCCGCTGGTGGTCGCGGGAGTCGTTTCCCAAGCCGGCCGAGGTGATCGGTCATCTGCTCTTGCCCGACGCGTTCCGCGTCGATCCAATGCTGCGGCCCAAGCTCGAGGCGACCGCCTGTGCGACGCTGGATCAGATCGAGTTTCTCAGTGACGAGCGCCGGCCCGACATTCGCGTGCGGTATCGCACCAATCGCAGCGGCGAGGACTGTTTCCGCCGCGACACCGGGCCGTTCAATTTCCTCTACCTGCTCAATGGGCAGGTGGATATGGGCAGCGGCGATCGCAAGCACCTCGTGCGGCTGATTGCCCGCGTGCTGCGCGCCATGACCGTCGAGCCGCTGAGCCAGCAGGTGCGGTCGGATGCCAACAACAAGCTGGCGGAGATTCTTCCCCAGCGCGATCCGGTGAACAACCATCGTCAGTGCTTCTCGAGCTATGGTTTCTGGGGCGGAGTGCCGGGGCATAGGCAGGGCAATATCGAATCGCGGGTCCTGGTGGACCTGCAGGGTCTCAATGCCGACCAGGGCGACGGTCGTTCGCACTATCGCCGCGAGGTCCAGAGAGTGCTGGCCGGTGGCAGCGGCTTGGTGCCCGACGCGCACGAACTCGTGGAGCCGACCGTGTCGTTTTCGTGGGATCCTTCCGGGGTGGGAACCTCTCCCGAGGTGGTCTCGAGTGTCTTGCAGGGTTTGCGCCGCCATCTGGAAGCGTCGCTCGTGGTGCTGGCGCGCAAGGAAGCGGAGCGACTCTTTCCGCCGAACAAGGCCATTGCCGGCTTGCTCGAAGCGGCCGGAGAGATGATCGAGCGGGACTTCTTCAATGCCGAACGTCTGCGGCCTTTGAGCCAGGCCGGCGCGTGTCTGGAAGCCTGGATCGAGGGTGTGGAAACGCTGCTGGGCCACAAGCAGAGCGCCGCGGTGCCCAAGGTCAACGGGGTGATTGCCGACATGCTCGCGGAAGCCAAGGGTGCTTTGGAGATGCTGGGTGTGCGGGTGCCGCCGTTGTCGTGGACGACGAACGACGTGGTCCCGGCGATCAACAAGACCATCGATACGCACTGGCCCGCCATGGCCGAGGCGCTGCTGCACGAAGGCTTCGTCCGCGCTCTCAAGACCACCGCGCGGGTCTTCCGCGTGCGGAAGCAATCCCTCGATGCGGTGGCGGCGCTGGCGTGGCAACGCCGCTCGGCCGGCGAGCGCGTCGGTTCCAACGGTAGCGACGCCGGTCCGATCGGCGAGCACTACGACGCCGATTTCTTCACGACGCCGCTCTGTTTGTCGTTGGAGTCAGAGGAGGCGCTCGACGCCGTGGCGGTGCGCGATTTTCGTCAGAGTTTGATCAAACCCATTTTGTTCACTGCGGCGCTGGCGATCGACGAGCCGAATTCCGACCTGGCGGACGTGCGGGCGGTGGAGGACCGTCTGGCCGATGGTCTCGCGGGGCTTTCCGATGGCATGAAGCGATTCTTGAACGACATGGAATCGCACAGTTGGGATGTCTTCCGCAACGGGTTGTCGGCGCATCAGTCGGTCAACGATCATCCGTACTATCGCAGCGTTTGCGAGATCTGGCGTCTGGCCGAGCCCAAGATCGACCTGGACAAGTCCCGCAAGTATGCCATCCCGCTGCCGGTGGCGGTGACGCAGCAGGTTCCCGACTCCTGCGTGCCTCACCTGCTCATGCACAATCTCGAAGTCAGTCTGCGCGAGGCCGGCGTCACCGAGAGCAGCAAACGCATGATGGGAGAATGGCTGCAAATTCTCCGGCTAAGCTACGGGTTCTGTCTGGAGGCGATCAGCCGGTACGACAAATATGTCGCGGCCACCGATGAATACGTCAGGCGCATGGGATTCGAATACTCCGATCTTTGGCTGGACAAGAACTGGTACATTGCGTTCCAAAGTGCGCTGGCCGAATGGCGGCAGCAGTCGGGGCAGGACGAACACACGCTGCAGAAACAGGTCTACGAGGCCAGCGCCGCCCAACTCGGGTCGTTCCGCAAGGTGGCGGATGCGATCAATGAGCGGTTGCGGGAGCAGCTTCACCTGCTGGCCGATCCGGCGGTCAGCATCCGTTTGGCCGAGCTGAACGGCGGAACGAATTCCCGCATTGATCTGATTCTGCGCGATCTCTCTCTGTCCGATCGAACGGCGGTGCAGGAGGGCTTGAGTCGCTGTGTGATGCTGGTGGAACACCTCGTGCAGAGTGTGGAAGAATCTGTCGGCGCCCTGTCGCAAGAGCAACAGAAGATCGCTCACGACACGCTCGAACGCTGTCGCGACGACCTGCGGCGTTTCCGAGACGATCTGACGATGGTGGGGCAGGCGAGCAACTAGAGGCGGCGAACCGAACCGCGGAAGGCTGGTGAGTTCTCGTGGGTGACAATGGCACACAAGCGAAAGTGACGGGCCCGGCGCCGATTTTGTTCGTCAGTGTCGGCCCCTGCGCCGAGGCGGCGCTGCGGGCGCTGTCCGAGACGGCCCAGGACATGGCCTCTCCGGTCCAAGGTCCGTTCGGCCTGCTGGCTCTGGACGTCGCCAGCGGCGAAATGCTCGCTTCCCACTGGACCTGGCTGTCGGATTTCGAGATTCCCGGCTCCAGTGAGGTGTGTGGGCTGTCGCGTGAGGTGACCGGTTCGGATGAGCAGTTGCTTGTGGCCGTCTCTTCTGTTGTGCGCCAGTTGCGCTCGAGCGAGCCGGTAGCCGATCCGGCCTCTCCCGGACGCGTCCGCATGACGAGCTACATCGTCATCGATCTCTCCATCGACGATGCGGTGCCCAGCGGTCTGCGTTTGATGCAAATTCTGCGCCGAGCCGATCAGGGCCATGACATGGTAGTCCTCGGCCTGACGGCCCGCACCGCCACCTCCGGGGCCGGACCGGGAGACCTCTGGTTCGAACGCTGGAAGCAACTGCTGACCTTGCTCCAAAATGAGCCCTTGGCCGAGAAGGTGTACGTGCTCGACGGCCGCAATACCAGTGGGACCTGGCTTGACAGGCGCGAGCAGTTGCAGCATCTGGCTGCTGAGTTTCTTCTGCACCACGGAGTCACCTGCCGACGGACGTTGCGGCAGACCGAAAGGCGGCGCATCAGCCCTAAAGAGAACATCCTGAATATCTGCGGGTCCTTTGGTGTCCGGGAGATCACGACGGATTTGGCCGAGGTGACCGGACGTATTGCCCGGCGCCTGGCCTACGAGGACCTGGCCGACCTCTACCAGCAACCGCTGGCTCGAGACCGGCGCCGGCAAATTAAGGATGGGGCCCAGGCTCTGGTCGAGGAGATAGAGCAGATCTACGATCGAGCGGAGACGCGCGAGCGTTCCTCCGCGGACAAAGCCACTACCCCGGCCGGTGAATGCGCCCTGCGCAACCAGGACGTGGCCCAGGCGATCGAAAAGACGCTGGATCGCGTCTGTGCCCGCGATCCTCTGGTCAGTCTGTGCTATCTGCTGAAATGTCTGCACCCAAGGCTGCGCTGCCTGCTGACGCGCAATCGACTCGCTCAGCGGGAACGAACCCGCGCGGCGGTCGTTTCGACCCTGCGACGCCAGGACAAGCAGACCTACGAGCCCATGCGCGTGTGGCTGGCTCGCTTCAACACGAAGTGGACCGATCGCTTCACGCCGGCCGAAGGCTCTGCTTCGGGCGGAGCAGTCAGTCGTCCGCCCAGTAAGGCCGGCTACGGCGTGGGACTGGTCCTTTTCGTCCTGGGCCTTTTCAGTATCGCCGGCGGGCTGTTTTTGCAGGAGCGGGTCTTTGCGTTGGGCGGCGGGTTGTTGGCCTTGGCGGCCACCGTGCTGATGGTTCAGCCCACGGGCTGGGACCACTGCACCCGGACCAGGTTGCCTGAAGGGCGCGAGGTCGATGGAATCGTGCCGGCAGTGTCCTACCGTCGGCGTGCGTCCCTGCTGGTGCGTGGTGCCGCTCTGGCTCTGGCGGCGGTGGGCGTTGCCTCGTTGACGTGGTCGCTCTGGCCTGGTCCATGGTCCTCGACCATGGCGTCTGGGGTGGGGGTGTCGGCGTTCGCGGCCCTCGTTGGTCTCAGCTTGCTGCTATCCAGCCCCGTTGCGATACGGCCCGATCAGGTGAAGCAGCGTGAAGCGCCGGGGCATTGCGGTCCGCCCCTCTGGGGCTGGCGGGCGTTGGGATTGCTCTGCCTGGCCGGCGGGTGGGTCGCATTGTGTCTCCTGGCCGCGGCCCCGGCTCGTGTGGATACGCCGCTGCAATGGGGTTGTCATCTTGGCGGGCTGATCTGCCTGTTGGCGGCCGCCGTGATTGGTTTGCATCCGCGCGTCGGATCGGTGCGTTTGGTCGAGCACGTGCCGAGCGTGCCCGAGCCTCTGACGGGCGGCATTTCCGGTCCGGGTGGCGACGCCGATTCGGTTCGAGAAGTCGCCGCGATGACCCAATGGATCGGTGGGCTGAACCTGGAGCCGGAGCAGTGCCTGCTGCGCGGCAAGGCGGCCGAGAAACCCCGGAATCGAGACGTTCTCTTCGACCTGATGGCGACCGACTGGGACCAGCAACTGGCCCAGGCGTTCCGCAAGACATTGAAGAGCCGCTCGAACCAGTCGCTGCGGGATCTGGCCTTCGAGACCAAGGCCTGGGCCTCCTGCGTGGTTGGGTACCTCCAGAAGCCGACGGCGCCTTCGGACGATCTGGCCGTTCTGTTTGCCTCGCAGGTTGTGCGGGCCTGGATGGACTCGCTGACCCTGAAGGAGTTGGTCGGCGACCTTCAGGTGGATTTGGCCCGTTTCGATCAGCTCGTCGCGCGCGTCACCGCGGCCAACTGGCCCGCCCCGCGGGTCGAGCCCGATATGGGGACGAGTGTGGTAGCGATGGACAAGGCCGTATGGGATGCCCTGGCCCCGCTGATCGAGGCCGAGGGAAGCACGGCGGTGATCCCGCTGGACGCCAAGACCTCGGGCGACGGAATCTCTATCTTGCGATTTGTGCAGGGGTTAAGGCAAGGTTGGCGTGGATTCCCGGCCTTGCCGGGCCAGGATAGTACGTCCGACCGGACCGAGCCGGCCCATGCCGGCCAAGCGGAGCATCACGAGGAACCCACCTAGATTCAAAGCAGTTGCCAACCGGGAAGAGCGCGGAACTCAGCGCAAAGAAAAATGGGCCGGGCTGGATTCGAACCAGCGTAGGCTCACGCCAACGGGTTTACAGCCCGTTCCCTTTAGCCACTCGGGCACCGACCCAATCGCTCGTCAATCACCTTGATCGTCGATAAGAAGACCCATTAAACGAAAATCGGTCGGGCGTGTCAACCACCCAGTCTAATTTTCTTTGCCATCTGGGTTTACATCCGCTGGCGACGGCTCAGTCCAGGGCCATCGGGAAATAGGCCTTGGCGTTATTGTAGCAGATGTCTTCCACCATCGGGCCCAGGAGACTCATGTCAGCCGGCAGCAATCCGGCCTCGACGTCGTCGCCGAGCAGGTTGCAGAGGGTGCGGCGGAAGTATTCGTGCCTGGGATAGCTGAGGAAGCTCCGGGAATCGGTCAGCATCCCTACGAAGCGACTGAGCAGGCCCATGTTGGCCAGGGTGCGCATCTGCTCTTCCATGCCGTCCTTCTGGTCGAGGAACCACCAGCCCGAGCCGTATTGCATCTTGCCCGGGCTCGAACCATCCTGGAAGTTGCCGATCATGGTGGCCATCAGGGCGTTGTCGCGCGGGTTGAGATTGTAGAGGATCGTCTTGGGCAGTTTGCCCTTGCGGTCCAGGCGGTCCAGGAACTCCGCCAGCGGTCGGGCCACTTCGAGATCGTGCATCGAATCGCAACCGATGTCCGGGCCGAGCTTCTTGAAGAGGCGCGTTGCGTTGTTTCGCAAGGCCCCGAGATGAAGCTGCTGGACCCAGCCGCGTTCGGCGTCCATCAGGCCGAACTCGACCATCATCGCGGATTTGAACTGGAGCTGTTCGCGCGCGTTCGGCATCTGCCCCGAGCGGATCTTGGCAAAGATGGCCCGGATATCCTTCTGGGTATAATCCTCGGCGTACGCGGTCTCGAGTCCGTGGTCCGACAGACGGCAACCGTGGTTGTGGAAGTACTCATGCCGCATGTGCAGAGCACTGATGTAACTCTCGAAGCTGACGATATCCATATCGCACAACTGTTCGAGTCGGTCGATGAAGGCATCGAGCTTCTGAATGTCCTCGGCCGCCATGGCCTGGTCCGGTCGCCAGGCGGTGTGCACCGCGATCTCGAAATTGTCCCGGCGGATCTTCTCGTGATGCTCGAGCGAGTCCAAGGGACCTTCCGTTGTGCAGACCAACTTGACGTTCATCTTGCGCATGATGTTGCGCACGCTGAACTCGCGGGAGCGGAGCATGTCGGTGCACGTGTGATAGATGTCCTTGGCGGTCTCGGCGTTCAGCAGCTTCCCTTTGATGCCGAAGGGGCTCTTCAGTTCGAGGTGGGTCCAGTGATAGAGGGGGTTGCCCAGACAGTAGGGCACGGTCGCGGCCCACTTCTCGAACTTCTCCTGGTCGCCGGCATTGCCGGTGACATACTTCTCGGGGATACCGTTGGTGCGCATGGCCCGCCACTTATAGTGGTCTCCCGAGAGCCAGGCCTGCGTCAGATTCTCGAACTGATGGTCGGAGGCGATCTGATGCGCCGGCAGATGGCAATGGTAGTCGTAAATCGGCATCTTCGCGGCGTGGTCGTGATACAACGTTCGCGCGGTCTTGGTCTGGAGCAGGAAATCTTCACTCAGGAATTGGCTGGCCATAACAGTCCCTCAAAAAGACGGTCGTTGGGGTCTAGGTCTCGTCGTCACTCTGATCGCCGCGGGCCTGCCTCTTGGCCACGGGTTTTTTGAATTCGGCCATCTTCTTGGCCCAGTCGGAAACTTCGCTCTGCGTCTTACGGAGCCGGACCGAGCGCTTCTTGGGCTGCTTCTTTTCTTCCTGACGCAGCCGGTAATCCCAGATCGCATAGGCGATCCATCCGCCCGCGACCACGATGACGCCGACGATCATGAATATCTTGTAAAGGCTCATGACGTTATTTTCCTTCCTGTGTCCCCGTATCTCCAGGCCTTTCCCGAACGATGCCGAGTAGACATAGTACTCGAATCGGCGGCGGGGGTCAAAAGGGTATCACTGCTTTTACGGATCGCAGGTGGGGCGCGGCCGCGTCGCGCAGGAAAAAGGGGCGAGTCGCCTGGACTGCCCCTTGAGAGTTGCTGGCCCGTGGAGCGGCCGAGGATGCTAGAGGCCCTTGGCGAGCATGTAGTACATCTCGTTCCAGCGCAGCTCCTTCTTGAACTCGCTGATCTGCGTCTCGGCGCCGATGCGCACGTGTTCGATGTCGGCCATTTCCGCGAAGTCTTCCATGTGTTCGGCGGTCACGGCCATGCTGAAGCCTGTATGGTGGGCCCCGCCGGCAAGAATCCAGGCCGCCGCACCGATCTTGAGATCGGGTTTCGGTACCCACACGACGCGAGCCACCGGCAGCTTGGGCAGGTCCGCTTCCGGGTTCACGACATCGACCTCGTTGACGATCATGCGGAACCGGTTGCCCATGTCGACCAGCGAGGCGTTCAGGCCCGGGCCGCCGGGGACGTTGAAGACCAGGCGGCAGGGGTCGGCCTTACCGCCGATCCCGAGCGGGTGGACCTCCAATTTCGGGGCATCTTTGGCGATGGAGGCACAGACCTCGAGCATGTGTGCGCCGAGGACTTTCGGGCCGGCCGGATCGAGGTGGTAGGTGTAGTCTTCCATGAAGCTGGTGCCGCCGGGCAGTCCCGCGGCCATGACCTTCATGGCCCGCACCAGGGCCGCCGTCTTCCAGTCGCCCTCGGCACCGAAACCGTAACCGTCGGCCATCAGACGCTGGACGGCCAGGCCGGGCAGTTGCTTGAGGCCGTGCAGGTCTTCGAAATTTGTGGTGAAGGCTTTGAAGTTACCACTCTCGAGAAACCCGCGCATACCCAGCTCGATCCGCGCCGCTTCACGCAGCGTGGCGCGTTTCTTGCCGTCCTGGCGGATCGGCTTGGCCAGTTCACAGGCGGCTTCGTATTCGCCGATCAACTTGTCGATCTCACGATCGGTCACCTCGTTGACGCGGGCGACCAGATCGCCGACGCCGTAGCCGTAGACCGAGTACCCCAGTTGCATCTGGGCCTCGACTTTGTCGCCTTCGGTCACGGCCACTTCACGCATGTTGTCACCGAAGCGGACGACCTTGGCGCCCTGGGCGTCGTGCCAGGCGCAGGCCGCCCGGGTCCATACGCCCAACTGGGCCTGGACATCGGGTTCCTGCCAGTGACCGACGACGACTTTGCGATTGCGCCGCAGGCGCGTGCAGATGAACCCGAACTCGCGGCCGCCGTGGGCGCTCTGGTTGAGGTTCATAAAGTCCATATCGATCTGGTCCCAGGGGATGTCACGATTGAACTGGGTGTGTAGATGGACGAACGGTTTGCTCAGCGCCTTGAGACCGGCAATCCACATCTTCGCCGGCGAGAACGTGTGCATCCAGGTGATCAGCCCGATGCATTTGGGCGACGTGCTGGCCTTGGCGCACAATTCGTAGATGGCCTCGGGTGTCGTTAACACCGGCTTGAACACGACCTTCACCGGGATGTGCTTGGATCGCGTGAGGGCTTGGGCGATTGCTTTGGAGTCTTCGGCGACCTGCTTGAGTGTCTCGGGGCCATACAAGTGCTGACTCCCGGTAACGAACCAGGCTTCATATTTCTTGATGTCGGTCATCATGTCGATCTCCATCTACACGAGTATAGAATAACGCTTCTGCAACCGCCGGTTAGCTTAGCACAACGGACCTGTGCTGTCTAATTCAATGGGCCAACTCGGAGGCGATCCGTGCGGAATTCCAGGGGAGACGCTCAGCGTCCCCGCAGGTGTTGCAGGCCGTGGATGAGGCGGTCAATACCTATGATGGCGGTATCCTTTTGCAGAGCCCCGTAGGCGAGACGCAGCAGGCACTGGTCCTCGATGCCAAACGTGGAACCGGGGATGACGGCGACGTGGTGTTCTTCGATGAGCCGGCGGGCCAGTTCCATCGGGGCCATGTCCGTGTGGACGCGGAGCAGTAGATAGAAGGCCCCACGCGCGTCCGGAACAGTGACGAAGTCGTCAATTTCACGCAACCGGTCGAGGACGAGCTGGCGAATCTCGCTGGTCGCTTGCAACTTGTCCTGGCAATACCCGCGCCCCACACTCATGGCTCCGGCCGCCGCCCACTGGGAGACTACGGGCGGGCAGATCAGGATGGTGTCCTGGATCTTGCGCACGGGCTCGAAGAGGTGCTCGGGGATAACCATCCAGCCGATTCGCCAACTTGCGAAGCCGTACGCCTTCGAGAGCGAGAACAGCGAGATGGTGTGCTCGTCACTGCCTGCGATCGAACCGGGTGAGAAGTGGCGCGCCCCGTCGTAGGTGAAGTATTCGTAGGCTTCGTCGCTGATGTGATAGATACCGCGTTGCCGACAGATGTCGTTGACCGTGCGGAGCGTCTCTTCCGGGTACACCGCGCCGGTCGGGTTGTTGGGCGAGATCGTGACGATCGCGCGGGTGCGTTCGGTGATCGCGGCCTCGATGGCCTCGGGCTGCAACTGGTAGTCCTCGTCGGTAGGCACGCACACCGCTTTACAGTCGGCCATCGTGATGGCCATCTCGTGATTGA
>Ga0272444_10004307_pt1 | contig 12587 bp, 11 predicted proteins | sample SSMForm13_FD_201033 | JGI IMG/M metagenome (GOLD analysis project Ga0272444, IMG submission 201033) | Marine sediment archaeal communities from Little Sippewissett salt marsh, Falmouth, MA, United States - SSM-Form-13 | ecosystem: Environmental > Aquatic > Marine > Wetlands > Sediment ...
AGATCGCCCCGAACCCGGAGCAGCCGCGGACGCGCTTTGAAGAGGCGAAGCTCGATGAGTTGGCGGCTTCACTGAGAGTACACGGGGTCGTGCAGCCCGTCGTGGTACGCACGCTCCCGGACGGGAAGTATGGCCTGATCGTCGGCGAGCGGCGCGTGCGCGCGGCGAGACGCGCGGGGCTGACCGCGGTCCCGGCGATCGTACGGGACGTCGAGGAGGCCGAGGCGCTCGAGATTGCGCTCGTCGAGAACCTTCAGCGGGTCGACCTGAACCCGATCGACGAGGCGCAGGGGTACGAGGCGCTGATGGAAATGGGAGGGCTGTCACAGGCTGACGTTGCGGAGCGGGTTGGGAAGGACCGCAGCACGGTAGCGAACGCTGTGAGGCTCCTCGAGCTGGACGGAGAGGTGCAGGAGATGCTGGCCGCGGGGTCCCTCACCGCGGGGCACGGGCGGGCCCTGCTGGGACTGGGAGACGCGACGAGCCAGAAGGGCATGGCGGAGCGGGCCTTCAAGGATCGGCTGTCCGTGCGGCAGGTGGAGGCGCTGGTGCGCGGCCGGAGGCGGAAGAAGAAGGAGCCGCGGCGCAGGCGGAGCGATGATCCGGTCGTGCGCGAGTGGGAGGAGAGGCTTCAGCGCATCTTCGGGACACTGGTCCGAATCGAGCGTATGGGGAACGAGGGTTCTGTGCGGATCGAGTACTATTCGGATGAGGATCTCGAGCGCGTGCTTGAGCTGCTGTCGTCGCTCGAGCGAGGGGCGGCCGGTTGAGCGCGCGCGTGTGGAACGGGGAGCACACAGGGCGTTAGATGTTGACTGCGAACCGCCTGTTTGGTAGCTTCGTTGACTCCAGCGGCACGGATTCCAGGCAGGCACAACGGAGAGCGGAAGCGGCCCCGGCGCTTCGCGCAGGGGGACGAGGATGTTCACCAAGGAAGAGGGTAGAACAGTGGACGGGGTGAACACGATGATCGGCCAGGGCACGGCTCTCAAGGGCGACGTGACGGTCGAGGGCAGCATCCAGGTCGACGGGGACTTCGAGGGAAGGATCGACGCCACGGACACCCTGATCGTTGGCGACAGCGGGAGGGTGGACGGCGATGCGACAGTCGCGAACGCCGTGATCGGCGGGCACATGTTCGGGAACGTCAACGCGTCGGGGAAGATCGAACTCCAGCGCGGTTCCCAGCTTCTCGGCGACATCAAGACGAGAGGGCTCGTGATCGAGGACGGCGTAGTCTTCCAGGGCAACTGCCAGATGGGCGATATCGTCGAGCCGCGGCCACACCGAGTGGACAGCGACGTCGAGATGGAAGACATCGAAGACCTCGAAGAGAGCGAGGCGACGCTCTAGCGCGCGGGTTGCTTCGGGGGTGCTCGGAGCGACCTTCCCGGGAGCACTTGTGGACAATTGTGCATAAGGTGCTCTCACTAGGATATCTCCTGACAGCGTAAGAGCTTGGGCGGGCCGCCGATCACGGGCAGGGCTGGGTTATCCACGAAGAACCCAGGTTGTCAATGGTCGGAGGAATCGGGCAACTACGCGTCGGCGCTGGGGTTGGATCGGGCGGGCGATGTCGCCCGGCGACAGGACGAGTGGCGGCCGCGGGCGGATGGTGCGTGGAGAAGTTGTGGGCGGCCGCGGTCGTGAGACGGCGGGCGTTGGCTGCCGAAGGAGGCGAGTTTGATCGGAGACGCGATCCGCCGGATCGAGGAAGCCGAGCAGCGCGCCGATGAGTCGTTGCGACGCGCGCGCGCCGACGGCAAGAAAATCATCGCGGAGGCGCACGAAGCGGTCGAGCGACAGCTCGACGAGATGCGGAAGGAAGCGCGCGAGGAAGAGACACGGTTGGTCGAGCACGCGAAGGCAGAGGCGGAGCGCGAAGCCGCCGGCATCGTGGAGGACAGCAAGGCCGCCGTCCTCGAGGCGCGGAGCGCCGGCGAGGCGAAGATCGGAGTTGGTGTCGACAAGGTGCTCGAGTCCATCACCTCGACCGGCTAGACGGTCCGCAAGAGGAGTCCGATGGCCGTCAGCCGCATGAAGAAGATCCAGATCCTGGCCCACAAGGGTGTCAGAGCGCGGGTCGTCGCCGCGCTGCGGGACGCCGGTGCTCTGCACATAGCGGAGCCGACCGTTGAGACGTCCTGGAGCGAGGACGGCGAGGGGCGGCGCGACACCGAGCGGGAGATGCAGGGCCGCCAGACGAAGCTGGAGTATCTCCGGAACTTCCTCAAGCCCCATGCCCCCAAGAGCAAACCCCTGGAAAAGATGTTCAATCCGAAGCTCGAGCTCGAACCGGACGGCCATCGAGCCCTGCTGAGTGTCTTCGACGTCGACGACCTCTACCGGCGTGGAGTCGATCTCGAGGGGCGCATGCGAAGCACCGAGGCCGAGGCCGGTCGTAAGGAGGTCCTCGCGGGGCAGCTCGAGTTGTGGGCGGGGCTGGGGGCGGAAGTCGAGAGCGTGACCGACACCGCGCGAACCAGGATCGAGTTCCTCAATGTCGAGGCGTCAGATCTGGATGCGCTTTCCGAGGAACTCCGAAGCGAGGTGGGGCCGTCGGACTTGAAGGAGATCTCGCGGTCGGGATCGACGGTCCACCTCGTCGTCTTCTTTCTGAAGGCGGACGAGCCGCCGGTGGCGCAAGTCCTCAAGCGCCATAACGCGCGTCGCGTCGAGTTCGCGGGGGTGTCGGGGACGCCGCGCGAGGCGGCGGACCGGCTACGGGCGGAAGCGGAAGAACTCCGCGGGGGCCGGGACTCGCTCGACGCCGAAGCCGCGGAGTTGGCGGGGGAATACGAGAACGTGCTGGTGGTTCTCGATGAGACGACCGAGGACCTGGCGAAGACGACGGTGGAGGAGAAGTTCGCCGAGACGCGCGCGGCGTTCGTCGTCGAGGGATGGATCCGAGCGAACGACGAGGAGCGCGTGCGGGAGGCACTGGCTGAGGTGGCGCCGGAGGTTGACGTGCGGACGCGGGCCCCCGAGCAGGGCGAGGAGATCCCGATCGCCCTCGAGAATCCCGCGATCGTCACGCCTTTCGAATTCGTGACAACGCTCTACGGGCGCCCAATCTACTGGGAATACGACCCGACGCCGCTTCTCGCTCCGTTCTTCATTCTATTCTTCGGGCTCTGCGTCAGTGACGGCGGCTACGGCCTGACTCTGGCGGCGCTGACGTTCTTCTTCATGAGGAAGATGCAGCCGGGCGGCGGGCGCCAGCTGATGCGGCTGATGTTCATGGGCGGCATTTCGACGGCAGTCGTCGGCGCGGTCACCGGCGGCTGGTTCGGCATCGACCCCACGGTCATGCCCTCCTGGCTCCGCGCGGCGATCGTGATGAACCCGCTCCAGGAGCCGATGAAGATGCTGAACGTCGTCTTCATCCTCGGCATCGTCCAGATCTTCACCGGCCTCGCAATCAAGATGGTCGGGCAATTCAGGGAAGGGCGCTGGGTCGACGGCGTCCTCGACCAGCTCGTGTGGATCTTCTTTCTGACATTCCTGGCGCCGCTCGGCTACAGCTTCATCCTGGGAGGCGTCGTATCGCCGACGGTCTCCGCGTTCTGTGCGAGGGGCGCGATGGTCTCGGGGCTGATCGTCGTCGCCACCGGCGCGAGGAAGAACAAGAACCCGGTCATGAAGGTCCTGGGCGGCGTCCTGAAGCTCTACGACATCGTCGGCTACTTCGGAGACGTGCTGTCGTACGCGCGATTACTCGCGCTGGGGCTGGCGACGGGCGCGATCGCCATGGCGATCAACGGCGTCGCCGAAATGGCGATGGGGATTCCGATCGCCGGTCCGGTCGCCGCGGTCCTGATCCTGATAGGCGGCCACCTCTTCAACATTGCCGTGAACTGCCTGGGTGGCTTCGTTCACTCGGGGCGGCTCCAGTATCTTGAGTTCTTCTCGAAGTTCTTCGAGGGAGGAGGCCGGGCGTTCCGGCCGTTCCAAGTGGAGAGGAAGTACTCGATGGTGCGGGTGCCGGGCGACGCCAAAGAACGCTGACGCCCCCCGGCCGTCGCGGTCGATTGCTAAGAAGTGAAACGACGAGGGACTCACAACCACACGAGGAAGGAGTCTTGGAATGGAAGGACTGATGCTGGGATTGGCCGGCGCCGCTCTGGCCGCCGCCCTGGCGGGCACGGGGTCGGCAGTCGGCACGGGCATCGCCGGTCAGGCCGGTTCGGGTGTGGTAGCCGAGGACCCAGAGAAGTTCGGGCGGCTCCTCCTCCTGCAGGCGCTTCCCGGCACGCAGGGCATCTACGGCATCGTCGGTCTCTTTCTGGCTCTGAACAAGATCACCGAGCTGGGAAGCACTGCGATGACGGTCGGACAGGGCTGGCAGGTCCTGTTCGCGTGCCTGCCGCTCGCGATCACGGGCCTCACGTCCGGTATCGCGCAGGGCAAGGTCGCCGGGGCTGCGTGCGGGCTCGTCGCCAAGCGCCCCGACGAGATGGGGAAGGGCATGATCTTCGCGATCGTCGTTGAGACATACGCTGTGCTCGGTCTGCTCGGAACGATCCTGCTTCTTCAGAAGATCGGCGCGTAGCGGCTTTCTGACGCACGAGCCGCGGGAGGCGCCGCGCGGAAGCCGGTGGCCGACCGGCGGCCTAAGGAATCAAACCGATGGCTGTCGAAGACATCCTCAAGAAGATCGAATCCGACGCCGAGGAAGAGGCGCGACGGATCGTCGCCGAGCGGAAGAAGGACGGCGACGCCGTTCTCGATGAGGCGCGGAAGAAACGCGAGCTGGAGCGCGACCGCCTGAGTGGCCGGGCGCGGCAGCGCGCGGACGAGGAGAGGAACCGGATCATCACGCTCGCCAAACTGGCGGCGCGACGGGAACTGCTCAGCGAGAAACAGCGCCTGATCGCCCGCGTCTTCGATGACGCGCGCGGCGCGATTCTCGCGATGGACCGGGACGCCTATCGGCGCCTCATCCGAACCTTCCTTGAGAGTACCGTCGAGGGCGAGGAGACCGAGGTCATCATCGACACGGACGAAGGAAGGATCGACCAGGCTTTCCTCGATGACGTCGCGCGCGGGCTGACCGGAGGCCCCAAGCTCAAGCTCGCGACCGAGCGCCGATCGATCGGCGGCGGGTTCATATTGCGACAGGGAAGAACGGAGACGAACTGCGCGCTCGACACGATCCTCCGGGACGCGAGGGAGCGCCTCGAGACCGAAGTCGCCCTGATCCTGTTCGGAAGCGCGCGTAGTACGTAGCAGGCGGACGAACCGGGCAGGGGCGCACGGAGCAAGACCATGGCTGACGACACGAGATACGCATACGCGGTCGCGCGGATCCGGGGGATGGAGACTCGTCTCCTCGATCGGCAGTGGATCGAGCGGCTCCTGTCCGAGTCGGCGGAGGGCGCGCTGAAGGCGCTGTCCGACTCGGCGTATCAGGAGGCCGTCGAGGACGTGCGGAGGCCGGAGGATATCGAGGCCGGCCTCACGAAGGCGCTTGCTGAGACCTTCAACGTCGTCTCGGGCGTGGCGCCGGATCCGGGCCTGATCGATCTCTTCCGCATCCGCTGGGACTTCCGGAACGCCAAGTCGCTTCTCAAGGCGTCGCTCTTGAAGCTCGACGGAGACGAGATCGGAGTTGCTCGTGGCGTCGGAACGCTCGACGCGGACGTTCTGGCGAGCGCGGTCGCGGACCGGAGCTTCACGGTGCTCCCGGCCTTCCTGGCCGATGCGCTCCGCGACGCCGAGGATGCGTACGGCGACCGGGGCGAGATCGGGGTCGTCGACGAGGTGCTCGATCGCGCGATGTGGGCGTACACGATCGAGGTCGCGCGTGCGAGCGGGGAGGAGTTCCTCGTTCGCTTCTTCGAGGCGGAGATCGACCTGGCGAACGTGAAGGCGTTCATCAGGATCAAGGACGCCGGCCTCGACCGCGGTGATCTCTCCCGAGCGTTCTTGCCGGGAGGGACACTGGACGCCGGCTTCTTCGGGGGCCTGCTGGGCGAGCCGACCGATGCTTTCGCCCGCCGGCTCGAGTATGGACGATTCGCGGCTCTCGCCGAGGTTTTCCGCGACTGGTCGCCGGGGAAGACGCCGCTTCTGGAGCTGGCGTGCGACAACGCGCTCCTCGCGGAGGCGGAGGGCAGCAAGACGATCGCGTACGGGATCGAGCCTCTGGTCGCATACATCCTGTCACGGCGGATTGAGATCAAACTGATCCGCGCGGCGATGACGGCCAAGCTCGACGATCTCGGCCGGGCGGCCGTCGAAGCCCGGATGAGGAATATCCATGTCTGACATCGCGTTCATAGGCGACAGGGACACGGTGTGGGGATTCCGGGCGTTCGGGATCCGCGCCGTTCCGGTCGCAGGAACGGAGGAGGCGCGTGAGGCGCTGGCGTCGACCGTGGCGGAGGGTACGGCGATCATCTTCGTGACGGAGGACGTCTACGACGCGTGTTCGGAGCAGATCGCCGAGTACCGTGACCGGGCGCTGCCGACGGTCACGGTGCTGCCGAACGTCCGCGGAACGCGCGGGACCGCGGCGGCCGAGATCCATGCCGCCGTGTCCGCCGCCGTCGGAGCCGACATCTTCGGAGAGCCGGCGGGCTCTTAAGCGTCGCCGGCATGACGCACCGAGCGTGTGAGGAACAGGAGAGACGGCATGTCAGAAACGAGGGTGCAGGGGACGATCCGGAAGGTCTCGGGACCGCTCGTCGTTGCCGACGGCATGCGCGAGGCCAGGATGTTCGACGTCGTCCTCGTTAGCGACAAGAAGCTCATCGGCGAGATCATCGAGGTGAAGGGTGACCTGGCGTCGATCCAGGTGTACGAGGACACGGGTGGATTGGGTCCGGGAGAGCCGGTTGTCTCGCAGGGTGAGCCGCTTTCGGTCGAGTTGGGGCCGGGTCTGATCGAGTCGATCTACGACGGAATCCAGCGTCCTCTCGACGCGATCCGCGACGCTGTCGGCGACCTCATCGAGCGAGGCGTGCACGTGCCCGGCCTGAACCGCGAGAAGCGGTGGGAGTTCACGGCGACGGCGAAGGTCGGCGACGACCTCGTCGGCGGCGACGTCCTTGGCACGGTCCAGGAGTCGTCCCTCGTCCTGCACAGCATCATGGTGCCGCCGGGCGTCTCGGGGAAGCTCAAGCGGCTGGAGAGCGGCACGTTCACGGTCGACGAAGTGATCGGGGAACTCGCCGGCGAGGACGGAGCCCACGAACTGAAGCTCATGCAGCGTTGGCCCGTGCGGCAGGCGCGTCCCTACAAGGAGCGGCTGACGCCCGAGGAGCCGCTCGTCACCGGCCAGCGCGTCATCGACGCGTTCTTCCCGATCGGGAAGGGAGGAACGGCGTGCGTCCCTGGGCCGTTCGGCGCCGGCAAGACCGTCATCCAGCACCAGCTCGCGAAGTGGGCCGACGCTGAGATCGTCGTCTTCATCGGCTGCGGCGAGCGCGGCAACGAGATGACCGACGTGCTCCTCGAGTTCCCCGAGCTCACCGATCCGCGTTCCGGCGAGCCGCTCATGCGGCGGACCGTGCTGGTCGCGAACACGTCGAACATGCCGGTCGCGGCCCGCGAGGCCTCGATCTATACCGGCATCACGATCGCCGAGTACTTCCGCGACATGGGCTATTCGGTCGCGCTCATGGCCGACTCGACCTCGCGCTGGGCAGAGGCGCTCCGGGAGATGTCGGGCCGACTCGAGGAAATGCCCGGCGAGGAGGGCTATCCGGCCTATCTCCCGGCGCGCGCTGCGCAGTTCTACGAGCGCGCGGGCCGCGTCGTCTGCATCGGCACCGAGAGACGCGTCGGAGCACTCTCGGCGGTCGGCGCCGTGTCGCCGCCGGGCGGCGACCTCTCGGATCCGGTCGTCCAGGCGACGCTCAAGGTCGTCAAGGTGTTCTGGTCGCTCGAGGATTGGCTCGCGTACGAGCGGCACTTCCCGGCGATCAACTGGCTGACGAGCTACTCGCTCTACCACGAGAGCCTTCGGGAGTACTTCCGCACCGAGGTCTCCGAGGACTGGGAGACGATGCGCCAGGACGCGATGCGGCTCCTCCAGGAGGAGGCGGAATTGAAGGAGATCGCGCGCCTGGTCGGCGTCGACGCTCTTTCGAACCGCGACCGCCTCCTGCTCGGGACGGCGAAGGCGCTCCGCGAGGACTTCCTTCACCAGAACGCGTTCGATTCCGTCGACACCTACACGTCGTTCCCGAAGCAGTACAAGATGCTTCGGAACATCATGACCTTCAATCGCCTGTCGCAGGAGGCGATAGCTCAGGGTGTGGAGGCCGAGGAGCTTCTCGATCTCGACGTGAACGAGCAGATCTCCCGCTCGCGCTACATCCCGGAGTCCGAGCTGGACGAGCTCGACGCCGTGCTTGCGCACGTGGAGAGCGGGATCCGTGGACTGATCGACTCGAAGGTCGGAACCGAGGAGGTCGCCGCGTAGGCGAGACGTCGCTCGGGCACGCGGTCTTCTTCCCACGGGGCCGACAAGTCAGAAACGGGAGCGCAGGATGGTAAAAGAATACAGGACCGTTCAGGAGATCGCCGGGCCGCTCCTGCTTGTCGGGGGCGTATCCGGAGTCAAGTACGAGGAGTTGGCCGAGGTTGAGCTGCCGACCGGCGAGGTGAGGAGGGGGAGGGTCCTCGAGGTCAACGAGGACACGGCTCTCGTGCAGCTTTTCGAGGGAGCCACCGGTGTCAGCGTCGACAGTGCGAAGGTCCGATTCCTCGGGCGGGGCCTCGAGCTCGGACTCTCGCGCGACATGCTCGGTCGGGTCTTCGACGGCCTCGGGCGGCCGAAGGACGGCGGCCCGCAGATCATCCCGGAGAAGAAGGTGGATGTCGCCGGCGCGCCGATCAACCCGACGGCAAGGGACTACCCGAACGAGTTCATTCAGACCGGCATCTCGACGATCGACGGGTTGAACACGCTCGTCCGCGGTCAGAAGCTGCCGATCTTCAGCGGGTTCGGTCTGCCGCACGCGGAGCTTGGAGCGCAGATCGCGCGGCAGGCGACGGTGCTCGGCGCCGAGGAGGAGTTCGCCGTCGTGTTCGCGGCGATGGGCATCACGTTCGAGGAGGCCGACTACTTCATCTCCGACTTCCGCCGGACGGGCGCCATCGAGCGCGCCGTGCTCTACGTCAACCTGGCGAACGATCCGGCCATCGAGCGGATCGCGACGCCGCGGATGGCGCTGACGGCGGCCGAGTACCTGGCCTTTGATCTCGAGATGCACGTGCTCGTCATTCTGACCGACATGACGAACTACTGCGAAGCGCTCCGCGAGATCTCGGCGGCGCGCAAGGAGGTTCCCGGTAGGCGCGGCTACCCCGGTTACCTCTATACGGATCTCTCGACGCTCTACGAGCGGGCCGGGCGCATCAAGGGCAAGAAGGGCTCGATCACGCAGATCCCGGTCGTCTCGATGCCGGACGACGACAAAACGCACCCGATCCCGGATCTGACGGGCTACATCACAGAGGGCCAGCTCATACTCGACCGCGGGCTGCACAGGAAGAACATCTATCCGCCGATCAACGTGCTGCCGTCGCTGTCGCGGCTCCGGGACAAGGGCATCGGCGAGGGCCGGACGCGCGAGGATCACGCGAACCTCGCGAACCAGCTCTTCGCGGCGTATGCGCGCGGCAAGGAGGCCCAGGAACTCGCCGTCATCCTCGGTGAGGCGGCCCTCTCGCCCGAGGATAGGGCATTCTTCAAGTTCGCCGAGATCTTCGAGAGCCGATACGTCCAGCAGGGGCAGGACGAGAACCGGACGATCGAAGAGACCCTGACGCTCGGATGGGAGCTGCTGGAGATTCTCCCGAAGTCGGAGCTCAAGAGGGTCAAGCCGGAACAGATCGAGAAGTACATGAGGAAGACTGAGGCGGCGACCGCCTAGGGACCCGCCGGGCGACGGGAACGCGCCGACCGCCCGGTCGACCGCCTCCAGGGGGAGCCAAAGCACATGCGGCTTCGCGCCAACCCGAACCGAATGCAGCTCCTGAGGCTCAAGCGCCGCCTCGTCTTGGCGAAGCGCGGCCACAAGCTGCTGAAGGACAAGCAGGAGGAACTGATGCGCCGGTTCCTCGGTATGGTCCATGAAGCGCGTGATCTCCGCGAGGCCGTCGAGAGGGAACTTGAGGCCGCGTACGGCACATTCGTGTCGGCGCGTCTCGAGATGGACGGTGCGGCGATGGAGTCCGCGCTGGCGTTCTCGCGTCGCCTGGTCGTGTTGAAGGCCGACCGCGAGCAGGTGATGAACCTCAGGGTTCCGAAGTTTGCCGTCGAGTTTCCCGAGCACGGGGAACTCGGCTACGGCTATCTGGAGACGTCCGGCGAGCTGGACCGCGCGCTCCGGCAGTACGCGGAAGTCATGCCGAAGCTGATGCGCCTGGCGGAGGTCGAGAAGGCCGTCCAGCTTCTGGCGGCCGAGCTGGAGAAGACCCGTCGTCGGGTGAACGCCCTCGAGCACATCCTCGTTCCGAATCTCGAGGAGACGATCCGGTTCATTGCGGACCGGCTCGGGGAGTTCGAGCGCGAGACGGCCACCCGCCTCATGAAGATCAAGGACATCGTTCGCGAGCACTAGGTCGGAACGGATTTGCAAGAGACTCCGCAAAGCGAAGGCCCGCCCCCACGAGAGGGGCGGGCCTTCCGGTTCTTGCGCGCTTGCAGGTCCTTCGGGGACCGGAGATCGAGAGAGGCCTACCAGTAGACAGAGAGCATGAGAGCGGTCGTGCTGAAGCCCATCACGCTCGCGGAGAACTTGTCCGTGCAGCTTTCGGTCGTGATCTCCCGTAGGTCCTCGTACTCTCCCTCGCAACACTCGTAGTCGTCCGTCATCTCGCCCGACATGCTCGTGAACCCGAGACGATACTCGCCACCGAGCGTCATGCCGTCGACGAAGGCCCACTCGAACCCGAGGACTCCAGCGATGCCGAACGTGCTGATGGACGTCTCGCTCTTGAGCATCTGGCACCAATCGTAGTAGTAGCAGTCGTCCGGCATATCTTCCATGTGGCTAGGCTCTAAGGTCACCGTCGTCATCGAGAAGTTGCCGGCGATGCCGAGGTACGGCGAGATGGGCTCGTAAGGAACATCGATGTGCCTCTCGTACACGAGCTCGACGCCATAGCTCGAGAGGGACATCTCATTGTCCGTCCAGCCTTTGGCGTCGTTCTCGACGGTGGCCGAAGCCATGCTGAGGAGCAGGCCGCCGCGGATGGCCGTGTTGTCAGCGATGTAGTACCGCATGCCGAGACCACCGGTGAAGCCGGCGAGCATGTCGAGCATCTCTTCGTCGTCATCGTCTCGGTATTCTTCGTAGTAGTCATCTTCCGGCAGGAGGTTCACGAACATGCCGAGGTCCGCGCCCGGGTAAGTGCCGAGACCCAGGTGGTCGAACCCATGGAACGAGAAGACCATGGCCTTGTCGCCCTGTTCCGTGGGAACTGTCCCGGCGGCGGCGAGGCTGGCGGTCAGAATCAGAACGGCGATGATCGAAATGAATAGCTTCATCTCTAACTCCTCCACAGTCGGGTGACTGGCTCGGTCATGGCACCCGGCCCTTCTTCTCGGGTACCGGTCCGTTGAGCAACGATCTGCCCTAGCCTTCCTCCTTTCGTTTTGGTCCCACCGAGCGCAGCTGCGGCGCTGGCAGACGCAAACCTGTAGGTACAAGAGTAATGGTTCTACACAGCCGGAAAAGTCCCCCAGCTCAGACCGCCGCCAACTGTACCAGACTCGACAATTCTGCCAAGCGAAAAATGCAGATAACTCATTCTTGACATGTGTCGCACACTTTGAGGTGGCGGACTCACAGCGGCTGTGGCTCGGATCACTTGGAGATGCACCACATAGACAACTCAGCACTTGACGCATAGTAAATACCGTGATACACGCGGCAAACACTTGCAGTGAAGGTGGGTGCGCCATGCTCGGGAGTCGGCACCATCACGCGGGAGGTGTGCGATACGATACCGGGGCGTTGGGTGGGTCACGATCTGCCTGTCGGTTTGTGCGTTGGCGCTCGGTCCTGTTGCGGGACTCGCGGGTGAGTTGCGCATCGGGGGGCTGGTGGGAACGGGCCTCTACGGTCACGAGGACGTCAACGATGTTATCGCTGACATGAGCAGGATGGTTCGCGAGAACGTCGGTGAGATGGGGCTCGATGACTGGAGCTTCAGCGACGACGAAATCACCGGAGGATCCCTCTTCGGCGGGAGCGTCGAGTATCTGCCGAACCCGAGCATCTGCATCGGGGTGGAGTTCATGCCGCTGTCGAGTGAGGGCGGATGGGATTTCCGAGGGGAGTACTCGGACCCGTACGAGTACTGGTTCGAACGCGACAACGTGGACCTCGAGGCCACAGGGAGCCTACTCTCCACCTACTTGCTGTACAGAAGGCCCTTGGGCGACGGTCCAGTCGCTCTGAGAGTCGGTGGGGGTGTGGACTACGTGGCCGGGGCGAAGCTGGGATATGACTGCGATATGTATGTGGAGTACTGGTATGACTACGAGTGGGTGAGCGACGTAGCGGGTGGACGAGACGAAATCGAAATGGAGGGCCGCGCGACCTTTGAGGCCTCGGGCTCGGGTT
>Ga0272444_10004308_pt1 | contig 12586 bp, 10 predicted proteins | sample SSMForm13_FD_201033 | JGI IMG/M metagenome (GOLD analysis project Ga0272444, IMG submission 201033) | Marine sediment archaeal communities from Little Sippewissett salt marsh, Falmouth, MA, United States - SSM-Form-13 | ecosystem: Environmental > Aquatic > Marine > Wetlands > Sediment ...
GCCGAAGTCGTCGGCAGCCGGGTCCACCTGGCCGACCGCGACATCCGCATCACCCTTTCCAAAACCTGGCGCGCCATGGGGCTGTGGGGGAAGGTGAAACTGCTGTTTCAACTACTGTTGTCCATGGGAGAGGTCGACGAGATATCGGAAGCAGACATCGAAAAAATGAAGCAGGAAGACGTGCTCGAATCCCTGCTGGCCGAAATCGGCCAGTCCCAGCCGATCCTGAGGCGGATCCTGATCGACGAGCGTGATCAATACCTGACCCATAAAATCCGAACGGCTCCCGGCGAAAAAATTGTGGCGGTCGTCGGGGCGGGCCACGTGCCGGGCATCAAAAAAAACTGGCAGGCCGATATCGACCCGGCGGCTTTAGAAACCCTCCCCCCCAAAGGCACACTCGGACGGCTGTTCAAATGGGTGATCCCCGCCGCCATCCTGGCCCTCTTGGTGGGCGGGTTTTTCTATGGCGGCGCCAAGGCCGGCACGGACATGCTGGCGTGGTGGGTGGCGGCCAACGGCCTGCTGGCCGGTCTGGGGGCGCTGCTGGCCCTGGCCCACCCGTTGACCATCCTCTCTTCCATCTTGGCGGCACCCCTTACATCGCTGAATCCCATGGTGGCCGCCGGATGGGTATCGGGGCTGGTGGAGGCCTTTTCACGAAAACCCAGGGTCAGAGATTTCGAAAAGTTACAAGAAGATATTCATACCATTCGCGGGTTTTGGCGCAACAATGTAACCCGCATCCTGCTGGTGGTGGTCTTTACCAATCTGGGCAGTTCCATCGGTACCTTCGTAGCCATTCCCCTGATGGTCAAGGCGCTGTCCTAAGTGCCCGGCCGGTCCAGCTCGAATATTTCATGAAATCTTTTCTGCCGGTTATATAACCTCCACCATATCGATGTATTGTCCAGCATTTGAAGATTCCCCGCGGCAAACCGCGGAGAATGGGCTCGCAGGCCGGTTCAATCGATGGCCACCACCGTCCGCACATAGGTTTTGCCCCCCTCCAGGCGGTGGGACCGCCGTACGGTTCTGAGGCGATTTTGGGCGAACATCCGAATGCACTCGGGATACAGTTGCCACTCGAGGGCCAGGCCCCGCTTCTTGATGCTGTCGATCGTATCGCCGTCACGAATCTCAAAAGACCTCTGGCCGATGATCGGCCCCGAATCTTCCCCGTAATCGATGAAATGGACCGTACAGCCGCCGACTTTGCATCCGTATCGAAAGGTATCGCCATAACCGTCAACCCCCGGAAAAGCGGGCAGCAGCGCCGGATGGATGTTCATGATGCGCGGCCGGCCGGGGTCGGTATTGACCCGGTCGATGAAATAGGGGGTCAAATTGCGCATGAAGCCCGCCAGGACCAAAAGATCAAAGGGATAGGCGGCCATCTCTTCGATCAGGCGGGATTCGGCCATGGCCCGGGTCTTGAGAAAGGCGTCGACCCTTGCGCCGTCGGCGGTCTGGATGAGAGTTTGCTTGGCCTTTAGATCCTCCGGATCGAAGTCGGCCGGCAAAGCCGCCCGCTCCGGATCGGCTTTGTACCCCCGGATGATCGCACCATAATCGACCACGAAGGTCGGGATGCCGTGTTTGGCTGCCCGCTCGAGTCCGCCGGCATCGGGGTTGTCCGTTCCGACGAACAGCATTTTGCCTTCGATACGACCGTTCTCACAGCCGTCTATGATGGCCTGCAGGTTGGTCCCCCCGCCGGATATCAGGGCGCCGATACGCGTTTGGTGAGCCATACCCCTCCCCTTTCTCTGTAGGTTTGCGGTGATGATCGCTTCAGACCGACAGGTACCAGAACCGCCGGGGCCTGTCAATTGCCGGGCAAGGTTGACAAGGCACCATCACAATATTATATTGGCGGCGTGGTTTAATTCAACGAGAAAGGATATTCCATCATGGCGGAAAGCGTTTTTGAAATTGACGACAGCAGCTTTGAAAACGACATCCTGCAAGCGGACAAACCGGCTTTGGTCGATTTCTGGGCCCCCTGGTGCGGCCCCTGCCGGGCGATCGAACCGGTGGTCGAAGAACTGGCCGAGGCATTCGGAGATAAGATCAAATTTGCCAGATGCAATGTCGACGACAATCCTGTGACCCCGGGCAAGTATGGCATTCGCGCCATCCCGACCCTCATGGTGTTCAAAGACGGCGCCGTCGTCGAACAGATCACCGGCATCGTGGCCAAGGCCAAACTCGAAGAGGCCCTCAACAAGGCTTTATAGGTCTCGAATGATCGACGATGGACGGCATTTTATCAACGGCGGGGATTCGAAAGAGAATCACCGCCGCTCTTTATGACCTTCAACGGATACGGCGTTTCGGTTAATTCCATGACCCTCAACAAATACAGCGACACCCGGTGGCCGCTTTTCGTTATCGTCCTGGCGGCCCTGAGCCTGTGCGCCGGATGCGCCTTCTTCGGATCCAGGGAGGAAAAGTCTGCTCAGGAACTGGCCGCCGACGGCATGGAGGCCTTCTCCGAGGGCAAGTATCGCGATGCCATCGAATCCTTCGAGCAGTTGAGGGACTGGTATCCTTTCAGCAAGTTCGCCATCTTGGCCGAACTCAAGCTTGCCGATGGGCATTACCATTTGGAGGAATACGAAGAGGCGATTTTCGCCTACGAAGAATTCGAAAACCTTCATCCACGCAACGAAGCCACACCCTACGTGGTCTATCAGATCGGACGCTGCTACTTCGACCAAATCGATACCATCGACCGCGATCAGACCACGGCCCGCAAGGCCCTGGAAACCTTCCGGCGGCAGCTCAAACAGTTTCCCGGCAGCACATACGCCAGCCAGAGCCGGGAACACATCAAACAGTGCCTCCGAAGCCTGGCCGGCCATGATTTTTATGTCGGCATGTTCTACTACAGGGCCAAACGCTATCCGGCCGCCCTGAGCCGCTTCAAGACCATCGTGACCCGCTATCCCGATGTCGGCTTGCACCATGAGGCGCTGGCCTATATCGCCCGCTGCGAGGCCCTCATCGAAAAAACATCGTCGAAAAAATAGTCGAAAAGTCTTTACAAGCTTGAATCAAAAAGCTATATAGATTGCTTCTAAATTCGGGCTTAAGGCATTGCTGCCTGCCTCCGGGCTGTCAAATGGCACCCTGAATTTAAAAATCCCAGGCATTCAAGATGGACCATTAGCCTATTTGCGGGTGAGGAGTTTAGATCATGTCCAAGGTATGTGAAATCTGCGGGAAAAAGCCGCTCAAAGGTCATAACGTCAGTCACGCCCACAACGTCAGCAATCGCCGCTTCAATCCGAATCTGCAGCGGGTGCGCGCGCTGCGCAACGGCACGATCAAGAAAATCACGGTCTGCACCAATTGCATCAAGTCCGGAAAAGTGGTCAAAGCCCCCTGAGCGCCCCTATGCGATCCTTTCGGCCAATTGAACGTGTTTAATCTTTTTGATGGCCGCCAGGACCTTTTCCAAATGGGCGGTCCCCTCCACGGCCAAGGTGAAATAACTGTCCACGGTTTTGTTGTCCCGGGTCTGCGTGTTGACGCTGAGGATATTGGCGTTGTTTTTGCTGATATTGGCCGCCAGGTCCGCAAGCAATCCGACCCGGTCATATGACTGCACCCGGACCTTGACCGGGTAAGTGTCGCTGATCTGCTGGTGCCATTCGACCTCGATCTGACGTTCGGGCGACATCTTCAGTGCATTGATGCAGTTTTTCCGGTGCACGGTCACGCCGTATCCCTTGGTAATATAACCGATGATCGGGTCCCCGGGCACCGGCTGGCAGCATTTGCCGAATTTGATCAGGATGTCGTCGAGCCCTTGAACCACGACACCGTCCGTCGTTTTTTTTCTGCGTACCCGTCCGATCAGTTTGGTAAACAGGGATTCGTGGTCCGCTTCGGGCTGGACCCGGGGTGTGATCCGTCCGATGATCTGCAGCGGGGTAATTTTTCCGTATCCGACGCTGGCAATCAGGTCGTCGACCGTTTTAAATCCGAAATGCTCCACCGCCTTTTGCATGTTTTCCGATTTGACTTCGGTGTTGAAGTTAAGCCGGTGCTTGCGAAACGCTTTCTCGCACATTTCCCGCCCCAAAGAAAGACTGCGCTCCTTTTCCTGAATTTTGATCCACTGCCGAATCCTTGAGCGGGCCTTGACCGTTTTGACAAAATTGAGCCAATCCTTGCTGGGGTGATGCCCTTTGCTGGTAACGATCTCGACGATGTCGCCGGTGCGCAGCTCATATTTCAAAGGCACCATGCGCCCGTTGACTTTGGCGCCGGTGCACTGGTTGCCGATTTCGGTATGGATCAGGTAGGCGAAATCGACGGCCGTCGCCCCCTTGGGAAGGGATTTGATTTCACCCTGGGGGGTAAAGACATAAGCTTCATCCGGAAACAGATCGATGCGTACGTTTTCCAGGAATTCGTCCGGATCACGGAAATTGGCCTGATTTTCCACCAGATTCTGTATCCAGGCAAAATGTTTGCTGATCTGTCCGTCGACCTGCCGGCCCTCCTTGTAGCTCCAATGGGCGGCAATGCCGGATTTGGCCACACGGTCCATATCCCAGGTGCGAATCTGTATTTCCACCCGCTCTCCATAGGGCCCGATGACGGTCGTGTGCAGAGACTGGTACATGTTGCTTTTGGGAACGCCGATGTAATCCTTGAATTTCTTGGCGATCGGACGCCAGAGGGAGTGGACCACCCCCAGGGCTTCATAGCAATTGGTGATGGTGTCCAAAATGATCCGGAAGGCAATGATGTCGTAAATCTCTTCGAAATCGAGGTTCTGGGTCTGCATCTTCTGATAGATGCTGTAGAAGTGCTTGTAGCGCCCGAGCACTTCGCACTTGAGATTGGCCCCCGCAATATTTTCTTTGATGATGGTTTTGACGGTTTCGATGTAGTTTTCACGCTGCTGGCGGTCGGCGCTGGCCAGACGGTTGATGCGATCCCATTCTTCCGGATGGGCATACATGAAAGAGGTATCTTCCAATTCGTTCTTGATCCAGTAAATGCCCAGGCGGGCGGCCAGGGGAGCATAAATATCTAGCGTTTCACGGGCAATCTTTCTGCGCTTGCCGCTCTTGTGAAACTGAAGGGTGCGCATATTGTGCAGCCGATCGGCCAGTTTGATCAGAATGACCCGGATGTCGTCGGCCATGGCCAGGATCATCTTGCGGATGCTCTCGGCCTGGCGCTCCTCGGAGCTGTGAAACGGCAGGGTACTCAACTTGGTGACCCCCGAGACGATATGGGCCACCTCATCGCCGAATATTTCCAGGATCTCCTCGGTGGTGGCGTGGGTATCTTCGACCACGTCGTGCAGCAGGCCGGCAGCCACGCTGACCGGATCGAGCTTCATGTCGGCCAGGATGCCGGCCACCTCCAGCGGGTGGGACAGATAGGGTTCACCGGACAGACGAACCTGTCCGTCATGCACCCTGGCGGAATAGATGTAGGCCCGCTCGACCAAATCCAGGTCCGCTTCCGGATAGTATTGCGTAATTTTATCGATGATGTCGGTGATGCGTATCATCGCCTGTCCAACGGGTTAAATTCCCGCACCGCAAAAAAAAGATGGCATCAATAGCTTTTGGCAAAGACAACCCGTTTTTGGCTGGCACCACCGCAGCAAATGCAACGGCCGTTTTCGGCCTGGCCGTCAAAGGGGATGGTTCGGATGGTCACGCTCAGGTCTTGCTTGATTTTGGATTCGCAGGCCTGCCCGCCGCACCAGTGGGCCAGGGCGAATCCGCCGTGAATCTCCGGTTTCTCATCTTTTGAGGGGGTAAAAAAGTCGTAAAATGGACCGCGATCGTCGATGGCAACCGTGTGATCGGTTGTAAAGGCCGAGGCCCGCTCGAACAGGGCCGCCTGAATGTCATCCAGCAGCCGGGCGATGGTCGCGACAAATTGATCCCGCCCAATCGCTTCCTTGGCCCTATGATCCCGATCCCTTCGCCCGACATAGACCGAATGCTTGGCAATGTCCCGCGGCCCGATCTCCACCCGCAGGGGAATCCCCTTCTTGATCCAGTCCCAATTGCGGGCTCCGCCGCTGTCGCGGTCGTCGACCTCCACCTTGACGGTGCCGCTGCCGTAAGGCTGCTCGCCGAGTTCCCGGGCCAATTGATCGACAAAGGCCATCACCGTCGACCGATCGTCCGGTTTGCGGGCGATGGGCAGCAGAACCACATGGGCAGGCGCGATGCGGGGCGGGCAAACGATGCCGTCATCATCTCCGTGGGTCATGATCAGGCCCCCGATCAGGCGGGTCGAGGATCCCCAGGACGTGGTCCAGGCATACTCTTCCTGTTCCGCCGCCGATTGAAATTTTATGTCGGAGGCCCGGGCAAAATTCTGTCCCAAAAAGTGAGACGTCCCCGCCTGAAGCGCCTTGCGGTCCTGCATCATGGCCTCGATGCAAAGGGTGTCCACCGCCCCGGGAAATCTTTCGGCCGCCGATTTGCGGCCTCTGATGACCGGCATGGCCAAGTAATGCTCCGCCAGTCGGGCATACACCTCCAGCATCATGTGGGTTCGTTCGACGGCTTCGGCTTCGTTGGCATGAACCGTATGGCCCTCCTGCCACAAAAATTCACTGGTCCTCAAGAAAATCCGGGTCCGCATCTCCCAGCGGACCACATTTGCCCATTGGTTGATCAGGACCGGCAGATCCCTGTAGCTGCCGACCCATTTGGAAAAAGAATCTCCGATGATGGTCTCCGATGTCGGCCGCACCACCAGCGGTTCCTCCAGCCGCCCCTCCGGCACCAGGGTGCCCTGGGGACCCTTTTCGAGCCGGTGATGGGTGACGACCGCACATTCCTTGGCGAATCCCTCCACGTGCGCGGCTTCTTTTTCTAAGAATGAAAGGGGGATAAAGAGTGGGAAATAGGCATTTTTAACACCCGTGGCCTTGAACATATCATCGAGTTCGCGCATGATATTCTCCCATAGGGCATATCCCCAGGGTTTGATCACCATGCAGCCCCTCACGGCCGATCGCTCCGCCAGATCGGAGGCTTTCACCACCTGCTGGTACCACTCCGGATAGTCTTCCTGGCGTGTGGGGGTTATCGCTGTTTTGACCTTATCAGACATCATTGCTTCTCCATCGTCACTGAACGCTTGTGGTATTGTTGTTCGCATTGGTCCACTTCCTGCAGCAGCACGTCGACCAAGCGCTCCTGGGGGACTTTTTTGACCACCCGGCCCTTTTTGAACAGAATGCCGCTGCCGTCCCCGCCGGCAATGCCGATATCGGCCTCACGGGCCTCTCCCGGGCCGTTGACGATGCACCCCATGACCGCCAGCTTGAGGGGGGCCTGTTTGGTCAACAGGGCCTGTTCGACCTGCGCCACGATTCCGAACAAATCGATCTTGCAGCGCCCGCAGGTGGGGCACGAAATCAGTTCGGGACCGTGTTGGCGCAAGCCGAGGGCTCTGAGAATTTCATACCCCACCCGCACCTCTTCCACCGGATCACGGGTCAGGGAAACCCGGATCGTATCGCCGATTCCCTCCGCCAGCAGCATTCCGATGCCCAAGGCGGATTTGACGATACCGGGATAAAGCCCCCCCGCTTCGGTCACTCCCACATGCAGGGGAATGTCGCTGCGGGCCGCAAACAGCCGATAAGCCTCGATTGTACGCGGCACATCGGAGGCCTTGATCGACACCTTCATGTCGCGAAAATCAAAAGATGACAGCAGGTCGATGTGACCCATGGCGCTTGCCACCATGGCTGCGGCCGAGGCGCCTCCGTATTGCCGCAGCAGGTCCTTTTCCAGAGAACCCGCATTGACACCGATACGAATGGAAATTCCCCGATCCCTGGCCGCGCGGATCACCTCTTGCACCTTGCGGGCGCTGCCGATATTGCCCGGATTGATTCTCAAACCGTCGGCACCCTGCCTGGCCGCTTCGATGGCCAGACGGTAATCGAAATGAATGTCGGCAATCAGCGGAATGTCAATCTGCCGCTTGATTGGAGCAACGGCCGCAGCGGCTTCCATGGTGGGCACCGCCACCCTCACGATTTCGCATCCGGCAGCCGCCAGCCGCTTGACCTGGGCCACGGTTGATCGAACATCTTCGGTAAATGTATTGGTCATGGATTGGACCCTGATGGGCGCACCGGCGCCCACTGTCACGGGACCGACCATGATGCGTCGGGTTTTCCTGCGTTCCCTGATCAGCGTCATAACGATGATTCCCCAGAGGTCCTCGCCGGGATCCGGGCCTCCTCAAACTTATGAATTTCAAACCGTTTTCGTTTTTTTTCATACTTCAATTTCATGGGAAAAACAATAAGGTTCGACGCGGACGGTCAATGATTCCGTCATCTGCGGGGGGCCGGGGAAGTTACGGTTGGGTGGCAATCGGACCGTATGATTTGAAATTCGCTCCGCGACGTATTATGTTTGGCACTGTATGAAGCACCGGAAGGGTTGGCAGCCCGCGGCGGTCGGGCCGGCGGCCTTAAACTCGAAGCGACGGTGACGTCATCGGGCGCCGTGATCTGTCAAGCAGGGTGTGCTGATCTCGGAAAACCGGCGGCGCCTTCGGTTCGAGACGAAACCCAAGAGGACAGGACCCCTTGAACAGATTCGGCGCCACCATGGACATGTCCCGCAAACATCTGATCCGCTGCATGCTGGTCGTCATGCTGATGATTGCCGCAGGCGGGCTGGCCAAGGGCTGCCGTCACACCGAGCGGACGCCCGACTTCGTCAGTCTGGACGACATATTGCAGTCGGGTGAAATTACCTTCATTACGCGCAACAATGCCCATTGTTACTACCTTTACCGGGGCCAGGCGATGGGCTTCGAAAATGATCTGGCCAAAGCCTTTGCCGACTTCCTGGGGGTCAGGCTCAAGATCAAGGTGGCCGAGCGCTGGGACGACATGATTCCCTCGCTGCTCAGGGGAGACGGCTCGGTTATCGCGGCCAGCCTGACGATCACTGAAAATCGACGACGCCGGGTCGCTTTCTCCGACGGTTATATGCCCATCCAGCAGCATATCATCGTCAATCGCGGCAATCTGGACATCCATCGCGCCGAAGACCTTGCCGGCAAAACCATCAACGTGCGCCGGGGCACCTCCTACCATGATCGCCTTTTGGCCCTGCAGGAGCAGGGGATCGATGTGACCATCCGACTGCACGACGATTTGCCCACCGAAGAGATGATTCGCCAGGTAGCCGAAAAACAGATCGATATCACCATCGCCGACAGCAACATCGCCCTGCTCAATCGCCGCTACTATCCCCAGACAATCGTCGCCGGTCCCATCAGCGACAAAGAATACCTGGGCTGGGCCGTCAATCCCCGGGCCACGCAATTGCTCGATCGGATCAACACCTTCCTGCGCAGCGTCAAGGCCAACGGCAACTTTTCCAGGATCTACAACCGTTATTACCGAAATGTCGACATCTTCGATTTCGTCGATCTGAGGGCCTATCATCGTAGACTCCAAAGCCGTCTGCCGCAATATACCCGGATCATCAAAGAGGCCGCCGAAAAACACGGATTCGATTGGCGCCTGATCGCAGCTCAGATTTACCAGGAATCCCATTTCGATCCCGCCGCCCGCAGTTGGGCGGACGCATACGGGCTCATGCAGTTGTCTCCCAAGACGGCTGAAAGCTTGGGGGTGACGCGTCTGCTGGATCCGGCCCAAAACATAAGGGCCGGCGTTCGGCACCTCAAAGAGCTGTATGACCACTTCGACCGGGCCTACGGACTGGACCGCCTGCTGATCTCCCTGGCAGCCTATAATATTGGCCTGGGCCATATCTGGGATGCCCGCAACCTGGCCCGCAGATTGAATCTTGATCCCAACCGGTGGCACTCTTTAACCGAAACGCTTCCGATGTTAAGATATCATAAATATTATAAAAATTCGAAGTACGGATACTGTCGAGGCACCGAACCGGTCGCCTACGTCAAGAAGATTTTGATCTATTACGACATCCTCAAGCACAAGGGCATCGAATACGCAGCGAGGACGGTGCCGCAAGGGCCGGGCGGCCGTTCCAAAACCTGGAACACGGCCGCAAAATGGTCGCTCAGCGCAGGAACGGATTGAATCGTCTCTCCTGGCCGATCGTCGTCTGGGGTCCGTGGCCGGTAAAAACCGTCACCGTGTCGTCCAGCACCAGCAACTTGGTTTTGATGCTGGTAATCAGGGTGTCGAAATCCCCGCCCGGAAAATCGGTGCGCCCGATCGATCCGGCAAACAGCGTGTCTCCGACGAATACCTTGTCGTCGTCCCGAAGTGACACTCCGCCTGGAGAGTGCCCGGGGGTATGCAGCACCTTCAGTTCGATCTCTCCGAAGGCGATGGCATCACCCTCTTCGATCAGGCGGTCGGGGGGCGGCGAATCCTCCACCCCGAGGCCGAAGGCGCTGGCCGTACTGCCCAGGCTCTGCAGCATGGGGGCATCCAGCCGATGGATCAGGATATCCGCCCCGCTGGCCTGCTTCAGTTTTAGATTGGCGCCCACGTGATCGAAATGCCCGTGGGTATTGATGATGGTCGTCAGCCGGAGCTTTTGATCGGCCAGGGCCATCAATATGCGATCGCTGTCATCACCGGGATCGATGACGGCGGCCTCACGGCTCCGCTCACACCCCAGAATAAAGCAATTGGCCATCAAAGGTCCTACCACGAGTGGTTTTAATATCAATGCATCCTCCATAATTTCGGGTGGTTGACTGAACGCCCCGGCCCTATCGGCCCGATTGGCCAACAGCGGCACCGGTGTGTTCTACGGTACCTGGGAGGGGGTGTTTGTCGCGCTCGATTTGGCGCTGCCGGCAAACGGCTGCGCCAAAAATCAAACGCCCCGGGCGGTTCGGGGCCTCGGACCCCGACCGCGCCCGGAGCGCTGACGTTGCGCATTATCCCAAATCGTCGAACCTGTCTATCCACAAAGCCCCGGCAACCCTCCAAAGGGGGCCGAAGGGTAACGGTCCGCAAGCCGGCCGCATCACCTCACGCGGACTTTATGGATAACCGGATTGCCTTAAAATTCGCGATATGCCATCGGTGAAGCGCCTTGTCGTGGCGCTGAACCAATCCATCAGTGCTAATGCCCCTGCCCTTCGTCGGCGGCATTGCGCCGGGCCTGGGCAATCAGATCCACCAGGCTGCTGATTTTCGCCTTCGGCCGGGCATTCGACAACCGGGCGAAGTCTTCCGACGGCATGTTGCCCTGCAGAAAGGCCACCACATCGAAACGCTCCCACCAGCAGTCGAACACTTTCCAGCAGGGCAATCCGCCCTCGCCCGTGGTGCGGCAATAATGAAAGGACACCGCTCCGCCCAGGCGCGGGCAGCGACGTTCCAGACGGTCTTTGCTATCATCCATGGTTGACACCCGCGGGCCGGACTAGCGGCTCGTCAAGATCTGGGGTTTGGGGTACTCCGCGAATACCTTTTCGGCTTCGGCAATTTCATCGTCGCTGAGGGCATAGTTCTGGAGTTGGCCCGCAAAATATTTATCGTAAGAGCCGAGGTCGATCAACCCATGGCCGCTCCAATTGAACAGGATGACCCGCTCTTTGCCCTCCTGCTTGGCCTTGAGGGCTTCATCGACCACTTGGGCCAGGGCATGGTTGGTCTCCGGCGCCGGAATGAATCCCTCCGACCGCGCAAAGGCCACCCCGGCCTCGAAGGCCGCCATCTGGGTCACGGCTTTAGGTTCGAGAATCCCTTCGACCACCAGTTGGCTGACGGTCGGCGCCATGCCGTGATAGCGCAGGCCCCCGGCATGAAAGGGCGGCGGAACGAAGGCGTGCCCCAGACTGTGCATGGGCAGCAGAGGGGTGTATCGGGCCGTATCCCCGTGATCGTAAGCAAACGGCGCCCTGGTCATGGTCGGACAGGCCATGGGTTCGACGGGATAGATGGCCACCTCTCGGCCGTTCAATTTGTCCAAAACAAACGGAAAAGCGAGTCCCGCGAAATTACTGCCGCCCCCGGCGCAGCCGATGATCACGTCAGGGTATTCGCCTATTTTGTCGAGCTGTTTCTTGGCCTCCAAGCCGATCACGGTCTGGTGCATCATGACATGGTTCAAGACACTGCCTAATGAATAGCGCGTTTTTCCCGATTGATCGCTGACCGCAGCCTCGATCGCTTCACTGATAGCGATTCCGAGGCTGCCCGGTGTATCCGGATTTTGCTCCAAAACGTCACGGCCGGCCTTGGTTTCCGTGCTCGGGCTGGCCACGCACTTCCCCCCCCATGCTTCCATCATGGACTTGCGGTAGGGTTTCTGGTCAAAGCTGACCCGCACCATGTAGACCTTGCACTCCACCCCGAACTGGGCGCAGGCAAAGGCCAGGGCGCTGCCCCATTGCCCGGCACCGGTTTCGGTGGTCATCTTTTCGATACCGAAAATCTTGTTGTAGTAGGCCTGGGGAACTGCGGTGTTGGGCTTGTGGCTTCCGGGAGGGCTGACGCCTTCATTTTTGAAATAGATCCTCGCCGGAGTGTCGAGAGCCTTTTCGAGGGCAAGAGCCCGCACCAGGGGCGACGGCCGCCAGAGGGCATAGACTCTCAGAA
>Ga0272444_10004309_pt1 | contig 12585 bp, 5 predicted proteins | sample SSMForm13_FD_201033 | JGI IMG/M metagenome (GOLD analysis project Ga0272444, IMG submission 201033) | Marine sediment archaeal communities from Little Sippewissett salt marsh, Falmouth, MA, United States - SSM-Form-13 | ecosystem: Environmental > Aquatic > Marine > Wetlands > Sediment ...
GAGGTTTTCTCTTAAAAATTTTGCGTCAAGCATAATGAGCTCAGTCCAGAGTCGAAAGTCCAGAGTCCAGAGAAACCAGGTACATGCATTACATTTTACGGGTCACGTCGGGCCATCAGGGCCATTCGGTAAGTGAAAGGATATAACATATAAAGGATAAATTTTAAGGGGTTATTTGGGGGAAGGGGAAATTGAGGATTGAGAATTGAGAATTGAGAAGATTTGTGCACCAGTGCACCAGAGCTCTTTCCGTTGGACCTTGGACGTTGGACATTGGACGTCACTTTTACCAGAACGGGCGTGAGACATCCGGGCACTTGCGCCAAAGCGCTGAAGGGCGACCTCACGCAAAGCCGCGAAGCTCGCAAAGGGAAACCAGAACAGGGGGTTAAACCCAAATCTTCGGTCTTCTTGGCGGTCTTTGCGTCTTAAGCGAGTGAAACGAGCGAGCGTGAGACACCCTGCTCTTGCTCCAAAGCGCCGCAAAGCCATCTCACGCAGGGCTCGCAGAGTGCGCAGAGAAAAAACAGTGCACGAGTGCACATGTGCACCAGTGCACAACTTTAAGTTTCCACTTTCCACCCCTCTCGACAAGCTCCGGGCCTCCGGCTTCCACTTATTACTGCTTCCCCTCGTTGGACATTGGACGTTCAACGTTGGACGTGTTTTTACCGAGCGTGCGTGAGGCATCCGGGTTCTTGCGCCAAAGCGCTGAAGGGCGACCTCACAACAGGAAATTGAAAATTGAAAATTAAGAATTGAGAATCAAAGGCCCTTGCCTTGGTGCTTTCAATTTCTCAATCCTCAATGCTCAATCCGAAATACGCACCGCACCTCTGTACTCTGAACTCTCAACCCTGAACTGCTTTTCTCTGGACTCTGGAGTATGAACCTTCCCTTTGCGTTCCTTTGCGAACCGTGCAGCCTCCCAGCGAGCTGCCTTGGCGTCCTTTGCGTTCAATGCTTTAAAGGCAAGTGCCTAAACGCAGAGGGCCGCGGGTGGAACATTAAACAATAAACGTTAAACTTGCTTTCCTTATACTATGTCCGGCCATCTTGCCAACCGAGGCATTCTCGTGCTAACTTACCGCAATGTTTAGGTTTTTTCTCTGCCTGTTCCTGGCGTGCTCCCTCCTCGCTCCGGCTCCTGTCCCCGCCGGGCCGGTTTCTTCCGTCCGTGTCGCCTTCCTTGGGGATTTTCTTCCGGCCGGCAGCGCCGATCCGGTCATTAAAAGCCGGGGATACGGCCACCTTTTTGCGGGCGTGAAGCACATCCTCGATTCCACGGACGCCGTGGTCCTGAACCTCGAGACGCCCATCTCCACGAGGGGTAAGGCCATCGAGGGAAAGACCTACACCTTCCGGGCGTCACCCCGGGCGGCAGGGGGCATGGCCGCGTCGGGGGTCAAGGCCGTCTGGCTGGCCAACAACCACATCCTTGATTTCGGAGTGGAGGCCCTCGATGACACCATCGGGCACCTCGAAAGGGCGGGCATCGCACACGCAGGCGCGGGCTGCGATGTGGCGGCGGCCGCCTGCCCCGCGGTCCTGGACTTTTCGGCGATGAAAGTGTCCCTCCTCTCCTTTTCCAACACCTTCCCCGACAGCTACTGGGCCCAAAAGAACCGGCCCGGGACCTTTTTCGGCGCACCGGGTCCGGTGGGAAGGGCTGTTCGACAGTCCGTGCTCGCGGGGGATGGCCCGGTTGTAACCTCCTTTCACTGGGGTGCCGAGCTCATGGCCGACCCGAAGGAATACCAGGAAGACCTCGCCCGCCTCGCCATCGACGCCGGTGCCGCCCTGGTCGTGGGACACCATCCCCACATCCCCCAGCGGATCGACCTTTACATGGGGGTTCCCATCCTCTACAGCCTGGGCAACTTCTCCTTCGGATCCTACAGCGGGAAGGTCCGGGAAGGGCTGCTGGTTGTCGCTCAGTTCGGGGAGGGGGGCCGGTGCGAAAGGCTGGAGGTCTACCCCATCAATGTCAACAATCACGAGGTGCAGTTCTCCCCGCGCCCCATCGGCGGTTCCGAAGGGCAGAGGGTTTTCAAGGTTCTGACGGAGGGGGTCGACCGGACTCAGGCCGAGATCCAATGGGACGGGGAAAAGGGCCTGATCATTCCGAAATAAGACGGGGTTTAACGGAAAAGACCGGGTCCAACGTCCAAAGTCCAACGGGGAAAGCGACGTCCAACGTCTAACGTCTAACGTCCAACGGGAAAAAATAAAGACAGTCCAGAGGCCAGAGTCCAGAGAAGTAACTGACCTGTCATCGCGAGCAGGTTTTTGTGCGAAGCGATCTCAGGGAAAGCAGGGGTCTAACGTTGATTGTTTAACGTTGCCTTCGCGGCCCTCTGCGGAAGCGCCCTGAGCGGGCACCCTTCGCGTCCCTCTGCGTTAAGGAAAAAAACGTTAAAAGTTTAACGTTGAACGTTGAACGAGGAAGGCGCCCGTGCACTTGTGCACAAATTTTCTCAATCCTCAATCCACAAAAAAAGGGGAGGCCAGGGCCTCCCCCTTTCGGATACCTTGTCCTGTTTTCCCTTAAGTGAAATTGCCCGAGGCGCCCGGGTCGGGCTCGAAGCTTCCGTCAATAAAATATCCGTATTCCTCGAAGCTTCCCTCGTTCATATAGAGATGGTAGGCGGTTTCGCCTTCGAGCTCATCGTAGGCGAAATCAACAAAAAACAGCGCGGTCCCCTCGTTTGCGGCATCATAGAACGTGATTGATCCATCCGTGATGGCGTCCACGGATTCCGACTCGACGACAAACCCCGAGAACCAGATCTTGCCCAGGTCGTAGTGGTAGAAGGCCCCGTTGTCGTTGTCCTCCGTTCCGGCGACCAGGATGGTTTCCTCACCCTCGCCGAAGAGGACCGTTACATTCGTGTCCTCCAGCTTGTAGGCCTTGCCCTCATACCCGACCGTCATGGAGAAGATGTCAAGGCTCACCCCGGTTTCGGGGAGGTATTCTATGTACCAGTCTCCCTCTCCGAGGGCCCAGGAGTAGCCGTCCTCGGAAAGCTCGATGTCCGTAAAGGTCATCTCGACCTCATACCAGAGGGGGAAGCCCGGGTCGTCGTCGAAATTGCCCTGGGAAAGAATGAAGGGGACATCATCGTTTGAGAATTCAAACAGGCCGTATGGAATGGTGACGGTGCCGGTAAGGGACGGGTCGTCCAGGTCGAAATTGAACTCGTCGAAAACGATCTCCCCGTCAAGCTCCACCTCGTCGATATACCAGGTGTCAGCCACGGCCGAGGTCGTGTTGTAAAGAGCCAGCGTCATGGTGCCGTTTATCTCAAGAGTTCCGCCGCCTTCAAAATCCGCTCCATAGTAAACAGCCTCATCCGGAACGGGGACGGTTACCACGGTCTCCCAATAACCGGGAATGGGGGCCATGGGACTCAGGGGCTCGCCGCCCAGCTCAACCTGGGAAAGGACGAAAACCTCCGCCAGGGGGAAACCGGCATCAATGACACCCATGCCGTATTCCGCCAGGGCCGCCGCCGTCGTGGAGTCGGCCGTCGCGGGATCGGTGCTTCCTTCGTATGTGGCGGGGTTGCCGCCGGAATCATCGCTGTCGCTGCCCCCGCAGGCCATGAGGGAAAAGGTGAACACGACAACTACCAGAACCAGGAACCAGCTTCTAAAAGCCCTTGACATGATCTCCTCCTTTTCAATCGTTGAAAGGCAACCGAAATTCACCCTTTTGTTTGTTATGGCAGGTTAATAGGAACCGCTAGTCGAGTCAAGAATTTTTATCGTTTTTATTAAAAGTATAGTTATTTTTAGCGTTTGTCTGCCAAGGATTTCCGGGATGCAGGCGGTTAAAATATCAGGTCCCCAGGGGGGAAGACCTCCTTGAATACCGCCCTTCGGAGAAACGGGACAATTCCCGATCCGGGCTGGATTGTTCAGGATCAGGGGGGTATGTTACGAAAGGGCCAGGATTTAAGGATTAAAAATTGGAGATTGAGAATTGAGAAGCAATATTGGGAACTGGGGATTTCAAATGCACAACGGGATGCCTTAAAATTCTCAATATTCAATTCTCAATTCGAAATTGTCTTCTTTTCTCTCTGGACTCTGGACTTTGGACTCTTCCTTTACTCCCAACACCTTCATAACCAACCTCGCCCGCCTCTGTGGAGGGAAAAACCTCCTGAAGGAGAAGTGGCTCATCGCGCCCAACCGGAGGGTGGGGAACCAGTGGGCCGAGCAGGTGGCGCGCTTGGGCCAGCCGGCGGTAAACCTCAGGGTGACGACTGTGAGAAGCCTGGTCATGGGGCTGTCCGGGACGTCCCCGGGCAGGCTCATCCTCGGTCACGGCCCTCAGATCCTCGTCTCCCGGGTTCTTTCGGACCTGCGCCGGGCCGAGCCCCGGTACTTCACGACCCTGGAACCCTTCCCCTCGTTGATCGCTGCGTTGACAAGGTCCTTGGAAGATCTCCGGACAGCGGGAATTACTTTAAAAGAGCTCAAGGACACGGGGACGCGGAGATACGGAGGCGCGGGGAATAAACCCTCATTCAAAATGGAGGAGCTGGCCGACCTTCTGGCCGGTTACGAGGAAGGGCTCAGGGATGCCGGCCTGGTCGATTACGGCGGGCTGCTGTCGGCTCTGGTTCAGAATTTGAGGGACGGTCAAAAGACCCTGCCGAAGGCGATTATGGTCCTCGCACCGGACAACCTGGAATACCGGGGCCTGGAAGGGGAACTGGCGGACCTCCTGGGCGTGGGCGTCGTCGCGGGCCTCGAGCCCTCGGTTGAGAACCTTCCCGGTGGTGAAGGGCTGACGGATCGCGGACGGCTTGCGTGGATGGAAGACCCGAGGAACGCACCGCCCCCGCTGGGGGACGGCTCCCTTGAGATCCTGGGCGCCGCGGGGGAGGTAAACGAGATCCGCCTGGTTTTGCGGAAATGCCTTGCGGGCGGTTGGCCATTAGACCGGGTGGAGATCCTGTACACGGACCGCGGAACCTACCTCCCCCTTCTGTTCGAACTCCTGGCGCGCCACTTCCCCTTTGAAAGCGGCGACCTGGACGAACTCCCGGCGACCTTCTCGGAGGGGATACCTTCAGTTTATTCCCGCCCGGGCAAGGCGCTTAAAAACTGGGCGGTCTGGGCCATGGAGGGGTACCCGGCGAAAACCCTCGCCGGCATGCTGGCGGAAGGGCTACTCGTTCTCGACGGGGAAGAGAGCCAGGCCTCACGCGCCGCCGCGGCCGATCTTCTCAGACGCCTGAGTCCCGGGGCCGGGCCGGGAGCGGCGGCCCAGGCCGTTCGCGCGGCTGTTGCGGACCTGAGGGAAAAGCCCGGGAAACGCTACGACGAAAACGGCGAGGAGGTTCACGGCCGGGGAACCGACGGCAATCTCCTGCGGTCCCTCGATGCCCTCCTTTCCCGGCTGGAAAAGTGCACCCCCCTTGAGCACCATGGTTTTACCGACATCCTGGAAGGGGCTCTCTGCTTTCTCGGGACTACCGTGCGCACGGCAGGGGAATTCGACGAATATGCCGCGAGGGCCCTTTCCCTGGATCTGCAGGGGACCCTGGATCAGGTGAAAACTCTGAACCACGTTCCTGAAGGCGACCCCCTCGGATGGATCGTTTCCCTTGTCGACGAAGTGAGGGTCGCCGGAAGCGGTCCCAGGCCGGGACGGCTGCACGCGGCACCCCTCCTCCTGGGAGGGCACACCGGGCGGCCCCACACCTTCGTACTTGGGCTTGACGACGCGCGGTTCCCGGGGTCGGACAGGCAGGAACCGATCCTCCTGGATGCCGAGAGGATGTCCCTTTCTCCCCTGCTCAGCCTTTCCGCAGAGCCGCTGAAAATCAGGGAAAAGGCCCTCCAGGCCCTGGCCGGGCGGACCAGCGGCACCCTGACGCTGACCTGTTCCCTGGCGGACCTGGTCGAGGACCGGGAAACCTTTCCCGGCCCCTCCATGGTGAGGGCCTTCCGCATCCTTTGCGACCCCGAAGCGGACCAGGAGGCGGTCATGGCCTACCTTTCGCCGCCCGCGGGCTTCGTTGATCCCGGGAAAGAGGCCTTTCTCGATTCCGCCGAATGGTGGACAGGCAGGCTTGCCGGTCCTGCCCGCGTTGCCGGGGCGGATGCCGCCATCGGTAGACGCTTCCCTGACCTGACGATGGGGATGATCGCGGCTGCCGGTAGGATGGGTCCCTACGTTTCGGCTTTCGACGGGCTCACGGGCCGCCCTCCGGCGGAACTGGACATTCTTTCCGCCGCCGGCCCCGCCGTGTCCTCGAACCGCCTGCAGACGATAGGCTCGTGCCCCCTGCGGTATTTTTTCAAATACATCCTGGAGGTCGATCCCGTCGAAGAGGAACCCCCCGAGCCCGGAAAGTGGCTGTCTCCCCCCGACCGGGGAAGCATCCTGCACGACCTGTTTCACGTCTACATGGACGGTCTCATCAGGGGAGGGCGCGCCCCCGATTACGACCGGGACATCGCCGGCCTCCAGAGCCTGCTGGATGGCCTGCTGGAAGACCACGCCAGGACCAACCCTCCTCCGGGTGTCCACGAGCGGGACCACGAACACGGGCAGATGGCCGAATCCGCCCGGATCTTTTTAAGGGAGGAAGAGCTTTTTGCCCGGGACCACCGGCCTCTTTTCGCGGAAGCCTCCATCGGCCTGCCCTCCACCGACCTTCCCACGGAGCTCGACAGGACCGAGCCGGTCACCCTGGAGCTGGCTACCGGATACCGGGTCAGGGTCCGGGGCCGCGTGGACCGCATCGACAGAAGGATCAGCGACGGGGTCTACGTGATCACGGATTACAAGACCGGCAGCAGCCGGGTGTATAAGCAGAAGGACCCCTTCGGGCAGGGGCGGGTGGTACAGCACCTCCTTTACGTCCTCGCGGTCGGGCAGTGCCTGGCCGAAGCCGGGGAACCGGGCGCCCGGGTGGAGGAATTTCGCTTCCTCTTTCCCACAGCGCAGACCCAGGGGGAGGCAGTTGTCTTTAACAGGGAAAAGCTTGAAGAGGAGCGGGCGGTGTTTGGGCACCTGGCCGACATCGCGGGGGCGGGATGCTTCACGCCCACCGACAACGCGGAGGACTGCAGATGGTGCCAATATAAACTCATCTGCGGTGATATCGCCGCCCAGGCACTTGCCATGGCAGCAAAGCTGGAAGGCGACGACACCGCCCTTGCCGCAATGAGAAAGCTGCGGGGATATGAGTAGCCAGGCAACGCATCGGCTCCCCGACGCCGCCGAACGCCTCAGGATCGAGGGGGAAGAGTGCCTCGACACGAACTTCCTCGTGGAGGCCGCCGCGGGCACAGGGAAGACCACCAGCATGGTCCGGCGCATGACGGCCCTTGTCGCCTCCGGAAAGGCTCCCGTCCACCGGATCGCCGCCGTGACCTTCACCCGCAAGGCGGCTTCCGAACTCAAGGTCCGCTTTATCCTGCAGTTGGAAGACGCCCTTTCGGAAGCAGTAAAAAGCGGGGACGGGGAAAGGGCGGACCGCATCCGGGATGCTGTGGAAAACGCCGGCCGGTGCTTCGTGGGGACGATCCACTCCTTCTGCGCCCGGCTCCTCCGGGAGCGCCCGGTGGAGGCGGGGGTCGATCCGGCCTTCACCGAGATGGATGAGGACGAGGACGAACAGCTGCGCCGCCTCTCCTGGGAAGCGCAGATGTCCGGCCTGGGCGGCGGCCGGGAACTCGACCGGATCCTCTCCGCGGGCCTGTCGCCGGGCGAGCTGTTCGGGCTTTTCGAGACCGTTGCCGGACAGCCCGACGTGGACACATGGCCCGCCCCGGAGCCCGTCCTTCCGGACATGACCGCGGTCCTCGGGGCCCTCTCGGACTATCTCGCCCGGCTGGAGGTGCTGCTGCCCCAGGTGCCCGATGAGACCGGGTCGGACACCCTCATCCCCAGGATGTGCCGGGTGCGCCGTATGGCGAGGAACGCCAAAAATCTGTCCGACCCGCTCACTCTTTTCAGGATCCTCGAGACCTTCTCTTTAAGCGTCAAACCCGTGCAGAGGAACTTTCCGGGGAAAAAGGAGCAGGCGGAAAATGAAGCCAGGGAGTGGGAGCGGTTCAAAACGGAGACCGCCGCGCCTGCAGTATCCCTCTTCAGGGAATACCGCTACGCGGTGGCCCTCGAGGCCGTCCTACCAGCCGTCGAAAGGTATCGGAACCTGAGGGCTCTCCAGGGATCGCTCAATTACGGGGATCTCCTGCTTCGGGCCGCCGCCCTGCTTCGGGACAACGCGGAGGTGCGGCGCTTCTTCCGGGACCGGTACCGGCACCTTCTGGTCGACGAGTTTCAGGACACGGACCCGGTCCAGGCCGAGGTGATGATGTACCTCACGGCTACGGATGATGGCGAGAAGGACTGGCGTAGGTGCGTTCCCGGACCCGGCTCCCTTTTCGTCGTGGGCGACCCGAAGCAGTCCATTTACCGGTTCCGGCGCGCGGACATCGCCATCTACAACGAGGTCCGGGACATCATCACCGGCCCGGGGGGCGGTGAGAAGATCGAGCTGGGAGCCAACTTCCGGTCCCGCCCCGAGATCCTGGCATGGGTCAACGGGGTATTCGAGCCCCATTTCCCGGAGGTGGAGACCGATGAGGCTCCCCGGTACGTTCACCTGCTTCCGGGAAGGCCCCCGGCAGAGAGAGGTTCCGGGCCCGACCTTGTGGGCATCCGCACCCTCACCCTTCCGGACTGGTGCACCAGCAAGGAGAAAATCGCGCAGGTCGAGCCGGAACGGATCGCGCGCACCATCCGCTACCTGGTGGATTCGGGCGCCACCGTGGCCGGAAAGGACGGGAACACTCGGCCGTGCTCCTGGGGTGATTTTCTCATCGTCGCCATGAAGAAGGAGAACCTGACCCCCTTCTCCAGGACCTTCGACCGCTGGTCCATCCCCCACCAGGTGACGGGCGGGACCGCCCTGGGCGAGGTGCCCGAACTGCGTGATCTTTACGCCGCTGTGCGGGCGGCCGCCCGCCCCCACGACCCGGTGGCTTTTGTCGCGGTGCTTCGAGGCGCCATGGCCGGGTTTTCCGACGCCGAGCTGCTTGCCTGCCGCCTCGCCGGGAGCCGTTTCCGGTGGGATGATCCTGTCCCCAAGGGGATGGAAAAGGAGCTGGCAGGAAGGTTCGGGGCCGTGAAGGAGAGGCTTTCCGACTTCGCAAGGTGGCTGGCAAACTTGCCCGCTGTCGCAGCCATGGAGCGCATTGTCGAGACACTGGGCCTTCCCGCCAAGGCGGCGCTCAGCAAAGACGGGGACCTGAGGGTCGGCAGTCTTTATAAGGCCCTGGAGATCCTGAGGGCCGCCGCCGCCCAGCGGCCGACGTTGGAACACGTCCTTCAGATCCTGGAAGGGCTCCTCGCCGGCGACCAGGCCTACGACGGCATGGGAGCGCTGCCCCGGTCCGCCTCCGTGGTGCGCGTCATGAACCTGCACAAGGTCAAGGGGCTCGAAGCCCCGGTGGTGTTTCTCGTCTCGCCGGCGGGCAAGTGGAGCACCACACCGTCCCTGCACGTGGAGCGAAGGGATGGAAAGGTGCACGGGTATTCGGAGGTCCAGGGGCAGGGCAGTCCTTTCGGGCGCGGGCCGACGGTCGCCAACCCTTCCGGATGGGTTGAAACCTTGGCGCCCAGGGAGGAGGCGTTTTTAGAGGCCGAGCTGGTCCGTCTCAGGTATGTCGCCGCGACCCGGGCGGGCAGCATGCTCGTGATCACGAGAGCGCTGAGGGCCGATTCACACCCGTGGGAGTTTTTCTACAACCATCTCGAGGAGGCCGCGGAACTTGCGGTCCCGGAAGACATCGTGCCCCCCGAGACCGAGGAGGAGGAGATCGGCCCCGACGGGCCGGGGGATCCGGCCGTTTATCCAGGCCGGTGGGAGGAACTGTTAAGGCCCGGCTTCCAGAAGGTGTTCCCCTCGCGCCTCGCGGCTCCGGGAAAGGACCCCCAGCCGCCGACAGGTGAGCACGGCACCGCTTGGGGAACCGTCATCCACCGGCTTCTTGACGCGGCCATGAATTCTTCCCCGGGAGGTCCGGAGCTGGAGGAACTGGCCGCCGTGTTCCTGGACGAGGAAGAACTGTCCGGGGAAGAGGCCCCCCGTGCCGCCGCTGTGGTCCAATCGGTAATGGCGTCGGATGCGTGGAGGAGGACTCAAAAAGCCTCCCGCCGTTTCACCGAGATCCCCTACACCCGGGGGTATTTAAGGGAAGGGATGGAAACGATGGAGACCGGCGTCATGGACCTTGTCTTCGAGGAGCCGGATGGTTGGGTCATCGTGGATTACAAGACGGGGCACAGGGACATGGAAAAGTATCGGCCGCAGCTGGAGGCCTACCGTGAGGCGTGGGAAGTCATGGGGTGCGGGAAGGTGAAGGAAATGGGGATATATTGGGTGGATATCAATTCCTATGAGGAATTGATGTAGGGCGCAGGTCTCAGGGTGCCGGGCGCAGAGATTGCTTCGGTGTCATCGTGAGCCGAAACCGTGGGAAACCCAAAAAGGACCAGAGCCGTATTCGCTGTTAATAATTTGAATTTTGAGGTTTGAAATTTGAGAACCAGAAATTTTTACATCTTTTCAATATGCCTCGCGTTTCTGCTTTCAGCGGGGTGCTCGGATGGTGGCAGGGGGGAACCTGTTACTGTTTTTGTCAATGTCAACGTGGTCCCCATGACGAGCGAGATCATCCTTGAGGACCAGGCCGTCCTGGTCAGGGGGGACCGGATCGAGGCCTTGGGTCCCCTGGACGGGATCCGGGTCCCTGGAAAGGCCAGGGTCATTGACGGCCATGGGGCTTATCTCATGCCGGGTCTCGCCGACATGCACATGCACACAAAGGACGACTGGAACGGGCCCGCCTGGCCGGTGAACCCCCTTAGCCTCTACCTGGCCAACGGAGTGACGACGGTGAGGTGCTTCGGACCCCTGGGAAATAATCCCGAATACGTCCTGAGGTGGCGGAACCAGATCAGGGAAGGCAAAATTCCGGGACCCACGATCTACACTTCAGGCCCCATTTTATACGGCCCTGTACCCGATCCTGCCGCAAAGGTGCAGAAACAGAAGGAACAAGGGTACGACTTCGTCAAGATCTATTCCTACGTGACAGGGGAGGAGTTTACGGCCATCATCGGGTCGGCGAAGCACGAGGGAATCTACACCGCGGGCCACATCCCTTTCCTCGTGGGTCTGGACGGCGTTCTCGCCGGGGGAATGGACGAGATCGCCCACATCGAGGAGCTGGACTTCGATTTCCTCGACCTTGAGCCTGACATGTCGAAAAGCCGGGCGGAGATCTTCCTTGATATCATCGACCAGGCGGCCTCGAAGTTCAAAAGTGACCTGGAACTGGATTCGGATGCCCTGAAAAAACAGCATGGGAAGAGGATCAGGAAAATCGCCGACAGGCTCAAGGGCGCGGACATTCCCGTTTGCACCACCCTTGTCGTTGCAGAGGGCATCGTCAGCAAGCTGTCCTCCTTTGAAAAATTTCTCGCGCGTCCGGAAAACCGGTACCTGCCCCCGGCCTACCTTCAGATCCTCTGCCTGGGACAGGAGAAACATCAGTTCCTTTTCAGGGGACACGAGGACCTGGCGCCCTTTAAAAACCGGTTCGAGAGGATCCTGGCCGAAGAGCTTAAGCGCGCCGGTGTAACACTGGTCCTGGGAACGGATTCCGGCACGGGCGGCATGGGGATCGTGCCCGGATTCTCCATCCACGACGAACTGCGTATCCTGACGAAGGTAGGGTTCACTCCCTACGAGGCCATCAGGACCGGCACCGTCAACGCGTCTGCCATCGTCGAGAGGATGATCGGCGAAGGGGACTTCGGGACCGTTGAGCCCGGTAAACGGGCCGATCTTATCCTCGTCAGGGGCAATCCCCTCGAGGACGTCGCCGCCATCCGGAATCCGCTGGGGGTCATGGCAGCGGGAAGGTGGTATCCCAGGGAAGATCTCGAGAAGATGATCCGCATCGATCGGGAAGGGGCCAGGTAATTCAACATTCAAAATCCATCCGAGACGGGAAAAGCACTGTTTCCGGGGGGATAAAGTCCCGCAGATCCTGGTCCGTACCACGACGATGACCGGCCGTTTGAAATGCTCTGCCTGGGAGCCTTCCAGTCCGGCCCGGGTTTCCTGATCGTTCTTATCAGGGGCGTCGCCCTTCGGAAAGGGTTTCACGGGTTTTCCATCGTCCAATGTCCAAGGTCCAACGTGGCCAAAAGCGATGTCTTCGCGCATGTCGGCCGTAGCTTGAAAAGCGAAGGCTGAAGCTGACTGTGCCATGAGCCAAGAAATCTCTGACCTGGCGGCCTTGAATCCCAAAGATCGGCCTCACGCAGATCTCGCGGAGCCCGCAGAGGGTAAAGCAGTGCACAAGAGGCTTTTCCGTTGGACGTTGGACGTTAGACGTTGGACGTGGTTTTAACTGAACGAGCGTGAGACACCCGGGCTTTTGCGGCAAGGCCCTGAAAGTCATGCCTCACGCCCGCTCGTCACCCAGGCTCCGGTGACTCGCTCAAGGCGCAAAGCTCGCAAAGGAAAACCGGAAAGAAAA
>Ga0272444_10004310_pt1 | contig 12583 bp, 10 predicted proteins | sample SSMForm13_FD_201033 | JGI IMG/M metagenome (GOLD analysis project Ga0272444, IMG submission 201033) | Marine sediment archaeal communities from Little Sippewissett salt marsh, Falmouth, MA, United States - SSM-Form-13 | ecosystem: Environmental > Aquatic > Marine > Wetlands > Sediment ...
GGGTGAGCTTCGAGGTGACCGAAGGTCCCAAGGGACCACAGGCCGCCAACGTCACCCCACTTTAAGGCATTAAATTCGCCCCGAAAAAAAGCCCCGGGAATATCCCGGGGCTTTTTTATTGGGAATTAAAAATTCAGAGTCCAGAGAAAAATAGTCCAGAGTTCAGAGAGGTAGAGCGGGGTCCAACGTCCAGAGGAAAGGTCTCTAGTGCACATGTGCACTCGTGCACGACTCTCTTTTTTCGCTCTTCTCTGCGAGCTTCGCGGGAGAGCCCCGAGCGGGCACCCTTCGCGCCCTCTGCGTTAAAAGTCCTGGTTCTAGAGCAAATAACGCAATGGACGCCGAGGCGGCTCGCTGGAAGGCCGGTAAAAACGACGTTCAACGTCCAACGGGGAAAAGCAGTAGCAGGTGGAAGCCGAAGGCCCTGAGCCTGCCTGCCATGAGCTTGTCAAATGGTCGAGGGGGTGGAAAGGTGGAAGCTGTTAGGTTTGTGACAGGGGCTTAAGGATTGAGAATTGAGCATTGAGAATTGAGGATTGGGTGCACGGGTGCATGAGTGCTGGTGAGCCCAAAGGCCAAAACCCAAAAAGTCGCAGGTCATGAGGCCACAGCAACAAATAGCGAGTTGCAGGTCTTCCTTCCACTTTCCACCTTCCATTTTCCACTGCTTTGCCGTTGGACCTCGATCCTTCGCCCTATTAAAAGCCAAAGCCGAGCTTGTGGAAACGGCTTACCTCTTCCTTTATCCAGTCCGGCCAGTACTTTTCCAGGATGGGATAACTGGCGTCCATCGCCTGGAAGGACCCCGGTCCGGTGACATCCTGGATGTTTTCGCGGGTGTTGTAGCATACCCTGTCAACCTCCACCATTCTCGCCACCCTCCGGTTGATCTCCTCTAACGGCTTGTCATAAGGATGCTCTCCCCGAAAGGCCCTCTGAACCGCCAGTTCGGCCAGGGAATCGTGCCCCCTGTTCCATTCCTTGAAAGAAGGGAAAAAAATGGGACCGTAGGAGACCCAGAATTCCAGCCTGGTAGCACCTGAATTGTAGGCTGTCCACACTGAACCTCCCTCGCTGACGCTCCCTTTGACGATGCTGTCATCCCCCATGATGACCTTTTTCCCCTTGAGGACCGAATCAACCCCCGCAAACTTGAGTCCCACCTCAATGGTGCGACGGCCGATACGACTTTCCTGGAAGGTCCTGACGGCCTGGGACTGTTTCACGAGGCCGTGCGAAACAGGCAACCCCAGGCCTTCCGCGATCCCATAGGATACCCCCCTTCCGGAATCGGGGTTCGGAATAACCAGATCTGCTTCGGGACTGCGGTAAAGCTGCGCCAGCTTGTGGCCGAGCTCCCTGCGAAGCTGGAAGATCTCCTTCCCCTGATAGAGGGACGCGACATTGCCGAAATAGATTCCCTGGAAAACATCCGGCAAAGGGGTCTCCTCCCGAAGCCTCCTTGTTTCAATACCTTCCTGGCTGCAAATGGTCATTTCAGCGCCGAAGTATTCCCTGTCGATAAAACCACCAAGCCGCCTGTGGGAAATGCTCTCGGAACTCGCCAGGAACCCCCCATCGATCCTGCCAAAACAGAAGGGTTCAAAAGCACGGGAGTCATTGATGGCCAGAAGAAAAACCTGTTTGCCGTCAAAAAGGAGGGCGGTAATGGCAAAGGTGGCCCGGCCGTGCAGGGCGTCAATAAACAGGCGTCCGGCTTCAAAGGAGATCCCCTCCTTTTCGATGCATTCGTGCAGGAGGGCGCCCACCAGCTCCGTCCTGTTTTCGGTCTGAAAGAGATAGCTGTTTTCCAGACGGGCCCGAAGCTCTTCCACAGCAAGAACCCGGCCGCACATTGTCAGGGCAACCTGGTAAGTGGAATTGCTCCGGGGCTGGATCAGTATGGGCTCGGAATTGCGTTTGTTCGGAAGATGGCTCTTGGTGTACCCGACATTCCCGATGGCGGCCACAGGTTCCAACTCTTGAAAAACACGGACAATCTCGAGGTCAATGACGTCCACGAAACCACCGGTATCCTTGAACAGTTTGATGCCTTTCCGGGTACCGATGGCGATCCCGGCGCTGGTTTTTCCTCGGTGCTGAAGGGAGCCTGTGGCAAGAAAAATTTTCTGGACCAGGTCATTGTCCCCAGGATTGAAGATGCCCGTGACGCCATCCATGGAAGAACCTCAGTTGTCAGTACCCTCAAGGGGGATGGAATAGATCTGCGATAAAGCGCGATTTAAAACGTTACATGTTTGTACCATTTATCCCGTCCCGAGGGAAACCGGACCAACCCCAAAAAATCCCGTCTTAATGGCCGGTGCCGCTGACAACGGATTCCGCCTCCGGGGGCCGCATGAGGAGCACCAATCCCAGGACGAAAATGAGGCTGACCGCGATGACAAGGAAGGCATCATTAAAACCGAGCATGCTGGATTGGCGGATCAGCTCCCGGTAGATCCCGGCATCCGGGGGAACCCCGTGCCCCGGCCGGGAAAGAAGGATCTCGCTGATCCTCGCTTTGGAAAGGACATAGGACAGGTCAAAAGGGGTCAGGTGTTCGACCAGGCGAGCCTGATGGAACTGAGCGCGGCGGGCGGCCATTGTCGTCGAAAATGCGATCCCGAAACTGCCCCCTAAGTTCCTGATCATGTTGAAGAGGGAGGTGGCTTCGCCCATCATCTCCTTCGGGATGTGCGAAAGGGTGAGAGTCGTCACCGGGATGAAGATACACCCCATTCCGATCCCGAGGGTGACCCGGGGCCAAACGAAAGTCCAGAAACTCGTCTGCAAGTTGAAAAGGGACATGGCATAGGTCGTCCCACTGCAAATGAGGATTCCGACAGCCAGGATCTTCTTCGGATTGACTCTGGTGACCAGCTTCCCGACGATGGGCATCGCCAGCAGGGACGCCAGCCCTCCGGGCCCCAGAACGAGCCCGGCCTGATAGGAAGTGTACCCCATGAGGACCTGGAGAAAGATGGGAAGAATAACGATGCTGCCGAAGAGGTTCAGGAAAACGAAGAAAATTATGACCGATCCACTGGTAAAGCTCCGGTCCCGGAAAAGGGCCAGGTTCAGGATAGGGTTCTCGTGATATTTCTCGTTGATGATGAGGAAAACGAGGGCCACCACGGCCAGGAGGGTGAAAAGCACGATATTCCCGGACCCGAACCAGTCCGATCGCTGACCGGTATCCAGAACGTACTGAAGGGAACCCAGGCCGACAGCCAGAAGGGCGAAGCCTGTGTAGTCGATGCCCATTCGGCGGCGTTTCATGTAGGGGGGGTCGTGTATGAACAGGACGCTCAGGAAAATGGCAAGAAAGCCTATGGGGAGATTGATGTAGAAGATCCATCTCCATGACCAGTTGTCCGTAATGATCCCCCCGAGGAGGGGACCAAGGATGGGCCCGAACATGGTTCCGATGCCGAAAATAGCCATCGCCATGCCATGTTCCTTCCTGGGAAAGGCCTCCAGGAGGATGGCCTGGCTCACGGGTACAAGCCCTCCTCCCGCAAGCCCCTGCAGCACCCTGAAGAAAATGAGGCTCTGAAGGCTCCAGGCAGCACCGCAGAGGAAGCTGCTCGTGGTGAAAAGGGCAATGGAGCCGATCTGGTATCTTTTCCGGCCGAAGAGCCGGGAAAGCCAGCCGGACATGGGGATCACGATGGCGTTGGACAAAAGGTAGGAACTGATGGCCCAGGTGGCCTCGTTGATCCCGGCTGAAAGGGACCCCCGGATGTGGTCTAAGGAAACATTGACAATGGACGTGTCGATGATCTCGATGAGAGTCGGGAGCATCACCGTCAGGGCCACGACCCATTTGTTGACCTGCCGCTGCTGATCAGTCATAGAGCACCTGATTCAAATGGAAAGGGGAAAGTGGAAGGTGGAAGGTGGAAGCAAAAAAGTAGTGCACTTGTGCACATGTGCACTGGTGCACTGGTGCAATGAATTCCTCAATTCCCAATCCTCAACTCTCAATTCTTCTTTTCCCCTTTCCACTTTCCACTTTCTTTTACTGTCTTTCGGTCAGTATCGTCGGCACCACCGAAAGGCCGATTTTGAGGAAAGGACGGACTTTTTCCAGGTCGACGAAGGTTATCTTGACGGGAATGCGCTGGACCACCTTGACGTAATTTCCACTGGCGTTTTCCGGGGGAAACAGGGTGAAGGCCGTTCCGGTTCCGGCCATGACGCTGTCAACCCTTCCGGAGAACTTGCGGCCTGGCCAGGCATCCATCTTCATGACGACCTTCTGGCCTGGACGGATCCTCCCGACGCGAGTCTCCTTGTAGTTGGCAACGACGAAGGCTTCCTCAAGACTGACCAGGCTCATGAGAGGTTGGCCTGCGGAAACGGTATTTCCCACCTCGGCGGACATTCTCGTCACGAATCCGTCCGCAGGGGCCTTCACCTCCGTGTACCCAAGGGAAAGCCTGGCCAACTCCACCTGGGCCTGTCGTTTTGCGATCTGCTCCTTCTGGGTCCTGAAGGATGCTCTTGCCTGCACAAGGGCCGCCTCCTCTGCTTTCAGGCCGGCTTCGGCCTGGGCAATGGACCTCCCATGACCATTAAGGACCGACAATGCCTGGCGCTGAAGCCCCATGGCGGCATCCAGGGCCGCTGTTTCCATTTCCAGGGCGGTCCTGGCCCGGTCCAGCCTGTTTTTAGGAATCACTTCCTTTTCCGACAGGTTTTCCGCCCGCTCAAGATCGAGGCGCGCCTGGGCGAGGGCAGCCTCCCGGGCCCTTACCTCTGCTTCCCGGGCCGAAAGGGCGGCGGCCAGCTGTTCTCTCCGGTCCCGGACCAGGAGCAGGGAAGCCCTGGCCGCCATGAAACGTTTTTCATGGGCACTGGCGAGAGCATCCAGTTCATCCAGGCGTTTTTCCTCGGTTCTCAGGGATGCCTCGGCCTCTTTAAGGGCGTGCTGGAAGGGTTCGGGATCCAGCCGAACAAGGAGGCTTCCTTTTTTGACGGGCTGATTGTCCGTGACCGGAACCTTAAAGACCGTCCCAGGCACTCTCGCCGCGATCATGTGGATCGAGCCTTCGACAAAAGCATCGTCCGTGGTGAGGTGCGTTCTCGAGTAGACCCGGTAACCCAGGAGTGCCAGGAGCCCCGCGAAGGTAACTGCCCCGGCTACCAGAAAAGCCCTCCTTTTCTGATGGGCTTTCGGTTTCACGGTTTTTTCTGTCATCGTTATTCCCCTGTTTTTACGTCCGTCGAATCCTTGCTGTCCCCATCCGGGCCCATGCCGTCATAGGCGTGGGCCAGGACCGTCCCGGCGCAGAAGAGGATCCTGGCCTGAGCCCGCATCCCGTCATAAACCGCCGCCCAGTGGTTGTTCCCGGCCCTGGTAAGGGCTGTCACGGCATCTGTAACATCGGTGGCGGATGCTTCTCCCTCCTGGTATTTTGCCTTCTGCAGGCGCAGGTTCTCCTCTGCCTGCCGGAGGGCCTGACAGGCGACCTGCGTGCGGTTGACGGCTCCCTTGAGTCTTTGCCGTTCCTCCCGTATCTCCAGAAAGATGGATCTTTTCACCTTTTCCCGCTCTGTCATCACTGCGGCCAGTTCCCGGAGGGCTTTTCTTTCCTCAGCCGAGACAGCTCCTCCGGAGTAGAGATCCCAGGTGATCCCGAGCATCAGCGACCAGTTGTCCTCATGTACCCTGTAGGGATTTTCCTCGTAGGAATATCCACCTCCTGCGAAAAGCCGGGGATAATGATCGCTCTTTTGCAGACTGACCTGAGCCTCCCTTGCCGCAACCTTGTCGTCGAGGATCTGCAATTCCGGCCTGTTGGCCTTGGCCATTCTGGTCAGATCCTCAATTTCGGGGATGCCCACAAAGGGAGAAGGAAAATCGAAGACCTCCAGGGGTTGGTCGAGGGGTCGAAGGACAAGAAAATTGACCCGGGAAATCGCCAGTTCCCGGTCGTCTCCGGCGGTGAGGTTCTTCAACACGGCCTCCGCGAGGTTGACCTCGGCCGAAAGGATATCGCTTCGGGTGACTTCACCGGCATCATAAAGGGCCTTGGCGTCGGATAAGTGGGCCTCGAACCTTCTGACTTCCTGTTTTGTCACACTAAGGGCTTTTTCAGCCTGGAGCAGGTTGATGTAGCCCTGGAGAAAAGCGAGAGCGGTGGTGTTGCGCGCCGCGCTGAGTCTTTCTTCCTCAACCCGGGAAAGGGCCCTGGCCGAGGTGATCCCCGCCTTTGTCCGTCCGAAATCGGTAATGGACTGGGTAAGAGAGATCCCGTAACGGAGGAATTCATCTTCACCGAGGGGACTTGACCCGCCTCCAAAGATCCCTTCCGGCCGGTTTTCGAGCCAGGTCTGATCCGCGTAGGCCGTGATCTGAGGCAGTCTTCGACTCCTGGCCGCCTGCTCGGTCTGCCGCGCCGCGTCCCGATATTCCCGGGCGATGCGCACCTCATAGGATCTTGATGTCACCATTTCAAGACCCTCGAAAACCGTCAATGGCTCAGCCTGGGCAGACGATACCAGGCACACTCTGGCCGGTGTCAGAGCCAAAAACAGAGCAAGTAACAAGGCAAAAGGAAAAGAGTGTGGAATTGGAGTCTTAAAGCACATGTTACACCTCGTTTCCGTCAGCGATCCCATGCAGGAAAATTTCCACAAACCGGCCCACGGTGATCTCGATGTAATCATCCTCCATGTCCCGCCCCCGGAGGATCGATTCATGGAGAAAGGTCATGAAAAGGACCCGGAAAAAGGCAAAAGCCGGAAGATCCATGTCGTAGGGCTGAATCTCTCCGTGTCCCTGTCGGCTTTCCAGAAAGCCCTCAAGGGTCCGGGCCTGATTATCGATCATCTGATGGTGAATGTTTCGCACCATTTGCGGGTAATGGGAAACCTCCGAGAGGAGGACCTGCACAAGAGAGCGGCGCTCGCGAAGGGTCTGGAGAAACCTGATCCCGATTTCCTGAAGGCTATCGGCAAGGGGTTTTCCCTCTGCCTCCTCGATCAGATCCTGGAGCCGAGGGATAAAGGTGAAGGTTTGCAGCATCTCCTCGAAAAGCTTTTCCTTTCTTCCGAACCTGCGAAACAGGGTAAGCTCCGAGACGCCTGCCAGGGAGGCGATTTCCCTGGTCGTGGCGCCGTTGTATCCCTTTTGGGAAATGAGCTCCAGCGTCGCCTGCAGAAGTTTCTGCCTGGTAATGTCTGCCCTTGTCATTTCCTGTTGCTCCATTATAAGTTAGTAAGCACTAACATAACGATATTCACTGTGGAAAGTCAAAGGTAATGACCGAAAAGGACAAGGAAAAACCGCATTTTTTTCTTTTCCCAAATGGTGTCAGAGCACCCGTGTCGCCCGTGTCGCCTAGCGGTGTCAGAGCACCCGTGTCGCCTAGCGGTGTCAGAGCACCCGGGAAAGGTACCAGCCGGACGAAAGGCCGGCCCATGAAGGAAGGGGTGCCAGAAAGGGTAATTTTTCAGGAAAAGGTGGAGAAGATCAGCCGGACTTTTCAACCAGCCATCGAACGTACCGGGATTGGACCTGGTCCATGGCCAGCCCCTTCTTCACCGGGTCAAGTTTGAGGATCACCCCGAGGAGTGCCGCCATGGCGCGATGGGAAAAAAGGGCCTGGTTGTCGAAGACAAGGTTCTGGAGTTTCCCCCGCTCGATGGCCATAAGGACCGTGCGGTGGGCCGTGTTAACGGGCGTCAGGACCCTTTCGGGACGCCGCGAAAGGGAAAGGGCCCCCGTTGGACAGGCGCGGGCACAGATGCCGCAGCCCAGACAAATCTCGATGTCGATACCGGGGACTGAAACCCCGTCCCCGCCGGATTCGGCTCCGGACAGGAACTCTATGGCATCCACCGGACATACAGCCGCACACTTCCCGCATCCGTTACAGAGGTCGGGGTCCAATTCAGGCAGGAAATTCGTTGTATGGACCGGTTGTAAAATGGCGAATCTTTTCGCCGCGAGGAGGGCCTCGCAGCAGCACCCGCAGCAGTGGCAGATGAAGGCAACCCCCCTCTGGACATTTTCCCCGAACTGGACCAGCCCGAATTCGTAGGCCGTATCCAACAGGTCCATGGCCTGGGCCTTCTCAACCTTCCGGGCGATCCCATGCCGCGTCAGGGAACGGGCGGTCGTGCCGAAGGTCATGCAGATCTCCATGGGAGCGTCGCATGCTCTGCCGAGATGAGCCATCTTGTGCCGGCAATAACAGGTACCCACGCCGATGTGACGGGCGGACTGGATAACCGCGGTTGCCTTCTCGTAGTCCAGTACGTGGAGGAAATCCTCTTTTTTGAGGGCCGGCTCGTGGACAAAGACACGGCCCAACTGGGTTTCCCCGTCCGTGAACAGGGTCCGGATGAATTCCTCCTCCCGGTTGAGATACTGGAAAAACAGCTCGGAAAGAAGTTTCTGATCGATATCCTCCCGGACGCGCATCATGGAAAACTCGAAGAATCCAGCCATGGGAGGGGGGAGCACATACCGGGTGGTCCCACGCATCTCCATGTCCAGAAGGATCCCCCTTGAGGCCAGCCGGTCGAGATGGTTCCTGGCCTCGCTCTCTTTCATTTTCCAGACCCCGGCGGCCTTTTTCGCCGTAAAAGGCCTGATGGGAAGAAGGGCGACAAGGCCTGCTTCCTTTTCGGAAAAAAGCATCTTTAAAATTGAAAAGAGAAGATCGGACGGAGGAGCGCCTTGCGGGAACCGGTTGATCCTGTCGACCAGGCTGGAGTATCCGGACCGGGGTGTCAAATGAGCCAAAAAAACCTCCTGGAATGAGAATCAGGCTTTCCGGCAGGTAGAGCCCCTGAGGGAAAAGCCGGCAGTGATCGGAGTCTCTTCTCCTGGACCGGAAGAGACAACGGCCCGCTCGCCGGGCCTTCTCAGTTTTCAGGCGTTGGTTTTTCCGTTTGAGTGCTTTTCCCGACCCATTTCTTGATGGTGGGCCGCTCGGAAAGGGAATATTTTCCTTCCGCCTCGGCGATGAGTTGGCCTCCAGGTCCATACATCTTCGCCTCGGCTACCAGATGGTGACCGGTTATTCTCTTCAGTGTGGCAAAGGCCCGGATCTTGACCCCGGGAGAAACGGCGCTTTTAAAGGTCACCTGGATGGAATGGGTCAGGTAATAGAGGTTTTTTGGAAAAGCGAGGCGCCCCATGGTCTCACTTAAAAACCCGACAAGGGGTCCGACGTGAACGCTGTCGGGATATCCGATGTGCTGCTGGTTGGCGATAAATACACCTTCGACGCGTCCGTCCTCCATGGTACGGAAAACAGCCTTTAAACCGGCATCGTTGGTTGGGCCACAACCGAAGCAGCCCTCAAAACTGATCTGATCCATTTAAACCCTCCCGCGGGAAAATTCGAAGGCAGTGAATCGAGACCGATCCTGACGATCCCCTTTCCTGAAAATATACTCCAACAACCTCGCTGGCTCAACGGGGATATGACATCTCATACCGGTCTATTTCCCTCAGTCGGATAATTTTCCCGCCCCGTCATGTATCCGGGCCGGCATCTTAAAACAAACCTTTGATCAAGACCCTCCACCCCGAATCCATTGACACAGTCAGCGGGAAAGGGTTTAAAGAGGAAAGTCCCTGTAAAGTACATGCGTGTCTGACAAAGGGACTGGAAAAGGTCTGGGGCCTCATGGGTAAGAAAACAAAAAAGTTGACCATCGAACACGCCGGCTCGAAGGATCCGGCAGGAACCGGATGAACCTCCCGGAAGACAGGATGTCAGGCGTCCATCAGACAGAGTATCAGGTTCGGCCCTATGAAGCCGGTTTCGGAAAAACGGCCCTGCCGTCGGCCTTGCTGAACTACCTCCAGGACGCTGCCTTCGAGCACAGCATCAGCCTCGGGTTCTCGGTTTTTCATCTTTTTCCCAAAGGCCTGACCTGGGTTCTTTCCAGATATCATGTGAAGATCCTTCGGTACCCCCTTTCGGGAGAACCTGTCGGGATCCAGACCTGGTATCCCGGGCCCCAGAAACCCTTTTATCTCAGGGAATGGAAAATTTCGGGAGAAGCCGGCGAAGACCTGGTCCTTGCCACAAGTTCCTGGCTCATCGTGGATCTGAAGACGGGAAGACCGGCCGATGGGGACTTCATCCTGAAAAACCATCCCATGACAGAAAAGAGGGCGCTTCCAGACGACTTCAAACCTCTTCCCGTCCCCCATCGCGAGGACATTACCAGACGGTTCCAGGTACGGATCTCGGACACGGACCTTAACCGCCACGTCAACCATGTCCAGCACGTCCTCTGGTCTCTCGAGTCGGTCCCGGAGGAATACCTTTCGAAGAGGGTCCCCGTCGAGATGGAAGCCACCTACAAGGGGGAGATCGTCTTCGGGCATGAGGTCGACGTGCGCACCGAGGTGACTCAGAACGGGACCTGCCTTCACCAGCTTGCCCTCTATCCCGGCGGAAAAGAGGTGGCCAGGGTTCGGACCACATGGGATATCCGTAAAAGGGAGACGCAGGTAACACCATGAAGAAAAAACCGCTTTTACCCAAATGGGTTTCCCTCGGGGAAATCCTGTTCTTTTTAAAAACCGGCATCTGGAGGATCCGCAAGGATGATGTCAGAACCCCGAAATGGATCGCCATAAGGGCCTTGAGGATCATCCTGCTGACACTGCGCGGTTTCGTGGAAAACCGGGGCCAGATGAGGGCAAGTTCACTGACGTTTTACTCCCTTCTCTCCATTGTGCCGGTGCTGGCCATGATTTTCGGGGTGGCCAAGGGTTTCGGATTCCGGAAAACCCTGGAAAACGAGATCACCAAGGCTCTCGCTGCGCACGGGGAAGTGGCCTCCCAGATCATCGTCTTCGCCAACCGCCTCCTGGAAAACACCAAAGGGGGCCTTGTAGCCGGAGTGGGCCTGATCTTCCTCATCTGGGCGGTTCTAAGGGTTCTGTCCAATATCGAACAGAGCTTCAATGAAATCTGGGGAGTGCAGGAACCGAGGTCGTGGATGCGGAAAATCAGCGACTATCTCAGCCTGATGCTTCTTCTCCCCCTGTTTTTTGTCAGCTCCAGCGCGACTACTGTCATCGTCGCGAGCCAGATGGAGGCCATCCTCGCGAAGTTGAGAATCCTTGGATACATCGGGCCCCTTATCCAGATCACCCTGAACCTTTTGCCCTTGATTGCAATCTGGGTCATGTTCACCTTTCTCTACATCTTTATGCCGAACACGCGGGTGAAGTTCAGGGCGGCTCTTCTTGCCGGCGTGGTAGCCGGAACGGTTTACCATCTGTTCCAGATGTTCTACGTCATGTTTCAGGTCGGCGTCGCCAGGTACAACGCCATTTACGGGAGCTTCGCGGCCCTGCCTCTGTTCCTCATCTGGCTGCAGTTAAGCTGGATGATCGTCCTTTCCGGGGCCGAGCTCTCTTTTGCTACCCAGAACGTCGACACATACGAGTTCGAACCGGATGCCAACCTGGCGAGCCCGACCTTCCGAAAGCTTCTGTCCCTCAGGATCGTCAACCTACTCGTGGAACATTTCTCTCCAGGGGAAAACCCCGTGGACGAGGACTCCATCTCCCGCCAACTGGGAATCCCCGTAAGACTCTTAAGGCACCTTCTTCACGAGCTTGTCGACGCCGGTGTGATCTCCCTTGTGAGACAGGAGAAGGAAAAGGTCCTTGCCTACCAGCCCGCTTTCAACCCCGCCGAGATGGACGTCGCGACCGTCCTGGAACATCTCGACAAAAGGGGAACGGAAAACCTGCCGGTGATCCGTTCAGTACAGCTGGATCGTCTCCGCGAGTCCCTGGATGCCTTCAGGAAGGAAAACCGTGGATCGAAGGCGAACCGGCACCTTGGCAAGATCCAAAGGGACGAGGGATCAGACGGATAACCCCACCCTCGCGGGAGGCCCTCTTCTTTTCCCCTTCGGCATGAAGGATGAAAAACCCCTTAAGAGACGGCCGTTCGCTCTTCGAATACGGAAAGGAGGAAAATGGAGGCAAAAGGCTGGGTCAGGAGAAGCCCGATATAAACCGAACCGCCAACAGCCAGCAGGGCCATGAAAAGAACCACAACCCCGACGTGGTCGGCCACGAAGCCCTTTGCGGTAGCCATCTGCCACGACTTCTTAACTGCATCCACCAGTCCCATCTTCTTGTCGGTCATCAGGGGAAGCATGTAGAGACAGGCAAAGGCCACCAGGCAGATCACGGCGATCCCTGGCACCACAAGCAGCAGAAAACCGATCACGGTGGCAAGAAAAACCACGATGGAAAAACCCAGAAGCGGCAGAAAAAGGCGCATTTCCGAAAAAAGATCCCCCAGAACGGGAGCGCGTCCGGTGCGTATCAGGAGCAGGATCGCCTGATAGTACCCGGCCAGCAGAACCGGTGCGAGAATTCCGAAGGTAACAACGCTCAAAATCGACATCACCAGAGTCATCAGAATCAACGACACCAGGTTTTTGAGCATCAGATTCCACGCGATCTCAAGGTGTTTTTTAAAATCCATCGAAATCCCTCCTTCTCCTTTTGGACCTGACCGGATGAACGTTCATCCTTGACGCTGGCCCCAGGATGCCGGCCAACCATCGGGCGGCG
>Ga0272444_10004311_pt1 | contig 12578 bp, 5 predicted proteins | sample SSMForm13_FD_201033 | JGI IMG/M metagenome (GOLD analysis project Ga0272444, IMG submission 201033) | Marine sediment archaeal communities from Little Sippewissett salt marsh, Falmouth, MA, United States - SSM-Form-13 | ecosystem: Environmental > Aquatic > Marine > Wetlands > Sediment ...
CAAGACCGCTCGAGCCGCCAACACGCTCGACATAATCACCGCCGTCATCGTAAACGAAGAATGTAATAGGGCCTTTAATTGGGGAGGGAATAAGCCCTCCAGATGTAGTAAGATCTGCTATCGCGTCTGCAAAGGAAGCGAAATCATATGCACCGCCCGGGTTGGTCCAGCAAATAGTGAAACAAAGGCTATATTTAATAGTATAAGTATCGCTATTGCTGAAGTCCATTCCTAATACACTTGGACTAACGCGGATATAATATGTATCCGTGCTAATAGGTGTATAAAGGATCGATTCATTGCATCCCTCTTCTGCTGAAGCACTTGTCGCGATTACAGAACCGCCGCTATTAATTAAATATAAATCGTAGTTTTCTGCGACAGGCAAATCAGTTAGAACGAATGAGTATTGCTGTCCGCCCTGCAATGTGATCATATAATGATCGTGGGCGTCGGTAGCATCCCAGATGTGTCCGGTGAATTCAGGCCCAGAAATAAGAGTGGGTCGATTACCTGAAGAATACGTATCGTCGGCATCTGCCCCAGAACCGGCGTCGTTTTCCGTGGGGAGTGTGCAAGAATTGGCCTTCGATGCTTCTTCGGTTCCACCGTATGCGCCTTGATTAATATTGCTGCCGTTCGGAGTAGGTTCTAAGCTGTAATCGTCACCAGGATCACCCGCATCGATACAGACTGAATGCTCACTCGGGTCGTCATAAAACCATCGGTCCAATTCCGGCCACCAACGGCCACATTGAGATTTCAGATGGAAATCGCCGCCACCTGCAGAAAAGAACATTGGCGGATCGGTAATTCCGTAAACTTCCTGGTCGCCTGTTCCAAGAGACCCGTTAAGACCGTAAGTGCTCGAAAAATTGCTGACATAATAGTTATATGATGATTCATAAGGAGAAGTAGAATAAAACCGTGCTCCATAATCACTGATAGTGCTACTGTTATTCCAAATTATATTGTTCCTTACATCTATGTAGTCGCAGTCGTAGAAATACACACTGTAATTTGAAGAATTAGCATAAACAGTATTGTTGCGGAATTCCCAGCTTTGACTGCTCGTTCCCTTGCATCCATTGAGATAAAGGGCATAAGTGCTAGTCGAACCGTAGAACAGATTATTTTTAAAGCTCTGGATGAAATCGCAAGATTGAATGTTGCCGCAGTAATTAATAACATCGTGGATTCTGTTGTTGTCGAAAGTGAGGTAATCCGAGTTAGCAATATTTACTCCATAATCTACCGTGTTGTAAATTTCGGTATAGTCCAATGTTAAGTAATCGGATGTGTTAGCATTTATTCCATAATCTCCAACGTCGTATATTGAGGAATTAGTGACAGTAGTATAATCGCATGTGTTTATAATTAATCCAGCATCTGTAGTATTGTAAACCTCTGTATTTTCGATTGTCAGATAGTCTGAATAATAGGCGTAAATACCATAGTCTCCAACGTCATGAATTATGCAATCGATTATGGAAAGATTTTCCACCTGATAGGTGCTGGACGAACCACGATAAATATATAACCCATCGTCATCGGTAGAAGTAATCTCAATTCCCTGAACGATAACATTCTTGAGTGAATACGAACCATCCGGCCGAATGTAAAATCCGTAGGTTTCGCCATTAACAGTAGGACTGTAGCCGTCGCCGGCCTTTATTATCAGAGAATCGGCGTCATCGTTATTCCGACGAATAATATCGACCTGTTCATAATAGGTTCTATCTGAATTAATTGTGATAGTATAATCGTCATCCAATTCCAAAGGCACATCCAACATTGCAGTGGATATTTTAGAGTAGTTGCCTATTACTACTATGCCTTTTTTAAGCTCGACGTCATCCGGAGGAGATTTTGAAGCTTCTGAAGTTCCACCATATGCGCCTTGATTTATAACGGCGCCGTTTGGCGTGACTTCATCGCCGACATCGAAAGAGGGGTCACCGGCATCGATGCATCTCGAAGTTTCAGTATCGAGAACCCAGGCTTCTGCAACTGGATCCCATCGACCATATGCAGATTTCAGATGGAAATCCTCATTACCTGAGCTTGTTGAATAAAAAAGAGGCGGATCGGTAATTCCGTAAACTTCCTGGTCGCCTGTCCCTAATGTTGCGCTGAAACCATAACCACTGGAATAATTGCTGACATAATAATTATACGAACTGGAATAATAATTTGTGTAATAAAAGTAAACTCCATAATCATAACTTGTGCTTGTGTTCCAGACAATATTATTCCTCAAAGATATATATTCTGTATCGTTTAAATAGACGGTGTAGGAGGTATTATTGTCATAAACAGTGTTATTAACGAAATGGCTGGAGTCAGTAGAAATACCTCGGCTGTATCTCAGATACACACAATAGGGGCCGCCATTTCCGTAAATAACATTATTCTTTAGAGTGAAATAATCAGCGTAGTAATAATACACCTCATAAGTGCCGCCGTCATGGATTACGCAATTAGTAACTGTATTATAATCGCTGTTGGTGTTCAAGAATAGGCAGTAGGTATCGCAGTCTTTTAATTCTAAACCGTCGATAGTTATGTAGTCTGCACCGTTGAGATAAACACCATAATCCCTGATAGTAGTGCCGCCGTCAATGACTGGATTTTCATCGTTTGCCGCTCGGAAAGTTACATTATTGGCCGCACTTGCTCCAGGAATAGCACCTAGACCGGAAGGGCCGCCGAGTATTTCTTCATATTCTCCGCCGTCATCGTAAACCAGGAATGTAACCGGACCGGTGATGGGGGAGGGAATAAGCCCTCCAGATGTAGTAAGATCTGCTATCGCGTCTGCAAAGGAAGCGAAATCGTAAGCGCCGCCCGGGTTCGTCCAGCATATCGTGTATGTATCCATCGGAGCCATGGGTCTTGAGCGAAGTTCGATTTCCTCCTCGGCATAACTGTATCTGTTATATATAGTCGATTCCTCTAAGGGGGAGAACTGATTCTGCGCTAAAACAGGGCCAATTAGCAGAAGTATCGACAGGAAAATGCCAATCATCCCTATTCGCGTTCTCGAATATGATATATCGGGGGCGCTGTAATTCATTTTACTTCAAATTCCCGTTTTTGTCGTAATTGTCCATATTGACCGGTTGGCTAATTTTCTCTTTGGGGATATTAACTTCTTCGATCGGTTTTCCAGCCCAGTCGCGCCGTTTGCCCTTAAGGAGGTAGCTGAACCTGGCGTTTTCATTTCCGGAAAGAGCTTCAACCTTAAGAATACTGCCCTCCATATATGCGATTAAATAGGCCCTGTCTTGTGGAGTGATTATTGGAATAATGGAGTTTTCCGCTACGACATTATAAAATAGCCAAAGATCAGATCCCCTGGGTTGTGCGGCAAGATCGACCGCGTATATACCGTTGGCAAGGGTCGCTGTTCCGGCGGTCTCCATCAACATTCCAATCCCCTCTGACATCCAGGTTACGTATTGTTCGCCCTCTATCTGAACGACAGGATCGATTTGATCCGCATAAATTGTCGAGGCGTAGATATTACCGAATCTTTCAGTAGTCGAGCCGATATTATAACCTGAAGTTTCGGGTAGCAGATTGCCTTTGATAGTAACATTGCCGTCGGTATCGATAAGTAGTCCCTCATCGCCGCCGTCGTTCGAAACCCAATGTCCGCTCATCTGAAGATTCTCTGTAGCTGTGTGGTCGCCGAGATTATCGGAGACACCGCCGCTTTCATCTGCTGGTTGCCATTCGCTTGCCGTGTTGTTCCACTTAAGAATCTGACCGTCGGTTGGGTCGGTAGTCGATATTGCGTCTCCTTGAATAGCATTTACCGTGAGTATTCCCGTTGAAGTTATGCTTGCGTCTCCGCTCAAAGCGATACCGTCGTAACTATCCGTTCCGTCGGCGATGAGTAGATCCCCAGCAGTATAATCACTGACTTCGACATCGCTTAGGTCGTTAAGCTGGTTAGCACCACCGGCATCCACTGCTGGCCGCCATTCGCTTGCCGTGTTGTTCCATTTAAGAATCTGGCCGTCGGTTGGGTCGGTAGTCGATATTGCGTCTCCTTGAATAGCATTTACCGTGAGTATTCCCGCTGAAGTTATACTTGCGTCGCCGCTTAAAGCTATTCCGTCGTAACTATCCGTCCCGTCGGCGATGAGTAGATCCCCAGAAGTATAATCACTGACTTCGACATCGGAGAGTTCATTGAGCTGGTTAGCGCCGCCGGAGGGGTTTCTCCAACCCGGATTACCGCTTCCGTCGGTTCCCCAGACCTTATCGGGGTTTCCAGTTCCAGCAGTAACAACACCAGCAGAAGTCAGGCTATTAACTGCTATTGTAAGATGGCTTGAACTTGTGCCCTCACCGCTTAACGGAGCATCTGAAACGATTATCTGGCTTCCCCAGTTATCTCCAGTTCCGCCGTAGGAAACACCCCCGGATCCCTTATAGGAATACACTTTGAAGTTACCACTTGCGGACTGCGCACTCGGTTCGCCTAATAGAAAACTCGTGCTCGCCGCGGGGCCATCGGATGTTGCACCGGTAGTCGGTGTTTTAACGAACGCCTCGCCATCGACATAGAGTTTGTATGTTCCGGGATCGGCTGAACCGATGGCCACATTCCCTGTATGATACATATTGTCGGTGATGTCGTCGGGGGGAGTAGTTCCGCCGACTTCATACCAGTCATTATCACTGCCGCCTCCTCCCGAAGCCGGTTCCCAGGACATTCCGCCGCTACCGTCTGCTGTTAGAACTTCGTTTGCGCTTCCTGTGTTTTCGCCATCGAACAACCCTCCGCTTACTGCAATATCGCCGTTCACAACGAGCTTGTAACTCGGCGTAGTTGTGCCGATGCCGACATTCGCATTATTGCCGAGAATAACGGTGTTCGATTGGGCCAAAGTTACATTGGCACCGACTGCAGTTGCGTTTGATATCGTTCCGTCCGAATATCCCGTGTTTGCGCCGAGAAAGGTGTTATTCCCGCTCGTTAAACTGGGAGATAGGCTATATCCGGACATATATCCCAATGCGGTGTTTGAACTCCCTGTTGTTGAATTATACAGCGATGAGCGTCCGACCGCCGTGTTGTTTCCCGCACTGTTGTTATAAAGCGCTCTCGAACCGACTGCAGTGTTGTAGCTACTTGTGGTGTTATTCGTAGAAGCGGCATACCCAATTCCCGTGTTCTCTTCTCCGGTCGTATTCAGGAAAAGTAACCGTGAACCGACAGCGGTGTTATAGTTGCCCGTGTTGTTTACAAGAGCCCAGTATCCAATGGCGGTATTATTCGAACCGGATACATTACTGCCGAGGGTTTGGTGGCCAACCGCGGAGTTTGAGCTTCCCGAAATATTTGACATTAGAGAGAAACGGCCTATGGCGACATTTGTTCCGCCGCTTTGGTTGTTAGTCAGGGCTTGATCGCCTATAGCCACATTTGCGTGTCCCTCACTTCCCGCGCCTCCGATATTCGCGTCCAAAGCCTGACGTCCTATAGCGATATTCGAGATGCCTGTGGTGTTGGATTTAAGAGCCTCCAAGCCTATCGCGATATTATATTGGCCTGTCGTATTCGATGACAGAGCCAAATTTCCCAGAGCTACATTCGTTGCTACGGAAGAAGCTCCTCTTCCTATGGTATGACCGTGGATAATAGCGTCGGAGTTAGCGACTTCGAGTTTGGCAGAGGGCGTTGTCGTGCCTATTCCGACATTGCCCAAATCGTCAATCCTTAGAGCCTCAGAGCCATTGATAGTTACACCTATCATATCGTCAGCCGGCTGGAAAATACCAGTGTTGCCTTCCCCCTCAAACCAGATGGGGGGATCGGAAACACTGCCTTCGTCAAATTCAATCTCGTTAATTCGGCTTTCCGAACCAGGATCGATGAAATATGTCGAGTTGTCCCAATCGTAGATTACGCCGCTAATATAAAGGTTATTGTTTGTTGAATAGCTGTCGCCAATATAAACATCGCCCGATTGCCGCTCTATGTCCGATCCAACTTCCGTCCAATCGTTGTCCGAACCTACTTCAGACCAAGTTACCGTCCCGAGGCCATTGGTTACAAGGGCATTGCCGGTTGCTCCATCGGCGGTGGGGAAATCGTATGCTCCGTTGATATTCAATGAATTCATCCTGGCTGAGCCTGCAACCTGAAAACGATATGTAGGCGTTGTGATACCCACGCCGACATTGCCGTCGGAACGAATGAAGAATTTGCTGGAACCTCCCGAACCGCCCGAGAATGCATTTATAATGTAAGCGTCCGAGGCTTGTCTGTCTGTGCTTACGAGAAGGCCGTCCTCTCCGAAGTCATCGCTTCTGTTCCAGATTCTCGCTACCCTTTCGTCGGTTCCGTCATCGACTTGGACATCGAGTTTGTGCGCAGGGGATATTGTTCCTATTCCGACATTTCCGGTAACAGCCGAGTATTGATTGGAACCATCGATAATCCAGTCGTCGTCGATAGCTATCCCCGATGTTGCAACTAATTCCCAGTTGCCTTCGGAGCTGTTCCATTCGAGAAGCTGATCCACAATGCCTCCGTCGGCTAATTTGGCCGGAGTAACCGAGGCATCGCGGATTTTTGGTGTTGTAACCATGGAATCGGCTATGTTAATGGCGTTCACAGAGGAAGTCATCTTTTCGCGCGGCGATAAGACTACGGCGTCCACTTCGAGCTGGAGGTAGCTCACGCCGATATCAAACTGATTGATGTTGTATCCCGTTTCCCAGCCCGTCGAAAGATCGAGCTCCACGGCGAAAATGCCATGATTGGGGTCCACCAATGCGATAGTCTGTTCCCATGTCTTGTTTCCGCCCGTGGGAGAATCCCATAGTGAGAAGGTTATGCTCACCGGATCTTCGAGGGGGAGACCCGAACCATCCGTGAGTTTCCCCTGATAATTCAGCAGAAGGGGAACATCTCCAATCGAGGACGAAACAAGTAGAATTATAAGGCAGAAAAGGACTGTCTTCGTCCGAATCTGCCGTAGAAGCGTCTCGGGGTGTATCATAATAACTCCCTTTCACGTAGATATTCTATCGTAACTGGCGCGGCTTCATCCCAGAGTGAATCAAATGCCCTGGTGAGAAGCTCGACCATGTCTTTATTGTTAACCAAAACCGCCAGCAGTTTTTCGGAGATTTCGTTGTAGTTAACTGCTAACAGAGCGCTTTTATTGTCGAAAATGTCCATTTTCCCCGGGAAGGAGTGAATGTGCCGCACGGGATGACCAAGCTCGAGATACATAAGGGCTTTTTTGGCAATATGCGGTTCGTTCAACATCTCGGTTTCCAGAAGCAATTGAATGACAATACCCAGATTCGCATATTCCTTAACCCATTCGTATTGAACTTCGAGAGTGCTCGGGAAATATAGAGGCTCGCGATAGAGGGTTTTGCGGCTTTCGAAAATCAACATCGAACCGCCCTCCCTCTTGATAGCCTCTTTGCCATGGAGCATCATTATGTCTCTGCCGTTATTGCTCTCTTTTAGTTCAGCCTCGTATAACTTCTCCGCCTCTTCGATTATCTGGTCGATGACTTGGGGAATCTGACGCTTTCTCTCCTCGATTTCCTCAAGCTGTTCCTTGCGGATATTGTTGAAGACGTCTCTGGGGTTAACGGGATAATATCTGAGAGGCTTGCCGTAGATTTCGACTATCAGGCCCCTCTTGAGAATGTCCTTGATTGTCCTGTAAGTTGTGGCTCTGGGAATACCCGTTGCCTTCGCACAGTCATCTATCGAGCCCTCGCCGATTTCGAGGAAGGCCATATATACCTCTGCCTCGTTCTCTGTGAACCCGGCTTTTACCATAGCTTCTTTCATTCTTCGCCCTTCATAAAGTTTCGCCCGTTCATTTGAATAGGCAGATAAAACATAAGAAAAAAAAATTCTCAAAACAAGTTTTTTTTAAGATTCGTTTAATTTCCGCGGCTTGCTCGGAGGAGACGTCAATATGCCATCACGGCAGATTCAATGGCCATGACATGAAACGAGATTCGAGTTTATCGGTGTATTGAAATATGTTGAGAGACTTTTTTAAATTTTTCCAGCCGAGAAGAGTTCCTGGTGTTACTCAAATAGTCAAGTATCAGCAAAAAAAGAGTATTGATCGACTATGATTTATTTATATTGCCTCGTTTTGATATAGTGTTAAGTGTTTCAAAGTCGAGGGCGGATAATTGTTGTTATAAGCTTTGATCCATTTATCCTGGTTTTTTTGAAGCTATTCAGCCAACTCCTACTCCTTAATCCAGATTAATTCCTCGTGATAGTTCTCATGACCCTCTCAGTTTCAGCGTTGTCCCCTCGATAAGCTTAGGCACCGCGACACGCTATCTATCGGTTGAAACCGACGGATAGATAATTTTCCCTTTCTTAGCAATTCGATTCATTTAACGGGACTTGCCGGTTTTAGGCTATGCGATTAACTTCCGCCATTTTCATAGTTACCCGATTAGCCGGAGTGTCGTAATATAACCGCCACTCGGCGACCTTGTCGTTCTCTATTTTCGCTACCCAGATCAGAGTTCGGCCAGCGAACTCCTCACTGCGCGGAATCTGCAGATGCGAACTGGTAGTTCGGCCAACAAGAACCACTTCGTTATCGATGTCAAACACCTCCGATATATGGATCATATAGCCCGGAAAGCGGGACATATATTCCCGCCATGCCGCTGTAACAGCTTCTTTGCCGATTAGACTATCGCCTGCCAAATCGATGAATTTGTGATAGTCGGCCATTAGATCGGAAAGACCCTCCAAATCGAGCCGATTAATACACTCCACAAATCGAAATGCTATGTCGAAACGTATGTTATTTTTCATATTTGCCGGAAATTATGTCCGCTGTGATTCGGCCGGATTCGTATATTGTCGGCAGGCCGCTTCCCGGATGGGTTCCGCCGCCCACCAGATAACAGTTGTCGATGTCCTCGAAGCTATTATGAGGCCGGAACACCAGCATCTGGGCGACATTATGCGCCAAGTTGAACGTCGCGCCGTTGAAGACGTTATGTTCGTCCCGCCAGTCGTCCGGAGTAATCATCTTTTCCTCGATGATGTGGTCGCGGATATCGGTGAGACCGCCGCGCTTTTCGACTCTATCGAGAACTATTTCGCGGAACCTGTCCTTTTCGGCGTCCCAGACGATATCCGCGGTGGTGTTCGGCACCGGCACGAGGATGTAGATGGTCGATTTGCCTTCCGGAGCGAGGGTGTTGTCCGTTCGGCAGGCGTTCTGAATATAGACCGAGGGGTCTTCGGAAAGCACCATGGATTCCGCCATCTCGGCGACGTTCTTTTTGTAGTCCTCGGCGAAGCATATGGTATGATGGGGGATGTCGTAAAGCTTATCCACGGCGAGATAGAGCATGAAGGTCGAGCAAGAAAACCTTTTGCTACGAACCTTGGCCGGTTTCCAGTTTTTGAGGTCTTTCTCCCTGGCGATATTGTGCATGGCGTGGGCGAAATCGGCGTTGATTATTGTTCGATCCGCCTGCACGATGTCTCCGGATTCCAGCCAGACGCCGTTTGCCTTGCCGTTCTCCGTGAACAGCTCTTTAACGGTGGTCGATAAATGTATATTCCCGCCATTTTCTTCGATTACTTTCGCCATGGCTTTCGAGATGGCGTTGAGGCCGCCTATTGGATGCCAGATACCGCCGTTATGCTCGATGAGGGAGATTATCGCGAAGGATGCCGGGCATTCCCATGGGGACATGCCGAGATATTTCGCCTGGAAGGTGAAGGCTATCTTGAGGTCGTCGTCGTCGAAATACCTGCCGAGGTTGCGGTAGAGGCTGATGTGGGCGTCGAGGTAGGGCAGGGCGTGGCGAAGGTTTTTGGAGAACATCTTCGACCAGTTGTCGTAGGGCACCTTGAGGCAAGGGATGAGGCGGTCGTATTTCTCCTGTTCCCGTTTGAGGAATTTCAGATAACCGACGCCGTTGCCGGGAAAAAGTGTCTCGATCTGGTCTATCATCCAGTCGCGGTTTTTGTGCGATGGGAAGAACTCTCTGCCGTCGGCGTATCTGAGGCGATACATCGGGTCAACCTCGCGAATATCGAGATAGTCCTCGGTCTTCTTTCCGGAAAGCTCGAACATTTCTTCGAGGACGTCCTTCATCATCAGGAAAGTGGGGCCTGTGTCGAAGGTGAAATCTCCCATTTTGATTGGCGCGTTTCTGCCGCCCACGGTGTCTTTGGTCTCGAAAATTTCGACATCGTAGCCGCGATGGCTCAATATCATCCCTGCGGTAAGTCCGCCGGGGCCTGCACCTATAATAACAACCTTTTCCTTTGCCATGATTATTCCTTCTTTCTAATTTCCGTAATCTTCGAGAATTTTGTCGCGAACCATCTGGCCGGAGTAGGATACCATAGGCATTCCCGCGCCGGGGTTCACGCTTCCACCGACGAAATACAGTCCGCGGTAGAGTTCGCTTCTTTTGGGTGCGCGGAACCCTTTGTTCTTGCGCTTATCCGAAACTACACCGTATATCGAGCCGCGATTCGAGTAATACATCCGCTGAATGTCCTCGGGATACAGGACATCCTCGACTACGATATGCTCGCGAAGATTTTCGACACCGTTGCGTTCGAGTTTGATGTAGAGTTTTTCCTTGAGGGCGTCGTATTGTTCGCGGGAGAAGGGTTTGTCCTGGAGATGGGGGATATGGGGGAGAAGCTTGATTATCTCGTGTCCCTTCGGAGCGATGGTTTTATCCGTGCGGGTGGGGCAGACGACGTAGATAGTCGGGTCGTCGGGAAGCTCGTAGCGGTCGTAAACCTTCGCCATATGTTCGCGCAGATTTTCGGCGAAGAAGAAGTTGTGATGCGCCAGAACAGGATATTCGACATCGACACCCAGATGAACAACCAGCCCGGAACAAGAGGGCTCGAATTTCTTCTCGTAATCCGCCATGAATTTGTCCGGCGCGCCGATAAGCTCCTTGTAAGCCGGAATAACCTCCATATTGCTCACGACGATATCCGCCGATATTTCCCTGCCGTCTTTCAGGACTATTCCCCGGGCGGCGTCCTTGTCGATAACAATCTCATCAACCTCGGTTTCGAGATGCACTGGAATTCCCTGTTCCTCCATCAGCCGAGAGAGGCCTTTCGAGATATTGAACATGCCGCCGTTGACATACCATTCGCCGTAACCGAGCTGGGAATAGGGAATCAGGTTGAGAATCGCGGGGGCGTTGTATGGCGACGACCCGACATATTTGACGAAGAAGGCCATTATATCCCGAAGATGCTGGTTCTCGATTCGCTTATCGACCCCTTCTGCGAGGGTTTTGAAATAATCGGTTATTCGCAGAAGCTCGACCTTGCCGAAACCTTCTTTGATATCGTCCATGTTGTCCGCGCCGCGTCCGAAATAGGCCTTTTGCGCGAAGTTCCAGAGGTTGCGTGAATAATCGATGTATTCGTAGAAGCCGCGGGTTTCCGGTTCGGGAAGTTTGGCGAGTTCGCCTTCCATATCCGCCATGTCGCCGTAAAGGTCGATAACCGCGCTGTCCTCGAAGAAATTGCGCCACTGGGGTTCGAGCTTGGTAATCTGGAAATAGTCTTCCCTGCGCTTGCCGTATTTCTCGAACAGCCATCCGAAGATGTGCGGCAAAATCAATATCGAAGGCCCCAAATCGAACTTGAAACCCTCTATTTCGCGTATGTTCAATTTGCCGCCGATATGGGCGTTCTTCTCGAACACCTCGACATCGAATCCCTCGGCTTTAAGGGAAAGGGCGGCGGAGATACCTCCAAGTCCCGCGCCGACTACAACAATCTTCTCCTTAGCTTTACCGCTCATTTTCACTCCACTGTAATTCTGTTTTCAATAATACACATAAACAAGTATATCCAGTTCGTTTCCGATGTCAAATTGAAATATAACAATCGAGATAATTTACCAGATAAGTATCCATTTCCGGTGGATTTTTCGATACTCAATAAAACACCCGACAGCATTATTCGAGATAATTTTATTTGATAATAGATTTTTTCTTGCTTTACTTCCCCAATTGGTTTCAATCCACGCGCCCGCGAAGGGTGCGACGCGATACCCGCCGAGTCGCTCGAAGTGAAAAGGATGCGCGGATGGTTGGGTTCGAGCACGGCGGAGGGAGTCCACGCAACAGCGAAGGCGGAAACGGCGACGAGGGTAGAAAATATGAGAATGGGAAGTTTCATTTCAGATAGACGACTCTCTTCGTGGTGGTTTCGGTCCCTGAATCTGTCGATGGGCCGAATGTCGCCCGGACGAGATAAACGCCGGAACCAAGGGAGGCGTCGGGCGCCCAGACGAATAATCCCCCCGCCTCGTTGCACTCGGCACCCCCCTTAATAAGGGGGGCCAGGGGGGATTCTACTATTTTTCTCCCGTTCACGTCGAATATCTCCACCTCCGCGCCCGCCGGGGCGGAAATGGTTACCGCCGAATTGAAGGGGTTGGGGTGGGCGGAGAGGGAGAGTTTATCTGGATGAAATATCGAACTTTCTTTAATAGAAAGGACGGAATAACCCATTGAATCAGTTTTGACTAAATAGAGATTCCCTT
>Ga0272444_10004312_pt1 | contig 12578 bp, 12 predicted proteins | sample SSMForm13_FD_201033 | JGI IMG/M metagenome (GOLD analysis project Ga0272444, IMG submission 201033) | Marine sediment archaeal communities from Little Sippewissett salt marsh, Falmouth, MA, United States - SSM-Form-13 | ecosystem: Environmental > Aquatic > Marine > Wetlands > Sediment ...
CCTCACCACCCATAGCCACTCGGGCGTGGATATCATCAAGGCCCAGACGGCCCGGCTCGCAGAGCTGGGGATCACGGTACGAACGAGGTGCCTCTTCACCGGCTTTTTGACGGACCCGGACGGGGCGGTCTGCGGCGTCACCCTTCGGGAAGGGTACCGTTTCCCCGATAGAGAGAGCGGCGAGCCCAAACGGATCCGTGTCGATCGAGCCGTGGTTCTGGCCACCGGAGGGTTCGGCCACGACCCCGCTTTTCGATCCATACTCCACCCCGGACTGGATGAAACCATCCAGTCCACCAACCACAGGGGAGCCACCGCCGAAGGGCTGGTGGCCGCCCTGGGCCTCGAGGCCTTCCCGGTGCATCTCTCATGGATTCAGCTCGGGCCTTGGGGCTGCGCGGATGAGAAGGGGTACGGTATGGGGGGGCGCTTTGCCTCCTACTGCCTCTTTCCCGCCGGGATCCTTGTGGACCCGGCCACCGGCCGCCGGATCGTCAACGAGTGGTCGGATCGCCGGGAACGGTCCGACGCCATGATTCGGGCCGGCCATCCGTGCATCGGCATCGTCGATGCCATAGGGTCGGAAAAGGAGGCGGAAAGCCTTCATGTTTGCCTGAAAAGCGGCAAGGTGAAGGCCTTCGAACGGCTCGATGATCTGGCATCCGCCTATGACATGCCCCGCGGCGCATTGATGCAGACCGTCACGGACTACAATGACGCCGTTTTGTCCGGGAAGAGGGATGAGTTCGGAAAGGTCCTCGGCCAGGGTGCATTTCCCGTCAAGACCGCGCCCTTTTATGCCATTCGCCTCTACCCCAAGGTGCATCATACCCCGGGGGGCGTCGGGATCACCGCAAAGGCCCAGGTCATCGACCTCCACGGGCGCCCGATTCCCCGGCTCTTTGCCGCGGGCGAGGTCACCGGAGGCGTCCACGGCGCCAGCCGGCTCGGCAGTGTCGCCCTGACCGAAGGACTGGTCTTCGGACGCATCGCGGGACAGGAGGCCGCGGCAACGCCGAGGAGGGACCCTTCCGGGGCCGCTTCTGAATGAAACCCGGTGTGAACGCCGATTCCGTCATGTACGAAGACCCCCCCCCGATAAGAATGCCGGCGCACCTGTCGGAATTCAGGTGCATCGGCCCGGCGTGTGAGGACCACTGTTGTTACGGATGGGATATCGCCGTCGATCGAGGATCCTATGAGCGGTATCGAACCCTGCCGTCCAAGGGGCTGGGCAAGCGCCTTCGAAAAGCCCTCCGGCTCAACCGCAAGGACGCCTCCGACGCGCGATATGCCCGGTTCCTTCGAGTCGGAGGCGCCTGCCCCTTTCTGACACCGGCCCGTCTCTGCCGGATTCATGCCGAACTGGGTGAAGACTTCCTTCCGGACACCTGCGCTCTTTTCCCCCGTCATGTGCGTGCCCGAAGCGGCTGGATCGACCTCACCGCCTCCCTGGCCTGCCCGGAGATCGCGCGCCGGGCACTGGCCCCCCCCGATGGGACCGAGATCATCGAGGGCCGCCTGGGTCCTTCCGCTTCGAGCATGCTGCGATCGGTCGAGCCCGGACTCCCCTCAGAGATCGAGGCGGCCGGGCTGACGGTGCGGGAGTCTGCCCTGGCTCTCTTGAAGGACCGAGGCCTTGTGCTGTGGCAGCGCATCCTGGCCCTCGGCTTCCTCCTGGAAAGGGTCGCCGACGACGACGGGGAACCGGGGAGGAAGGCCGTGCCTTCGCGATTGGACGCGTTTGCGCGTCGAATGGATTCCGGTGAGCTGACGGATCGAATGGACAGCCTGCCCGCACTCACCGGTCTTCAGCTTCAGCTCGTAAGACGGCTCCATGACGAGATCATGCCCTCCGTGGTCGTAAAGGCCTTCAAGGACTGCGCGGATGAGTGTCTTACCGGTCTTGGTTACGCAGGCCCGCAGCCCTTTACCGAGGAGATCGCGCAACGCTACGACGCGGCCTTTGATCAATACTACCGCCCGTTTTTTCATCACGACGGGTTCATGCTGGAAAACTACCTGGTCAACTACCTCCTGCACTACGATCTCGGCTTTCAGCAAGGCCGGCGCCTGTGGGAAGACTACGTCATGATGGTCCTGACCTTCTCCATGCTCAAGACCTATCTGATCGGCATGGCGGCACGGCACGGGGAATCGTTTCACGCCGCCATGGTCACCCGATTGATCTATTCTTTCACCAAGGTGCTGGAGCCGAATGCCCGCTTCAGGGAGTACGCGCTCGGGCTGCTCGCGCAGAGCGGATGCACGGACCTGACGCATCTTGCGATCCTGATCAAGAACTGACATGACGGGACGATTCGAAAAGGCGCGTTCAGATGTTCCCGGTGGGTCATTCGGCCGGCAAAGGACGGGATGGGGAATTCAGGATCTCGGGGATCTCTTCAGGCCGGCCTGCATGTAGTTGTCCACGGCCGCATGAAGCGTATCGGCCGCCAGGCTTGCGCAGTGCCAGTGGTCCTTGGGCAGCCCGCCGACAGCCTCCCGGATCATGGCCGGATCGATATCCAGGATCTCCTCGGGGGTCTTTCCCCTGGCCAGATCCACCGCGGCCCAGATGCAGTTCAGGCTGTGGGCGCAGCCGTTGGTCCAGGGAGAGGCCTCCACCATGTGATCCCCCTCGAACTTGAGACGGATCTCCATGACATCCCCGCAGGTTCCCACCACACGCGCCTCGCCGTCCGGACCGGCCACGTGGGGGTTGAGCCAGTAGTACACGGCGAACCACGCCACGGTGACGGCCACAAGGATTCCGACTCCCAGCAGGAGGCTCCATACGTTCATGACGATGAGCTTGCCGGTGAAAAGAGGCCTTCGGCCGACGGCCATCGGCTGGAGGAGACGTGAGCCCCTCCGGCCGTTACGATCAGGCATTCCGCACCGGGCAGGGTCTCCATCAGTCCCTTTCCGTCCCTCGGCCCGGCCACGAAAACCGCTGTGGAGAGGGCATCGGCCAGGGTGGCGTCCGCAGCCAGGACCGTGACGCTTCGGCTCCCCCGTGCGGGACGGGCCGAACCGGGATGGATGAGATGATGGTAGACCTTTTCCTTGTCGAAATAGACCTCATAATTGCCTGAGGTGGCCGCAGCGCCGTCTTTCATGGTAAAGGTCTGTAAGGCCAGCCCTTCCCTGTCCGGGTTCTGAACCGCCACTCTCCAGGGACGGTGCGGCCCGCGACCGCCCATGGTGCGAATGTCCCCGCCCGCGTTGATCAGCGCGTGCTGAATTCCCCGGCGTTTCAAGGCCTTCATGCCGCAGTCGATGGCATACCCCTTGGCAATCCCGTCGAGGGTGACGCCCATACCCTCCCTGGCGAAACGGACCGTCCGCCCCTGCATTCGCACGGCGCCGGAATCCACGAGGTCCAGGACCGCGGCGACCCGTTCGTCGCCCGGCGGCGCCTGACGGGACGCGAATGTGTGCTGATACAGGTCCACCACGGGCTTGACCGTGATGTCAAAGGCCCCCCGGGTCACCCTATTCAACTGTAGGGAGCGTTCCAGCAGGGCCGTGACCTCCGGCTCCAGATCGGCCGCCCGGCCCTCCCGGTTCAATGTCCCGATGGGAGAGATTTCCTGATGCCGGTCGAAGAGGCGGGCAGACCTCTCCATCTCATCGAAGGCCAGGGAGATCGCGTCATCCGCCTCGTCACGGGACGGACCGATGACGGTGATGGCTGCAAAGGTGCCCATCATCAGACGGGTCCGGGTAATCCGGTAGCGCCCCCGCCCGAATGCCACGGCCTCGCTGAGCGGGAGAGCAGCGGAAACGAGCATCCCCGCACTCAGGATTCCCGAGGTTTTCAGAAAGGATCGGCGGTCTATGGTTCGTACGCTGAAATCAGGGTTGGGCATCCTCACACCTCGAAGACTACAGAGCCAACGCCTCTTGATCCGTCGGTTCCTGACGGTCTTCCGCCTGGAAAAGAGGGCGTCGGCTGAAGGGTTGAACCGCATGGACCATGAAGCAGGCCTTGATACAGGCCTCATTGCACTCCGGGCCATACTCCATGCATCGCTTGTGATCGATGCGGATAACGCCGTCCACCAGGGCCACGGCCTCCGCCGGACAGGCCCGCACACAGGACATGCAGTGCATACAGCCCGCCTCACAAATCTGGTGGGTCATCTTGGCGGTATCACGGCTGCTGCAACGAACAACGGCACGGGCCCTCTTGGGTATCAGGCTGATCAGCCCCTTGGGACAGGCCTTGACACACTGCCCGCATCCCACGCAGAGGTCCTCATGGACCACCGGGAAGTGGTCCTCCATCGTGATCGCATGGAACATGCAGGTCGCAGCGCACTCTCCGAAGCCGACACACCCGAACTGGCAGTCCGTGGGACCGGCAAACGCCAGGTTGGCCCCGGAGCAGCGCTCGTATCCCCGGTACTCGTACTTCTGATAATCCGTGCGAAGCGACCGGGCACAATGGACCACCGCCACGAGATCCTCCATGGCGCCCATCTGTTTACCGGTGATGAGGGCCACGGCCTCGGCGGTCGAGGCCTTGCCTGGAAAACAGAGGTTGGGCGGGACGTCCGGATCCAGGACCACGGCCTCGGCATAAGCTTCGCACCCGGCAAAGCCGCAACCGCCTCACTGTGCCCCGGCCAGGACCTCCTTGACCGCCTCCACCTTGGGATTGACCTCCACGGCGAACTTGTGGGCCGCAAGGGCCAGACCAATGCCGAAAAAGAGCCCGATGCTGGCCAGCAGGACCAGCCCCCCAATGGCCAGTTTGATGTACAGGGGATCCATCTTCCTCCTCTTTCAAAAAATCGACATGCCGGAAAACCCCATGAACGAAAGCGCAAAGAGCCCGGCCACGATGAACGCGATGGGGAGTCCACGGTAGGACACGGGGACATTGGCAAAATCGAGCCGCTCGCGCACCGATGACATCAAAAAGAGAGCCAGCAGAAACCCCACTCCGGCGCCCAGGGCCAGCATCAGGCTCTCGAGCATGTTGTACTCGTTGTCCGCCAGGATGAGAGGCACGGCGATGACGATACAGTTGGCGATCACCAGAACCAGGTACACGCCGAAGGCCTTGAACAGGGCCGGATTGACCTTGCGCAGGATCGTATCCACGGCCTGGACGGTCAGGGATACCAGACCGATAAACACGATGATCTGCAGATAATCCAGACGATACGGCTTGAGCACGAACTGGTAAAGGAACCAGGACATCAGGGAAGCGAAAACAATGACAAAGGTAAAGGTAATGCCCATTCCAACAGCCGTTGACTTTTTCTGGGACGTACCGAAAAAGACACAGAGGCCCAGGTACTTGGAAAACACGAAGTTCTGAATGAGCAGGGCGCCGATCAGGATGCCGAACAGGTGCCCGAAGTAGGACTTGGATACCGTGACGGACTGGGTGCCCAGGCCCCTGCCCTCGGACTGAATATCCTTGGCAATGACCTGGTGGGGCTGTTCCGGATTGATGGGCTCGGAGAGCTCGATCGTCAGCCGGGTCTGATCCGGGCTCAGGCTGACCGTCCGAATCGTCAGGAGGATGTCGGGATCGGGTTCCTCGTTGACGGTAAAATGGGAGCGATCTTCGGCCCACGCTTCATCCACCGGTCCGGCAAAGGTCAGCAGGATCTGTTCGGTTCCCTGAAACGCCGCCTCCTTGATGAACTGAGGTTGGTTGCACCCGCCGAGCAGGAGCAGCGCGATCACCAGGAAAACGGCCCTGAATGCCATCCCTTCCTTTTTCATCTCACAATCCCCGCTTCGCCCGCCGGTTGTAGACCGTTTCCACGTAGTTGAAAACCGCCATCATGAAACCGACCAGGAAAAAACCGGCCGCCGGAAGCACGAAGAAAAGCATGGGCCTGAAGCCGAGCACATCGTAGCCCAGAAAGGTCCCCATCCCCAGCACCTCGCGCACCGCCCCGAGGGCCACCATCCCGAACATGAAGCCGAACCCCATGCCGATACCGTCCCAGAAGGAGGCGACCACGGTATTGCGGCAGGCGAAGACCTCGAGGCGCATGGTGATGATGGCAAAGGCCACGATCAAGCGCACGAAGATTCCCATGGCCTTGTAGGCCACCGGCAGGAAGGCCGCCAGCACCAGGTCGATCACCGTCACCCAGGTGGCAATGGTCAGGGTGTAGGTCGGGATTCGAATGCGGGGATGAATGTGGTCCTTGATCAGGGAGATGGTACAGCTCGAAAAGACCTGGACAAACAGCACCGCCACGCCCAGCAGCAGTCCGTTGGCGACCGTCGTGCTGATTCCCACGGCCGGGCACATGCTCAGGGCCAACCGGAAAATGGGGTTTTCATTGAGCAGGCCGTTGACGACCAACTGCGTATTCGTTTTCGTGGTTGCTGGCACGGAACTTCCCCTCTAGTTGGAAACGCGTTAGAACAGGACCGGTACTTGGCCCGTGTCAACGGCTCGGTCCAGGATTCGAATCCGGTAAGCGAACTTCTTGGCCATCCCGACAACGCCGTTGGTCACGGCAGCGCTGGAAATGGTGGCGCCGGTCAACGCGTAGATATCCTTGTCCTGATAGTGCTTCTGAATCTGTCCGACCTCCCGTGCAGACAACCCGCCCTCCTCGATGCCCATGGTCTCGAGATAGCGCTTGTAGTCGTCCGGAAGAGGCTCCTTGATGACGGTGAGCTTCTTGAGCTTCTCGAAGGATTTTCCGACGAACTGGTTCTTGAAGTAATCCTGCGTGATCTCCCCTCCCAGACCGGGGTCTTCCTCGTGCTCGATCACCTCCAGCCCCAGGATGTGAAATTGAGGATCCAGAGCGACCATGGCCTTGATAAAGGTCTTGAACCCGGGGAACTCTCCCGGCAGGAGATAGGCCGTGCGCTCCCCCCCCATGCAGGCAATGATCATGGTGTCGGCAAAGGCGATCTCCGCGGAGGCCTTCAGCTCGGGCAGAAGCGCCTTTTTGCGGTCCTCCGCGGACAGGGCCTCTTCAGCCGTCAAAGCCAGGTCGTGGCTCTCGAGAAACCGCCCCTTCAGGTCGAGCACGACAAAGGCATACCCCTCGCCGGAACCCTTTCGAACCGGAACCAGATACCCCATGCGCATCGCGTCGTCTTGCTCCACGATGTAGCGGTAAACCGAGTAGAGACGCAGCTCCGGCGGCGCGGGCCGGTGCTTGCCGTACCCCAGCAGCCCGAACATGGTCTGCTGCACATTGAGATGCTCGTTTTGCTGCTTGGCCTTGGCCGTGAAGATAAAGGTCGTACCGATCACCAGGCCCGCCGCCAGGCACGACACCGTGAGGGCGATCGTGATCTTGAGGATCTCTCTCATTGGACAGCCCCTTCGGAAAAGCGCTTCGGCTTGAACCACTGATCGAGTGCAGGCGTCAAGGGGTTCATCAACAGAATGGCATAGCAGACCCCTTCCGGGTATCCGCCCTTGAGGCGAATCAGTACGGTGAGGGCCCCGACGCCGATGCCGAAGACGATCTGACCGGAGCGTTGATTCGGTGAGGTCACGTAATCGGTGGCCATGAAAAAGGCGCCGAGCATCAGGCCGCCGGAAAGGACCGCCAGGAGCGGGTCTCCGGTAAAGAGCCGCTCGCCACCGAAGGCCCACGTCAGGACACCCGTTGTGACGATGACCGACACCGGGATGTGCCAGTTGATGTAGCGCTTCCAGATCAGATACAGGCCCCCGATCAGGAGCAGCAGGGCCGATGTCTCGCCGATACACCCGGGCATCCAGCCGAGAAGAAAGTCACTGTACACCGACACCCGGGACCCGAACTGCTCGAGCATGGCCGCCATGCCGTAGTGTTTCAGGACGTAAAGCGGCGTGGCCGACGACACGGCATCCACGCCGGAGCCCATGTACCGGAAGATTCCCCAGTCACGGATCGGCTCCAGCCAGGCCGTGGTCATGGCCACCGGATAGGTCGCCACCAGGAAGGCCCGGCCGATCAGGGCGGGGTTGAAGATGTTGAACCCGATACCGCCCATGATGACCTTTGTGACGAAGATGGCCATGACCGCACCGAAGGCAGGCATCCACAGCGGCACTCCGGGCGGAATCACATAGGCCAGCAGGACGCCGGTGATCACGGCGCTGCCGTCCCTGACCGTGATGGGCCGGCCCAGGAGTTTTTCGGAAACCGCCTCGGTGGCCACACAGCAGATCACGCTGATCAACGTGATGATCAGGGTCTGAAAACCGAAGACAAAGACCGACAGGATGAGCGGCGGCATCAGGCATGCGACCACGGTCCACATGATCCGGGCCACGGTGGTATCGGTCCGTATATGGGGAGAGACCGATACCAGCAGGCGACGGGCGTCGTTCGCGGGAGAGGATTTGCCACGGGGGCATTCCGATTGCGTTGACATCATTCCGCTTTTCTCTTCTGTTCCCGAGCCTCTTTGAGTTTTCGGGCCTGGTCGATTTCCATTCGGGCAAGACGGATGAACTGCACCAGAGGTCGCTTGGCCGGGCATGCATAGGCACAACTGCCGCACTCGAAACAATCGTCCAGCAATCCGAACGGCTCGGTTTCGGCCCCCTTCCCCGCCTCGACGTAGATGCCGATCATATTCGGCTCCAATCCCATGGGGCATGCGTCCAGGCAGAAACCGCATCGAATGCACGGCCCATAGGCCTGGGCATCCACCTCGCAGGAGGTCAGAAAGAGCACCCCGGGCGTGGTCTTGGTGATCGGCACATTCAAGTCGGAGATGGCGAAACCCATCATGGGTCCGCCCACCACCACCTTGCAGAGATCCTCGGTGGTCCCCCCCAGGTAATCGACGATCTCCGATACGGGCGTGCCGATCTTGACGCACAGATTGGCCGGCCTGGCGATCCCGCGCCCGGTAATCGTAACGACGCGCTCCACAAGGGGCTTTTCCAGAACCACGGCGTCGTAGACCGTCTTGGTCGTGTAGACGTTCTGAACGATGATCCCGATGCTCGAGGAGCGCTGGCCGGACGGCCGAACACGACCGGTCACGCTTTGCATGATCTGGTCGGCCGAGCCCTGGGGATACTTGACCGCCAGAGGTTTGACCTCCACCGTGAAACCGTCGTCCGGGTTCGAGCGGGCAATGGCCTCGTTCAGGGCCGCGATGGCATCCGGTTTGTTGTTCTCCACCCCGATGGCACAGTAGCGGATGCCCAGGACCGTCAGCAGGATCTTGGCCCCCTCGACGATCTCCCGAGCATACTCCACCATGACGCGGTGGTCGCAGGTAATGTAAGGCTCGCACTCGGCCCCGTTCAAAACCAGGGTATCCAGCTTGACGCCCGGCTTGACGTTCAGCTTGACGTCGGTTGGAAAACCGGCCCCGCCGAGGCCCACGATACCGGCGGCCGCGATGCGCTCCTGAAGCTCCTCCCTGGAAAATCCCCGCCAATCCACCGGGGTGTATTCCGGACGCAAGGCGTCGGCCTCGGGATCGGTTCGAATGACCAGAGCCGGTGCCTTGCCGGTCTGGGGGTGAAGGGCGTTTTCCACCCCGTCAACGGTTCCGCTGACACTGGCGTGCAGGACGGCCCCCAGATTGGTGCCGATCTCACCCACCCGATCGCCCTCTCGAACCCGGTCCTTTTTCTCCACCAGGAGCTGAAACACGGCGCCCGGGTTCCCCTTGGCGAAGAGCCTGTGCTCATCCACGTCCGGGGCTTCCCGGTGCGACACAGACACCTCGCAGGAGGCCCCGACATGCTGCTTGAGAAACAGGGACACCTTGGAGGGGTAGGGCATCGTTTCGATGGGCAGGGCGTTGGTGAAGTCCTTGCTTTCTTTGGGATGAACCCCGCCCTTGGGAAACGTCGCTGGTTGGGTCGTCATCGCTTTGACCTATGCCGCCGAGAGATTTCTCTCGAGCAGCCCTTGGGCGTAAGCTTCCCGAGTGCTGTCGGAAAGGGCCTCGGGCCTTCCGAATTGCAGTGCGTTGGTCGGGCATGCGGATACGCAGGCCGGCTCCCCGCCTTCATCGATCCGATCCATGCACAGGTCGCACTTGACCACCTTGCCGGCCTCGGAATTCCACTGGGGGATGTGCCACGGGCAGGCCAGGATGCAGGCCTTGCACCCCACGCACAGATTTTCCACGATGTAAATGAGCCCGTCCTTCTCCCTTCGTCGAATGGCCTCGGTAGGACAGGCCTCCAAGCACCATGCCTTTTCACAATGGAAACACGGGACGAACACGGAGGTCATCCTCGGGACGTCATCCACCATTTTGGGTCCCAGCACGACGATCTTGCCGAGGGTCGCCTCCAGCGGCACCTTGTTTTCGGATTTACACGCAACCTCGCAGGAATGGCAGGCGATGCAGCGGTCCGGATTCGTGGTGATGATATAATCGCCCATATATTCAATACCTCCCGTATGGATGGGATGTTAGATTTTCCTGACGGTCACCCAACTGTGATCCAAGGCCGGACTGCCGCCGACCTTGTCGTACAGGCGCGACTGGAACAGGGCATCGGGTGCGCCCTTTTGATAGCTTCGCTTGCTTTCCACTTCCCTGTGGCCGAACCCGTGAAGCATGAAGGCCGCCTCGGGATGAATCCTCTCCGTGACATAGGCCCGCATCGTGGCCTTCCCGACCTCGGATTCGACCTCGATGGCGTCGTTGTCGGCGATTCCCAGCTCCTCGGCCCTCTTTGCGTTGATCCACAGCGGATTCTCCGGGACCAGGTGATTGAGGTAGAGGTTGTTCTGGGTCATCACGTTGGTGTGGGCCACACACCGTCCGCACATCAGCCGAAACGCCCCGTCCTGCTTGTCGAGCGCCTCGTAGGGCGGCAGAGAGGGAATCCCGTTGCTTTCCATGAGCTCGGAGACGAATTCGATCTTTCCGGAGGGGGACTTGAACTTGATGCCGTCCTCCCGGTCCCACCAGATAGCCTTGTCGCTCAGGGACACAAACCCCTTGGCATCGAAGTCCTCGATCCGGATGTCCAGGTCCGCAAGCTGGTAGTTCCAGATATCCTCGGCGGTTTCGTAGGGGAAATACCTGCCCACGCCCAGCCGATTCGCCAGCTCCTTGACAATCCACCACATGGGTTTGGTGTCGTAGCGCGGAGAGACACAGGCGATGCGGCGGTTGATGGCCGGCTTGAGGCCGGACCCCATCTGCAGAGGATCCGAGCGCTCCAGGAAGAAGGACTCCGGAAGGATCACATCCGCCAGGGATGTGGTGGCGCCGAAGTTGACGTCGCTCGATACGATCAAATCGAGTTTCTGCAATGCCTTGAGATTGGTATTGTAATCCGGGTTGGACAGGAGCGGGTCATAGCGGAAGGCGAACAGCACCTTGATGGGATAGGGCTCCTCCGCGAGGACCGCCTGGGGGAACATGAAACCCACTCCGTGGGACGGATCGGCGATGGGGAACAGGTCCTGGCCGCACCCGTCGAACCGGCGCGTGTCCTCCATCTCGGGAAACTCCTGGGATGAGAACTTCCGCAGCCCGGCCGAATAACCCGCATCCTTGAGACCCTTTTTGATAAAGATGCCGCCCGGGTTCTCAATGCTGCCCATCAGGGCGTTGAGGATCATGATCGAACGCCGGAAGTAAGTCTCAGTGGGATGGTGGGAACCGCGATACCCGTAGTGAAAGGCCACCGCCGGCCTGGAACGACTCACCTCCCTGGCGAGGGCGACGATTTCGGCCGCAGGAATCCCGGTTTCCGGCTCGGCCCACTCGGGGGTATAGGGATCGACGAAGTTGCAGAGCTCCTGAAAGCCCTTCACCCACCGCTCTACATAAGGACCGTCGTAGAGCTTTTCCCGAATGATGGTATGGATCAGGGCGTAGTTGAGCGCCAGGTCTCCGCCCGGCCGGATCATCTTGTAATCCGTGGCCTTGGCCGCCGTGATCGAGGCGCGTGGATCGATGTAGGTCACCTTTGCGCCCTTTTCCATGGCCGAGATGAGGCTGTTCAGGGCCTTGACTTCAATCGATTCGAAGACATTGCGGCCATAGAGGACCACATGCCGGGTGTTCGACCAGTCGGCATTGATCTGGCCGTCCGTGTACCCGATGATCGAGCGGCAGGCCGTGTTGATGGAGCCCTTGCAGACCGTGTCATGGGTGAAGTGGTTCGGAGAACCGATGGCCTTCTGGAACGATTTGGAGATGTCGGACATCAGGTTGGCCCGTTCGCAGTAGACCGAGCTCTTGGCACCGTACGTATCGAAGATATCCTTGCATCGGTCGGCCGTGTAGTCCAGGGCCTCTTTCCAACTCACCCGTCTCCACTGCCCTGAACCGCGCTCGCCGGTTCGTATCAGCGGAGACTGGACTCTTTGACTGTCGTTCAACCCGGCGATCGCCGCAGCGGCCTTGGGGCACACACCGCCATTCATGGCCGGTACGTGGGGGTTTCCTCGAATGCTGACCACCTGGTCATCCTCAACCTCCACTTGGATCGGGCAGCGCACAGAGCACATGAAACAGAGCGTTTGAAAGACCTTTTTCATCAGCGATTTCCTCCGGTATCCAGTGTGTCGAGCAGAAAAATGATGGCGTCGTAAAAAGCCCTGACCTTTGACATCTGCCCCTGACATTTCAATAGGTTATAGCGT
>Ga0272444_10004313_pt1 | contig 12577 bp, 9 predicted proteins | sample SSMForm13_FD_201033 | JGI IMG/M metagenome (GOLD analysis project Ga0272444, IMG submission 201033) | Marine sediment archaeal communities from Little Sippewissett salt marsh, Falmouth, MA, United States - SSM-Form-13 | ecosystem: Environmental > Aquatic > Marine > Wetlands > Sediment ...
AGCCGCTCGTCCTCCCGCGCGCCGAGGCAACGCTCCTGTCCCCCCGTCAGGCGTCGCTTCTCGATCGCGTCGGCGTGAAGGTCTCGGAGATCCTCGCCGGCACCTTCGATCCAGCGACCGCGGCGCGCTCGGCCGCATCCTCGGAGCTGCTCGCCGCGTTTGCCGACCGCAAGGCGGCGGTCCGCACTGCGCTCGAACCGTTACGAGCCCTGCTCGAGCCGCTCGATCCCGGTCTGGATGCCCGGTGGCGGCAAACCGCCGATCGGATGGAGGAGCAGGTCGATCGCCTCGAGGAGCGTGCGGTCGCGGCCGACTTGGCCCGAAGCGGCGTCTCGATCCGAGAGCTGCGGCGGCTGCGTGCGGAGGTGCACCCGTCCGAAAAGCCTCAGGAGCGCGTCCTGTCGCTGCTCCACGCGGCGGCCCGTCACGGCCTCGCATGGGTCCACGACCTTGAGACGCCCGCGACTCCCGGTGAAACTGCCCACTACGTGCTGACCGTGGGGGAGAACGATGGATAGAACCGACATGATGGTATTCGGCGCTCATCCCGACGACATCGAAATCGGGTGCGGCGGCACGATCCTCAAGATGACCGACGCCGGCCGCCAGGTCGTCCTCGTAGATCTCGTTCGCGGCGAGCGCGGAACCCGTGGAAGCGCGGAGATCCGGGCGCGCGAGGCGGAGCGCGGAACGCAGATCCTCGGCGCGCACGCGCGGGAGAACCTCGAGCTGGAGGACGGGCATATCCGCATCACGCGCGAAGGACGGCTGCGCGTCGCCCGGGCGATCCGGCAGTGGAAACCGGAGACCGTCTTCCTGCCGTACTGGGAGGATCGCCACCCGGATCATTCTCACGCTTCGAGACTCGTCTACGAAGGGACGTTCCTCGCCGGGCTGTCCCGATTCGACACCGGTCAGGAGAGCCACCGACCGACGAAGCTGATCTACTACATGGGGTGGTACGAGTTCGAGCCATCGTTCATCGTCGATATCACCGAGCAGTTCGAGCGGAAGATGGAGGCGATCTACGCCTACTCGACGCAATTCCGCCCGGACGGCTCGCCCGACCCGCAGACCCGACTGACGTCGCCGAACACCGACTGGCTGATCCGGAGCCGGATGGCCTACTACGGCGCCCGGATCCGTGTTCACTACGGCGAGGGGTTCCTGATCCGCGGGCACCTCGCGGTCGACAACCCGCTCGGACTCGATTTCCGATCGTTCTAGGAAAGGAGGAGCAGTGCGCATCGGCATCTGCTGCTATCCGACGCACGGAGGTAGCGGCGTCGTGGCGACGGAATTGGGGAAGCACCTCGCCGAGCGCGGGCACGAGGTCGCATTCGTAAGCTACGCTGCACCGCTGCGACTGACGGAGCTTCCGCCGCGCGTCAGCTACCACGAAGTCGAGATCGAACAGTATCCACTGCTCAAGCACTTCCCGTACACGCTGGCCCTTGCGTCGAAGATGGCGGAAGTCGCGCGGCAGAAGGAGCTCGACATCCTTCACGCGCACTACGCGATTCCGTTCGGCGCCGCCGCCCTGCTGGCGAAGCAGATCGTCTCGGAGCGCGACCTGAAGGTGGTCTTGACACTGCACGGGACCGACATCACCCTCGTCGGCAACAACGCGTCGTTCAAGCCGGTGACCACGATGACGATCCAACAGGCGGACGCGGTCACCGTCGTCTCGAACTGGCTGAAGGAAGAGACGCTGCGGCAGTTCCCGATCGATCGTGAGCTGACCGTCGTCTACAACTTCATCGATCCCGAGCGGCACGAGGACGAGACCTGTCACTGCATCCCCGATTGCCCGCGGCGGTCGCAGAAGACGCTGATGCACATCTCGAACTACCGACCGGTGAAACGGGTGCGCGATGTCGTCGCCGTCTTCGCCGGCGTCGCCCAGCAGATCGACACCCGCCTGATCCTCGTCGGCGATGGACCGGAGTTGCCGGTGGCGAGAGAGGTCGCACAGGAGCTCGGCGTGCTCGATCGCGTAACGTTCGTCGGCGTGGTCGACCGCGTCGCGCCGCTGCTGGCGGCAGCCGACCTGCTGCTTCTGCCTAGCTCGACGGAGAGCTTCGGTCTGGTCGCCCTCGAAGCCATGGCGAGCGGCGTGCCCGTCATCGGCACGGATATCGGAGGGATCCCCGAGGTCGTTCGCCATGGCGAGACCGGCTACCTCGCGCCGGTCGGCGACGTCGAGCGTATGACGGCACACGCGCTCGACCTCCTACAGGACGTGGAGCGCTACAGGCAGTTCTGCGCCGCCGCCCGACACCGGGCAATCGAGCGGTTCGCCTACACGAAACACGTCCCGGAGTACGAGGCGGTCTACCGCGATGTCGTCGGCGAGTAGACCAGGAGTTCGGCAGATGCCCGATACCCGCAGATCGATCGTCGCAGCGCTCCTGCTGCTGCTCGCCGCCGCCTGTGCCCACGGCGAGGATGTCGCGCGCCCACCGTCCTACGAGATAACCGTCGCGATCGACTACGACGCGGGAACGTACGCCGGCGATCTGCGTGTCGAGACGACGAACGCGACCGGAACCCCGCTCGGAGAGCTCTTCTTCCGCCTATATCCGAACGCGACCGGCATCTACGGCGACGCGGCGCTCCATGTCCCAGAGGTTCGGGTGGGCGATCGGATCGTCGACACGGCAACGTACGTGGACGACACCGTCCTGCTCGTCCCCCTTCCCGACCCCGTTGCGCCGGGCGAGTCCGTCGTCGTTTCTCTCACGTTCGAGGGCTACGCGGACGACTGGACCGGCGAAGCCACACCCCGCTCCGGCACGTACGGTCTCCTCACCCGGTCCGACCGAGCGATGACGCTGACCGCCTTCTATCCGATTCTCGCCTTCACCACGGACGAGGGATGGGCCATCGATCCGGTGTTCCCGTTCGGCGACGCGCTGATGAGCGATGCGTCGGACTACGACGTCAGCGTGACGGTGCGCACCGGTCTATCGCCGATCGCATCCGGCGTCCAGGAGGAGGCAGTCGAGACGGACGGGGCCACAACACGCCGCTTCACCATCGACGGCGCACGTGACTTCTCGATCGTCGTGGTCGACGGATACGAGGAGCAGAGTCACTTCGTCGACGAGGTGACGCTGCGCAGCTGGTTCACCCCGGCGAAGGCCCGCGCGTCGTCCATCGCGCTGCGACACGCCGCGGACGCGCTGGCGCTCTACGGAAGCCTGATCGGGCCGATCCGATTCCGCGAAGTCGACATCGTCGAGGTCCCGCTCCAGGTCGCAGCGGGCGTCGAGTTCTCCGGGCTGCTTCTCGTCTCCTCCGCGTACGCCCAACGGCCGCTCGAGACCTTCTTCCAGATCATCGTTTCGCACGAGATGGCGCATCAGTGGTTCTACGCCGGCGTCGGGAGCGACGTCACGGAGGATCCATGGCTCGACGAGAGCTTCGCGACCTACCTCTCGTACCTCTACCTCGATGCATTCGCGGGATCGGATGTCGCATCGGCGACGTTCCACCAGTGGGAGCGGGCCTACGAGCAGTCTCGTCTCGCCGAACCGGACCTCGGCATCGACAGCCCCCTCTACGCTTTCCCGGGTTCGGCGAACTACAGCGGCTTCGTCTACTCCGGCGGTGCGGTCCTTCTGCACGCCATCCGCGAGACGATCGGAGACGATGCCTTCTTCGACGCCCTCCACTCCTACTACGACCGTCATCTGGGTGGGATCGCAACGCCTCGTGACCTGGTCGATGCGTTCGAGGCCGCCTGCGCCTGCCCCCTCGGCGGGCTCCTCGACACCTACGACGTCGACCCATAGCGGAACTTCGTCCGCCACGCGGTGTACGTCGGGCGTGAAAAGGAAAAGGAGGCGCCCATGATGCTTCGACGTGTCACGCTGCTCGCATTGTCCGTTCTCCTGCTTGCGCCGGCTGCCCACGCGGCCGAACCCGCGACCGGGTTCCTGCAAACGAACTACTACCTTCTTCCGCTCGGCACCCTCGCTGCCGACATCGAATCGATTCGACAGTCGGTGCAGTCGAGCGGCACCTCCGTGATCGCCTACGACGGCGGCTCGGTGGAAGCCGTCCGGGGCGACGGCACGGTCCCGATGATCGCCGAGTCGGTCCTGTCCGACGAGCGGCTGATGGTCATCGACGACGACCGGTTCCTGCTTCGCGCCCCTGGCGAGGGGTTCGCCTACACCGTCCGACCGTCCGGAAACGGCTACGAACTCGTCATCGACCCCCAACGCGACCTCGCGATGGCCGACGTGCTTGCTTCGGTTCTGCCTGCGCTTCAGTCGATGGGCATCGTCGGAGACGACTTGAGTTTGGACATCCAATCGTTCGCCAAGGACGATCTCAAGGGCCCGCCACCGCCGGACGGTGTCGCGATCGACTCGACGCTAAACGGTCTCCGGATCGCCCGCGACTGGTTCGGCTACGCCGCCGCGAAGGGATTGACCATCATCGGACTGCGAGTCGAGGTCGTCGCCGAACTCGGGGCCGGCGCCGCGCTGCCCGCCTCGTTCATTCGCTACTCGATCGAACAGGCCGACGGACTCGTGAAGCTCTCGCTGCCGATCGACCGGCTGCTGGCACTCGCCGGATCGTCGGAGGTCACGTACGTCCGCCCCCCGTACCGGCCGTCGGTGCCGTAGCAAAGGAGATGCCATGAAGCGGATCACCCTCGTTGTCCTCTTCCTCGGCCTTGTCGTCCTCCCCGTCGCCGCGAGCGCGCAGCTCGTCATCGGAATCGACCAGGGAGCTCGGGCCGAATGGGCGGAGATCGCCGCGTCGTTCGAGGCACAGACCGGAGTATCGGTCGCACTCCGACCGTATCCCGTCGCGTCCATCGCGCAGCAGATCGTGCTGCAGTCGTTCGCCCGCTCCGGCGAGCTCCATCTCGTGATGGTCCCGTCGAGTTGGGGCGCGTCGCTCGCCCGTTACCTTGTCGACCTGTCCGACCACGCCTCGACGCTCGCAGCGCGTGGCGCGGACCTCGTCACGCTCTCGAACCGGATCGTCGGCGTCTCGCTGCCGACGTCATCTTCTTGGTTTCTCGCCGTCCTTGCCTGGCCGGACGATCCCGGCCTGGCGATCGACTTCCTCATCCACGCCGCAACGGGCGGCTCGGCAACGGCTATGACCGTCGCGACTCCGCAGGCCAGCGCCGCCGCGACGTCGCCGGCGACAACGAAGATGGCCGCCGCCGATCACAACCCGCTCCTCGACGGCGCCCTCGGCGCCCTCCTCGGCGCCGCGAAGAGCGCCACCACGGGACCCGCCTCCCCAGGCAGCCCTGTGTCCGCCGACTCGCAGGCCGCAGTGGCCCGCGTCGCCTCGCAGTACGGAGTCGCGCTCTCGTCCGCCGGGACCGTGACCGTCGTTCTCGAATCACAGCCCGGTCGGAGTACGTCGTCGACCGCTGCGGCACTCGCCGCCGCCGGCGTCAGCCGCGCAGCGATCGAGACCACCGCAACTCTCGTCAAGGCGACGGTCTCGCTGTCGCAGCTTTCCAGCATCGCCGGCGGCATCTCCGGCGTCTCGTTCATCCGCCCGCCGTACATTCCGTACCCGATGGCGGTGACGAGCCAAGGAGTCGCCGCCATCGGCGCCGACGCGTACCACGCGTCCGGATACGACGGCAACGGCGTGAAGGTCGCCGTGATCGACCTCGGCTTCGCCGGCCTCTCGGCCGCTCGATCACGCGGCGACGTCCCGTACTCCGCCTCACAGCACGACCTGACTGGGACCGGACTCGAAACCGGCATCACACACGGCACCGCCGTCGCAGAGATCATCCATGATGTCGCTCCGGCCGCCGAACTCCACCTGATCAAGATCGCCGACGAGGTCGACCTCGACGCCGCGGTCACGTACTGCCTCAGCCAGGGGATCGACGTGATCAATCACTCGCTCGGGTGGTACAACACGAACTACTACGACGGGACCGGCACGATCCCCGACATCGCGCGCCGCGCGATCTCCGGGGGGATCCTCTGGGTCAACGCCGCCGGCAACGAAGCTGAAAGCCACTGGGAAGGGCTCTTCTCCGACGGGAACTCCGATGGATGGCTCGATCAGACGATCACTTTCTACGCCTCCGGCGGCTCGCAGATCATCCTCTTCCTGACGTGGAACGACTGGCCGCAGGCGTCCTCCGACTACGACCTCTACCTGTACGATCCGGCCAGCACCCCGATCGCCTCGTCGACGAAGTACCAGACCGGGACCGAGGAGCCGACCGAGTCGATTCAGGTCGCTGCGACGACGAGTGGTACGTACACCGTGCGCATCCGAGGTGCAGGCTACCGCTCTCTCGAGCTGTTCAGCCTCAACCATTCGCTGACGCCGGCCGTCGCTTCCAGCTCGATCCTCGCCCCGGCGAACACTTCCGAAGTCATCGCCGTCGCGGCGATCGACCACGCGTTGTACACGACCGGTCCTCAGGAGTCGTACAGCTCGCAGGGACCGGCCAACGACGGCCGGACGAAGCCGGACCTCGCCGCGCCCGACAAGGCGACGACCGGCACGGCACCCTATACGACGTTCTACGGTACCTCCGGTGCGGCGCCGCATGTGGCGGGCGCCGCGGCGCTCCTGCTCGATCGAGATCCGAGCCTGGGCGAGCCGGCCCTGCGCTCACTGCTCCTGTCGCAGACAATTGCGATGGGCAATCCGTACGTCTACGGCAGCGGCCGCCTCTCCCTACAACCGCCCTTGAGCCCGAATCAGCCCCCGACGGCGTCGTTCTCGTTCACTCCGGCCTCGCCGACCGTCGGTGTCGCGGTCTCGTTCAACGGAGGCGCCTCGACCGATCCGGATGGCTCGATCGTATCCTACACCTGGAGCTTCGGCGACGGGGCGAGCGGCTCGGGCGCCACGACTCAACATGCGTACAGCGCTCCCGGCACGTACACCGCTCGGCTGACGGTGACTGACGACGATGGCGCGACTCACAGTCGAACCGCTTCGGTGTCGGTGAGCCCCACGGCGAACCAGCCGCCGGTGGCACAGTTCTCGGTCTCACCGAGTTCCGGTCCGGTCGGCGCGACGTTCACGTTCAATGCCGGCGGTTCCTACGACCTCGACGGCGGGATCGTCAGCTACCAGTGGACGTTCGGCGATGGCACATCGGGCTCCGGCGTCACGGCGCAGCATGCCTACTCGTCGCCGGGAAGCTACACCGTTCGGCTGACCATCATCGACAACGACGGCGCCTCCGATATGACGACGCAATCCATCTCCGTGACGACGCCGACGAATCAAGCACCGGTGGCGCAGTTCGCCGTCTCCCCAAGCTCCGGGTCCGTGGGCACGATGTTCACGTTCAATGCCGGGGGCTCCTACGATCCCGACGGCGGGATCGTCAACTACCAGTGGACGTTCGGTGACGGATCGAGCGGCTCCGGTGTCACGGTACAGCATGCCTATTCGTCGCCGGGAACCTACACCGTTCTGCTGACCGTTCTCGACAACGATGGTGCCTCCGACTCCGATACCCGCTCGCTCTCGGTTCAGCCGGCCGGCCTCCCGGACCTGACGGTCGACAGCCCATCCGCCTCGCCGACGTCGCCAACGATCGGGCAGCCGGTGACGTTCACTCTCACCGTCCGCAATCGCGGTTCAGCCGCCGCGGGGCTGTTCCGTGTGCTTCTCGAAGGGAGCAGCTCGTCAACGCATACGTACATCACACAGCTCGCCGCCGGCGCCAGCCAGACGTTCACTCTGGCATTGCCGCTGACGACCAGCCCCGAGACGTTCACCGCGACCGCCGATGACCTGGGGCAAGTCTCCGAGTCGAACGAATCGAACAACGGCCGCTCGATCACCGTCAATGCCGGCGGGGCGGCCCCGGTTGCCGACGCCGGCGGACCGTACTCCGGCGCCCCCGGGACACCGATCGGCTTCGATGGATCCGGCTCGTCCGGGTCAATCTCGACCTACCTATGGTCGTTCGGAGACGGAACGTCGGCCCAGGGGATGACCGCGAGCCACGCCTACACGGGCGCCGGTACATACCCGGTCACACTCACCGTCTACGGCCCCGGCGGGCAGCAGTCGTCCGACACGACCCAGGCAGTCGTCACCGCCGCCGGCCCGTCGCTGGCGGTGCAGCTGTCGCTTCCCAAGTCCAGCTACGCGGTTGGTGAGGCGATCGTCATCACGTTCACAACCAACCGGACGGCGTATGTCTACCTGTGCGACGTTGCGGCCGATGGACGCGTCACCCTGATGCGCCCGAACTGGGTCGAATCGAGCAACCCACTTGCCGGTGGAACGCACGTCGTCCCCGGTGCGGGCTACACGCTGCGGATCACCGAGCCGACCGGCACAGAGATGCTCTACCTGTTTGCCGCGACCAGCCCGCTTCCGCAGTTCCCGACGTCGTACGGTGCCGGGTTCCCGCTGCTGAGCACGAATCCGACATCGTTCCGGAACTCGGTCCTCGCCTCGATGCAGTCACTATCGAGCGGCGAATGGGACTACGACACGCTCTCGTTCCAGGTCACGTCTTCGACGCCGACCACCGGCACCTTGCGCGTCCTCTCGTCGCCATCGGGCGCACGGGTCGAACTCGACGGCGTCCTGGTGGGCAGCACCCCGTGGTCCGACGATGTCGCGCCCGGCGTCCATACGGTCGGGATCAACCGTAACGGATACTCCCCGGAGACGCGGCAGGTCGTGGTCACAGCCGGTCAAACCGCCACGGTCAACGTGACCCTGATGCCGGCGACGTCCAACCAGCCGCCGGTCGCGGCCTTCTCGGTTTCCCCACCGGGTCCAGCAGAGGGCCAGACGGTGCAGTTCGATGCGGCCGGTTCGTACGATCCCGACGGGACTGTGGCCGCATACTCCTGGTCGTTCGGAGACGGCGGCTCCGCAATCGGCTCGACGGTCACCCATACGTTCGCGTCGGTCGGAACGTACACCGTCCGGCTCACCGTCACCGATAACGACGGGGCGACCGATGCCGAGGCGCAATCGCTCTCGGTCTCGTCGGCCGGCGACGTCGGCTGGATCTCTCCCGTCTCCGCCGAGGATCCCAACCAGCGGCGGGACGACTACCGGGCCGGGGACCCGTACAACCTGCGCGACGACCGCTGGATCAACGAGACCTCGGCGTTCGATGGGAAGGACCACACGAAGGCGACCTACTTGCTGCCGGACCGTACCTGGACGACGTACCTCATCCTCCACGCGCCCGCTCCCGGGATCCTCAGCGACGGGTTCCGAATCCTCGCCTACGACGGGTACGGGAACGGGAACGCATTGGAATGGGACATCGACGTCCACCGCGATGGAGCCTGGGTCGGCGTGTTCGACGGCGTCCTCACCGAGTCCGAGTGGGAGCGGATCTCGTTCGGCGCAGGAACCGTGACGAAGGTCCGGCTCCGCGCGTTCGCGGTACGAGTATCGTCGGACGATCTCACCGTCAACATCCAGGAGTTCGACTTCCACGACGCAACCGCGCCATAGGGCGATGCAGAAACGAGGAGGCTCGATCGTTGGATTGACCGAGCCTCCGTTTCCTGCCAGAATGGACTTCGATCGACCGTGCACTCCGGGATAGTAGGGAGGTGAGGTGGATGCGCACGAAGATCACTCGATTCTCGATCGTCTTGCTTCTGTTGCTCTGGATACCCATCGGCTGCCTGGCACAGCTATCCGCGCCCTGGTCCTGGGGACCGGTCCTCGGCGCCGTTGGCGAGGACTACGTCGCGATGACCTGGATGACGAACCGTGCCGTTGGTTTCGATCTTCGCTACAGCCTGGCGCAGGTGTACGACGCAAGCGGACAGTGGGAGGAGACGCTAACGTTCGATCGACACGAGGGTGTCGCCGAGATCTGGCTCCAGGATCTCCTCCCCGGGTCAACCTACCGGTACCAGTTGATCTTCTACGAAGGTGACGCCGTCTACCCGACTGAAGTCGGAAGCTTCCGCACGCTCGATCGAAGCGCGCGCTCGTTCTCGTTCTCCGTCTACGGGGCGACGCGTTCGCACCCCGATCGGCACAAGCTCGTCGCCGATGCGGTGGCAGCAGACGATGTGTCGCTCGTCTTTCACGCCGGAGGACTCGTGGACACGCCGACCGTCGAGCGGTTCGACAACTTCTTCTGGGCCATTGCCGACCTCGCGCGCAACCACCCTTTCGTCTCGATCCTCGGCGCCCGCGATGGCGACGAGACCCTCTACTACGACTACTTCGCCCTCCCCGTCGGCGGTGGGTTCGAGGATGAGCAGTGGTGGTCGTTCGACTACGGCGAGATCCACTTCGTCGGTCTCGACTCGACGCGCGTCGTCTCCGGCGACGACGTTGCGGCGCACGCTCAGACCGCGTGGTTGGAGGACGATCTTGCCGGCGTCATCGGCAAGCTCATCGTCGTCTTCTGTCACGACGCGTTGTACGGCGCATCGTATGCCGATGGGGTGAACGAACCGCTCCGGTCGGAATGGGAGGACCTGTTCCGCTACTACGGCGTCGATGTCGTGTTCTCGGCGTCTTCGGCCTGCTACGAGCACATCTACCGGTCCGGCGTGCACTACGTGACGACCGGTGGCGGCGGCTCGCCGTTGAGTCCCGCACCGGAGACGATTGCGGCCGGAACGGTGTCGAGGCGCTACGGGATGCTGCACTACATGCGATGCGTCGTCGCCGACGACACGCTGATGATCGAGGCTGTCCCAGTCGCTTCGGTCGTCGATGACGTCATCTACCTTGCACCGAGCGGGCGCGCCATCGACACGATTCTGCTACGAGCGGCAGCGGAATAGAGGATTCGGGGTCTGCCAGACGACTCTCTGGTCGGGACGCCCGGATTTGAACCGGGGACCTCTTGCGCCCCATGCAAGCACGCTACCAGGCTGCGCCACGTCCCGAGGCACTTCATGGTACTCACCGATCCGCGATCAGACAAACGGCTCGATCACGCGTCAGTCCAGGCACTCCGCCCGGCTCGATCGGATGAGACCGCGGATCAGACCGGGCGAGTGATACCGCTTCGCGATCTCCTCGGCCACGGACGCCGGAAGCCCGTTGCGCCGGAGCCGGCGCGCGAAGTAGTACCGCGAGCTGCGACGGGCCCACAGGATCCCGAGTCCGAAGCCGATCACTTGCCCGACGATCCATAGGACCGTCAGGCCAATCGAGATCCCGGCGAAGATGCGTACGATCAGTTTCAGTCTTCGTCCCTTTCCCGGCGTGACTTCCCGCCGAAATCGCCGATGTTCATGTTGAGCCCCTTGCTGCCGAGGAGCTCGCGAAGGTTAAGCACGTAGCCGCGCGCCATGTCGAGCGCCTCGTCTTTTGGGATCCCCGCTTCGACGAGCTTCGTGTAGAACGTCGACACGGCATCGGCCATGTTCTCCGCCGCCTCCTTCGAGTAGATGATGTCCCGCAGTCCTCGAAGGAGATCGGGCACCTGGTCAGCGACCGTCGAAAGCAGGTCGCGCAGATCGTCCACGCTGTTGATGAAGTCGTTGTCGCTCATCGCCTTCCTCCCTTCTTTCCAGTGTTGAATAGGCGGATCTTCCGCCCCATTACGTTCAGATCCCCTCGGATCGGGATCGTACGCTTCCGCAGGCTGGCTCCCAGCGACAGCCCGAGGAAGAACGACCCGACGTCGAGCTGTGCCAATCGACGTCCGAGCGTCTGCTTCGCCACCTCCTCGCGTACGCGAGGTTCCGGATCGGAGAGCTCGTCCAGGAACGTTCGAACATCCAGCCGAAGCCGCGTGGTGAGCACCAGCTCGTCGCGACACGCGTCGCAGCGAGTGAGATGCTCCGCGACCTGCCGCTGCTCCTCCTTCGAAAGCGACCCGGTGATGTACCAGGGAATCAACTCGCGAATCTTTTCGCATCGGCTCATGTCAATGCCTCCCCGAGCTGCCGCTTCGCGTGGAACATCCGCGACTTCACCGTCCCCGTCGGAATCTTGAGAATCGACGCGATCTCCCCATACGAGAGCCCCTCATAGAACGTCAGGAAGACGACCTCGCGGTGATCCTCGGACAGCCGGTCGAGGGCACGCGCCACCTTTTCCTGGCGGTGGATGCCCGGTGCGGGATCCGGCTCGACCAACGAGATATCGGGAACCCGTTCGGTCCGGATTTCCTTCCGAACGAGGCTGTACGCTTGGTTGCGCGCGATCCCGAAGATCCACGTCGATACCTTCGAGCGTCCGGCGAACTTGGAGGCCCCCTTCCATACGCCAATCATCGTCTCCTGCACCACCTCTTCGGCCAGGTGCTTCGCCCGCAGGATCGTGTACGCGTAGCGATAGACGCGGTCGGCGAAGCGATCATACAGCCGCCGAAACGCCTCGTCGTTCCCGTTGGCCACGTCTGCGATGAGTTCACGGTCGGAAGCCACCGCACCTCCCTACACCCGCACATCGATCGCCTTCCTCACGGTCAGGAAGCGTCCATCCTCCCAGGTCGCACGACGCCACTCCGCCGGCCGGATACACGGGGTCCAGGGGTGCCGGACGCCCGTCGGGCGCATGCTGTTCAGAAGCTTCTCATCATACGACAAGATCGCCAGATCGACGTCCGTTCGTCCTGTCCGTCTCACGCCGTCCACCTCCCTGTCAT
>Ga0272444_10004314_pt1 | contig 12576 bp, 8 predicted proteins | sample SSMForm13_FD_201033 | JGI IMG/M metagenome (GOLD analysis project Ga0272444, IMG submission 201033) | Marine sediment archaeal communities from Little Sippewissett salt marsh, Falmouth, MA, United States - SSM-Form-13 | ecosystem: Environmental > Aquatic > Marine > Wetlands > Sediment ...
AGCCGGAGGTCATTCGGCTGGCGCACCGGGAAGTGAATCGGCTTCGCAAGCAGGCCTCGGGGGACTAATAGCGTTGTCGCCGCCGGTCTCGGCATGATATAATCGGTTTATTCCGAGCGATGGGAATCGCTCTGTTTTTCCGCTCGTCGGCGAATGGCGAATCGTTCCTAAAGGAGTCGAACATGAAGCAGCATGCAGCGTGGATCGGGATTGTGGCGATCGTCGCCGTGGGTGTCGCGCCGGCGGCATGGACCCAGCCGCCACCGCCGGAGCGGCCGCTCCGGGTGATCGAGGCCTTGGACGCCGAGTTGCCGCAATCCCCGCCTTGTAAGATCACGGTCGCGGAGTTTTCTTTTGCCGGCCGCCCTCAAGCGCCGGGGCAAACCACTTTCCAGGGGCGGATCCAGAACCGCAGTCTCGCGCCCGTGGAGGTCTCGATCCGAGTTGGATATAAAGAGGCCTACAATGTTTTGATGAATCGCGACGTTTGGTTTACAACGAACCTGCGAAAGGCGGAAATTCCCGTGAGTCGGCGGGAATTCGACTTCCAAATATCGGTGGGCAGTCCCCCGGACGTGCTGAGGGCCGTCGAGCAGGGGCAGATTTTTCCGATCATCGAGATTCGCGAGGCGGCTTCGGGCGCCCTGCTGGACGCTACGACGCCCTTCACAACGGCCCGGACCCAGCGAATTTCTGAATTCGATCCTGCGGTGCTTTCAGGCGATCACGTCGAGCGGGTGGCGGGCTACGAGATTGTCTGGAGCGCGACGCTGGCCGCTCTGGGAAGCAACGATCCGGCGATTTTTTATGGCCAAATCCGGAATCCCAAAGGAAAGAGTGAATCCGTTGTTTTGCGGGCGGGATTCATGGACGTGCTCGGAGGCCAAAACGCCCGCAGTGAGGATTGGCGGCGGGAAGCCCGCGCGACGATTGCTCTCGCTTCAAATGTGGAGGAAGTTCCCTTTGAAGTGAAAGTCGAGTGTGCGCCGGGGATTTACGTGGGATTGGACCGAGGAGTTTATCAGGCAAAGGTCTGGCTGTTGACCGAAGCGGTTCAGGAGGCGATTCGCCGGCGGGAGCAGGAAGCCCGACGCTCTCGGTCAATTTCGCCGGAACACATTCTGGTAAATTCAGGACTTTCCGGGATCGTCGTCCGCGAAGCGACTTACGCTTACACTGTCCCCGGAAAGCCGGGCAATGCCGGGCGCTTTGCCTTTACGGTCGAAAATCGATCGGAACAGCCCCGGCGGTTTGTCGCGCGGTATGGATTCTTGTCGATTCAGCCGTCCGATCCCTGGAATCGTCGCACCTGGCATTTTGTACAGGAACAGCCCCTCATCCTGGAATCGGCGGAGTCCAAAGCGATCCGAGGCGATGCCGCCTGTCACGTTCACATGGAGGACCTGGTAGACGGTGGCTCCTATGCCGCCTATATTCTCATCGAGCCGGTGACAAGGCCTTAACGGGCTTTTGTGGACTTCGGGAGAGTGATCGAAGCGACGCTGGCAAAGCGGGCCAATCTGACGATGAGTCCATTGAAAGCCCGGTAATGGAGACGGCCGCCCTTGAAGGCGGCCATCTTGTTGACCTTGGGCAACGGGAAAGAGCGGAAACGATGGCGCTGATCGAAGTCGAGCAGCTTTCCAAAACCTTTCGAAACTTCAAACGCAAGGAAGGTCTGGGCGGAGCCCTGGTCAACCTGTTTTATCGCGATTACGAGACGATCCGGGCGGTCGATGCCATCTCCTTTCAGATTCAGCCGGGGGAGTTGGTGGGGTACATCGGCCCCAATGGGGCCGGGAAAAGCACGACGATCAAGATGCTGACCGGGATTCTCGTGCCGACTTCCGGTCAGATTCAGGTGGGCCGGTTCGTTCCCTATCGGAACCGCCGGGAGTACACGCGGCACATCGGCGTGGTTTTCGGCCAGCGGACGCAATTGTGGTGGGACATTGCCGTGATCGAGTCGTTTAAACTTCTGCGCAAAGTTTACCAGGTTCCCCAGCCGCTGTTCGACGAGCGACTCAAGCAGATGAAAGAAATGCTGGACGTCGAACCGTTGCTGAACATGCCGGTGCGCAAGTTGTCCCTCGGCCAGAGAATGCGATGCGATCTTGTGGCGAGTCTTCTGCACAACCCGAAGATTCTTTTCCTGGACGAACCGACCATCGGTTTGGACGTCGTGGGGCGGATGCGAATCCGAGAGTTTCTGGGGCAGGCCAACGAACAATTCGGCACCACGATGATTCTGACGACTCACGATCTGGACGAGATCGAGAAGCTGTGCCGCCGGGTGCTGATTATCGATCACGGCCGCATTCTCTATGACGGCTCTTTGGACGGATTGCGCGGCCGGTATTCCCGCGACCGCCGGATCACGTTTCAGCTGTCGGGCGGCTTTGCGCTCGAGCGGCTCCAAGGGGAAGGCGATTCGGAGGGGGACGTGGAGTGGAGCGAGTCGGGGCCGCTGCGGCTTCAGGCTCGCTTTCAACGGGACCGGGTGCGCCCGGCGGAGGTCATCGCGCGCGCGATCCAACACGCGCCCGTTCATGACATCACCATCGAAGAGCCTTCGATCGAGGAAATCGTCAGCCGCATTTATTCGGAGGGCCGCGTCGACGGCTGATCGTCGAGAGCGTCGAGAAATCGAAGGATCGGACGGAATCGATGAATCTGAGCGCAGAAGGGTTCGGCGGAGCGGTTGCCGTGGGAGGAGCGGGGAAATACTTCGACTACCTTCGCGTGTCCTTTCAGACGGTGCTGGCGTATCGGGCGCGTTACTTTGTGGGCGTGGTGACCTACCTGGTCCACGTTGCGGTGTATTATTTTCTCTATAAAGCGCTGTTTCACGGCGGGGGATCGATCAAGGGCTATGACCTTTCGTCGATGGTCACGTACGTGGCGGTCGGGTGGGTGTCGAAGAGCTTCTACTTGAACTATATCGATCACGAGCTGGCCCATGACGTGCGAATGGGCCAGATCGCGATGGATTTGATCAAGCCCGTGGATTTTCAGCTCATGTACTACTTTCGCGGTTACGGGCAGAGCCTGTTTCGGATCGTATTGTTCACTCCTCCGATCGTCCTGGCGACCTGGCTGGTGTTTCCGGTTCAAGGCCCGGCAGGAGCCGGTCATTTGGCTCTTTTCTTTCTCAGCACGTTCTTGAGCGCCTTGATTTATCTGGGCATTAATTACCTGTTTGGAATTGTCGCCGTATTTTTTCTTTCCATCGAGGGAGTGTTGTATCCGAAGAACCTCATGATCGAGCTGTTCTCCGGATTGTTGATTCCGATCGATTGGTTTCCAGGATGGTTTCAAACGCTGAGCGCGCTGCTGCCGTTTCAGTCGATTGCTTTCGTGCCGTTGTCGATTTATCTGGGCCGGCTGGAGGGTGCGGCGCTGGCCGGGGCGCTGGGGATGCAGCTGCTGTGGGCGGCGGGCCTGTTTCTGGCCGGTCGCGGGCTGTGGGCGGTGGGTCGCCGGCGCATTCTGGTACAGGGAGGTTAGGGCGTTGAGCACGGCGATCAAAGCCATCGGCCTGCATGTCGAACTGGCCTTCGCGTACCTGGCGCAATTCATCAAAACGCGCCTGGAGTACAAGGCGGACTTCCTGCTGGGCTTGTTCAGCGGGCTTCTGTTTCACGTTGTGACGCTGGTCTTTATCGACGTGCTGTTCGCCGAGCGCGTGCTGACGTTGAACGGCTGGACCAAGGCGCAGGTCTTCTTCATCTACGGGTTCTCCATCTTTCCCATGAGTTTTTTCTCGGCGTTTTTTTCCAACCTTTACATGGTCAGTGGTTTCTACATTATTGAGGGGAATCTGGACCGAGTGCTTTTAAGGCCGCTGAATACGCTGTTTCAGGTGCTTCTGGAGCGCGTGCGGATCGAGAGTCTTTTTGGTTTGGTCATCGGTGGAGCGATTGTGTATTTTGCTTCAGCACACCTCGGTCTTGAGTGGAGCGCGGGCCGCGTGCTTCTCCTGGCCGCGTTGGCGGGGTGCGGACTGTTGATCTATGCGGGCGTGTTTACCGGCCTGGCGGCGCTCAGTTTCTGGTGGCCGGATCGCATGGGGCTCCTGCCGCCGGTTTACAATATGATTGCCTTTGGCAAATACCCGGTGACGATCTACAATCCTCTGCTACAATTCATTCTGACGTGGGTGGTGCCGTTCGCCTTTGTCGCGTTTTTCCCCTCCACGCTGTTTCTGGGACGGGAGGATTTTCGGTTCTACTTTTGGATCACCCCGGTCGTTGCCGCGATTACCGCGGCGGTCGGCTTTACGATCTGGACGCTGGGGGTTCGGCGCTACGAAAGTACCGGCAGCTGAGACCGGGACAAAGATATCGACACAGTGAAATTGACATCTTCAGGGCAAGGGGGAAAGAACAACATGGATCGAAGCTGGATCAAAGACATGGAAGTAGGCGACAGTGTCAAGGGAACCTACGCGGTGAGCGCGATTCACCTGCGCACCTACAGCAACGGAGAGTTTCTCTCCCTGCGGCTGGCCGACCGAACGGGAAAAATCTCGGGCGTTTATTGGGAGGGCAGTCAGGAGCTGTTCCGGCGGATTCCCGTCGGGACGATTGTCCGCGTGGATGGGAAAGTCGGTCGATACCAGGGACAGCTTCAGTTGAGCTTGTCGAGCATCGTCCCCTTGGCCGAGGGCGAAGGAGGAGACAAAGCGGACTTTCTACCCGTTGGACCGTGCGATCCCGAGCAACTCATCCAAAAGCTCAAGCAGTGGAAAGACTCGCTTGCGGCGGAACACTATCGCAAGTTGTGGGACTGTTTTTTTGAAGACCAGGCCCTGTTCGAAAAGTTTTCGTCGGCTCCGGCCGGAAAGCAATGGCATCATCCCTATCTCGGCGGATTGCTCGAACACACGGAATCCCTCATCCAACTTTGCGACCGGATTGCTCAACAATACCCTTACCTGAAGCGGGACTTGTTGTTGACCGGCGCGTTGTTTCATGACGCGGCAAAAGCCCTGGAACTGGTTTACCACACGACGTTCGAATATTCAGACGAAGGGCGGCTCGTCGGTCACATTGTGATGGGCGCCGCGCAGGTGCGGGGCTACGTGGAGCAGGTTGCGGATTTTCCACGCGAGGAGGGTCTGCTCCTTCAGCATTTGATTCTGGCTCATCAGGGAGAGACGGATGAATCGCCGAGGAAACCCCGGTGCCGGGAAGCCCTCGCGTTACACTTGGCCGATATGATCGACTCCCAGCTGGCCGCATTCACTCGCGAGATTGAAAAGCCGGAGCTGGCCGGGCAGCGATGGACGCCGTATGTTAATCTCATCAGCCGCTATCTCTATCGGGGCGCCGGCGACGAGGCCGCCGAAGGGACGGACAAGGAAGCATGAAGTACCAGGGACTTTTACGCCGGTCGCGCCGGCGAGTGCGCCTGCGACGGATTCTCCGCGGAGTGTTGCTCGGATTCAGTCTCCTCGCGGTGGGCGCGGCGCTGCTGCTGGCGGTTGCCTCATGGATGCAGCCCGGCACGGCGCTGCCGTCCGTGTTGGGGCTTCTGTTTGTTCTCGCCGGCGGGTATAGCCTCGCCGCCGGCGGGGTGATTCCCTTGCTGCGTCCGATTTCGGAGCGTGAGCTGATCGATCGAGTCGAACATCTTCATCCGGAACTGCGTGAGCGACTCAGCACGGCGCGGTATCTGCAGCAGCGTCAGGCGGAGGTCGAGAAGTTTCGTTTTTCTCCCACCCTGGTTCGAGGCACGGTCGAATGGGCCGAACGGGAAATTGGTTCGGAGCATTTCCGAGAACTTGATGATTGGAGCCCCGTGCGCCGGCTGGCCGTTCTGGCGGTATTGCTCCTGGCTGGCTGGACGGCGCTGGTGTTGTGGCATCGTCCGGAGGTTGTCCGGGCGGGATCGCTTTATCGAAGCGCATTGGGGTACGCCACGTTCACCGCTTCGCCTCTCAAAATTGAGATTCCCGGGGATCTTGACGTTCCACGCGGCCAGGGCGCTGAGGTGGTTGTCGCGATTTCAACCGTCGCAGACGCAGTCCGCCTTCACCTGCGCTTCGAGGGACAACCCTGGCAGAGTCGCGCCATGCAATCCGCCGGCCCCGACGGGCGACGGTTTCGGTGCCGGCTCCCGGCGGTGACTTCAAAGATTCGCTACTTTGTTTCAACCCGAGGCATCGCTTCTACGCAAGCGAGCATTCGTCCCATCGATCCGCCTCGCATTGAAAGATTCGTCTATCAGATCGTGCCACCGGATTATACCGGGCTCCCCCCGCTTCAAGTCGAACAACCCGAAGGGGACCTTGAAGCGCCGGAAGGCTCCTCCATCAAACTGGCGCTGTATGCCAACAATGCGCTGTCGCGAGCCGAGATCGCACTGGCCGGCGGCGTAGTCCGCACTTGCCGAGTGGAGGGCTCGAAGGCGGAGATCGAATTCACCCTCGAGGCGGCTACCGCTTATCATGTGAATCTGTGGGATGCTCATGGCTTCGACGCTCTCGGGTTGGGGCCGTTTCATCTGATGCCGAGGGCCGACCAGCCGCCTCAGATCTTCATTCATGATCCGCCGCTCGTGAGCGACCTGGGGCAGCGTCCGAACGTGCGGGTGGATTGGGAAGCCATCGACGATTATGGTGTTTCCAAAGTCGATCTGGTTTACCAGCTGAACTATCTCAACGTCGACTATCGCGAAGCCGTGGCTGAGGCGGCCCGACCTTCGGCGAGCGGACCGGAATCCGCCGCGGCGATGGTGTTTCAGCCAACGGCCTCGATCCGCCGCGTTTATCCGTGGGAACTTTCCGGTCTGGAACTGCTGCCCGGCGATGAAATCAACTTTTTCCTGGTTGCCTTTGACAATGATCCAACGGGCGGCCCGAAGGCGGCAACGTCCGAGGTTCATCTGCTGCGCCTGCCGACGGCAATGGAACTGTTTGAGGAAGTGGCGCCGCAGGAAATATCGCACATGGACGAGTTGCAGCAACTGCTCGAACAGCAGCGGGAGATTCAGGACGACGTGACGCGATTGCGGGAGAAGGTCGAGCGGCAGGGACAGGAATCCCCCGCCCCGGGGCGACGCGAGGACGCCGAGGCCGAGCAGTGGCAGGAGCAGCAGCAGGTCGATCAGCTGGGCGGGCAGCAGGAGCAGCTGGGCAAGCAGTTGGAACAGCTTCAAGCCGAGATCCGCGATACCCTGGAGCGACTGAATGACCCGGGCGCTTTTTCTCTCAAGACTTTGGAGAAAATGGCGCGCATCGAACAGCTGTTCGACGAACTCCTGACGGACCAGATGAAATCCGTCATTCAGCAGTTTCAAAAGACGCTGGAGGAAATGGCGCAAGACCGACCCTTGGAAGCGCTGGAGGAGCTGGAGTTTTCCGTCGAGGAGTTTGAAGAGGATCTCGACCGGATGCTCGCGCTCCTGGAAAACTCGATGTTGGAACAGCAGATCGAAGCCATGACGCAACAAGCCCAGGCGTTGGCCGAAGAACAGGAAGCGCTTCGGCAGGAGACTGAGGATCTGGCTGAAGCATTCGAGCAAGACAAACAGTCCCCTTTGTCCGAAGAGCAGAAAGCGGAGCTGGAAAAGAAGCGCGAGCAACTGGCTCAACGCCAGGAGCGGCTGGAAGAAAACGCCGAACAACTGCTGGAGAACATGCAACAGATGGCCCAACAGCAGTCGGGTGAGAAGGAGGAGATTTCACAAGGACTCCAGGAAGCGCTTCAACAAGCCGAGGAGGAGCAGCTGTCCGAGTCGCTTCAGGACGCGGTGGAGCAGCTTCAATCGGAGCAAATGCAGCGGGCGGCGCAATCGCAAAGCCGCTCGAGCCAGGCGCTGTCGCAATTGCAGCAGAATCTCTCCTCGATGATGGGCGCGATGGGAGGGATGGATTTCCAGCGCGACATGGCCGAGTTGCGCCGGGCGCTGGATTGGGCGCTGATGCTTTCCGAACGTCAGGAAAAAGTCTCGGATCGATTGGCCCCCTCGGGACGGCCGATGGCGCGGTGGCTCCCTGAGTTGAAAAACGAGGTTTCCATCTACGAACGCTATTATCGCGATGAGACCCTTCGAATTGAGGCTCATTTGCAGCAGTTGGCCTCTCAAGACCCATTTTTAGATTACCGGGCCATTCGGGAGCTGCGTTTGGCGGCGCGGGCGATGAATCGCGCGGTGCAATTCGCGGAGGACTTTTTCCCGGCCCAGGTCCATAACCAGACACGTCTTGGACTCGACCGGATCAACACGGCAGTGCTCACCCTGCTGGAAAGTCTGAACAGCCTGTCTCAGGCCCAAGCCTCTGCCGGGCTGCAAGGCTACTTCCAGTCTTTGCAGGACTTGATTCGCCGCCAGCAACAGCTCAACCGCCAGACGCGGCAGCAGCAGCGCCAGCGCGGCCAGGTTCCCAACTGGCAACAGCAAATGGAGCGCCTGGCCCGCGAGCAGGCGGCCATCCGCCGGCAGGTGCAGGAGCTGTCGCGCAAATTCGGCCAATTGGAGCAGCTGCTTGGAAACCTCGGCGAGACAGCCGGGCAGATGAAAGAAGTCGAAAAAGAGCTGGAAGACTTAAACGCCAATGAGAAGGTTCAGGAACAGCAACAGCAGATTCTGACCCGCCTGTTGGACGCGGAGAAGTCGGTTCAACAGCGCGGATTTTCCAAGCAGCGTCAATCCGAAACCGCTCGGGATGACCTGGAGGGAGAGCGTCCGGGGGCGTTGCCCGAAAACCTTCAAACTATTCGCAGCCGGGTTCAGAAGCTTCGCCAGGGTGTCGGCGAGGAGTTTATCCCTCCGGAGTTTCGCAGCCGGATTCGATATTATTTCCAGCGATTGTCTGAGGAGTCTTGAGCGGATGCAGCAAATGAAGTTCATGGTTTTTTGCCTTGGGGCGGTCCTGTTCATGTCGGTGGCTGGGGGGAGGGCCTGGGCGCAAGCGCCGTTTCGGCCGCCTGCTCCGCCAGGGGCGCAGGTGTTGCAGGCACAGGTGGAACAACTGCAAAAGCGGTTGGAAGGCGCCAAGAGCGACCAAGAACGCTTGCAGCTGCATCTTGTCCTGATTCAACAGCTTCAGCGGTTGCAGGCTCACCGGGAAGTCATCCAGACTTATGAACAGCTACTTCAATTGCCGTTGGTGGCGGATCTCGAGAAGCGGTTTCTCTACGTTTTGCAATATGGCGGTTACCTTGAGCAATCCTCGCGACCGGCGGACGCCGCTTGGGTGTATCAAAGGTTCCTGGATCGCCTTGACCGCGAGCTGCCCGAATCGTTATCCGTCCAGCGGTCGACGGTGGAACTCCGTCTTCTGTCGGTGTTGGTCCAGAGCGGCGCTTACCGGGAGGCCAAGGCGAAGGCGTTTGAAATCCTGGACGCGACAGGCGCCACCGTGTCGTCTCCGCTCGTCAAGAGCTTATTAGAATTGGCTGAGAGCGACCTCCTCGCGCCGGCAGAACTGTCCCGGCTCGAACAGATTATTCTGGACGATGGGCAGTTTCACCCGCTTGTGCCTCGTCTGATCCGTCTTTATGCCGATCAGGGAAGAGGCGAGAAAGCGGTCTCTCTCGTCGAGCCGCTGTTGGAAAGAGATCCGAGCCAAGTATTGAACCTCTTGGACTTGATTCACGATGTTTACCGGGCGCAGTTCGGTCCGGCCGGAGGCGACCGTTTTCTCCAGCAGTTGGACGCGGTTCAGCCTGCTCGCCGGCTTGGCGTCGCCGGAGAGTTGATTCGCGTTCGATGGCTGGATCGAATCGGAAGGACCGAAGAGGCTTACGAGGCGCTTCAGGCCAAGGCGGGTCAGGCGAGTATCTATCAAGAAGAACTGGCGTCTTTGTACTCTGCGCATGAACGATACGCTGAAGCCGCTGAAGTTTACGCGGGCTTGCTGAAGCGGGACGGCGGGAATACCGGTTACCTTCGGAGGCTGGGTGACTGTTTTCTTCTCTTGGGACGCAAGGCGGAAGCGGTCGCCAGTTGGGATCGAATCCCTTCGGCGTTGGGAAAGAACGCGGCCTCCTACGAATTCCTGTCTGAGATTTACGAGTCTCACGGCCTGTACGCCGAAGCCATTGCCGCGCTCAAGCGCGCCCGCGACCGGGGCGGTCCCAAGGACTCGAACCTGTCGATTCGGATTCTCGATCTTTGGTTTGGATCGGGAGACGATGAAGCGCTGCTGCGGGAATATCTGCAAACCTCGCTTTGGGACGGCGGTCGGGAGCCGTTCTACCGTCGGCGGATCGTCGACCAGTTGCAGCGGGAGCCTGAGCGCGCGGTGCAGTTGCAGGAGATTCTTCTCCGCCGTCTGAACTCCGACGCGGACGAAAAACGGCGTGAATTTCTGCGTTTGCTGGGTGTCGATCTTTGGGTGGCGGTGGAGGAATATCAGCGAGCCGTTGCGTTCATCAACGCTGCGTATTCGAACAGATTCGAATTGGGCCGGCGGTTGAGCAATCTCGGTTTTGAAATCAGTCACCTCGGCGCGTTGGACGAAGCCGTGGCGGCCTGGGCGCAAGTGCCTTGGCAAAGCCCCCACTATCCGGTGGCGCGCACGGAAATGGCGCGCGTCAGTCTGGAGCAAGGCCGGTTGAACGAGGCGCGGCAAGGGGCGAAAGGCTTGATCGCGTACCTGACGCGGCCCCGGCCGCTGCCGGCGGCGCAGGTCAAGGACTCCACTTTCGAGTTTTACATGAAGACGCTTCCCCGAGGGGAGCAGTCGCGATTCATCCAGGCGCTGCTTGTGCTGGCGCAGGTTGATTTGCGGCAAAAGCGCCCGAGCGAAGCGTTGAAAGCGCTGCTCCCCCTTCAGGGTGTCCGTCGCCTGGGGCAGCCGGGGATGTACTCGCTGTTCGTGGGACATGCGTATTCGCAGCTGGGTTCGCTCGACACCGCCGAATCGCACTATCGCCGGGCGGCGGAGCAGGCGCCGCCGCGTTCGAGCGTTCGCTCCGAGGCGGAATTCCATCTGGCGGAAGTCCTCCTTTGGCGGGAAGAGACCGAGGAGGCGATGGAGCGCTATCTTCAGCTGGCGCGGGAGGATCCTCGCGGCGACTTCGTCAACGAAGCGCTTCGGCGTTATCTCGTGCTCGCGTTTGCCGGGGCCGAGCAACTGTATCACTACACGCTGGCCACGCTCGAAGAGTGGAAAGGCGACGGGCAGGAGGCCGTGCGGCTTTACCGCGAGGCGGCAGCGGACGACGCCGAGAGCGACGTGGCCGGATGGTGTCTCTATGAAGCGGCGCGGCGGCTGCTTGCGATGGGACAGCCGGACGCGGCGCGGAAACAAATCGAACATATTCTCGGACGCTACGAGCATCCCACCCTGATGGCGGAATGCCGCGTGCTGCTGACGAAGCTGCCCGGCGGGCAGCCGGATGTGGCCGGAGTTCCCGCCGAAGCGACCGGCCCTTACCTCGACCTCGTGCTGGAGTATCCCGACTCGCTTTACTCCGACCTGGCGCGGCTGAAGCTCGACGGCCGGCTCGCCGAACCGTTCTGAGCCGAATTTCTCCCCACTCGTTTTCTTAACCGCAGAGAACGCCGGGCGCTTTCAGTCTCCACGCCCCTTATCATTATAATGACTCACCTGCCGTGCCCGTGTGCCGGATCGTTCAGGGGAGGGAACGAACGCTCTTGACATTTAACAGTTTCCAGATACTATCCTCGACGTGGTTGAAGATTCCCTGAGCGCCGAGTTGGGAAAGAACATTAAAAGAGAACCCTCTACAGGCCTGTTACAGGTCGTCGAAATCTTACCTGTGGAATGCTCTGAAGCCGTTCCGTTGCTCTCCCGTACGAGGTCCATTGTGAATCGTCAAGTCCTGCCACAAAAGGAAGGTGTGTTTCATGGCTACCGGAACAGTAAAATGGTTTAGCGACAAGAAAGGCTTCGGATTCATTAAGTTGGATGACGGCCAAGAGGCATTTGTCCATCATTCCGAGATTGAGGGCGAAGGATTTCGCTCGCTTGAGGAAGGGGACAAAGTCGAGTGCGAGGTGGGCAAGGGTCCCAAAGGCCCTCAGGCCACGAAGGTAAGAAAGATCTAGGCATTGCCGAAAGGCAAGCCGGGATCGGTTCTACCGCAATCTGAGCGGGGCTTCGGCCCCGCTCTTCGTTGTTTTTTACTCTCCTTTTCAGTCTGCGGTAAAAGGCTGCCGGATGGGTGTGTCCCGGGGGGAAGAAATGAAGGCTAATTCCTTGATTTGCAAGTAGTAAAGAGCCTTCTCGATAAAAGACCGCTTTGCGGATCGATCACTCTGCGCTAAAATCCCTAACTTCAAGTGATTCCGGCCTGCTGAAACGATCGGCGGCAGACCGGGATCTCGGCCCAGGAAAGGGATGTTGAACGCCGAAGCGGAATGAACGAAAAAGTCCCCATCAGCAAGCGCCTGGTCTTCATCAACTCCGCCAGTTCCTTGGCTGCCCGGGCCATCAACATTACGATTCTGGTCTGGCTGCAGCAATACCTTCTGTTGCGTATCAGCGCCGAAGAGTACAGCATTTATCCGGTGCTGATGGCGGTGATGGTATTCATCCCCCTTCTGAATCCGATTCTAACCGGGGGGTTGGGCCGTTACGTCGTGGAGGCCTACGCCCAA
>Ga0272444_10004315_pt1 | contig 12576 bp, 12 predicted proteins | sample SSMForm13_FD_201033 | JGI IMG/M metagenome (GOLD analysis project Ga0272444, IMG submission 201033) | Marine sediment archaeal communities from Little Sippewissett salt marsh, Falmouth, MA, United States - SSM-Form-13 | ecosystem: Environmental > Aquatic > Marine > Wetlands > Sediment ...
CATAGCAAGGATACAAAAACCCGTGCTACCGACCGGCTTTCAACTCGGCAGCAATCCGTCTTCTAACGGCCTTATTTTTATGATCGATGCCAGTATCGGCTTAGGTTCCGGTAAAATTCTTGCTGTACAAGAGTTATGAATCTTCAACGACTGGTGAATTGGACCGATCAACTGCTCAGGCATTCTCCAAAAGGACGTGCTAAAAAGGACTCCATTCGGGCTGGTTGTGCTGCCACAGCGGGAAATCCCTGGCCCGGATGAGCAGATAGTCCAGCATCTTGTAGTTGGTAAGCAGAATATCCGGCGGGTCGTGGCGCAGGGTGTCCTTGTGACTGATGATAAAGTCGGCGGTCATGCCCATGTGGGGGTCTTTTTCACTCTGGCCCACGAACAGTCCGGCCGTGACATTGCCTTTTAAATTGGCATCGCTGTAAATCATGCGGGCGATGCGCCCGGCCTGATCCGTTGCCAGGGCGTTCATGGGGTAGATGAGGATCGCCTTGATGCCCGGCACCCCGCGCTGCCGGTGGCAGTAATCCAGGATCGGGTAGAGGAAACACTCGGTCTTGCCCGAGCCCGTGCCGGTGGCAACGATGGCCAGAAAGAAATTGGCGACTGCCTGACATACAACTTCTGACCGCCCGCTGATCAATCAGTGGATAGGTGCGTCTGAATAATGAATTTTATGAACATATAACCAATAAAAAAGTTATTCTTGCTCTGAATTTACTTCTCACCGAGGTCACTTATTTTTTTCTTCGCTGAGAAGACAAAAATCATCCATTTCTGGATGGGCAATAGACTATGATCAACGTCCTTAACCACACAGTATCCATATTGGCAATTGACATTGGTGGTTAGCCGAGGCTAATATTTTAACATCATAAAACAAAACATCTGTATCGATACGCCATTATCACTGTTTTATCGGTAAGATCAATATGACAAATATATATCGTTCAATCCTTTGTTTCTGGGTTACCGCATTCCTTGTGCCTGCCCAAGCCATTAGGAATCTGTCACGGATTGAAGCCCGGCTTCCCTCACCGGGGTATTATGTAGATCTATATGTGGCCTACAAGATTAGAACAAGAGATCCCTTCTCATTCCTTAATAACTCAAATTGTAATGGAGCATAGCATGGTAAACCAAACAAAAAATATGGTTACCAATAACGTAAAAAAACAAAAATGCCCCAAATGTTCAAAACACGAAGGTTTAGAAATTATCTATGGTGCCCCAACACAAGAAGAAACTGAACGTATTAAGCAAGGTTTCGCAATACCTGGTGGCTTGCGGCCTGAAAGTGGTCCTGTGTTTAAATGGAGATGCGGCAGTTGTGGGTATGTTTGGGGCAAAGCCTAAAGATAAAAACACGCCTATCGCTTCTGACTTCAGATATATATTTTAAGAATTCAGAATTGCAGACGATTGGTACGTTTCCGAATGACAGATCAAGGGCAGAGGGCGAACCTCGTCCCAAGACCCCATCGGGTCGGCCTTGTTGCCGAGAATCAATTTAGGGAGACCTAAAGGAATTGTCGTGCGTACAAATCATTCAAACCTCAAACGTAAGCAGTCTTGGGGGGAAGAAATCGCCAATAGCATCAGCCATGGCGCCGGTCTGATCGCGGCGCTGGCCGGAACACCTTTTCTCATCCTACATGCAGTTCAGCTCGATGATGCGAGATTTATCGTCGGCGCAAGTATCTTCTGTGCGACCGTGATCCTTCTATATTTTGCCTCCGCCTTCTACCATGCGTTGCCATTCGGTAAGGCCAAACGCTGTTTCCGGATTATCGAGCATTGTGCGATCTTTTTTCTTATCGCCGGCACCTACACGCCATTGACGCTTGGTTTGCTTCATGGTGCATTCGGCTGGACACTCTTCGGTATTATTTGGGGACTTGCCATCGCCGGCGTGGTTTTGAAGGCGTTTTTTAAAACTGCGCATCCCATTTTATCCACCGCCCTGTATTTGCTGATGGGGTGGCTTCTCGTAATTGCGGTCAAACCGCTGTTTGAGCGGATGCCAACTGCGGGGCTTTGCTGGTTGATTGCAGGAGGTCTGTCCTACACCGCCGGCGTGGCCTTTTTCGCAACCGATTCACGGGTACCTTATGGTCACCTGATCTGGCATCTATTTGTTATCGCGGGCACTACATGCCATTTCTTCCTGATCCTGTGGTATGCGGCTTGATAACCGATAACTTTGATTCCGATTTCGATCCGGTCTCGATACCGACGGTTCGTCGCTTACTTCCGGTTGGGAATGACCAGCACAGGACAGAGGGACGCATTGATGACGTGCTCGGTGATGGTGCCGACAACGAAATCCATGATGCTGTTCCTGCCGTCGGTGCACATGACGATCAGATCCGGCCCAAGCTGTTTGGCAACCTCCACGATGACATGCTCCGGCTTGCCGCCGTGCAACAGGTAATCCACTTCAATATCATCGGCGTGTAACTGGTGGATAACCGCCTTCATTTCTTCCTTGGAATCTAAGGCGACATGCTTGTATTTTTCCTTCATTTTATGGACACTCACGCGCAACATCTCCCGTTCTTCCTTATCCATGAATTCTTCGTGGACATTGAGCAACGTGATTTTTGAACCGAACTGGTGGGCAATCTGTATGGCTTTTTTGACAGCCATATCGGACCGATTTTTCAAATCGGTTGGGCAAAGAATATGCTTGAACATGCAATCGATCCTTTCTGCCGAAGCGGTGATTGGGGATTCTTGCTCACGATCCTCCATCCAACGTTATTGCAATTTGCGGATGTGGAAAATTTTATTCCATAAGCCGAAAAATCCGAAGTGATAGTAAAGCATGGATCATCCATATACAAGGCCGATAAACCATGTCCTTGAAATGGTGCTGGGGTCGGGGCCTTTAATACCTGGCCATAGCGATTTACCTTACCCGCCACTAAACCCATGACTGAATACCAACGTTCGGTTGCACCGCTTTGCGTGTCTGCGCACACCGGTCAAATGCGACCAGTGGTTAAATTCGACCTTTTTTGATACCTGCACAAATCTGTTCAAAATTCGCTAAGCTATGAAATTCACCGATAAAACAACCGGTTGGGTGATGTTTTTTCACGTCTGGATAGCTGGCATAAGGATTGCTTATACATTGGTTAATATAAAACAGTGCCCACCGGCGCAAAGGTAAAACGCCTTGCCGCCCCCACTCCGACGCCGATAGGCAGGTTCCATTCCGAAGAATGGAAATGAAGATCAGTACTAAATCCCGCCACTTCGTATTGAGGAGAACGTGAAATGAAAAATCATACTTTTAACCGTGTATCAATAATCCCGGTATTGATGATGGTTTTTATATTCGCTTCGAATGTATTTGGCCAAGAGAGAGATGCCGCCAGTTACCGAGACGGGTATGGTTCTGTCGGGGCAATGGGCCAGGATCCTGATGACCTCATGAAATACGGCCGGGATATGATGAGGTACGGCTTCCATGAATTAGGCATGCCGGGGGGAACCAACAAGTATCCGGGGTATTACAACAACTTGAGCGATGCTACCAGAAAGAAACTGATTGCGGAGCAGGAATCTTTCATCAAGGCGACCGAAGATCTCAGGCAGACGATATACGAAAAGGAACTTTACCTGAAAGCCGAACTTGTCAAGAAAGCGCCGGATACCGCCATCGCCTTAAGTTTTCAGAAAAATATCTCAGAGGTCAGGGGCCTGTTCGAGCAGCAGATGATCGAACATATCATCCGGATGAAAAAAATCAATCAGGAGGCCGAAAGAAAATAAGGCCGAGCCGAATCTTTTGGTGCCCATAGCGGTTGCCTTGAATGGCATTGCACACCATTTCTGACGGGAGAAAAAATCTTTATGGGAGCAATGGTCGTCTTCTTCCTAATGCGGGTACCGATGGGAGCAATCCCCATATTGCCGCATACCTGGTCGTGGGGATATGGGCCCAAGAGCGGGGTTTGGTGCGTAATGGTTGAATATGACCACAAGGTTGTTCCGATTGACAACCCCTTATTCAAGGAAAGGAAAGGTGTCTAATCCGATGAATATCCTCCTCATTTATCCTCAGTTTCCCGAAACGTTTTGGTCTTTTTCTTATGCATTGCGGTTCATCGGGAAAAAAGCGGCATTTCCGCCGCTCGGATTGCTCACGGTCGCGGCCCTCCTGCCGCGCTCATGGTCTTTTCGTCTTGTGGACCTGAACGTGGAGGATCTTTCCGACGATCACCTTGAATGGGCCGAAATGGCATTTATCAGCGCCATGGCCATCCAGCGCCGATCGGCTGCCGATATCATCGCGCGCTGCCAAGCCCACCGATTGAGGATTGTTGCCGGCGGACCGCTTTTTACCGCCGAACCGGATGCCTTCCGGCAGGTGGACCACCTGGTGTTGGACGAGGCCGAGATGACCCTGCCGGCTTTTATTGAGGACCTGGAAAACGGCTGCCCGCAAGCAATCTACCGGGCGGATGGGTACCCTGATATCCACCAGACCCCCATTCCGTTATGGCACTTGATTCACATGAAACGCTATGCATCCATGAACATTCAGTATTCCAGGGGGTGCCCGTTCGACTGCGATTTTTGCAATATCACGAGTCTTTTCGGCAGCCGGCCGCGCACAAAAACGCCAGCGCAGGTCCTTGGGGAGTTGGACGCCATTTATCAGACCGGTTGGCGCGGCAATATCTTCTTTGTGGATGACAATTTTATCGGCAACAAACGTTCGCTGAAGAAGCAGTTGCTCCCAGCTCTGATTGAATGGCGTAGGGATAAAAAAGGATTCGTTTTCTTTACCGAATCCTCCATCAACCTGGCCGATGACCCAGAATTGATGACTCTGATGGCCGATGCCGGATTCGATTCCGTCTTCATCGGCATCGAATCACCGGATGAGAGCAGCCTCACGGAGTGCCGCAAGACGCACAACAAAAACCGGAATATGCTGTTGGATGTAAAAAAGATACACCGCTCCGGTATGCAGGTCATGGGTGGATTCATCGTCGGCTTCGACAGCGATACGCCCTCGATTTTTCAACGACAGATCGATTTTATCCAGCAAAGCGGCATTGTCACGGCCATGGTCGGCATGCTTCAGGCGCCGCCGGGAACCCGGCTCTTTGATCGCTTGGTGGATGAACGACGTGTCTGTGCAGACTTCTCCGGGGATAATGTGGACGGCCGGACCAATATTATCCCGGTCATGGGACTGGACCACTTGATCAATGGGTATCGGGCAATCATGCGGCAGATCTATTCGCCCCGCAAATACTACCAGCGGGTCAGATCCATTTTGAAGGATCTTAAGGTACCGGCAGCGACCGTTCCTATTGATGGGCAGCGATTCCTGGCGTTTTTCCGTGCCTGCCTGCGGCTGGGCGTATTGGGCAAAGAGCGATTCCAATACTGGTATCTGCTAATCTGGACCCTGGCGCGGAGGCCCAGGCTGCTTCCGTTGGCAGTTACCCTGTCCATCTACGGCTACCATTACCGGAGGATATGCGAGTTGCATATCCTTTAAGCAAGGGAGCCAGAATCCATATAGACTAAATAGTATCCGTCCGAACAAACAAGGATCGATGAAGCTGATCGGCTCATTAATTAGGAGGTAAGTGATGACTGAATGGAATCACCCCCCGGGGGGACCCAAACTGACGTTGGATGACGTGCTGAAGAAAATTCTACAGCAGTTTAAAAGATTCAAAGGCGGGCCGGTCTTCATTCTTCTCGCCGGTGTGGTGGTGGTGGTCTTATGGACCGCATGGTTCACCGTCCAACCGGAGGAGACGGGGATTGTACAGCGCTTCGGCAAGGTCATGCGCACGGCCGGTCCGGGGCTGCATTTCAAATTGCCGTATGGCATCGAGAAAGTCCGCTTGGTGCCCACTGCCCGCGTGCTCAAAGAAGAGTTTGGGTTTCGGACGGTCTCGGTTTCCACCGTTCCCGGTGAAAAGACCCGCTATGATACGCGCGGCGCCTACACGGACGAGTCGCTGATGCTCACCGGGGATTTGAACGTCATCGACGTTCAATGGATCATCCAGTACCGCATCGAAGACCCGATCCGCTATCTGTTCCAAGTCCGCGACACATCGAAAACCATTCGCGACACTACCGAGGCGGTCATGCGCCGCGCGGTCGGCAACCGTCTGGGCAGCGATGTGCTGACCACCGGACGGGTGGCGGTGGCCAGTGAAGCCAAAACCGAGATCCAGAAAATCCTCACAACTTATGCGTCCGGTGTGCGTCTGGTGACCGTGGAACTTCAGGATGTGACTCCACCTGATAAGGTTAAACCGGCTTTCAATGAAGTCAACGAGTCGCGTCAGGACAAAGAGCAAACGATCAATAAAGCCCAGGAACAGGCCAACCGGGAAATCCCAAAAGCCCGAGGGGTGGCTACGCAAAGCATCAGCGAGGCCGAAGGTTACGCACTGGAACGCGTAAACCGGGCCCAAGGAGAGGCCACCCGTTTTGCGGCCATTTTAGGACAGTACGAACAGGCGCCGCAGGTTACGCGGCGGCGCCTGTATCTGGAGGCCATGACCGGTTTCCTATCAGATATGAAAGGGCTCTATATCGTGGATAAGGACCAGAAGGCAATGGTGCCCTGGCTCCCATTGGAATCCAGCGGGCAACCATCAGCACAAGGGAGGCGGCCATGAAGTTTACCTTGAAAGCAGTACTCATCGCGATAGCGGTGGTGATCGTTATCTTACTCTATGGCGGTATATATACATTGGAAGAGGGTCTGCAGGCCATTGTCGTGCAGTTTGGCCGGCCTGTTGGGGAACCGGTAACCGAGGCGGGGCTGCACATGAAACTGCCCTTTGTGCAGGAGGTCCGACGATTCGAAAAGCGTCTGCTGGTCTGGGACGGTGATCCGAACCAGGTTCCCACCAAGGGGCGCGAGTTCATCTGGGTGGATACCACTGCCCGATGGCGGATTGCCGACGCGAAAAAATTTCTGGAGAATGTGGCCAGCGAAGAGGGGGCCCAGTCGCGCCTGAACGACATTCTCGATTCGGTGGTGCGCGACCAGGTGTCAAGCAGCGAACTCGTGGAACTTGTACGCAGCGCATCGTGGGAAGTACCTGAGGGCGAGGCCCTAAAGGAGCTCCCAAAGGAACGCGAAGAGGAGCTTAAAAGAGAGATTGCCCGAGGTAGGGAGGAGATCACCCGAACGATACTGACGGAAGCACGAAAGATCATCCCGCAATACGGCATCGAACTGGTGGATGTGCGCATCAAGCGCCTGGATTACGTGGAAAGTGTCCGCGAAAAGGTCTATGAACGAATGATTTCCGAGCGCAAACGGATCGCCGCGCAGTTTCGCTCCGAAGGCGAGGGACGCAGCGCCGAGATCCTCGGGACAATGGAAAAAGAGCTGCGCCAGATCCGCTCCACCGCTTACCGCCGGGTGCAGGAGGTCCAGGGCAAAGCCGATGCTGAGGCTACGCAAATCTACGGACAGGCGTTCAATAAAAATCCAGAATTCTATGCTTTTTTGCGTACCCTTGAAAGCTACAAGGAAAAGACCAATATGAACTCCGTACTGATTCTCACTACGGACAGTGATTTTTATCAATATATCAAAAACGCGAACCCAAGCCAAGTGCGGATCCCATCGTCTCCGTAGTCACGAGGAGATTCGCCGCCGGTAGGAAACGTCTGGAAGTAAAACGATCTGCGGCGCGGCATTGCCGATGGTGGTTGCGAGGTCAAGCCCGGTTGGCTGGGTGATCGGTATTTTCATACCGGAACAGGCAAACACCCGTCGAAAGGAGACATCATGGTAGAATACTTAGAATCCAAGGATATCAAACAACTGATGGCCGAGGCCGACGAACTGGTCAAACGGATCGATGCCGATGCCATGAAAAACATGGAAGAGGAGCACCGCCTGCAGTTTGAGATCCATGCACAACATTTGAAAAGCATCAAATCCAAAGTAGAGAACGAGATGGAGAAGAAAGGAACATCCAAAATGGACCACGGTGCCGAAGGCATGCATGAGGCGATCCAGGAAATCGCCAAGGCCATGGGGGACCTGGCCAAGTACCTTACCTAACAGCATAAAAGTAAAGGAAAAAAAGAAATGGCCACCAACAGAAATAAAGATCCAATCAGCATGCTGACGGACAAGCTTCGCGCCCTTTTCGGTTCCGGTGGTAATCCGAAAAATAAGCGCACGTTGCCGCCGAAGACGCGCTTCAACATCTGGTATCTCCTGATGGCCATCCTTTTTTTTTCCTATGCGCAGCAGTTTTTCTTTTCCGCGAACGTGGAGACGATCCCGTACAGTCAATTCAAACAGGCCATCGCCGACGGGACCGCGGGCAAACTGGTCATCGGACCGGATAATATCACCGGAACGCTGAAAGGTTCCACCGGTCAAGCGTTCAAGACCATTCGGGTCGACGATCCGGGGCTGGTGAAGGAACTGGATGAACGCAACATCAGGTATTCGGGACGATACGAAAATAAATTCCTGGGCAGTCTTCTCGCCTGGGTTTTCCCTCTGCTCTTCTTTTTCCTGATCTGGCGATTTGCCATGAAAAAGATGGGTACGGGGATGGGGGTGATGTCTTTCAGCAAAAGCAAGGCCAAGATTTTTGCCGAGAGCGAGACCAAAGTCACGTTCGAGGATGCTGCCGGAATCGACGAAGCCAAGGAAGAACTCCAGGAGGTGGTCGAATTTCTGAGCACTCCGGAAAGATCCCAGAAACTGGGGGGCCGGATTCCCAAGGGGGTCCTTCTGGTTGGCCCGCCGGGAACCGGCAAGACCCTTCTGGCCAGGGCCGTGGCCGGGGAAGCCAAAGTGCCTTTCTTCAGCATCAGCGGGTCAGAGTTTGTGGAGATGTTCGTCGGCGTGGGGGCGGCCCGCGTTCGCGACCTCTTCTCCCAGGCCGCGACGCAAGCCCCCTGCATCATCTTCATCGATGAACTGGACGCCCTGGGCAAGGCGCGGGGCATGAATGTGATGGGCGGCCATGACGAACGCGAGCAGACGCTTAACCAACTCCTGGTGGAGATGGATGGCTTCGAAACCAATAAAGGGGTCATCATCATGGCCGCCACCAACCGGCCCGAAATTCTCGATCCGGCGTTACTGCGGCCGGGAAGATTCGATCGGCAGGTTCTGGTGGACCGGCCGGACATCAACGGGCGGGAAGCCATCCTGAAAATCCATTCCAAAAACGTGGCCCTGGGGCCGGAGGTCGACCTGCGCCTGATCGCCGGGCGCACGCCGGGATTTGTAGGCGCGGACCTGGCCAACATCATCAATGAAGCCGCGCTTCTGGCGGCCCGGAACAATAAAGAAAGCGTCGAGCTGACGGATTTCGACGAGGCCATCGATCGGGTGGTGGCGGGTCTTCAGAAGAAAAACCGGGTGATGAATGCCAAGGAAAAGGAAATTGTCGCTTTCCATGAGTCCGGCCACGCGATCGTGGCCGAGTCTGTCGAGCATGCCGACCCGGTGCATAAAATTTCGATTATTCCCCGCGGGATCGCGGCGCTGGGCTACACCCAGCAGCAGCCCACCGAGGACCGTTATTTGATGACTTGCGCGGAGCTGTTGGACCGGCTGGCCGTCCTTTTGGGCGGTCGCGTGGCCGAGGAGCTGGTATTCAACGAAATTTCCACCGGGGCCCAGAACGACCTGCAACGGGCGACGGACATTGCCCGATCCATGGTCGCGGAATATGGCATGAGCGATCGTCTGGGGTTGGTGAGCTATGAGCGCCCGCGCCAGGCGATGTTTCTTCCGGAAGATTTTTCTCCCGCGAAACATTACAGTGAGGCCAAAGCCGCCCAGATCGATGACGAGGTCTCCCGGTTTGTCGATGAGGCGCATCAGCGTGTGCGAAAAATCCTCTCGGCGCGGCGACCTGTTCTAGATGATCTGGCCCGCCTCCTTTCGCTGAATGAAAGTGTACAGGGTGATGAACTCAGGCAGATGCTGTCGGCCGCAACACCTGTAACGGCATCTTCATTTTGCGTTCAGCCATCCCAATACCCAATCGGAAGCATGGAAGAGAAAAATGGAATTGAATAAAATCATTTTTTTTATCCCCGGCCTGTTACAGGTCAAGCATGCTAAGGCTGCATAGGTAACCAACCAATAATCCTGGTGGCCTGAAATGCGGGGTCGGTCCTCCGGGGAAAACCAAATCCTGCAAAAATCGAGGTGTATGATGGCAATAATAAGGTGGAATCCATGGCGTGAGATCGAAGAAATGGCTGATCGCTACACGAGAACGGTGGGGCAAGCTCAGGCTGGCGGCCAAGAGGTCGTCGCCACAGGCGACTGGGCACCTCGGGTAGACATCGCCGAGACCGACAACGCCTTCGAGATCAAGGCGGAGCTTCCTGAAGTTAAAAAGGAGGACGTCAAAGTGAGTGTTTACAATGGTATCCTGACGATTCGGGGAGAAAGAAAACAGGAAAAGGAGGAAAACGGCAAAAAGTTCCATCGCGTAGAGCGAAAATACGGAAGCTTCACCCGCAGCTTTACGTTGCCTGACAATGTCGATGAGAATGACATCAAGGCTGCGTTCAAGGATGGCATCCTGAACCTACAGATTCATAAGACGGAGGAGGCCAAACCGAAAGCCATCGAAGTTAACGTGGCATAAAGGGCGGAGGTTCCGACCTCCGACTGAATCTGGGAAGAGCGATCGCTTTTCCCAGACGGGTGCCATAGATAGTTGTTATTCGCATGCCGGTTTCATCGAAGCGGCTGGCTTACGCAAACAGAGAGTTGAGAAAAGAGACAACGCTGCTGTGACCCTTATGATGCCGAACAACCAGATCACCCTGCTTCAAAACGGCGAGGCCTATTTCCCGGCACTCGAAGCAGCGTTAGACCTGGCAACACATGAAATCTATCTGGAAACCTATATCTTCGAAGATGACACGACCGGGCGACGCATTGCCGAAGCCCTCAGGCGGGCGGCCTTACGGGGTGTAAAAACCCACCTGCTGATTGATGGATTCGGCTCGTTCAGTTTGCCGGAAACCATGGTCGATTTTCTTGAGGCGGCCGGCGTATTGGTGATGAAGTTCCGGCCCAAGACTTCGCCCTGGACGCTGCGGCGGCGACGGTTGCGTCGCTTGCACCGAAAGATCGTGGTCGTGGACAGGACGATCGCTTTTGTCGGCGGCATGAATATCATCGATCATATGGACATTCATCGTCAGACATCGACGCGCTTTGACTACGCGGTTAGGGTGAACGGGCCGCTGGTGAAAGAAATTCACGACTCCGCTCGTCGGGTATGGTCGCGGGTGGCTTGGACTCGCTTGCCTCCTGGCTGGGATGAAGACAATGACAGACAGGAGCCTTCAATGGAACCCAAGGGTTTGATGCGCTCGGCTTTTCTGGTACGCAACAACATCCGCCACCGCCGCGATATCGAAAATGCCTATGTGCAGGCGATCGAAAAGGCGCGATACGAAATTGTTATTGCCAGTGCCTACTTTTTGCCAGGATTGAATTTCCGACATGCGCTTTTGGATGCGGCCGGGCGGGGAGTCCGGGTGGTTTTGCTGTTGCAGGGACTTGCGGATCACCGCCTGCTGCATTCTGCCTCACATGCCTTATATGGCAGTTTTCTCGATGCTGGGATTGAGATCCATGAATACCGCAAGAGCATGATGCACGCCAAAGTCGCTGTGGTCGATGAGCATTGGGCTACGGTGGGATCTTCAAACCTCGACCCTTTCAGCCTGCTGCTGTCTATGGAGGCAAATGTTGTCGTTGACGACGGAAGTTTTGCTCTGGAATTAAAACATAGCCTGGAACAGGCAATCAAAACGGATGCGCGCCGGATCATTGAAAACAGCTGGAGAACGAAATCAACAAAACTGCGTCTGGTGAATTGGCTAAGTTATGGCGTGGTGCGATTCATGGTCGGAATCGCCGGGTATGCCCCGGGGATAAAACCAGGTCAGGCAAAGCGGAGATAAACGACATGATGCTGAATCGGGATACGAGATGAAAACCTACCCGAACATAAAATCGGCAGCGACCATGGATGCCGTTATCCCCTATGTTGAAGCGCTGTTTGATATCCGTTTCAAGCGCATCAAAAAATACCGGTATAATGCCCCTTGCCCGTTCCACGCTGACACCCAAGAGAATTTCATGGTGTATGTCAATAAAGAAAATGAGGTCCGATTCCATTGTTTTGGCGCGTGTAAGGGAGATTGGGACATTACCGACCTGATCATGCTGAGGAATAAGTATCCGTTCCAAAGGGCGCAGCAGGTTTGGGCCGAGCATCTGGGTGTTGCGGATTTCACGTTCAGTGATGGCCGCAGCCCCTGCATTCCCGAGCCTGACGAAACACCGGAGCCCGATGAACCGGTTGGGTTTGTCGAACCGAAGCAAGGCGATAAAAAGGGGGTTGCCGCCCTGGAAAATGCCGCCGATTTTTACCATGACCTGTTTGTCGTTAATGAAGACCGGTTCAGGACCGTTTGGGAGTATCTTGCCTGCCGGGGCGTCGGGAAAGAGACCATCGACAAGTTCAACATCGGCTACGCGCCGCCATACAG
>Ga0272444_10004316_pt1 | contig 12575 bp, 13 predicted proteins | sample SSMForm13_FD_201033 | JGI IMG/M metagenome (GOLD analysis project Ga0272444, IMG submission 201033) | Marine sediment archaeal communities from Little Sippewissett salt marsh, Falmouth, MA, United States - SSM-Form-13 | ecosystem: Environmental > Aquatic > Marine > Wetlands > Sediment ...
ACATATACTATGCTCATGTGCTTTATACACATATTCCATAGCTTTTGACCGTCCTTTAGTTAGATAGATTTGCTTAGCTTTCTCCATTACTGTTGTTATGTCTTTTCTCATAGGAATTTTCAATCTCTTTTAGTTTTCTAAATGTCCTTTCGAGTTTTTCAGTCATGATTGTATTAAATTTACAATCAGAGAGTTTTAGCATATATCGTATTTGCTCGTTCATAATCGTAACATCGACAATCTCTTCCAATATTTCTTCTTTATTTCCCCTTCCCCTTTTGTAATGCGATATAGCAACAATCAACTCCCCTAACTCCTCAATTAAAACATCTATCTGTAATTCAACTCCCCAAATTTCTTTGGCTTTTTTATAGGTCTGGGATTTTAATATGTTAAATAAGTTCATAGTTTAGAATCCCTCAGTTCATTTTCTAAATACTCAAAAAACTTCCTTTGAAGCTTATTTAATGGCTCTTCTTTTAGAATTCTCTGAATTTTGGTGATTTTTTTCTCCAGAAAATCATTAGTTATATACGTTTTGATAGTCTCCCAGCCTAATACTCGGAGTTTTAGAATTTCATCGTCTCCAAAGTCTAAGGTTACAAAGCCATCAGACTCCGTTACTTTCAAATCTATATCGGTTAGTTTTACCCAACTTTTCAGAATAGAGTTATATCTCAATTTACATTTTGGACAGTCCCATAATACGCAATAGGGAGGACTTCCTTTAAATCCCGTTTCAATCATAGATGTTTGACAATCTTTGCAATTCATTTTTGAATGAACTCTCCAATATCGTTTAAATCAGTAGTCTGAATTTGAGCTATCATTTTGTAAATTCTTAAGTCCACTGAATCAGCAACAATTGATTTGCTTATGGTTACGAGATAGTTTTCGCCATCCTCACTATGTAATTTGATAACCTTCATTCTAACTGCATCTCCTCGCCACATTTTATACACTTCAATGTATAGTTTGACCTAGCTTTTTGCCCTTCAATGATAGGTGTCATAAAGATTTCAAATACAAAACTTTCTCTACAATTCGGACAAACCAACTTAACTTTTTTCTGCATGTTTTTAACTCCTAATCCTATAATCCTTTAATTCGTTTTTTATTGTATCTAATGTCTCCTTAGAGATTTTCTTGTTTGAGTGAATAAATTCAGCAAATTTTAAAATCATCTCTTTGTCTTTTCTCTTTTGCCTAAGTAATCCATAATATCCAGTCAAGGCTAAAGAAATAATATCGGACATGGTGACTTTTCCGTTGTAAATACTTCTGGGAGCTTTTACTCCCAATGACTCAATTTCTTTAGTCCCATAGGTGATAATTCTTTCCCTTAAGCCTATTATCGAATCCATCACCGATTTTGATACGTTTACAATATTTCTTTCTGTTGGTTGTTTTCCCATTTTATACATCCTTTTAATTGGTCTAACCTTTTGATGTATTGTCGGAAATTTAACGATAGTTATTAATCCCGTATTAGATTTTTTCCCGTAATTCTTTAGACATGGGAGTCTCCATTTTGATAGGTTGTTTTGTTTTCCTTTCAACCATAATTTCTTTTACAAAGTATTTTCCAAAGCATCTATTACACATATCGCCTTCCCCAGTAAAACAAATACATCCAGTTATTTCTTTTCCACATTTTACGCATTTACCTATGTTTTCATCCATTTACGTTTACCTCTCCAATTTTTTTTAATTCAATAGCTACAGAATCAATGTCATCTAAAAATTGCTCTTCAGATAATAGCCTAATTCCCTCTCGTTTACAATCTTTAGTTCTTGATTTTTTACAACAAACAAATAATATACATTGCTCTCGATTCTCGAAAACATAACAAGATTTTATGCACTCAATCCCGTTATGCTTAAATATTCTCGGAGCTATGTCTTTTCCACAAACATCACATTTTAAGTGCCAAATATCATATCCAAGATATTCTAATATCTCAATGGGAAAACTGCTGAGAATATCCCCACAATATAACTCTCTAACTCTCTCCAGTTCTTTAGACTTTTGCTCGGAGTCTGTCATAATAGAGTTGGATTCCGTTTCTTCCTTCATGGTTTAAAATCTCTAACATTTTTTCGTTATTCGGTTCTTTATCTAAATTGATATTAGGAGTATTTTGTCTAATGACCGTCACTTTTTCCAATGGATGAACCTTTGCAATTTTTATCATGTTTTGATTCCATTGGGGATAAATTTGTTCTATATAGAAGGGAGTATCTAGCTCCTTTGCGAGAGTATAGGCTGGATTGAAGTCTTTTTCTAAATCCCAATTAATATTGGCTTTTTTTCGTGGGTCATATCGGAATTTAATCGTAACAATATTGCCCGTTTTTTCATGTATAGCGTCTGGGTATGGAGAATTCCCACCAAGAATAAGTAAACCATATTTTTCCCCAGACCATGTCTCCGATAAATATCCTATGTCTTTCTCTCTAACTTCCTTGAATTCAGAATTTACTTTTCCATCAGAAATACTTAATTTATCAGCCATATTACCTTGTGAGTATCCAGATAATATACCGTAACATATTTCAGCTTTTAGAGTATCCTTTAGTTTTGTATAATATTCTTTTACAAAACCAGCAAAACTTAGATTGTCTTTTGCTATGCTTTCAGCATTCACTGAGCTTTGAGAATTTTTATCCTCTTCAGCTTGAACTTTTGATTGTTTATATAAAATATAACACGCATCCCCATAGATTTTTTTTAGGTCGGGTCGGTACATATAATACTCCTCTGGGTAATTATCTTTGAGCCATGCTTGAGCCAACATATACGCTTTTGCTTTAAATAAGTCTGAACCCATATTTTCAACCAAAGCAGTAGATAACTCCCCTAATTTTTCATCCTTCCGTTTCTCTAATTCATAATCATGGTCAATACTCTCTTTAGAGTAATGCTGAGATATTTCTCCACTAAACCAATCTGCATTATTTGTTAATGGGAGTTTTAATGTCCCTTGCAGTACCCTTTTTCCCATTTTTGAGGATTCTGGGTCTATCCCTTCTTTTAATTCCATTAAATATTCCATTTTGGTTGTAAAGTATTTATGATTAGCTAGAAAAATTACTTTTTCAATGGGTAATTGTGCAAGCTCCCAAGCAAAACGTTTAGCGAAAAAATCTTTTGATTCTGCAATAAATCTTTGACCACATTGTTTATAGAAAGATAAATGGCTTGTCATACGGATTTGCTTTAAGAACCCACCCGTTTGACTAGCTAGAAGAGTAATCATTTTGATATGTCGAGATTTTTTTACCATTTTCTCTAAACTAATACTTTCTTTCTCCAAAGCTTGTTTTGCATTGGTGTCCATATCTGCTTCATCCACAATAAATATACAGCTATGGTTTGGGAATCCAAGCTCAGAAGCTTTGTCCAATTCAAGAATATGATTTACGGTAGTAAACCTACCTTGTAGGGCTTTCGGGACATTTTTATTAATTGCTTTTATGAATTCTTTTGATGCTTTCCAAAACGCAACCCAACGTAAAGGATTGTTTTCTAACAACTTAGTTGAAATAATACTCCACAAAGCACTTTTACCACTTCCCGTTGAGCCATAAATACTCCCCACAAAACTGAACTCATCCCCAACTCTATTTTGTGCTATGTCCAAAGAAAGAAATTTGTCAAATGAGATAGTCTTATCTCTCAGACGATTCGATAACATCCCAGATAAATCGACAGTCCCAGACCACCCCATTCTAACCCTCTTCTTCCTCAAATTCTCGAACTAATTTCATTGCTTGTGGAAAAACAACTGATGACCAGTCTAACTCAGTCCCTTTAGTAGCTACATGAGCCATCATAAATGATTGTATGCGAGCTTTGACTGCAAAACTCTTTACTATGCAATTATCTAACGCATTATCGACATTTTCTATACAATCTAAGGTATAGGGGATATATTCTATTTCTGAAGGAATTTTTAATTGAGCTCGTAACATTCGCATTGAGGATAATAGCCATTCGTTAGCTTCTGGGTCTATACCCGCTAAATAAGCTAGAGCTTTTCTCAGTTCATTCATTGCATGTTTGATTTGTGTTTTAGTAACCTTGTCGAAAGCTCCGAATTCAATTTTGTCCAGTGCTTTTGCTAATAATTCTTGTAGTTTTTTGGAAGATTGAGAAAAGTTGTTTAATACATTACCAACTGTAATTTGAGCAACGTCATGTAAATCTACTTTTTTACTCATTTATGATAGCCTCTTTTTTATACTGGGACTGTTCGGTTACTCGCCACAAAAAATACAATCATCATTGTAATGAACCCGACCCAGCCTAATAGTAGAATAATGAATGGTAAAATTTTCATTGATATTTTCCCTTTGGGGACTTCTGGGATAACAATTTGCCCTCCCCCTTGCATTTGGTGAGCTGATTGGTGAGCTAATTTTTGGAATAAAACCATACTCTTATCTTCATAAGATTTGGTTAAAGCTCTCTCCTCTTCAATCTCTGAGTCAAAACGTTTAAAGAAACTTCTGTAATCATAAATCATACGATTTTTTATTTTTTCCCGTATGGTTACAATAGAATTCGCATCTAACACATGGTTAGACATTTTGAAAGCTTCATTTTCGGTAAAACGAGCAAATACCATAGGCAAATCATGACCGACCCAATCTATGATAACAAAAGTTCCCGAGCTAACCAGCCCGTCCACAAAATACCCGTTTACATATAGGCTCTCTTTTGTGAATGTAAATAAAGACTCAAAGTCTCCATAGGTTACTAATATCATTCTCTCGAACTCATGTTTTCTGCTATCAGAAAATGCTTTAGGCTCATACATTTTGACATAATACGCATGAAGGTCTCCCATTTGTTCAACAAATAATTTTGATTTAATTTTATCCCTCATTTTTTGGTTTTCTGATTGGAAGCTTTCTAAATTTGGTTCGTTAATCTTTTTAATAGCTCCCGTCTCCTCATCCATTTCAACTCTTGAAATGATAGGATTTTCCCGTTGCTTTAATTCTGAAATGATACGCTTTTTCGCTAGCTTATATTCTTCCATCTCCTCAATTGAAAGCACTCCTTGAGGGTCTATGAATTCGGAGTTGATATATAACTCCTCAATAGCTTCAATCCCTATCATAATTTCTTCTCTATATCCTCTATCTCGGATAAATTTCGATTCTAAAAATTTTATACCTTGAATCCTCTCATATTCTTTTTGTCTAACTTTAAAACGTGCAAAGAAAAAACAGAGAGAATAGAATGCTAATACAATAAGTATAATTAGGTAATTTATCAGACTAAAAGGAACAAATGCAAATGACAGAATAAATCCGTATAGTGTCCATGAATAAATAGTAAACCATTTGTTTTCGCCTTTTAGATTTGAACCAAAAAACGACATAGGTTAATTATTCCGATTACACTATTTAATGCTTTTTATAGATTCTATCTATTTAGTTAATAATAGGGTATTTCTCCCTATCAAAACCGACAAAAAGCACTACCCACCAAATGACATCCTATCAGCTACAAAATCAGCCAGTAGAAAAACAAAGGCTTTTGCTAAGATAAAGAATACCCACAATAGCCAGAAGCTAAACAGTTCAAATACTCTAAAGTGATACATTAGCCATGTAAATGTGGAATATAACAAAATAATAATCCCAGCTCGGATAAAGAATTGAATATCTTTGTCCTCTTTGAATTCAGACTTTGTAATCATTTTAGCTGTAATTGTGCCTAATATCATGGATACAATAGTTGTAACCAATGTCATTACATATTCCATAATTCCCGTACTCATTTGCATGACCAAAAACCAAAATAGTATGACATAAATAAAACTGGTCGTTATGACTCTCCAAAGTTTAAAATACCACTCTGATTTTTGCAGTCTCCTATATCTCTGCATTCTTCTAATTTTTGATGCTTTTTCCACTACCATAGTTTAATCAGCCCTCTCTCTAAATAATAACCAAAATAGAATACCAAAAATTACCGTATATAGCAATATTGCTAATCCTTCTTTTACTCCCACTGCAAGAGCTTCGCTTATATCATGACCATTACTTCTTAATTCAATTAGAAAATAGACTATTCCCGTTGTAATAACCATTAACACTAATACGGTAAACCATTTGACTATCTCCCAGCCAGTTAATTTGGAATTTCTCGGAAAGAACTTTTTGAATTTTTGGACTCCCTTATTTTCTTTTTTCTTTTTTGCCATTAAAATCTACTCCTATAATTCTGGGTACGTGTATCCCCAACATGACGATAATCGGATAATAATTTGACCGAGATAAAGAAAAATACTCCAAAGGAAATTACGCTTCCCAGCCAAAATATAATTGGATATTTCAAAAACACTACACTAAACGTTGCAAAAACTCTTGGAAGAATGATAAAATACTCCCAGCCCTCAATCCCCTCATATATACTTGGATAAGTTAAGTATAATCCCATATATGCGAATACTCCCCAGAATAAGAAATTAATTAGAAAGGATAACAGTATTGCATAAAAGCTTGTCATAGATTCTCTCGCATCTTCTGAAAATAATATACTCAGCCCTTGTATTAATCCCACCAATACGAACCCACCTACCACAAGATAAAATGCTATCCAGTTGTTTTCCCTCGCCATTTCTAAATATGCACTTTGAATGTCGGTAGCTATCTGAGCTGTCCCAGCATATATAGTACCAAAAATAATCAGACTAATAAATGTCGAATAGAAAGCCATCATAAATGCAGTCATCCATGAAATACCTTTTTTATCTTGTGCCAACCCATTTCACCTATTCATAATAATGTCTGATGTTTTTGATATATCTATCTAATAATTCCGTTTCTTTGTCATACAATTTGTTAATTAAATGATAGGGTCTCATACTATGAAAATCTCTTTTTTTGCTGTCGTCATACTCGCCATAGTTTACTTTTTTTGCCTCTTTTCTCATTTTGTCTAATGTGTCATCCCTCATTTTATATAACTCATCCTCATCATATAATTTCTTTATTCGCCTTAGTCTCGCTAAGTTTCTCTTCTGGTTTTCAGTTAATGGTTTTGGTTTTCTTCTATTCCATGTTCCTATAATTCCTTTCTCTCGGTTTTTCTCTATTCTATCGTTCTCTTTTTTATAAAAGTCTAAAGTATCTTGTAATTTTTTTAATCTATGTTTCATAGGTATTTCTCGTTTTTCTAACTCTTGTGGTGAATAATCTGATATGTTACTTCTCCAGTTTTCAGTCTCCTCATATATCTCTTTCTCAGCATCGTTAAAATCGTTATACCAATTTCTACTATAATTTGATGGTACTCCTAAGAAGTATTCAGTCTCTCGGTCAAGAGGAATTGCTTTACTGTTTATTTTGAATCTCTGTTTCTCTGTTTTTATTTGCTCTTCCAATTGTCCGAATATTTTTCCCCATTTCTTAACATGCTTGGCTTTCTTTTCTATGTTCTCTTTTTTATCGTCATAGAATTTCCCTAAATAATAATTGTATTTTCTAAAGATTTGACCCAATGCGTATCCATCAGTTTTCTTTAATATTGATAAATCGTTTTCTGCATTGGTTATAGTTTCTTCATAGGATTTGATACTTCCCCTAACTCCCGTTTTGATGTTTTCTTCAAGGTCTTGGGTTAATCTTCTTAAATAACTCACTCTGTTATTTATGTCTTGTTTTGCTCTTCCCATTTTGACTTTTTTGCCATACGGTTCAATTTTATCTGCTAATTCATTTGCTTTTTTTTGTAATTCTTTAGCTCTCTTTTTCTTTGATTTTAGAATAGGCTCTGCTTTATCGTTTATTTTCTCCTTAAGAGATTTTGTTAGTTCGAGTATTTCTTTATCAGATTTTACCCTATCCATTTTATTCCTTGTTTCTTTCAGAAAATCGTCTTGTTTTAGATTATGAATTCTGGACATATTTCTTAGATTTTTCCATGTATCGAAAAACTCCCTCATTGTATTCTGGTTAAATTTTTCCTTGTTTCTTCTTTCAAAATCAGAATCTATTTCAGCTCTCGCATTATATAGTGTGATTAACTTAGCTTCTTCTATGTCTAGCTTGTTTTTACTTCTGTTTTTTATTTGGTCAATTGCTTTATTGAAACTTTCTTCATTTAGAAAATCTTTCTTGTGTTCTTTTTTGAATGTATTCAATAACTTTTGTAGGTCTTGCTTTCGTTTCGTTTCTTTTGTTGTTTCTCCTTTCTTCTCTATGTTTTCTTTCTCTCTCTTTAGCTCTGCTATGTCTGATTCTGTTAAACTATCTTCATAGAGTTTATATGATTTATCTTGATAAATGTCGAGAGCATATCGGTCTTTATCATTGTTTATTCTAAACCAGTCAATAATATCTCTCACGTCTTTAGAAACATCTTTAAATTTGATTTTTTTATTTTTGTTCTTTTTGATAGGCTGTTTTTTCTCTACTGGTATTTCTTCAATATCCAATTCTACTGGTTGGGATTTTTTAGGTTTTTTTCCCAGTTTTTTTTGTAACTCTTTTATTCTTCTTTCATTTCGTTTAATTTGTTCTAATTTTCTTTTTGCAGACTCTTCAAATTCTTTCTTATCGCTTTCGTAATATTCTCGGTTAGATTCATTTACTCTTTTTACTTCTAAATCTATCCAATCTCTCAATATGTCTGCTTTCATCCATTCTGTATCAAATTCTAAGTCTAAAATTTTCTTCTCGTTTTTGTCTTCTGTTTGTTCAACTTTTTTGTTATAATTATCTTCTAATTTATTCCAATGATTGACTATGGTATTTTCAACGTAATTGGTATTATCTGTCGCCATTGCATCATCAATATCTGAATATTCAATTCCTAAGATTTTAGGTAATATTTTATTATCAAATCTGTTGTATTGTGTGTCCTCATGCATAAAACTATTAGCTTCTCTTGATAGAGCATAATTTTCGTCTGATTTTTCATGTATGCTGTCTATAATATCCCTTTTACTCCCACTAATATTAGCATCTATCTTTTTTGCGATAGCCCTTAGTTGAGCTTTAGTGAGTTGGTTTAATTCATCCTCAGTATATTCCGATAACATTGCAATAGTTTTTGGTTTGTTTCGTTTTTCTTCCCATGAATATGGTTTAGCTGGGACTCTTAGCACTTTCTCCATTACTTCCTTAAGTTTATCGGTTATCTTTTTTTTTTCTTCTGGACTTTCTAATTCCCCAGCCTTGACCTTATTCTGATATATTTTGTATAAAGAATCAATTCTGTTTTTTACCTTATCTCTCGCCATGCTTTTGCTCTGTTTATCGTTATTCATATCTGCTATGTTTTCATTGACTGAACTCTGAAAAACACTCCAAAATTCTGTATTTTGGTTAGGATGAGCAATAGTAAACATTCCCTTAACTCCGAATTTCTTTTCTGCATAATCTCTTAGAGATTTTTGGAATTTCTTTTCATACTCTTGATTAATTTTAGGATAGTTTCGTTTAGGGATTTTCAATTTATCTGTTGGGAGTTTAAACTCAACTCTGGACATTCCCTCAACTTCTGGGTCTTTAAATTCATAATATCCATTTCCATCTTTATCCATTTTAACAGATTGAATCTTATTTGCATAGAAATTACGCATTGCATAATTGCCAGAAATTTCATTTACATTTTCTCCAAAGTGAACTTTGAATTTTGCATTCTTCCAAATATGCGAAAGCATATCCTTATTGTTCTCTCGGTCAATAATTTTTAGATTTTCCTTTTGTTTTTCTCCAGATTTTCTTGAGGTTTTCTCATTCGCATTAATCAGCCCTTTCATTGGAGTAATTTTTCCTTTCTCATGTCTCTCGCCTATTTCTTCCAGATTCTCCAGTCTCCCCTCAGCCTTTGCTAATTCCTTTCTAGCTTCAATTAATCGTCTGGTTACATTATCCCAGTTTTCATGAGCATTTCTATGCTTTTTTGCTGAATGATGGTCGGTTTTGATAGGCTCTCCAGTCATTGTGTCTCGGTAATATTGGTCTCGCTTTTCTAAGGCTTTAATTTCACTTTTGAGTTTTTCAATTTTATTCTCAGTTTGTTCGGTTTTTCGTTCTATTTTTGCCTCGTGTCCCTCAATTGCCACTTTAGCTGTCTCTTGCATTTTACTCTTTTTTGATAGGCTGAACTTTAATTCCTTTTGTTTGTCTTGAATTCTTTTATAGGTTTCTTCTGTCACATTACCTATCCATGATTTATTATCCCTATCCCATTTTAATCCTAAGCTCGCATATTCTCTTCTATCTTTATATTCTGTATTATCTATCTCAATAGGAATAAGATTACTCTTGAATTGTTCAGCTTCTTTAAGTTTGTCGGGAGTAGGAACGAACATACCATTTCCTTTAGTCTGTTTATCAAATCTATGACTCCATGAGCTACCCACATAATCAGCATCAGTTTCGCCTAAAGGAGCTTCTATTTGAAGCTTTACACTCTCTTGATTTAATTTTACAACGGTTGCGATAGCTTCATATTGCCGATTGTTGTTTGTCCAACGGTAATAAATCTTTTGACCTAATTTGAATTCTTTGGGAGCTTCCAATGTGGGTTTCGTACTAGGTCCAGAAGGTGTTTTTTCCATCTCCTCTTTTTGTTCTTTCAACCGTTTATTTTTCCAACGTTTAAACTCCTCAGTTTCTTCATTTCGCCTACCGAATTTTGCGATATATCCAGTTTCATCATAATATTCTTTTGCTAATCCTTTATGGATTGGAAGTAATGATAAATCTACATCCCCAATGGGAATAGCTACTCCATACGGTTTATCAGATTCGTAATATGTCCCTTGCCCTCTCCTTTCTGGTCTATGCACTCCAATAACGATAAGCTCCCCTTGTCGTAATAAATCCGATTTTGTTTTTACTTCCATCCCCTCTGTCACTGGACTTAGTTTTTCACTAAATAACCCAGTGCCATTTCGCCAATTCCAGACTTTACCGTCTGGTGTTAAAACCTCAACTAGCTCACTAGCTTTTCCAGCTTTTTCAAGAGCTTTATCAAATTTGTAGGATGTAGTCCCCTCAACTTTTTTGGAAGCTCCTTTCAAAAATGTATCCTTGATAATTTCTTCAGCTTCCTTTTTGGTTTTTGGAGTTTTCCCAAAGGCTAGCTTGACTATCTCCTTTAACTGATAGGCTCGTAATTCGTTAGAATTAGGTTTGATAATAGCTTCATCAAAATAGGTTCTCGCAAGAGATTTATAATCTTTGGTCGGAGCTTTAGGAATTCCATTAAATTCTCGCCAGTTTTCTTCCCATTTATCAGACATTTCTACATTAGGATGTTTCTTTAGTAATTCTTTCACATCTCTGATATAATTGTCCACTGCTTTGAGATTTTTAGGAGTAGGATATTTTTTCGCATTCTCTATTAACATTAACTGTTTTCCCATGAATTCCTTATTGTATTCTTTTAAGAATCGGTTTGTATAGGTTTTTACCATATCCTTGATATAGGGAGATTTTTCTTTTTCTGGAGACTTAAAGTCTGGGATAAAGTTCTTTAGTTTATCCCCAAAGGTTTCATAAGCTGTTTTATCCTCAGAATTCAAAATTTTCTTTAGAATTTCCATTTCTAACCTTCGATTCGCTAAGTTTTCGATTTGCTGTCTGGTCGGTTTTCCTTTCTCGCTAATATTCTGTTTGTATTCTGTTTTATACATTTTAGAGATTACATCATAATACTTTTTCAGATTATTCCAGCTAACTGTCTCCTCATCAAAAGAATTAATTAATCCTTGTATTCGTTTATCTGATTCTTTGATTTTTCCACTGTTTAAGTCAATCATATTTTGTTTGACTAACGAATTATATAATTCATGTTTTTTACCGTATGGTTGTAATCCAGCTTCTCGCCATGTTCCTTGTGCTTTTTCTTTTTCTGCAATATCAGCTTTGATTCTGTCATCGATTTCTTTCATTATTTCCTCTTGAGATTTTTTAGGTTGTTTTTCTTCTGCTTGTTTCTTCCTAATCTCCTTAATCGTATTTGAGTAGTCTTCTGGTTCATAGTTGAAAATTCGATTGATAATCGCTTTCTTTTTGCCTTTAGTGTCTAAGTGTCTTTCTCTCGCCAATTGTTCTAATTGACCCTTAGTCAAAATTTCTAATACATTGGGAGTAATTTGATTAATCAAATTTGGATTCTTCTCAATCTCTTTCATGATTCGCCATTGGATATATCCTTTCTTCTCTCGCTTTTGTTCACTCGCCATATTTCCATACATATAATCGTTAGGTTGTTGAAATGCTGTTTTTCCAGTTTCTTTCTCGAATTGTTTCACTAATTCTCTTTCTGCATTATCTAGCTCAACCCACTTTCTCGGATTAACTGGGATGTTCATATCTGATGGATTGAATGATGTTTCATATTCAATAGTTCGTTTAGTATAGGGTAAACTTCCCACTTTTGTATTATGCTCGTCCATAAGATAGTTTATCTTTCTGGAGTTTTTGGGTTTTTCCTCAACTTTGATAGGCTGTTTGTCGATTGTAATCGGTTTTTCGATTGCGTATTGTAACATATCAGCATCTAAGGTTTTCCCGCCTAATTCCTCATATCTTGCTAT
>Ga0272444_10004317_pt1 | contig 12574 bp, 5 predicted proteins | sample SSMForm13_FD_201033 | JGI IMG/M metagenome (GOLD analysis project Ga0272444, IMG submission 201033) | Marine sediment archaeal communities from Little Sippewissett salt marsh, Falmouth, MA, United States - SSM-Form-13 | ecosystem: Environmental > Aquatic > Marine > Wetlands > Sediment ...
CCGTTACGCAGACCTGGGACAGCATCACCTATGCGGGCACTATCCTGCGCGAGGACTACACGGAGGGCAACCGTAGTTATACGTGTAGCGACAACCTGGCTTTCCTGGCGACCGACGAGCGCCTGTATGTGTTCGATGTCGCCCTGGGCGAATGGCAGGATTACGCCTATGGCCTGCCGGGCGATTTCGCCCTGGGGTACTACTGGGCCACCGACGACTACATCGTCTTGCGATTGGGTCGCTCGACCGCCTACTCGCCGCCGAAACTCGTGGTCTATAGTGCACACACGCAGACGTTCAATCAACTGGAATACGGGTGCAACATTTATAAGCCGCTCATGACTCACGGTTTCGCCTCGGTCATTGAGACTACCGGCAACGGCACGGACTTTCACCTGGTCGGTTACAGCGCTTACGATAACCAGTTCGACGTTATCGACTACGTCGTGGGAGAGGACGAGGCGGCGGTGGGTTTCTCCAATCCCGGTTCGTTGTTGGCGGACAAGTACACGGTCGGGGGGGCGAGCTTCCGCACGGTAGTTGATCCGTACTATGCCGTCAGTGTGACGTTCTACGGATACGACACCCGTCTCGGCGCATGGAACTCCGCCTATTACTATATCGACTGGGAGACCGAGCGGTACTACGGCAACGGCATGACCGGCGGGCAGTACCTGGTCGATCACTCCCTCACCCAGGAAACCTCAGCCTGGAACTTCTACTTCTACTCGGGTGTGAACGGTCAGTTCACGCGCGTTCCGACCGGCCTGATCTACAAGAGCACCACCAGCAGTTACAAGTACGGCGGCACCGTTTTCCTCTGCTGGGATACGCTCACCGCCTGGGGCTACGATCCTTGCCGGGGAACCGGCAACATGGTCAGCCTGGCCTACGACAAAACGGCCCGGGTGGAAATGGGCGAGGATTATCTCACGCTGTCTCGATGGAGTACCGAGTCGGAGACAATGAGGACGTATTTCTACCACACGCCATCCAATTCCTGGCAAAGCGTGGACGTGCCGGAACACTACAACACCGACGGTGTGGAAGCCGCCCACATGTACATGCATCGGGGCTGGCCGGAGAATGTTATCATCTGTTACTCCTCCTACGTCAATGATATTCTGGTTCGAGATCTCCCCGATGATGAGACCGTCTATATGACACTGCGCGATCCGCTGGCCACCGCCCGCACTGAAAATGTCTCGTACTTGTTTGACGGATTGCGGGGTGTCGTGTACGAGAAGAGCTTTGAGTTTGACTACAGCTCCCTCGGAACCCACTCACTGGTGACGTTCAACCCCAATGATTCCGTCCTACACGGTTACAGTCACACCACCGGGAACTGGACGACTCTGCCTATGGACACCGGGTTCCATACCGTTCTTGACACCGGCTACATCGGGTTGGTCTTCGGGAAATCCGGCTACCTGAACTATGCGTTCTTCTGGGCGTACAACAGCCTTGCCGACAATTGGGTCGAGCTGGTGCCGGAGGGATCGCACGTGATGGTTCTGCTTGGCGAGCACACGGCGCTGGTGGTCCGCAGCAACATGGTATACGCCTTCGATCCAGAGCGACCGGTGACCTGTTGCGGACGCTACACCGGCGGCTATACCGGCAATACCGACTGTGATACCGAAGGGGTAAGGAACCTCAGCGATATTATGATCCTGATCGACCATGTCTACCTGTCGCAGGCCCCGTTGTGCTGCCCGGAGAACGGCAATGTCGACGGCGACCTTGATGGTACCATCAACCTGACCGATATCATAAAGCTCATCGATCACATCTATCTCAGCGGGCAGCAGACGGCGACCTGTCCTTAGCCGACGTCGCTGCTGATTTCACACAAATAGATAACCGGCGGCCTAAGCGACCGCCGGTTTTTGCTGCCATTCGGTATGTCACTCCAGGTCAGGTCAATTCGCGTGCCGCCCGCACGATCAGCCCCCAGCCCGCGTGCACATCCTCCTCGCTGACATTCGTCTGCGCGGTCACCATGCGGAGCGCGTACGAGCCGGCCAGTTTAGTGTGCGTCAGGTACATCCTGCCGGTTCCATTGACCGCCTCGAGCAGGGACTCGTTGAGACGATCAAGTTCCGTCGGGTCATCCACTCCCGCGGGATGGAAACGGAAACACACCACCGCCAGCGGCACCGGCGCCAGTAGCTCGAAATCATCGAGTTGTTCGATTTCATTCGCCAGATGCTGCGCGAGCGTGATATGTCTGCGGACCATGGCCTGCAATCCCGCAACACCGTAGTTTCGTATAACGAACCACAGTTTCAAGGCCCGAAATCGTCGACCCAACTGCAATCCCCAATCACGGTAGTTGTTTACCCGCGATCCCTCGGCGGTTTTCAGGTACTCGGGCAGAATCTCAAACGTACGCACCAACGCCTCCGTGTCTCGAACGAAATACGCCGAGCAGTCGAAGTTGGTGAACATCCACTTATGGGGATTGAACACGAATGTATCGGCGAGTTCGATGCCGTCGATCATCCACCGGAAGTCCTCCAGCAGCAGCGCCGTTCCGGCGAAGGCAGCGTCGACATGCAACCAGAGGCCGTGCTCGCGGCATATTTCGCCGACGCGACGAAGCGGATCAATGGCCGTAGAGCCGGTGGTGCCGAGTGTCGCCACCGTACAGAGGGGAGTGATGCCTTGATCCTGGTCCGCGCGGATAGCTGCTTCCAGGGCGTTCGGTTTAAGCGCAAACGCGTTATCGACATCTATCTTGCGAAGATGTTCGCGGCCCAGGCCGGCAATCTTCACGGCCTTTTCGATCGACGAGTGCGTCTCCGAGGAGCAATATACGGCTAACGGCGCTGATCCGGTCAGTCCGCTCCGGTTGACGGCGAATTCCGAACGTTTCTCACGAGCCGTCAGAATGGAACACAGCGTCGCGGTGGACGCGGTGTCCTGAATCACCCCGATCCACTCCGGCGGCAGACCGATCATCCCGCCAAGCCACTGCATCACCCGTTCTTCGAGTTCGGTGGCCGCAGGCGAAGTTTGCCAACTCATGCACTGGGCGCCCAGGGTGGAGGTCAACATCTCGGCCAACAGCGACGGCGGACTGGAATTGGCGGGGAAATAGGCAAAGAACCGGGGGTGCTGCCAGTGCGTGATGCCGGGCATGATGATATCGGTGAAATCGGCCAGCACGACATCAAACGGCTCGGCCTCCGAGGGCGGGGACTCCGGCAGCTGCGCCAGGAGCTCACCCGGCTGCACTTGAGACTTCACGGGATAATCGCGGACGTGCTCGAGATAATCAGCCATCCAGTCTACCAGGCTGTGGGCCTGCCGACGAAATTCCGAAAGCTCCATGTTATCTCCTTTGTTGACACGCCGAATGCAGCAGGTTGATCGTCAGCCGAACTGCTGCTTCTGGCAGCGACTCTTACGAAAATAGCCCAAAAACCCCCCGACGGCAAGCAGACGGGCGAGGTCCGGTCGTGCGATCGGCCGGTAACGCGGCAGCAAATGACCGGGCGCAGGGTCTTGATAAAACGGCGATCATATTGTATGTTCCCTTTCCTGTTTGGAAACGTATGCTGACGTCGGGATCTGGTAGGATATGAAGATTGTACAACGCGCCGAAGACGTAATAAACTCGAGCATAATCAAGCCCGGATCGGTCTTGTATGTTGCGGGTAATGCCGCCCCGCCCCAGGAGCTGCTCCTGCAGTTGGCGAACGACCTGTCAATCAAAGACATCGATATGTACAGCGTGCTGCTGCTGGGCGACAGGATCAAGCCGCTTTTCAGTCGCGAGCGCTGTCAGACCCTGACGCACCGGGTCATTTTTAACAGTCGCCTGACACAGGAGGCGGTCAACAACGGATGGGCCAAGTACCATCCCATGCATTTGCTGCAAATACCGCGTCACATTCGCGTTGTCAAGCCAAACGTCGTGCTGCTGACAGTGAGCGGCCCGGATAACGGCGGCAATTACAGCCTGGGGACGACCGTCGAGGGCGTCCTCGAGGCAATCCGGGTAGCCAAGAAAAACGGTGGCGTGGTAATCGCTGAACGCAACGCCAGAATGCCGTTTGTTCTGGGTACGACGGTCCCGGCTGAATCGATCGACTACATCCTGGAAACCGATTACGACTTGCCGGCCAGCCCCGTGCGTGAGCCCGATGAGCGGGCCAGGCGGATCGGGGAGATCATTGCTGCTTTGTATATCGACGATGGTACCGGCAATGAGCCCGGTTCCACCCTTCAGTACGGTATTGGTGAGGTGCCTGAGGCGGTCACGGATGCGATCATAGCCAAAGGCGTGGGCGATTTGGGCATTCATACCGAGCTGTTCGCCAGCGCCATGATAAAGCTGGTCCGCAAAGGGGTGGTGACAAATCGCTGGAAAAAGAGTGTGTCGTTCTCCGTCGCGTCGATATTCCTGGGTGAGAACCAGGATGAGTACGACTGGATGCATTACAACAGCTCAATCCAGAGCCGTCCCTGCGACTATACCAACAGCGTTTTCCGTATTGCCGAGCAGCCCAAGATGGTCACCATAAACGGCGCCATCGGTGTGGACCTGCACGGCAATGTCTGGGCCGATTCGCTCGATGCCCGGAAAATCTACAGCGGCGTGGGCGGTCAGGCGGATTTTATCCGCGGCGCGCAGTACTCGCCCGGTGGACTGGCCATCATTGCGCTCAAATCCACTACGCAGGAAGGGATTTCGAAGATTGTCGACCGCTGCCCGGCCGGGATCACCACCACCGGAATTCCCGCCGATCAGATCATTATCGTGTCGGAATACGGGGCGTTCGATCCCCGGGGGTTAAGTCTGGGCGAGCGAGCAGTCGGCATAGCCCACCTGGCCGAACCTCAGCAGCGCGAGCGACTGCTTCAGATCATCCACGACAATCCGGCTTTTCACAAGCCGAACCTGTCATTTGACACCGGTCCCGGTTTCACGCCCTACGAGGCGGCTGTTCGAGGACTCTAGCCCCGGACTCCCGGATCGGTCGTCAAGCCCCACTCCCAGCTGCCGATATAGATAATAAGTACTCGCGCTCGGCGACTGAGGCTCCGGCGGTTACCGCCTGAAGCCCGGCGCGCCGGGGCGCTACCGGTTACCTCGTGGTACGGCCGCCACAGGTCGCCCTTGCATCACATCTAGGTCCTCATCAGCGGGGCTAGGCCACGAGCACGAGATGAATTCCGTCACTGTTCGTTAGGGCGGTTGCTGCTCTGACGGTTGTCGGTCCGGTGAGGACCGAGGGGACGGATTGAGACAGAGGGAAGGTGCACCATCGTGCCGCAGGATGACAACCGTTCTGAGGAGAATCTGCCCGCGGGGCAGGCCGACGCCACTGATGCCCGTTCGACGTGGAATCTGGTGAAAACCGTTCTCGACGGCACACCGTTGGGTATCGTCCTTCTGGATAAAGCCGGACGGGTCGTGATCGTCAATAGGTCGTGGCGGGAGCTTATCGAGTCCGCCGACAGCGATCTGGCCAATCTGAGTCCCGGAGACGATTTCGCCGGGTCCTGGCCTCGTGGTGCGGATCCAAGCCAGTCAGATATTACGGCGGGTGTGAAATCAGTCATCGATGGTCACCGGATTTCTTTCAAGGCCGAGTGTGCGCTGGGAAACGCGCCTGCGGCATCCTGGGGCAATCTCCGTGTTTCCCGTCTCTCCGAGCCGGTCGGTTGTATGTTGGTGTCGTGGATCAGCAATCAAGAGCACCGGGAGACGGTTGACGCCCTGGCTGCCGCTCGGGCCATGCTCGAGGCGACCATCGAGCAGACTCCGGCCGGGATTCTCATCGCCGATGCTCCCGATGTCAATATCCGCATAGCTAACTCGGCGGTTCTGAGTATCCGGGGACAGACGAATCTACCCCTAACCGACATCCCGTATGCCATGCATCCGGGTAACTGGCAGGTGTTTCATGCCGACGGTTTGCGATACACGCCGGAGGATTTGCCGTTATCCCGGGCCGTACTGAAGGGCGAAGTCTCACGGGACAATGAGGTGATCATCCGGCGCGAGGACGGCGAAGATCGCTGGATCACGGCCAGCGCCGCTCCCGTGCGCGATTCGAAGGGACGCGTGATCGCCGGCGTGGCCGTATTCTCCGACGTCACCGATCGAAAACGAGCCGAAGACGAACTCTCTGCCTCTGAGCACGAAAAGCGGGTAATCCTCAACAGCCTGGTTGAACACGTAGTCTACCAGGACACTGAGAGAAGAGTCCTCTGGGCTAATCAGTGCGCCTGCGATTCGTTGGGAGTCGACGCTTCCGAGATTATCGGTCGTTACTGCTATCAATTGTGGGGTGACGATGGCAAGCCGTGCGAGGGCTGCCCGGTCGCCAAGGCTATGACGACCGGCCAACCGCAGTCGCTGGAGAAGGCCACTGACGACGGCCGGTCGTGGTTCATTCGTGGCTACCCGGTTCGCGACGCCAACGGCAAGATTGTGGGTGCTATCGAGGTCACTCTCGATGTCACTGACAAGAAGAGAGCCGAACGAGCCCTCAGAGAGAGCGAGGAGCGATACAACAGTCTCTTCGAGTATTCCAATGACGCCATCTTCATCTGTGATCTTGACGGCCGGATTATCGATGTAAACCGCAAGGCGCTCGCCCTGTTTGTCTGCTCACGGTCCGAATTACTCTCGCGTAACATGGCCGAGTTGCACCCTCCCGGTGCTCGGGAAGCTTCACGGGCGGCGTTTCGTTCTCTCGCCGCAACGGGCTCGACACAGATCGAGATCGAATTCCAGACCAGCAGGGGCAGAGTATTCCCGGCGGAACTGTCGGCCTATACCATCTGGATCGGTGACAAAGAAGTCGTCCAGGGCATCGTTCGAGATACCAGCGAACGCCGCCGCGCCGAGGGCGACTTGAGAGAGAGCAAGCGCACCCTGACAACGCTGATGGGTAACCTCCCCGGCATGGCCTACCGCTGTCGCAACGATGAGCAGTGGACCATGACCTTCGTCAGCGATGGTTGCCGCGCGCTTACCGGCTACGCCTCCGATGACCTGCTTGGCAATCACCGCGTGGCCTATAATGATATCATTCATCCGGACGATAAGGCACTCGTTCGCGCCTCTATCGAACGCTCCATAGACGGCGGACGCCAGTTCAGAATCACCTATCGCATCATAACCGCCGACGGGGGCGAGAAGTGGGTATGGGAACAGGGAACGGCCCTGATCACTGATGACGGCCAGGTGGAATCACTGGAAGGATTCATTTCCGATATCTCCGAGCAGAAGCGTGTCGAACAGACGCTCCGCAGACGCGAGGCAACGCTGGCCAGCATTTTCCGGGCCGCCCCGACCGGCATCGGCGTCGTCTCGGATCGCGTCTTTAAGCGGGTGAACGAAAGCATGTGCGAGATGGTCGGCTACACGAGCAACGAACTGGTCGGTCGCTCAGCCAGAATGCTCTATGTCTCAGAAGAAGAGTTCGACAAAGTGGGGCGGGAGAAGTACGAACAGATTCGTCGCTCCGGAACAGGCACCGTCGAGGCCAGATGGGTGAAAAAGGACGGCACGATAATCGATGTGCTGCTCAGTTCGACACCTCTGGACATGTCCGACCTCTCGGCCGGCGTGACCTTCACGGCCCTCGACATAACCGACCGCAAGCTGGCCGAACAGGCCCTGCGGGAGTCCGAAGGACGATACCACGAGTTGTTCGAATCGGTCATTGAGGGTATCGGTCAGATCAACGATCGCGAGGAGATCATCTACTGCAACCCGGCCTTCGCCGGTGTTTTCGGCATAGACAACCCGCCCGATATGGTGGGCCGGAATATGCGCGAGTTCGTAGCGGGGTCAAGCCGCGAGGCGATGGATGCTCAGTACGAACGACTTCGGCAAAACCAGAGCGTCCGGGTCGACATGGATATCCTTACCGTTCGCAACGAGGCGCGCCAGGCTCACCTGGCTCTCTCGCCGCGATTCAGTCAGTCGGGTCGATACCTTGGTTGTTTCCTCGGTATTATGGACGTTACCGAAAACCGCCGTCTTCAGGAATTCGCCTCCCGCGCCCAGCGGCTCGAGACGGCCGGCAAAATCGCCGGTCAGGTGGCCCACGATTTCAACAATCTGCTCGGCCCCCTGTTGGCCTATCCCGAATTGGCCCGGGATGATCTCCCGGAGGGACATCCTGTTCTCACCTATCTGGGCGACATGGAAAGAGCCGCCCGGCAGATCGCCGACATCAACCAGCAATTGCTGACCCTGGGTCGGCGAGGTCACTACAATCAGGAGCCCCTCAATCTCAACGGCATCGTCAGCCAGGTCATCAAGGAGCTTGACTACATTCCGGAAACGATTGACATCGAAACTCACCTGGCCGAGGACCTGATGCTTATGAAGGGTGGCCCGGCCCAGATTCACCGCGTCGTGGCCAATCTGGTGAATAATGCCCTGGACTCCATGCAGAATCACGGCCGGTTGACCATCAGCACCGAGAACCACTATACCGATCTCGAGGCGCACCGGTACATGAGTATCCCGCCCGGCGAGTACGTCAAGCTGACCATGCAGGACAGTGGCTGCGGCATTTCCGGGGACCTGTTGCCGCACATCTTTGAGCCGTTTGTCTCCACCAAGGCCACTGATCGGAAGCGCGGCTCCGGACTTGGACTCAGCGTCGTCCATGCCGTGGTGAAGGATCACGACGGTTTCATCGACGTGGAAACGAGTATCGGCACGGGTACATCGTTCTATTTGTATTTCCCCATCACTCGTGAGACGGCCGACACACCGGCGCCCGATGAAATCATCGGCGGGTCGGAACGCATTCTCGTAGTCGACGACGACATCATTCAGCGGGAGGTCACCCTTCGGCTGCTGACGCGGCTGGGCTACCAGGCTCACGCCGTGACCGGCGGTGAAGAGGCCCTGACCCACCTGGCCGATCATCCCCAGGATCTGCTGCTTCTAGATATGATCATGCCGCCCGGAATCGACGGTACCGAGACCTTCCGGCGGGCGCTGGAGATTTGCCCGGACCAGAAGGCGATCATTCTGTCCGGCTACGCCGCGACCGACCGTGTTGAAAAAGCGCTTCAACTCGGTGCTCACGCTTTTGTCAGAAAGCCCCTCAGCCTCGCCGCACTGGCGTCGGCCGTGCGCCGGGCGCTCGACAACGCGCCGGCCTCCGTTGCCCGCGACAGTCGGTGATCCTGGACCGAGCACCAGCCGGCCATCCCGAATTAACTTGTTCACAAGCAGTGTTGTCTCTATCTTCCGGGCGAATCAATCAAAACTTGGGGGCGCTGTGACGGAGATTGGTATGTGTGGAAGTCGTCCCAGAGTGCTGCTAACCCCCGTGATCCTGCTCGCCGTTCTTTTCCTGAGTTGCTCAGGAGACTCACCCTACCCTGCCGATGTTCAGTCGGTGCTCGATGCGGCCGGAGACAATCGCGCTCAACTCGAACAGGTACTGGAGAAGTACTCGGAGGAAGGCGACTCCCTTAAGTTGCAGGCGGCCTGCTTCCTGATAGGCAACATGGAGGGCCACGGCTACGCTACGTACGACTTCGTTGACAGCTCCGAAAACGTGGTCATCGTCAATGCCCTCGATTATCCCGACTACGACTCCCTGCTTGCTGCTGTTAAGGCAATCGAGACTGAGCGAGGTGAACTTGACTACAAGCGGCACGATTTGCTATACGATAGCGACACCATAACGGCGGATTTCCTCCTTGAACAGATCGACTATGCTTTCCGCGCCTGGCGCGAGAAGCCCTGGGCTAAGACGCTCTCGCCGGAAGACTTCCGCAACTACGTCTTGCCGTACCGCGGCAGCAACGAACCGCTGGAGCCGTGGCGCGAAATGTTCTGGAAGAAATACCTGGATCTCGAGAACGACATGACCGATCCGTCCGATCCCATCGAGGCTGCGGCACTGATCAACAATGACATTCGTTCATGGTTCGGGTTTGATCCTCGCTTCTATTTCCACCCCACCGACCAGGGACTGACCGAAATGCTCGATACCCGCCTGGGCCGGTGCGAGGACATGACCAATATCACCATTTATGCCATGCGGGCCAACGGCCTGGCCGTCACCAGCGACTTCACACCCTACTGGGCTGACGCCGGCAACAACCACGCCTGGAACGCCATCGTCCGACCCGACGGATCCGTGACGCCCTTTATGGGCGCCGAGGCAAACCCCGGCGAGTACCAGCTCGCCAACAAACTGGCCAAGGTATACCGGAAGACATTCGCCAAGCAGAAAGACAATCTGGCTTTCCAGGAGAACAAACAAGAGGAAGTCCCCGGCTGGCTGGCCGGGAAGAGCTATATCGACGTCACCGCTGACTATGTCGACGTATGCGATGTTACCGTTGCCTTTGAACAGACCATACCCGACTCCGTCAATATCGCCTACCTGTGCGTGTTCAACTCCGGCGAATGGAAGGCCATCCATTGGGGTCGTATCAGCGACAACTCGGCCGTCTTCACCGACATGGGCGCCGATATCGCCTATCTCCCCGCGCTGTACCTCAACAAGGAGATCGTCCCCTTCGGCACGCCGTTCATCCTGAGTTCCGAATGCGACATCAGTCACCTGCAGGCGGACACAACCGCCAGAGCCGGCGTTAACCTGCTGGCCACGACCCATCGAGTGCAAGCGATATCCACCGATGGAGTGTCGAAAGCACATTTCGAAACAGGCAAGGACTACGAGTTATTTTACTGGGAAGGTGACTGGAAAACGCTGGGCAAGACCACGGCTCGGAAGGGACCGCTAAGCTACCCGGAGGTCCCCCAAAACGGCCTGTACTGGCTGGTCGCAGGCGACTCCGATCGCGAGGAGCGCATTTTCACGCTGACCGACGGTAAGCAGACCTGGTGGTGATGTAACAAGAGCCGCCTTCGCGTTCGGCCCGCCGTTTCCCGGCCGGACACCCCAATCCCATCTGCACAGAAAATGGTCGCGGCTGTCATAGGGCCGCACAATGAGCCGACGTCGGGTTCGTAATCTGTTGTCAGCCAACGGATATTCGACTCGGCACGAATCTTTCTTACATCCACTCCAGACGCTTCAGACACATCGGCCGAAAGCGGCCCGGCAGAAAAGGAGAGATGTATGAAACGGTTTATGGTATTGACCCTCGCCTTCGCCATCGGCTTGACGTTGACGCTGATGATGGGCTGCAGCGACGATGACGCCGCCGTGAACCCTGATCAAACCACCCCCGAGCCGCAGGATTCGGCTTTTCTTAACGAATTCATCGGTGATGAGATGCTCTCCAGAGCATTCCAATCCATTCCCCTGTCACTTGAACTGCTCAAGGCAAGTCCGGGCGCAACGTCGAAAGCCGTTCCCACCGCGCTTGAGTCACTCGGGGACGACGACGAGGAGATCATCATCGAGTCGATTCTCTCATACACGTATACCAACGGTTGGCACATCTTTGACTTCGAGGCCACGGTCGTCGATCTGGTGAGTCTCGATACTGTCGATGTCGCCGGTACGGACTCGGTTCAGATCCTCGAGAACGGCACGCCGGTACGCGAACCGGTCGATTCAAATGCTATCGACGGTCTTCGGGCGCGGGCGCATGTCGATTGGGACCTCCGTGGCGAATCCAATCAGGGTAATCTCAACCATCGCATCGATGTCATCCTCGATCCCGGCTTGATTGACACCATCGTTACTATCGACGGCTCCGTGCACGATACGATTGACATCGCCGGGACCGACGACGACGGCCACTGCGAGGTGTTTGCCGCCCTGGACCAGGCTATAACCAATCTCCAGGTCAGAACCTCGGCCGGCGAGAACGACTGTCCCCTCGACGGCGACGTCAGCTCTGCGGCGACCCTGGCTGTGTTGTGCATCGGTGACGAGGGCGCGGACTACGATACGTTGCGGATTGACGGTTCCTGGGTGGTGACCGCGACCGTGAACGACGACAACACGATAACGATTTCCTGCTCCGATGGTACTGTCTCGTGGACGGTGACTGAATCGTGCGGCCAGTCCCTCTCGGCCCAACCGCGCGGCTGGGCCGTCACCCGACGGTAACCATCACCTTTTTGGCTGCAATAGCAGACGCCCCTCCGGGGGCGTCTGTGTTTTTGGGCGCCAACATCAGGCTTGTCAACACCTCACCCGTCGACTAGCTTTCTCGTAAAGAACAGCCCGGTCTGCGAATAAACGCACTCCGCCGGAACCAGGCGGCCTTCAAGGTTGTATTGGAGAAAACAACCGACGCTGACTCAGGAGGAAGCATGGCATCGCATAAGTTGGTTTTGCTGCGACATGGTGAGAGCGAGTGGAATCGGGAGAATCGGTTCACCGGGTGGACCGACGTCGATTTGTCCGAAAAGGGCGTTCGGGAAGCGGCCGAGGCCGCCCGTCTCCTCAGCGAAGGGGGCTATACGTTCGACATCGCCTTCACATCGGTGCTCAAGCGCGCTATCCGTACACTCTGGATCGTCCTGGATGAAATGGACATGATGTGGTTGCCGGTTGTTCGATCATGGCGTCTCAACGAGCGCCATTACGGCGCCCTCCAGGGACTGAACAAGGCTGAGACTGCGAAGAAGTACGGCGAGGAGCAGGTG
>Ga0272444_10004318_pt1 | contig 12573 bp, 12 predicted proteins | sample SSMForm13_FD_201033 | JGI IMG/M metagenome (GOLD analysis project Ga0272444, IMG submission 201033) | Marine sediment archaeal communities from Little Sippewissett salt marsh, Falmouth, MA, United States - SSM-Form-13 | ecosystem: Environmental > Aquatic > Marine > Wetlands > Sediment ...
TGGGCGAAATGTCCCAGGCCAATGAGGTCAAACAGCTGCACCAGAAACAGGATTGGATGTTCCATGTTACGCCGCCTCCTTGAAGATGATTTTCCTTATTTCATTAAGCGTCGCTATGAAAATGCTTGTAACCACGACAGAAAGCCCGATGATGAGGCCCAACGGATTAACGTAATGGTCTGCTATCAACACATAGATGATAACAGCGCTTGCCAAGAATCGGATATAGTATTTCCCTAAAACGACCCTCGTGTTGGCAAGATGGGGTGGTGTCAGAGCCCGCTTCAGGGACCGATACAAAAGATGAAAATTAATCGTAACAATGAGACCGCCCGCCAGGATCCCCCATGCAAAACGCCCCGACGTCAAGACAAAGCCACAGATCGTAACCGCACAAAAAAGAATCCAGTTCGTGAAGGTGATAAATCTGAGGAGCCTCCTCTCTATGCGCACGGCCTGACGTTTTCCTGTTACAGTTTCCGGCTCTTTTGCACGGCCAGATATATGTTACGGAATCCGGCGATCACTCCCAGACCAAGAAAGATCAGCGTGAACCACGGTGAAGTGTGAAATACCCGCGTGTCGAGCCAGTACCCAATCCCTAATCCAATGATCACAGACAGGGCAATGGAGAAACTCAGGCTGCTGTAATACCATAGATCCCTGAACAGTTTCTTGGTCTCGTTTTTCATGACAAAGAGCACTTGTCCAAAAGCCCCCAACACACCCTGTCGGCCTTTTGGAAAAACAAGGCCCTGCCTACCACATGACGTCTTTTAAGTCAATCCTTAAATTTTCAACGCCTCAAAAACCTTTCCAGCTGCCTGGATGGTCGTTCCTATATCTGCCTCGCTGTGAGCGCTTGAGACAAACGCCGCCTCATACTGAGAGGGAGCCAGATAGATGCCCCGCTGCAGCATCGCCTTGTAATACCGGGCAAACAAGGTCACATCACTCTTCTGGGCCTCTGCAAAGTTGGAAACCGGCTGATCTGTGAAAAAGAGCCCCAACATGGAGCCGACCCGGTTCGTCACCACAGGAAGGCCTGCCTGGCTGGCTGCCTCTCTAAGCCCCGCCGCCAACATAGCGGATCTGGCATCGAGGATCTCATAGAAGTCTGGCTGCTGCAGGCATTTCAACGTAGCCACGCCGGCTGCCATGGCCACTGGATTTCCAGAGAGGGTTCCGGCCTGATAAACAGGCCCCTCCGGGGCAATCTTGCTCATGATCTCCCGCTTGCCCCCATAGGCTCCCACCGGAAGGCCGCCCCCAATGACCTTGCCCATGCAGGTCAGGTCCGGCTCGATGCCGTATAGGGCCTGGGCGCCACCATAGGCCACGCGGAAGCCGGTCATGACCTCATCAAATATCAGGACGATCCCGTGGTCGTGAGTCACCTCCCTCAAGGTCTCCAAAAATCCCGAATTGGGTGGCACAAGGCCCATGTTGCCGGCTACAGGTTCCACAATGACAGCCGCTATGGCATCCCCCTTTTTTGAACACACCTGTGTGAAGCGCTCTGTATCATTGTAGGGCAGGGACAGGGTGTTTTTTACGCACGCCTCAGGTACCCCCGGACTTCCCGGTATGCCCAACGTGGCCACGCCAGAACCGGCTTCTACCAAGAAGGTGTCACCGTGCCCGTGATAGCAGCCGTCAAACTTGATGACCAGGTCGCGGCCGGTGACGCCTCTTGCCAGGCGAACGGCGCTCATAGTGGCCTCTGTGCCGGAGTTTACCATACGGACCATTGCCACGGAGGGGACCGCCTCAATCACCATCTCAGCCAGTTGCACCTCCAGGTCCGTGGGCGCCCCAAAGCTGGTCCCCCGTGCCAGCACAGCTTCAATGGCTGAAATGACCTCTGGGTGCCGATGCCCTAGGATCATAGGGCCCCAGGACCCCACATAGTCTATATACCCATTGCCATCAGCGTCGAACACCTTAGAGCCTTCTGCCCGCTGGATAAAGACAGGATTGATACCGACCGAGCGGCAGGCGCGAACCGGGCTGTTGACGCCACCCGGGATGACCTTTTTGGCCTTGGCAAAGAGTTCTTCAGACACATGCTTCTTCATAAGATACAGCTCCTTTTTGCCCTTGGTTTTCTTGTTCCTGTTCCTTTTTCGAACCTCTTTGTCCGAAGGGGCAGGCCTTGATGCAAATCCCGCAGATGGGCGCGCCCACATGAGGGAGTTTTGAAAACTCACCGACCAGTTTTTCCATGCACCGAGAAAAATAAAGGGCTTCGCTTCTCCTCGTGTAATGTCCCTGGGTACCGACCCCCTTGATGGCTCCCACCGGGCACGCCTCCTCACACAGGGTGCACTTGCCACAGCGATTCTTGATGGGGCCATCAATCTTCAACGGTGCATTGGTCAGCACCGTGACAAGGCGGATGCGCGGACCGTATCGGGGTGTCACCAGAAGGAGGCTCTTGCCCTGCCACCCCAAACCAGCCATGCGACCCACGGCCTTATGAGAAATGGCCCCATACCAGTCTTTGGTGTCCAAGACTTGCGATGCAGGAATAGGCAACGCCTTGAACCCGTCTTCTTCCAGCTTGGTGGCCGCGCGAAAGGCGATTTCGTCCAGTTTGCGGTTGGCGGTCTGATAAACCGCAGAGTAGTTGGGTGTGGGACGATCTAGGATCTCTTCGAAGACGGTGGCAGGAAGCCGGATGGCCATGGAAATGGCCCTGCTGAAGGGGGCCAAAAGGCCGGGAGGATGGAGTCTCAACGCCTTCAAAGGTTCGGCATCTGCCACGCCCACCAGGTCCGCTCCTAATCCGACGATTTCGCCCTTGATGCTTTCAGTGCAGGCATCCTGGACCCTATTGCCCTTCATTGATGCTTCCTAAAGGACCGGATCACAAGACCTAGACATATGAGTGTCACCCCAAGGGCCAAGCCCAGCCGTGAGTTATACGTATAAAAATAGTAAAAAGGACCAGGTCCAGCAGGTCCGTGGCTAAGATCAGACAGGAAATATACCGTAAAAAATGGGCCAACACCAAAGCAGATGATGTCTATCATGCCCCAGAGCCATCCTTTCATAACCTGACTCTCCTTCCGTTGATTGAACCGCGAAAGCGAGCGCTTTCCCCGTCCCGATTCATCGGGACTGCGGGGTTAGCGAGCGTATCTGAAAACGGCAAACTTCCTTACGGTCGAACATTGCCTGTCCCGACTTGTCGGGACAGGGAATCTTCAATGCCTGTTTCTCACAATCCAGAAGGGTTGTCAACCTGACAACGACAGGCCCCACGGAGGATTTAGGCCTAAGCCCCACGACATCCCTTGAGGGTCAAATCGTGAATCCTTACAATCTCAAGTCTGATTCATCATGCTTGCCGAACAAGCCCATAAGGTGGTCTGTTGTGGATATGTCTTTTCCTCTTGGCACACAGGCCAATCATCGCGTCAAGAAACAATCACCCTCTTCAAAGAAGACTTGACGTGGGCCGCTATATCGGTACAAATCTGACTTGCAAATGATTCCTACATAGGATAACATCTAAAGCCATCAATACAAGACATGCAGAGGATATCCTTGAATGACAAAGTGAAGGCGTTTGAGGGTCGTTGCCGAAAAGCGGGTCTTAAGCTCACCCACCAACGTCTGGAGATCTATCGCGAACTGGCCTCAACTTATGATCATCCAGCGGCTGATGACGTGTATAAGCGCGTGCAGAAGCGCATGCCAACCATTTCGCTTGACACTGTTTACAGGACCCTTCTGACTTTTGAACAATTTGGGCTGGCCGCGCGAGTCCATGCCTTTGATGACCGAGCCAGATTCGATGCAAATGTGTCTCCGCACCAGCATTTGGCCTGCACACGCTGTAAGAGCATACAAGATTTTCGGTGGGAGGCCTTTGAGCAGATGGAATCTCCCGTTGAAGTAAGGAAATGGGGGCAAGTGAAAAGTAAGCATGTCGTGTTTAAAGGCATATGCAGCGAATGCTTAAGAAAGGAGCGCAAGCACGCAACATGAGGTCTTCTAAGATTTTAGTCAAAGTTGAAAGAAAAAAATTTTCTTTGTTAATCAGAATAGTTCTTATGTATGTATTATTTATATATCCGAATGCTTCGTACTTTTTGCGAGTTCCACAGCAGGACCACATTTACGCCTAAAAGATCTACTGGATGAAAGGAATCCTATTATGGATAATGAAAAATACCGGAACTCATCAGTGATATTCAGCAGTGATAGGAGCAGGCTCCATGCGTTGGAGTTACATATCGTAAGGTCCGTCGCGGAGCGATATGGAGCAAGGGTGGAAACAGACTCGGAAACAAAGGCAATTAAGGTGAGTTTCCCAGAAACGCAAGGCCATTTGTGCTGCCTAGAGCTAGAGGAACAACTGTGCGGAATGTACCATCATGTCTCCACCCTGGTTGGACCCCTTGCAATGGGAAAGGTACCTATTTGCATTGTGCGGAACTGAACCGTCAATCTCCCCTCTTGTTTCCCACCCCGGCACTTCCGTCTTGTTATCATGATGACACTTCTGCTGTAATGCTGACACTGATCGAGCCGAATGTGAAGGGGACTGACCCCTCCTTCCCAAAAGCGTCCTTTTTCAACCAAACAGAATATGTTATGAGTCTTTTTCCATACAAGGATGATACGTGTCATCCTTGGTGGGGGCCGCCGCATCACTTCGTACAATGCACGAGGAAAAGCTCACCATGATAGCCAAGCACATGCAATTCATTAAGACTGACATTTGGAGGATGCGCTCCCGGGAGCTTCCGAGGACAAAGTCAATCGGAATTGGTCTGTTGCGGATCATTATCCTCTCAGTGCAACGATTTGACAAACATGACTGCCTTTTCAGGGCCTCAGCCCTGACCTTCTATTCCTTGCTTTCCATCGTCCCTGTCCTGGCTATGGCCTTTGGATTGGCGAAGGGCTTTGGATTTGAAAAGGCCCTTGAAAGAGAACTTTTTAAGACGTTTCAGGGCCAAGAGGACGTCGTGCTTCGGGTCATGGATTTTGCCCGTTCACTCCTTGAAAGTGCCAAGGGAGGCGTCATTGCAGGCGTTGGGCTGGTCCTGTTGTTCTGGACGATTATACGAGTCCTAGGAAACATTGAAAATGCATTCAATCATATCTGGGGGATCAAGAAGGCAAGAAGTTTTTCCAGAAAAATCAGCGATTATCTTTCGGCCATGCTTGTCTGTCCTGTCCTGTGGATCGTGTCCAGTACGGTGACCGTCGTGATAGGGAGCGAGGTGCAACTGGTGGTGCAAAAAATCGCTCTGCTGGGGGCCATCAGCCCTGCCATATTCTTCGCTCTGAGATTGTTGCCCTACTGTGTGATTTGGATTCTCTTCACCTTTGTTTACATGTTCATGCCGAACACCAAGATCAAGTTTGGGGCCGGGATCTTTGCCGGTATCGTGGCTGGCACCTTGTACCAGATTTTCCAGTTGGTATACATTTCCTTTCAAATCGGAGTGGCAAAATATAGCGCCATTTATGGGAGCTTTGCGGCTCTACCCCTTTTCCTGTTGTGGCTCCAACTCAGCTGGATGATTGTCCTGTTTGGCGCAGAGCTCTCTTTTGCCCATCAACATGTGGAGACCTACGAGTTTGAACCGGACTGTTCGAACCTAAGTTATGGCTTCAAGAAGTTGCTCACGTTGCGGGTAGCCCATGTCTTGGTGAAGGATTTTTCCCAAGGAAATAAGCCGTTATCAGCCGTTCAAATCGCAAACATCCTGGAGGTTCCCATCCGTTTGGTCCGTGAGATACTGTATGAATTGGTGAGATCCGGGATTGTCTCCGAGACATGTGACAATGAGGATACAGAGCCATCCTACCAGCCTGCTCGCAACATTGATTCGTTGACCATCAAATACGTCATTGATCGCTTGGAGCAACAGGGCAGTGATAATATACCCGTTATAAAGTCAAAGGAACTGGAGAGGCTCTCTGGGTGCTTACAGGCCTTTGACGCCGTGGTTGAGAAATCACGGGCGAATATGCGGTTGAAGGACATATAACAATAGAAGGTCCAAAAACGCTCTGGGAAGACATACGAGTTTCATCACGACGAGGCCCTTACGCAAGGCCAGAAAAGAAAAAATTTGAAAAAAAGACCGTGGAGGGATGTGATATGAGCAACAAAGCAACAGTGGCGTTGTTGTGTGGCGCTGCGCTGCTTTTTCTCGGTTTTACGGTGATGGTACCAACCACCTGGGCAGAGGACGCCGAAGATCAACAGGGGCCACTGCGTCTCACCCTCGACCGCGCCATCGAGATGGCACTAGCGTACAATCTTGACATGAAGGTGGCCCAAGAGGACATTGAGGCCGCCCGGGAACGCCAAAAGGGGGCGAGAACCGAGTTTCTGCCGTCATTGAGCGGCAAGTACAGCTACCGCCGTCCCAGCGAGGTGCCCTATGCGGTCATTGCCGGCAACCAAATTGATTTTGCCGACAGGAATCAATACCGTTTCACAGGGACCGTTGGGCAGCCCTTGTTTGCCGGCTTTGCCATCTTGTCCAATTACCAGCTAGCCAAGTTGGGTCTGGATGTGGCCAACCTCCAACTGGCCCAGACCCGGCTCGACCTGATCCTACAGGTCAAGGTGGCCTACTTTGCCATCTTGACTGCAGAGGAGCTCGAAAAGGTGCGCAAGCAGTCCGTGGAACAGTTGCAAGCAGAACTCAAGGTGGCAAAGGACTTCTATCGGGTGGGGATGAGTCCCAAGATCGACGTGCTCGACGCAGAGGTCCGGTTGGCTGAGGTCGAGCAGCAACTCATCCGGGCTGAAAAAAGTGTCAGGCTCACCAAGGCCCGTTTGAACACCATCCTGCGCCGGCCCATTGATCAAGAAATCGTCGTGGCGGACATCCTCTGCCATCAGCCCTATGAGAGAACTTATGAGTCCTGCCTGGAGATCTCACTCAAAGGGCGGCCAGAGGTGTTGGAGGCAGAGAAGAATGTGGCCAGGGCCGAAAAGGAGATCACCCTCGCCAAGAGTGCCTATTATCCGGAGGTGGGCCTCTCGGCCAACTATTATCGGGCCGGGGATGATGCAGCCCTGAATGGCAGCGATTTTGAGGACCGGGAGAATTGGGATGTCGTGGCTGAAGCGACCTTGACCTTTTTCGAGTGGGGCAAGACGCGGCATGCAACCAGTGAAAAGCGGGCTCGTCTGCGTCAGGCCGGACAGATCCTGGAGCAGATCAAAGACGCGATACGTCTGGAAGTCAAGACCAATTACCTGGATCTTGAAACTGCAGAGAAAAACATCTGGGTAGCCAAAAAGAGCGTAGAATCAGCAGAGGAGAATTTTCGCATCAGCAAGGAGCGCTACAAGGAGCAGGTGGCCACGGCCACAGAAGTCCTGGATGCTCAGACCAGATTGACCGAAGCCAAAACCAACCACACCAGAGCCCTGGCCGAATTTAACGTGGCTCTGGCTCGTTTGGTTCGAGCCATGGGGATTGAAGAGGCCTCTTGAAGGGAGATGGCAAAGATCAGCCCAATGGTTGTTCCTCGTCAGCCGTCCATGGTTTCTCCTGAAGCCGACCACCAGGCTTCAGTCCCATGCCCGTGAACCCATGACGCCCAAAACGGGTGTTTTTTGCTTGACAAGTTACATATAAAAGAATAGTCAATGGGTGGAATATATAGATAAATGTAACTTAATTATATTTAATATATTGCTCGGTGAATGCAACAGGAAGGAATGCACAAACATGGACAATTATATTATTTGTGAAAAAAGAAGCAATCTTCCCAGGATTCATGTGAAGATATGCCAGCATCGGTGTGAGCACGCCAAGACCTGTCAAGCCTTTCAGGATTACGTGAAAGCCCATGCCCCTGCTGAAATGGTTATCAGACCTGCCACCGGCGATTGGCCCGGGGAAAAAGGTATCCCATTGCCAACCCCCTAACAGCTTCCAAGACCCGTCTTCAGATTATCTTTAGGCCTTGACGAACCTATGGGAATTTTTTACACTCCCGCCTGCTTGTTCTCCAATTTTTGTCTGGATAACATTAGCCAGGGCCCACCCACGAAACGTGGTCCAATCAAGGGGCACAGGCGTCAGTTTCCAATCCAGAAATGAGCATTCTTTGCTCTGAGCAAGGCCGCACAAGGGCTTACGCCGAGGCGTACTTCTCGTACGTCGCAGTCCCGCCAAGGCGGGAGGAGAACGACACTCAGAGGAAAGAGGGCCGTTTATGGATGGAAACTAGCTAGTTGGCCTTTCTCAGTATAGATTTCCCGAGACATTGCCGGCCAAGTCGACCCTTCCTTTGATCTTGAGAACATACTAGGAGTAAACGGGATTGGATATGAACACAACGGGCAGACAAATTGACATCAATATCGAAGATGAAATGAAGCGGTCCTATCTGGATTATGCCATGAGCGTGATCATCGGCCGCGCGCTGCCTGATGTTCGTGATGGCCTGAAGCCGGTCCACCGCCGGATTCTTTACGCCATGCACGAGCTCAAGAATGACTGGAACAAAGCCTACAAGAAGTCGGCTCGTATTGTGGGTGACGTCATCGGTAAATACCATCCCCATGGTGACACGGCTGTCTATGACACCATCGTGCGCATGGCCCAGAACTTTTCTTTGCGTTATCCCCTGATCGACGGTCAGGGAAACTTCGGGTCAGTGGACGGCGATCCGGCTGCCGCTATGCGATATACCGAGGTGAGGCTCACACGCCTGGCCCATGAAATGTTGGAGGATCTTGAAAAAGAGACCGTCGATTTTACCCCCAACTATGATGAGTCTCTTGTTGAACCTTCTCTCTTGCCGGCAAAAATCCCTAACCTTCTCATCAACGGGTCCTCTGGCATCGCTGTGGGCATGGCAACCAATATTCCGCCCCACAACTTGTGTGAGGTGATCGATGGGACCGTTGCCCTTATCCAAAACCCGGCCATCTCGTGTGAGGACCTCATGATCCACCTGCCGGGCCCTGATTTTCCCACTGCAGGCATCATTTACGGGTGCGAGGGTATTGAGTCCGCCTACCGAACCGGAAGAGGCATTATCCGGATCCGGGCCCGTATCATGATAGAAAAAGATCGGAGAACGGGTCGGGAAAGTATCATCATTACCGAGCTTCCCTACCAGGTTAACAAGGCCCGGCTCATTGAAAAGGTCGCAGAACTGGTAAAAGACAAACGTATCGAAGGCGTCAAGTATGTCCGGGATGAATCGGACCGGGAGGGGATGCGGATGGTCGTCGCCTTGAAAAAAGACGAAATCGCCGGGGTGATTGTCAACCAGCTCTATGCCCATACACAGATGGAGTCCACTTTTGGCATCATTCTCCTGGCCATTGTGGATAGGCAACCTCGGCTGCTTCCCTTAAAAGAACTCCTTGGCCATTTCGTAGAACATCGCAAGGAAATTATTGTCCGCCGTACCCGCTTTGAGTTGAACAAGGCCGAGGCCCGCGCCCATATCCTGGAAGGACTCAAGGTCGCCCTGGATCACATTGATGCGGTGGTGGCCCTGATCCGTTCTTCAAAGAGCCCGGCTGAAGCCAAAGAGCGCCTCGTCTCAGACTTTCAGCTCACCCAGATCCAGGCTCAGGCCATCCTGGATATGCGCTTGCAACGTCTCACAGGGCTGGAACGGGACAAGATCGTCGAAGAATACAAAGAGACCATCAAGGCGATCGCACGATATCGTGAGATCCTCGCCAGTGAGCGTCTTGTCCTGAATATCATCAAGGAAGAATTGACAGCCCTGCGAAAAGCCTATGGCGACGAGCGTCGAACGGAGATCGTGGCGGCGACTGAAAAGCTCACGGTAGAAGACATGATCGTAGAAGAAGATATGGTGGTCACCCTATCTCATACCGGCTACATCAAGAGAAATCCCGTCACCCTGTATAACAGTCAGCGGCGCGGCGGTAAGGGGAAAACGGGCGTTGGGATCAAGGAAGAAGACTTTGTGGACCGTCTGTTTGTGGCGTCTACCCACGACATGTTCTTGTTTTTCACAAGCTGGGGCCGCGTCTACTGGCGCAAGGTTCACGAGCTGCCCCAGGCTAGCCGCCTGGCACGGGGCAAGGCCATTGTGAACCTTCTTTCTCTGGGGGAGGGGGAAAAGCTCGCCACCGTGCTTGCAGTGCGATCCTTTGAACCTGGCCTCACCGTTCTTATGGCGACACGTGAGGGATTGGTGAAAAAGACAGACCTCATGGCTTACAGCCGCCCCAGGGCGGGTGGCATTATCGCCCTGAATCTGGTGGCCGGTGATGAACTCATCGCCGTGCGAATCACGGACGGCACACAAAACGTCTTCCTCGGATCCAGAAACGGAAAGTCGATCCGATTTCATGAATCCGGCGTCAGGCCCGTGGGTCGGGCCAGTCAGGGGGTCCGGGGGATGCGTCTCGCCGATGGGGACCATATTGTGGGCATGGAGGTCCTCACGGACGGCAAGACCCTGATGACCATTACGGAAAATGGGTACGGAAAACGGACTTCCATTGACGAGTATCCTGTCCGGAATCGGGGGGGTAAGGGCGTTATCACCATCAAGACCACGGACCGAAACGGTGTGGTGATGGCCATCCTCCTGGTGACGGATGAAGATGATGTCATGTTGGTGACCAGCCGAGGGAAGATCATCCGCATTCCCGTCAAAGATGTCTCTGTCATTGGTCGCAACACCCAGGGCGTGCGACTCATCGCCATGGCCCCGGGAGAACGGGTCGCCAGCGCTGCCAGCCTGGCGGAAAAAGATATGTAAAGGAAAGAGGCATGAACATTGGCGTGATCGGCGCTGGTGCATGGGGTACGGCCCTGGCCAACCTGCTGGCCGACCAAGGCCACGAGGTTGCCCTGTGGGCCTTTGAAAAGGAAGTCTGCTCAGACATCCTTGAATCTCGCGAAAATAAGGTCTTTTTGCCAGGCATTCGCCTCTGTAAAAGTCTCGCGCCGTCCAATGATCTCAACAACGTGGCCGCTGCCAAGGACATGTTGCTCCTTGCCGTGCCTTCCCATATTTTTCGCTCAGTCGCTGTCCGCCTGGTCCATCACCCTGACGAGAAGACCATCATCGTGAGCGCCACAAAAGGGATAGAAAACGAGACGCACCTGACCATGTCGGGCATCCTCCAGCAGCTTCTCCCCCCGAGGCTTCATGGCCAGATTGCCGTCCTTTCCGGCCCCAGCTTTGCCAAGGAAGTGGCCAAGAAGATCCCAACGGCTGTCACGGTGGCCGCCCATGTGCCGGCGGTGGCGGAACAGGTCCAGGCCACCTTTGCCGCGCCTTATTTTAGGGTATACACCAGTTATGATGTCCTAGGTGCAGAACTGGGCGGTGCGTTAAAGAACGTGATGGCTATTGCAGCAGGCATTTCCGATGGCCTCGGCCTCGGATATAACACCAGGGCCGCCCTCATTACCCGGGGGGTTACCGAGATCCAGCGTTTGGCCACAAGGCTGGGAGCCAATGCGCAAACCTTCATGGGCCTTGCTGGCATCGGCGACCTGGTGCTCACCTGCACCGGGAAGCTGAGCCGTAACTGGATGGTCGGCCAGAGGCTAGGACAGGGCATGAAGCTTGAAGCCATCCTTTCCCAGACTCGCACGGTGGCTGAAGGGGTCAGGACCACGAAATCGGTTTACAATCTGTCCCGAAAGATCGGGGTGGAAATGCCCATTGCCGAGCAGATTTACCGCATCTTGTACGAAGATCTTGAGCCGAAAGAAGCCCTTCGTATGCTCATGAACCGGGATTTGAGACAGGAAATCGATGAAGAGTGACGGCGTCATATGGGTGACAAGCAGAAGCCCCATAAAGGCGAAGGCCATCGAGCCCGACTAAGGGAGAAATTCCTCGCCTCTGGACTTGACGGCTTTCACGACTATGAAGTCATCGAACTGCTCCTGACTTTGGCCACACCGATAAAGGATTGTAAGGAGCAGGCCAAGGCGGCCTTGAGGCGTTTCAAGACCCTTCAGGGCGTCATTGAAGCCCCGCCTGAAGCACTCCAAGAGATAAAGGGCATCGGGCCGAAAAACGTATTCGGTATCAAGTTCGTCCACGCCGTGGCCGGGCGGTACTTAAAAAAAAGACTTGTCAAGAAACACCCCATCCGATCGTCCACAGAGCTTTTCGCCTACCTTTACCACACCCTGCGCGACAAGAAGCGTGAGATCTTTAAGGTCGTCTTCCTGGACGCCCAAAACAGGATCATTGCCATAGAAACCCTTTTTGAGGGGACGCTGACAGCAAGCAGCGTCTATCCCAGGGAAGTGGTCCAGGCAGCCCTCAGGCATCATGCGGCCGGCCTGTTCTTGGTGCACAACCATCCCTCAGGAGAGCCCAGACCATCTCCAGAGGACAGACTCATCACCCGTCAGCTCATACACGCTTGTCGGGTCATGGGGATCACGATCCATGAGCACCTCATCATCGGAGACAACACCTATTTCAGTTTTGCAGATCATGGTCAGATCGCTGAGATGAACCGTGAGTATGAGGCCCTGTACAGCAGGTAAGGATTTGACCCTACTAATTCCCCTAATTCCTTGGTGCGGAAAGGGCGTGGCGTGGCCGAACGCG
>Ga0272444_10004320_pt1 | contig 12570 bp, 9 predicted proteins | sample SSMForm13_FD_201033 | JGI IMG/M metagenome (GOLD analysis project Ga0272444, IMG submission 201033) | Marine sediment archaeal communities from Little Sippewissett salt marsh, Falmouth, MA, United States - SSM-Form-13 | ecosystem: Environmental > Aquatic > Marine > Wetlands > Sediment ...
TGCCAAGATAGGCGGCGCGGATGTGCGGATCGTCCAGCAATTCCTTTCCAGAGCCTTGACGGGTGATCCGGCCCGTTTCCATGACATAGGCCCGGCTTGCCAGGTTCAATGCATGCCGGGCATTCTGCTCCACCAGCAGGATGGACACGCCGTGTTGGTTAATCTCGGAAATGGTGCTGAAGAGTTCCGCAACAATGAGCGGGGCCAGTCCCAGCGAAGGCTCATCCATCATGAGAAGCGACGGTTTTGCCATGAGGCCCCTGCCGATGGCCACCATCTGCTGTTCACCGCCTGAGAGGGTATGGGCGTACTGTCTCTTTCGTTTCTGCAGGACGGGAAACAGTTCAAATATCCACTGAAGGGTCTGTTCCCGAACCTCCCGGGCCTTTTTCGGGTAGGCCCCCAGTTCCAGGTTCTCGCGTACACTCATGTGGGGGAAGAGATGCCGCGCTTCCGGCACCAGGCACAACCCGCGCGCCACGACCTGATGGATGCTCAGATGCTGAATGACCTCCCCGCGGAAACGGGCTTCTCCCGAGGCCGGCCGAATGAGCCCCTGGGCTACATGGATGGCCGTGCTCTTGCCGGCGCCGTTGGAACCGAGAAGGGCAACAATCTCCCCTTCCTCAACCCGAAATGACACGTCCCAAAGGGCTTGAATCGCACCATAAGAGGCCCTGATCCCTTCCACCTCAAGCATGCGGTTTCTCCTCACCCTCTTCAAATCTGCCGATGTATGCTTCAATCACCGCCTTATCTCGGACCACCTCTTCAGGGGACCCTTCAGCAATCTGAACCCCGTAATTGAGCACGATCACGCGCTCACAAAGCGCCATCACCACTTTGAGGATATGTTCGATCATAATAACCGTAATGCCGCTCTTATGAATCTCCCTAATGGTTTCCACCGTACGCGTCACTTCCGTGGGGTTGAGTCCGGATACCACCTCATCCAGGAGGAGGATTTCAGGCGATGTGGCCAGGGCCCGGGCAATCTCCAGGTGCTTCTTTTCCACCAGTGTCAGACCTTCTGCGGCATGGTTGATCTTCTTTTCCAGCCCTACCATCTTCAAAATCTTGAACGCCTCGGTCACGCGCTCCTTCTTGGCCATGGGCTCGGCCCTGCCGAATCCGAGTCCAACCATGACATTTTCCATGGCGCTGAGGGAGTTGAAAGGGCGAACCAGCTGGTATGTTCGGGCGATTCCCATGCGGCACACGCGGGCGGGCCCCATGCGCGAAATCTTTCTGCCCTTGAACATGACTTCGCCGGCCGTGGGAAGCAGGGCGCCGGATATGATGTTAAAGAGGGTTGTCTTACCCGCCCCGTTGGGACCGATCACACCGATGATGCTGTCTGAGGCAACATTCAGGCTGACGTCATTCAGCGCCTTGATGCCGCCAAAAACCTTTGAAATCTCCCGGCACTCTAGGAAATGACGCATCATCTCTTATGACATCCTTTCGGCATCCACGTTCTTAAAATAGTCCACGGCCTCCCCCAGGCCCAGCCACTGTATCAACGGCCTGAACCAGCGGGTTCGGACGAGTCCCCCAGGCATGAACAAACCCAACAAGGCCAGCACCACCCCGTACATGGCCAAATGAAAATAAGGCACCTGGGTCCACAGAAATTCCTGCACCAGCGTAATGAAGACAGCCCCTACCAGGGGTCCGATCATGATCCCTGTCCCACCCAGCATGGCCATAATGATGGGACTCAGCGCAATCTCGAGACCGAAAACAGACTCCGGACTCACGTAGGTCATATTCCAGACATAAATGCCGCCCACCAGGCTCGCAGGCGTGGAACTGATCACAAGGGCGAGGCCTTTGTACAGCGATGTGGGAACACCGAAGGCCCGGGCCACCTCTTCATCCTCACGAATGCTGAAGAGCGCCAGACCGAATTTGCTGCGTGCCACGAGATGGCTCATCACCATGGTGGCGCCGGCCACCCCCAATACCATATAATAGGAAGGAAGCATGTGGTTTCCGGGGGGTGTGGAGATGCCGCCGGATCCCCCGGTGAGGTCCCGCAGGTTAACCGTCAATACCTCGATGAGACTGATCAGTCCGAAGGTGGCCAGAGCAAAATAGGCGCCCCGAAGCCGAAACAGCGGATAGCTGATCAGGGCCGCAAAAAGGGCGACCAAAAGGAGCGCAGCCAGAAGCGACGCAAACAGATTGAACCCGTGGTTAAGCAGGATTGCGGTGATATAGGCCCCCAGGCCGAAAAAGGTAGAATGCCCGAGATTCATATACCCCATGTAGCCGCCCACGATGTCGTAGCTCAAGGCCAGGGTAAAATAGACCGCCAGTAGAAAGATCCAGACCACGGTGTAGGAAAAGCCCAGCCACGGCAGCGCCGTTAGAATGGCCCATAAAAGGACAACCACTGCATATAGGAGCCTTTTTCCGCTGCGTGTCATTTTTTTGCCCCAAAAAGACCTTCAGGCCTCACGATCAGGATAAGGATCAACAGGATAAATGCGATGGTGGGTGCCCATTCGGCGCCGCAGTAGTAGGCTGTCAGCGTCTCTGCGACCCCCAGAATCAGACCCCCGAAGACCGAACCCACAATACTTCCAAGGCCCCCTAAAACCACCACGCAAAGATACTTGATGGTCAGAGGAATCCCCATGACCGGGGTCACCGTAAAAAGGGTTACGTAAAAGGCCCCGGCAGATGCGGCCAGGGCCATGCCGATACTGAAAGCCAGGGCCGACACGCGGCTGATGGGTATCCCCACCACCTTGGCCCCCTCCCGACCCTGAACAATCGCCCGAATACTCTTGCCCACAAAGGTCTTTTTTAGATAAAGCTGCATGGCGCAGGCCAGGGCGAAAATAAATAGCAGGATCAGCAGCCGGGTGGAGGAGATGACCACGTCCCCCAGCTCCATGGGGGGTAGGGAGTAGGAAATGCCGGTTACCGGACGCTCCCAGAAATAGGCGGTGATATCTTCAATGAAAAGGGAGGCGCCCAGGGTAACCAGGATAGAGGCCACCAGGAGCTGGTGAGGCGGCTTGTCGGCAATCGGTTTCAGCAAAAGCAGATAGAAACCGACACCCAATAGCATAAAAACCGGAATCACCAGGATGGCCGCGATAAACGGATTCATACCCAGCCCGACAAAAACCCCGTAGCTCAGGAGGGATCCCAGCATCAAGAACTCGCCGTGGGCCAAATTGAGGACATTTAAGACCCCAAAGGTAATGGAAAGCCCAAAAGCGGCCAGGCCGTAAATACCGCCGAGCAGGATCCCTCCCACCAGGAGCTGGATAAAATCAGCCGACATGTAATCCCTTTGCGCCCTGACCTATTTCCAGGGCGGCCGGGGGTAAATATGTTTTCCAGTCGCCACATCGGGCGGATAGATGACCTTGTATACGCCCCCTTGAATCTGGGATGGATACGTGTTGATGGAACCGTAACCGGTCTCCGCAAACACCTCTTGACCGAGCACCGTCTCCATCTTGAGACCTTTCAGGGTCTCCATCACCTTCTTCTTGTCTAAGGTTCCCGCATCCTCGATGGTCTTCCTCAAGATCTGAAAGGCCGCCACATAGGCCGGGGACCACGGGTACATGGGCTCACTGATATCGGCCTTTTTTAAAACGTCGTTAATGAGCTTTGTATCGCCCAACTTCATGCCCTCAACCCAGTAAGACTGACCGATGACGTAATCGGCAGCGCTTCCCAGAGCGTCCCTGAAGATGCCGCTGTGATGGATGCAGTGGTATTCCTTGGGGTTGAGCTTCATCTCCCTGGCCTGTTTCATGAAGTTGATGGCAAAGGGTATATTGGAAGAGACATAAATGATATCCGGATTTTCTTTCTTGAGCTTGGTGATAATGGGTGTGAAATCCCGTGTTTTTGCCGGGACGATGTCGCTGGTCAACACCTTGAGGCCGGCTTCCTCTGCCAGTTTCTTAGAACCTTTATAAACGCCCAGGGGATGAATGGTATCCTCAACCACAAAAGAGACGCTTTTGGCCTTTCCTTCCTTCTGGATCATCTCCCAGTAGCGGTAGGTATAACGGGGACCCAGATCGATCACCCCGACCAGCCACTTGAATCCACGCGCGTAGATCTTGGGAGAGTTGGCGCAAATGGCAATAAAGGGAATCTGATGGTTTTCGGCGGCTGTACTCGCCGCAAAGGTCAGGGGGCTGCTGTAAGGTCCCAGCATAAGATCGACCTTGTCAACCGTGGCCAGACGCTCGTAATACTTCTTGACGGTTGCCTGGTCACTCTTGTCATCATAAATGGTAAACTTGACCGGCAGGTTTTTGCCGTATTCCTTTACCATGATGCCCCCCTGTTCATTCACCAGGTCGGCCCAGGCATTCATGAGGCGCTTGAAGGGACCTATTTCGGATGAGAAATGGCCGCTCTGCGAAACCGTGGCGCCGATGTGGATGGCGTCGGGGGCACCCAGAGCTGCAAAGGGGATTCCCACAATCATCATGGCTGCCAGACAAAAAACCAAAACTCTCTTTTCCATTACATCCTCCTTCAGTTTGGGGTTAGAAGTGAAAGGCCTACACTCTAAAACCAGTCGAAAAAGAGTATGCTTCAAAGATGGCGGATTATTCCACGCATTGAGTTTGTTCTATTTGGGGTCTTGGCAGGGATCATTTCTTTCGAAGTCCTAGACCCAAGGATGTCTTTATAAAACGAAATCATCCGCAGTATACACGATTTTACCGCCAAGTACAGTCATCATAACGCGCATCTTATCAATTTCCGTTTCGGGACACGTTAGGCTAGAAGAGGTTCTTCACTATTCAGAAAAGGGGCACAGATCCCTCCGGTGCGCGATAGCGCCTTTTCATGCCCCTTCGTTCTGTAAATCCTGATTAGGTTTCCCGGATGACGCGTTTCGCCTTCAGTTCAAAACGGGGCAGTGTTCCCGCTTCGGCTACTTCCACTTCCGGCGTAAATGTAATTCGGTATTTGAATGTCTCGATAAACTGGCTAACCGCCCGTTTCATCGCTTCGGAAGATACGCGATCCGACAACGGCTCCACGCGGATCTTAAGCCGTTTGCCGCTTCCCATTTTGGGAACGACAATCTGATACTCATTGGAAAAGTCGTCCACTTCACGAATGACGTTCTCGATGGCCGAGGGAAATACATTGACCCCGGCGAACTGAAACATATCGTCCGATCTGCCCAGTATGCCTCCGTCCAACCTTAAAAATGTTCGACCGCATTGGCAGGGTTCCCGGTTGAACTTCACCAGGTCCTTGATACGGTAGCGGATCAGCGGCATGGTTTCGGTGCAGAGGTTGGAAAGGACCAGTTCTCCCACGTCACCGTCTTCTACCGGTTCCAGGGTATCGGGATCGAGGCACTCCGCGTAAAACATATTCTCATTGACATGGGTTCCCTGCTGATAAATGCATTCAAACCCAAAATTGCTGATCTCACTGGAACCGATATCATCAAAACACTTGCCACCCCATATGTTTTCAATAGCCTCTTTGGTGGACTTCACATTGGCCCCCGGCTCTCCGGCAGCCACAACGATATTCACGTTTGACTCGGCAAGGTCCACACCCATTTTTGATGCCACTTCCCCCAGGTGGAGAAGATACGTGGGCGTCCCGCAGACCACGGTGGCCCCCCAGTCAAAGAGGTTTCTCACGCGGTCCTTTGAGGATTGAGCACCCCCTGGAACGATCATCACACCTGCCTGTTCCAGGGCCGCCTGGAATCCCCACCAGGCAATATAGAGGCCATATCCGAATGGTACATAGAGGATGTCCGACGTTCGGATACCATAGGCATACATGAAATGCATGAACTGCTCATAGAAGTGGACGGTCCAGTCTGTTTTGTTGAGCATGACCTTGACCGGAATACCGGTGGTACCCGTGGTTTGAAAGACGCGGACACCTTCTTCCGGCGGAACGCACATAAAATCGCCCCAGGGAGGGTTCCTTTTCTGGCTTTCCCGCAGCTCTTCCTTCACGGTAAAGGGAACCTTTGAAATATCGGACAAGGTCTGGATGTCCGAGGGTTGAATCCCTGCCTCATCGTACTTCCTTTTGTACATGGGACTTTTCTCATATACATAGGACATACGCTCTCTGAACCGTTCGAGCTGCAGACGTTCACGTTTTTCCCGAGGCATGGTTTCCAGTCCCTTGTTCCAGTAGAGCACCTGGTTCATTTCGTCCCCCTTTTGACTCCCGCTAACAAAACCTACTTTATTTTTCCAAGACCTCTTAATATTTTTTCCGGTGTAAAGGGCGTTTCGAAGAGCCGAACCCCCACCGCATCATAAATGGCATTGGCGATGGCCGCCAGTATGGCGGACACATACCCCTCTCCCACTTCCTTGGTTCGATACGGTTCTCCAATCCGGTACTGTTCCGTGATCACATCCAGATGCTCGGATTCAGCGATGGATCGGATGGTGGGCATGCGGTAATCGAGCCAATTCGGGTTGAGGGTGCGCCCTCTTTCCATCATCACCTCTTCCATGAAGGCATGCCCGAGGGCCATGGATACCTGTCCGTCGATCTGGCCTTCCACCAGCATGGGATTGATAGGGAAACCGCAATCATGTGCCGTCACGGCTTTCAGAAGACGGACCTTTCCCGTCTCCGTGTCGACCTCTACTTCAGCTGTCTGAGCATCGAATGCGTAGTTTTCACTCCATCTTCCTTTGGTGGTGGCCAGGCTGGGGTGAGTGGGTGTGTCCCGCATGGTCCGCCAGTGCCCATTTCCGATGACGGGATCGCCCCGCCGTTTCAGGATGCTTAGGGCCACCAGTTCCCGGTAGGATAGACTCTCGCTGGGGGACCCCTTTACATACACCGCCTTGTCCTTTACTTCAAGATCTTCAATATTGGCTTCCAGTTCCCGGGCAGCCAGTTCAAAGAGTTGTTGCCGGACATCCATAGCGGCCACGCGGGTGGCATTTCCGCATACATAGGCATTCCCACTGATCCAGCTCCCGATGTCCACGGGTGTGGTCTCGGTATCCGCGGCCACTACCTGGATTTCTTCCATAGGGATCTTCAATTCTTCGGCCACAATCTGAGAATGAATGGTTTCGGCGCCCTGGCCGATATCCAGGGCCCCGGTCAGGAGGGTGGCGCTGCCATCGTCATTCATTTTCACTGACACCGAGGAGCTGTTGGGATAAATAAGCGAACCTCCAAAATAGGAACTAACGCCAATCCCGATACCTTTGCGGTACCGTCCTTCTTTTCCCGATGGTTGCCTTCCGAATTTTGTTTTGAACTGGGTGTGTTCGACAATGGCCCTAATACAGTCTTTGAGGCCGCAGTTGTGGACATTATCCCCATTGGGAAGCGTTTCGCCTGAATTGCGTGCGTTTTTCATGCGGATGTCAATGGGATCCAATCCCAGATCTTCAGCGATCATATCCAATTGAGATTCCACGGCAAATCTTATTTGAGGCGCGCCGTGGCCCCGCTGGGGAGTCCGGGGAGAGTTGTTGGTGTAGACCGAGTAGCCTTCATATTTGAGATTGGGGATTCGATACGGGATCATGGCAAACCCCCAGGCCAAGAAGATAACCACGACCCCGCTGCTACGGTATGCACCGGCATTGTTGATGGTTTTGATCTGCTGTGCCACAAGGGTCCCGTCTTTTTTAACGCCCGTTCTCAGGGTTACGATCAGCGGTTGGCCGTGCCGATAGGCGGAGAATATCTCTTCACGGGTGGTGGTGATTTTCACCGGTCGAGCGGTTTTCATGGAAAGTGCTGCAGCACAAAATTCATGCGAGAAAAGATCGATCTTCCCCCCGAAAGCACCCCCCACATACGCCTTCTGAACACGGACGGATGAAAAAGGGAGACCCAGGGTCTTGGCCAATTTGGCCCGTTTCAAAAATGGCCCCTGGGACGATGTCCATACATTGAGTTTGCCGTCCTGTTCGTAACTTGCCACGGTGACCTGTGGCTCCAGATACCCATGCGTGCGCAGATGACTCTCAAAGCGGTCTTCCCTCACATGGTCCGCTTCCTCGAAACCCGCTTCCACATCACCCCACTGGGACGTGGTTTTTCCACCGATGTTCACCAGATTTTCCTTCACCTTGGGGTGGGTGGAATGGATCTCAGGTGCGCCCGGCAACATGGCCGCTTCAGGGTCGAAAACCGCTGGCAGCGGCTCATAGGTGACCTCGATAAGGCGCAAGGCCTCATCAGCCGCATAGAGGTTCGTGGCCGCCACCGCCGCGACCTCCTCCCCGACGAATCGGACCGTATCCATGGCCAACACATATTGATCCGCCGGGTAGCGCGGCGTCTCTACAAACCCGTGCTTAATGCCCAACGTGTCCTGACCGGTAATAATGGCTTTCACTCCTGGAACCTGTAACGCGCGTTCGGTGTCGATATGAACAATGCGTGCATGGGCGTGAGGGCTTCTCAAGATTCTGCCCACCAGCATGTTTTTCAATTGCAGGTCCACCGTATAAACGGCCCTTCCCGTCACCTTGTCAGGGCCGTCTTTTCGCGGTATCCGTTTTCCCACGTAATCCAGTTCGCCCATTTCTTGCTCCTTAGCCTTTTTCGGAACATGATTTTGCCGCATCCAGAACCGACTCCATGATCTTATTATAGCCGGTACAGCGGCAGAGGTGACCCTCAAGGCTCTCCATGACATCTTCCCTGTTGGGATTGGGATTTCTCTTGAGTAACGCTGTTGACGCCATGACCATTCCAGGGGTGCAAAACCCGCACTGCACACCGCCCTTGTCCAGAAACGATTCCTGAATCTGGGTCAGACGGCCTCCTCGGGCAAGCCCCTCGATGGTCTCAATTTCTTTGTTTTCGCAGTCAAGGGCCAACATCAGACAGGCGAGAATCGGTTCTCCATCCAGTAGAACCGTGCAACTCCCGCACTCCCCGGTACCGCAACCTTCCTTGGTTCCTGTCAGGCCCAAGCGGTCCCGCAATACCTCCAGCAGGGTTTCTTGACATTCCACTGCCAACTCATAGATCTCTCCGTTAACGGAGAGGGAGAGCAGTTGCTTTCGGTGCGTTGTGCCCATTTTTCCCTCCTGCTACTATTTTCTGTCGGAAATCATCTTTGCCGCATCGGTGAGGGCCTCGCGGGTCTGACTTTTCAGACACTCAGCAAGAAATGCCTTTGAATAGCCATGATGCGGTACAATCTTCAATGATCGGGAAATCTTTTGAGAAGCCTCATGGATGAGATCATCCGAAAGACTACTTCCATTCAAGAGCGCTTCCACCTCCAACGCCCGCTGGGGTGAATCGGAAACAGCACCCACCGCAATTCTGGCCCGGCTGCATGTAGAGAAATCATCTTCTCCTTCCAGAAGAACAGCCACATTCACCGCGGCAAATTCCAGGCCGCCCCGTATGCTGAATTTGGCAAAACCGTATCCCATGGGACCTTGCTTCTGAGGGATCATAACCTTCGTAACAATTTCATAAGGTGTTAAAGAAAAGGGGTGAAGCGGGTCATGGGTGTAGAGCGTTTCGACACCTATTTCTCTTTCGCCCTTGCCGCCGACAAGGGTCATCCTGGCGTCGAGACAAAGGAGAGCGGGTGAGGTGTCTGACATGTACACCGCCCAGCATTTGTTGCCTTTGGGAATGAAATAGCATTGCGTCCCCCCCCGTTTGAAACAGGGCGCCTTGAATTGAAATGTGTGGGACTGATTATAATATAGACAGCGGGTTTCCTGGCAGAGATTTCCGCCAAGGGTTCCCATGTTCCTGATTTCGCGGGTGGCAACCTTTCCGGCGGCCATGGCCAGCAGGGGGGCGCTTCTCCTAATTTCAGCCGATTCATTAACGGCCGTCAGCGATAAATTCGCGTCCAGAACCAAAATCCCTTCGCCTGTGGTTTCAGGTTTAGAGGGGCGAAGACCCTTCAGGCTTACGAGTACGTCCGGTGTACTCAGGCCATATTTCATTCGGGGAAATAGCTCCGTGCCCCCTGCCACCAAGCCGGCGTTTTCCTTGACCATCAACAGGGTTGCTGCCTCTTCTGAGGAAGCGGGCCTCTCAAGAGTGAATTTGGGTAGGTACATGGCCATTCCTCTGTATCTAAAGATAGGTTGTAACCGTTCGCAGGTTCAGCGATTTAAGGTCCAGGAAAGGAGGCCTCAAGAAGGTGAAACAATGTATTCGAATGACCTGCTCATGGACATGTCTTTGCTGAAAACCCAACCCTGAAAACAGAACGTTATCCGTGAACGGTTATGATATTTTTGACAGGACATTGCAGAAGTAAAGGCAAAGAGTGTGCCAGAATCCGGCAGATGAAAAACGCATGGATATCCGTGGAGTTGGGTTTTGAAAGGGCTCAAGAGGTCGGCAAGTGTTTCTCCTGATGTAACACGCGTGCCTCTTTTGCTGAGACTATTGTCCCTTGAAATCCCGGCCTTTGAGGCCGCTTTGCCCCATGAGTCTTTGAAGAGAGGTGCGACGCATGCCGATGGTCCTAGCCGCATGCGTGACATTGCCCTTATGAGACGCAAGAAGTCGCGTCAAATAGTGTCTCGTGAAATTGCGGACCACTTCTCGTCTCATGTCTTGAAACGTCCTTCTTCCGTCCAGAAGACCCGAATCATTCAAAGGGCAGAGGTCCTTTTTCGTTCCGGAGGGAAACACGTCTTCAATGGAAATGACACCGTTCTCGGCCATAACAACGGCCCGTTGCATCGCGTTTTCCAGCTCACGAACATTTCCCGGCCAGTCGTATTCTGTTATGACATGCAGAATCTCATTGGGGAGCAGGATTTGATCGAGATTGAGTCGGGCCGTATACCATTTCAGGAAGTGTCTCGCCAGCAAAGGGATGTCTTCCCGCCGGTCCCTGAGTGCCGGCATGGTCACTGCGACCACGTTTAATCGATAGAACAGATCTTTTCTAAACTTTTTTTGCCCCACCAGCTCTTCCAAATCACGATTGGTGGCGGCAATGATGCGTGTATTGACACGGGTCTCCTCAGTGGCACCCACTTTGACGATGAACTGCTCCTGCACGGCCCGGAGGAGCTTTCCCTGCAAATCCTGGGGCACTTCACTGACTTCATCCAGGAACAGCGTGCCGTTGTCGGCCTTTTGAAAATACCCGTCCCGGTCTGCATGTGCGCCGGTAAAGGCCCCTCTCATATGACCAAAAAGTTCACTTTCGAGTAAATTGGCGGACAGGGCCGCACAGTCCGCCACAACAAAGGGTTTTTTCGCCCGTTTGCTTCGGGCATGAATAGCCTTGGCGACCAAACCCTTTCCTGTGCCGCTTTCGCCGGAAATCAATATATTGCAGTCAATGGGAGCTACCTTTTCGACAAATCGCATCACGCGGTTCATGGCCTCGGAATTGCCGAACACCATAGGGGTATCCTGTTTTTCCTTTAGCTGATTTTTCAGTTCCCTTATTTCCTGCTTCAAGGACTTGATCTCCACAACTTTTTTTACCAAGTGGAGCAATTCCTCCATTTCAAACGGTTTTGAGAGGTAATCGTAGGCCCCGTTTTTCATGGCTCTAACCGCTGTTTCCACTGTGGCATAGCCTGTCATGATAATTACCTCCACCGCCTGCCGCTGGGTTTTGACTTTTTCCATCAGCTGAAGGCCGTCCATTCCGGGCATTCGGATATCCACAAGCAGCAGGTCAAACCATGCCCCTTCCTTTTCCATGAGTTCCAATGCGGCCCGGCTGCTGGCGGCACCGATCACATGGTAGCCCTGCCTGGCCAGCAGCCGGACACATCGTTTGCGCATGGAAACCTCATCATCAACCACCAAGATTCGAAAACTATCCATCATAACTATGCCCCTTTTCAAGCGATTCCGAGATGGGAAGCAATATGTGAAAAACAGCCCCGATGCGGGTTTTTCTGTTCTCGCAGATCAAACGACCTTCCTGTTCCTCAACAATCCTTTTGCTGACCGCCAGCCCCAGGCCTGTTCCCTTGCCACCGGGTTTGGTGGTGAAAAAGGGATCAAAAAGCAGGCCGATATGCTCAGATGAAATCCCCGGCCCGGTGTCTGCAATGGAAATGCGTATCCACGGCGTTTGTGACTTCTCACGTAAAATTTGGGTTGCAATGGTGATTCGGCCGCCTCGAGGCATCACATCACAGGCGTTTTTAACCAGATTGATGATCACCTGTTGCAGACTGTTTGAGTTTCCTCGAAACAGCGGCAGGTTTTGGACATATCTCTTGTCAAAGGAAATGTCTTCGATTTCTGCCTGACGTTGAACGAGAATAAGGGCCTCCTCAATGACTTTTGTGAGATCCAGCATCTCTCGGCCTTCCGGCACGCGACGGGAAAAATCAAGCAGCTTTTGCGTGATGTTCTTGCAGCGTCTTGCGTCATTTTCAATCCCGCGGAGTTCTTCCAGGGCCATTTTGAGATCCAGTTCCCCCTTCTCCAGATCCTCCAGAAGCATTTGGACCGATATGATGAGCCCGCCCAGAGGGTTGTTGATTTCATGGGCCACCTCGCCCGCCAGGGTGCCGATCAGAGACATCTTCTCGGATTGAAACAGCTCCTCCTTCAACTTTTGAATTTCTGTGATATCCGTTACCG